>MDTC01119877.1_pt1 | contig 54585 bp, 46 predicted proteins | sample 811181 | NCBI WGS metagenome assembly MDTC01 (sample SAMN05326644, study PRJNA326480) | marine metagenome | isolation source: seawater | place: Pacific Ocean: North | collected 2011 | reverse complement strand
GCAACCGCGCCGGCGTCCTTTTTTCGAAGAGCGATCGAAAAATCAAACGTATCTGGATAGCCACTCATGGCTTCAATCATAGCAGTTGAAGCCCAAACCGCTCCTTCATCTCCAACCTTGCGTGCCAAACGTTCGACGGCTCGAGCTCGGGCCTCCAGCGACTCAAGAATATCGCCGGTCGTCAGCCCCTCTGCATCCCCAAGTTGGACAGCCATCTGTGCGACATCATTGCGAAGTCGCTCCAATTCACTCTGCTCCACTTTGGTTAAAGAATTCACGGCAGCGATTTGCCGAACGCTTCGATTAATCTCGTCAGCTTGACCGGCAGCTGCCTCAACCATCTCAGCTGATAAGACATAATTGGCAGATTTCGGAATCGGACGAAAAATCGGCGTGATCGAAAAAACGAATGCGATTAGTGGAAGGACCCACACCGCACGAAGCCTAGGAAACGGAGTCGCTACCGGGAACTCTGAGAGAGCCTTTGGTAGCTTTTTTTTAGACCGTTCGATATGAAGCTCCTCCGCTACGGTTCTCGTATCCTGATTTAAAAAAAACCATGCAGAAGCGAACCTGTCCTTCCACGCGCCGCTTTGGTCTAGAGCCTTCAACGAGTCAAGAACTGAGGGAATATGCCGCAACATCCGGGCACCACCGATGATCATCCATCCAGAGAAAAGCACTAACACTGCAACGTATTCCCCTGACTCCCATTTTAAAGCGAGCCTCAGCAGTAAAACTGAAAGGATGCCGGAGATGCCGAAGACGATGTGGCCTCGCTTCACCCATTCGGCAAACGCAACTATTCCGAGTCGGCGATTAACCATCGCAGATGCTTCAAAATAGGTCTTCAGCTGTGGCTCAGTATCCAAAAAGTTGAGTCTCTGATGTCAAAATGATGGCGACTTGAACGGAGAATCAAGGCTCAGTTGACATTTGTTAAAATCCGTTCGAGACGCCTGCTAACTTCTGGGTCTCCGCTGGTAGCAAGTTCGCGCTGCAAAACCGGGCGTGCAAGATAACCAAATGCGCCTAATTCTCGCGTCGCTTTTTCTCTCACGTCCCACTCGCTCGATCCTAGCAAAGTGATTAGCTTCTTAATAGCTTCGAGAGATTTGTGATCTGGTAGCGGCCAAGGCATATCAATTTCCTGGATGTCTTCCAAAGGTATCTTCCAGTTTCGACCTCCAACCCTCATTGATAGCTCATCGAGCCGGATTAATCCGCTTAGCACCCCGCCATCCCATCTTTCGATCTCAAAGTGCGGCGACTTCTCAGGCATCCCTCCAGAACTTAGCGCGGTTCCCTCCACTCGCGTTATCTGTCGTATTTGTGAGGTGGGTGTGTCGATCAAAACACCGCTACTTACTAGCGGTAGCGTCGTGTTGCCTATATTGCCCACTATGACCTGTCCTCCTGCCGCTCGAATTGCAGCCCTCATACCTGATTGAACTATCTGCTTTGGCTGACCTCTCTCTGCAAGTGTCGTCACCCGCCTCAGGTCGACGGGACTGATCGAAATATTGCCCAACAAGTCTGTATCAACGGAAACCTTGTTTCGACCGAGGAAAACTCGGCAGCGTGTTCCATCCATCAATTCTAACATGTAGCCGGCACCACTCCGGCCGATTGGCTCCAACCATGTCAGCTGATTCAAAGCAATCGGCAACTCGCCCCACGCCGTAATGGCAATGAACTTCAGCGCTTCCGGATCGTTGATACGCAAGCGATCGCCCGAATAGGTCTCAATCATGGCGACACCGCTTTCCCGCCAATCGATGTCAGCTTCGGCATTCCCGAGTACGAGACGGTCAAGCGTGCTCGCATTGATCTCTAGCTTGCCGCCACCAGTCTGGGAAAAACTCATCCCGGGTAGAGACAGATTTGCCGAAAAAATCTGACCATCACGCAGATAAACACTCGGCTCAAAGCCAGCACCTGAGTCTCCAACGATCGCAGCTACCGAACGTAGCGGGATGCTAACCTCGCCATAGGGTCCGCTTGCGACTACTTCGCTGCCTTTTGCGGTTCCGATCAATCGAGTCGTTTCACCCATCGCGAGCACATCTCTTGTATCTCGTTCGACCCCTAGCGCTTCAAGACCTAGATGATCCCCTTTTACCGCGCCTATCTCACCGGCCAAATTAACGAGAAGCTCATTCCAGTCGTCGAGATCGTCTTTTTCGGCTAGACCTCCCAGCGAGTATGGATCGAACAAAGCGAGAAGACTCTGACGATCGAAATTCTGGGGAATCGCCACCTGCGCGACCGCGTGAATTAGCGACGCGGATTCGCCAGACTCAAGGCTTACTCGATACTGGAAGGTCAGTCCAAACCGGTTCTGGGATGAGATCCCCGGACGAAGCCCCCCGCCAGAACCTACGAGGTTAAAAAGAAAGGCCCTGTTCGCTTGCCCAGGACTTGGGCTAACTACAATACCCGTTTCACCCGCCTCAAGTATAAGAGGCTCTGTTCGCCCTCGGTTTGAGACAAAGGTCTGGTAGTTGCCCGAGAAGTTGGTCTTTAGGAAAACGTCGAGAACGATCTCTCGTGATGAGCCATTATAAAAAAACTCCACGTAGCGCAGAGCACCTAAGTCATCGACTAATTTCACGCGGCGTTGAACTTCTACTCCCGGCAGATGCGGCATCGGTTTGCCAAAAACCACGACTTCCCGCCCATCACGAGTCATGAGAGGCTGGAAAGAATCGAACTCTTGTCCATTCAACTCCAGCGCAAGACCGTGATTCACCATCGTGCTGCCTACACGACCGATGGAGCCATCAGCAGCTATATCCCACGAATTGCCTGACTTGTCTATCCTAACCCCCATCGCAGCTGGTAGCAGGTGAGATTCCTCCTCAACCTTTTCAGGCTCCTGCGCACCGACAGCGTGTACTCCGAGAAGACATGCCAGAGCAGCCCCAATGCTCTTCCGAGTGAGGCAAACTGTTTTTCGCTTAATGCTAAGACGCCTCATTCTTCCGAAGATACGGCGTTCCTGTAATCTACTATGTGCTGAGTGGGAACGATGGTAACGTGCTGAGCATCGATGCGGACGAACGGGTCCAACAGACGGCCACTGATGGAGTCTCCGCCTTCCAAGCTGGCCTCAAATCGTGCTTTTTCTGGCGACTCCTCCACTCCGCCAAAAAGCCTCGTCATCGCCACTATTTGTGCTGCCGGCAGGGTCATCGTCGTCCCTTCAACATCAAACAAAAGTTCCGGACCTGTCAGTGCTCCGGCTATAAGATTATTCCCCATTAGCAAGGCAGCGCTTTGAGGTATGTCTCCGGGGACCTCTGAAAGCGCAATCCAATCAGAAGAGTCGCCACCACTCGCAAAACCGTCTGCATTCGCCCTCCAAATACGCTTGACGGAAAGGGCTGAAATTTCAACCTCTTCGCCAGAACTTAGCTTCGCAAAGAGTGGGATATCGCGAACAAAAACCGATAAGCGCGACCCCTGCAGAGTCAGCAAGACCAAACGGGGATGAGGATCTGCAGAATAGCGCGCGGTGGCAATAACTGATATCGGGATTTCAACTTCGCCCCAGGCGGTATTTCCGGCGAGGACAACAGAGTCAGAATCGGACAAGGCCATGACAGATCCATCCCTAAACTCAACGAACACGTCAGCAGAAACAGGAGGAACCCCATCGGATTCTCCAGCGCGAAACAACAGCAAGTTGAGCGCAGCCAGATTCAATGACTGATCTTTAGCACCAGCGATATCGAAAGTCAGCTCATCATCAATTGCTTCTCCCGACAGGACCGAACCGTCTCGAAGAAAAATTAGCTGACGCCTTCCGAAACCTGCTCCACCCTTGATGGCTGCGATGTCGGAAACTTTCACCTCAATCAAGCCCAGATGAGAAGCTTCAAAATTAAGCACCTCGCCGGGATCTGCCTGACCAGCTAATTGGTTTGCCGTGCTAATCCAAAGCAATTCTTCATTTCTTCGATGAATTCCAACCCGATCAATCAACTCGTTTAACGAAATTAGGGATCGCAGTCTCGGAGGGGCCACCGTTTCGCGCGGAAATGTTTTCGAATCGAAATTCTGAAAATGATTGGCGAGATTCGCCTCAACGCCAGATCGAATTAATTTACCTCGCTGCCAGAAATTAGAGAGCTCACCTTCTGCTTCGCCGGCTTCGGCGAGCGAACGCTGTAACACCCAATGAAGGAGCATCCGTTTGCTGTTAGGTTTCAGATCGATCGAATAGCCGACGACTAATTCTCTTCGATTCGCCGAAGCTTCGATATTCGGTTGATTATCCGGTTGACCGTCACTGGCAAGAATTAGGGTATCAGGCCGCCCTTCAGAGGCTCCAAAACGAACTAAGATTCCACCCTCTCCTTCAGCCAAAGCGAGTGCTGGCTCACCGTTCAACTGGCTGCCATCGCTACCGTGGAGTGACTTCCAGCCGAAAGGATAGGTCGTTCGGAGTTGCACCCTGAGCGTCACTGCTGCTCCGGAGGTATTGCTAAAAGTATCCACAATTCGTACGCCGCCTCGCTCCTTATCAAACAAAAAGTCACGACTAATCTCAAGACCATCACGGTTTTCGCAGAGTAATAGCTGCGCCGAATCTGAGTCTCCTGCCGGAACGACTTCGGAGCCACGATTCGGTCTGAATTTCTGGTCATCAATCAGCAGGTTTAAGCCGGATTGAAGATACTGAGTCTCGCCTGAGGTTAGGGCTCCGTTTGGCGCTGCACTCCAGAAAAAACCAAAAGAATCTTGAACTTGAAAGAACCGATCCGGAATCGCAGAAAAAGACTTCGTATCTATTTCTTGGGTGAAACCTTTCTTTGCCGCGCCCATGATGATCGCGATTGCCGAAACAAGGCAGGTGAGGGTTATTCTGGAATTGGGAACAATCACGACACGTTAAGTTAGCGGCATTCAACCAGTTGGAAACCCAATTTTGCTCTCAAACCCCGCTATTTCAGGCGTCCTTGCGCCCTTAATACACAGAATTTACGATTGAAACCGGGTCGAAAGGATCGAATAATCCTGAAAGAATTTAGTCTCCACCTCTCTTCCTCCCTCACCGTGAGCGACTCTTCCCCTAAGATCCTGTATTGCCGCTGCGCCTTTTCGCAGGTCGTTCCCGTCGAAACGAAGGAGTTGGTTCTCGAGAAACTCTGCGAATCGGAGCGAGATTTTGAGTGCGTCTCCGACCTCTGTGAAATGTCTGCCCGCAGAGACGAGCGGATCGGCGAACTGCTTAAGGGGTGCGAGAAAGTTAAAATCGCCGCCTGCTACCCTCGCGCCGTGAAATGGCTCTTCCATCAGGCAGGGGTCGAACTTCCCAACGACGATTCAGTCGAAGTGCTCAATATGAGAGACAGTGACGCATCCACGGTTTTAGACGCTTTATTGGACGAATGAAGGACAATAAAGAACCCATACAAATCATTCTTTATGAGGGTCTTGGCACACACCCAACACCTTCAGCTGAGCGCTTTGCGCTCACTGCTTCTCTTCTTGATCGGGGTTACAGTGTGAGGAGGGTTTCAAAGAGCACTCCAGCCAAACCAAATGAATCCTCTTCCTCGATCATCGTTTTGGGTCAATTCGAGGGAACAACTCCAGAGATATCGGATAAGACAGGAACCTCGAAAATCGAAGCTAGAAATACCACTGGATTGAGTCAAGAATCGGTCCTGGAACTGGTCGACGATGCGCGATCAGCGTTGGACGTTGAGCAAAACCAGCCAGGCGTGAACGGCGCGTGGAAGCCATGGTTCCCAGTAATCGACTACGATCGCTGCACAAACTGCATGCAATGTCTTAGTTTCTGCCTTTTTGACGTCTATGGCGTTGACGACGAGAAAACAATTCAGGTTCAGAATAACGATAACTGCAAAACCAACTGTCCTGCGTGCTCCCGCGTTTGCCCAGAAGTCGCGATCATGTTTCCGAAGTACAACACTGGACCCATCAACGGGGAGCCGGTCCGTCAAAAGGATGTCGAGCGGGAGAGTATGAAAGTTGATATCACCTCTTTGCTAGGCGGGGATATATATTCAAGCCTCAGGACTCGGAGTGAGAAAGCCAAGTCCCGCTTCTCGAAAGAGCGCAGCCCTGACAAAGCGCTTGATGAGCGGAAGCGCTGCATGATCAAGCTTCAGCAATCTGGGATCATTCCTCCAGAAGTCTTGGCCGAGCTGGACCTAGATTCACTCCCCTCAGCAGAAGCTATCCAAAACAAGGCCGCCGAAATTGCTGAAATGCTCAAACAACAAGAATAGAACTTTCACTCAACGGCTGACTTAATCTGCATGCGAGTGCTTGATTTGATGCGCCCACTTCCCGGTTCAATGGTCTCGATTCGCATCTCATCGATCATCCATATATCCCCGAATTTTTTCCCATGGAGCACTTCAAAGCGACGGACGGGGCGGCCTGAGTTATTGTAGCCGATCATTTTCAACATCCCGCCGCTGCCCTTATCGATCCAGACATCAGCCGTTGCGTAGGCACCCAAGCCGTCAGGATTCCTCACGCGAACGACCCAACACTCGCGCTGCTTCACCCGATCCAGTTTGACAATTTTGGCATGTGGCCAATAAAGGAATCTCATCGAAAGATCATCATAGGTCACATCCGTCCCGCGAATTTGCGCCGCAAATTTCGAGGAAGGAACTGGCTTTAACTCCTCTCCTTCGGTGCCTTCAAACAAACTGAAACCGGAATTCCCAGTGTCGAGATAGATTAAATGCGCCGGTTCATCAAAAATGAATCGAATCGAGTCGGGTTTGAGGGACATCAGGAAGGGAACCTTCTTCGTCAAGCTCATTCTAAGAACACCAGTGAAATCCTGATCATACAGGGTATAGCTGTAGCGGACGAGCCGCATTACCTCATCGGCACTAAGCTGCTCAATCGATTTGTTGAAGTCCGGTGACAAGTCGCCGGCTTCCTGTGACCGGCCGGGGACCGCAATACAAACTAGGACCAGCAACATCAAAAAGGAGCGAAAATTCATAACTTCAACCAGAGAATAGATGCGTGAAGTGGCGAATACATGCAAATTTAATTCGGGAAATTTAGAGAAGCGATGACCCTCTTGGCACGTAGGATAGTCAGTGCTCAATCTATTATCTTGGTCAGGAATGAAAATTCCCTCCACGAATACTCGGTTTAAAAGGACCCGCGTGAGCAACCCCTAGGCCCGCCATCTCCTCAACGTTGATAAATAGATTTTTATATCGTAAAGGGCTCTGAACACGAATTATTCTCCGATTCGAAAGGTTGACCCTCACCTTCAACGATAGATCAGTTGCCTACTAGGCTGAAATCACCAGCTGCGGCAATATTCACTGAAAATAGTACGGTAGAGAGCACCTAAGAGTGCTAACAAGAACAAGCACTTTCCATGCGGTGATCTTTTGATATTTTTTAGCCCGCCAAATAATGAGCGACTTTTCATCACCTTCCGTCGCCGTAATCGGCTCGTTGAACATCGACTACCTGACAAGGGTTGAATGTCTCCCGAGTCCCGGCGAAACGTTAGCTTCCGATTGCCTCGAGCTTTTTCACGGTGGAAAAGGCGCTAACCAAGCCATTTCAATCGCGCGCCAAGGTTGCCAAGCGCGACTCTATGGCGCTTTAGGAGCTGATGACGCTGGCGTTAACTATCGGAAATCACTGAAAGAAGAAGGTGTTGATGTGACTGGAGTTCTTACCGTATCCCACAAAACGGGAGCAGCATTTATTACGATAGATGGAGCGGGTGAAAATACGATAATCACTGCAGCCGGGGCAAATGAAAATCTTACGGCAGTCCATCTCCTTGAAGCCGCACCCGAAATAGAAGCTTGTCAGGCTCTGCTTGGACAGTTTGAAATCCCCACACCTGCACTGGTTGAAGCAATCGGTATAGCCAATCGCGCAGAAGTAACTGTTGTCCTAAATGCTTCTCCCTTCTTGCCTACCTTTCCTTGGAGGGAAACCCACGTCGACTATGCTATTGTGAATGAGCTTGAAGCTTTTGAACTGCTTGAGTTCTCCCCTTTTGAAGAGTCGGAGTCGTCGCTACAGCAGCGGCTCCATGAAATGCGTATTGCCCACCTTATCATCACACGTGGTTCCAAAGATACATTTGTTTTCAGACGTGGTGGCGACACCCTAAGAGTTCCTACACTTCCCGTCCTTCCAGTTGACACAGTTGGCGCGGGTGATGCCTTTGCCGGTTGCTTTACTGCCCGAATCACGTCTGGAGAAAGTCTCGACGCCGCAGTGCGCGCTGCTAATTGTGCTGGTGCCCTGACTACCTTAGGAAAAGGCGCTCAAGATCCTATCCCGGACCGAGACCGAGTGAATCAACATGTAGAGCATCTCGTCAGTTATGACTAACACCCCAGTATTTTTAGCCCTTTTCCTCAGTTCTTCCACCCTATTGAAAGCGGACCTCTGGCCTCAGTTCCGAGGACCAAAGGGTGATGGCATTTCTGAAGCCCGCAATGTTCCCGTTGAGTTTGGGGAGACGAAGAATCTTAAGTGGAAAACGAATCTTCCCGGGCGCGGTTGGTCTTCACCGATTTTTGACGGCGAGTCGTTATGGCTTACGACTGCAATAGAAATTTTACCTGACGAAGAAGAGCGGATTGAACTGCTGACTCAGGCCGGTGAAGAGGAAAAGAAATTCAAACAAAAGCAGGTCGCGAGAAGTATGGAGTTAGCCCTGCTCCAAGTTCATTATGAGACAGGCCGCCTCTTAAATCAGTTTGAGTTGACTCACGTAGACAAGCCAGACCCCATCCACAAGTTCAACAGTTATGCTTCGCCAACTCCGGTTCTGTGCGGCAATCACGTCATCGCACATTTCGGCACGTTTGGAACTTTCTGTCTTGAGAAGGCCACAGGAAAGGAAGTCTGGAAGCGTGAAATCAAACTGGATCATAGCGTGGGACCAGGAAGCTCTCCATTCATCTATCGCAACCTAGTTATCCTCATCTGTGATGGAACTGACCGACAATTTGTAACGGCTCTTGATGTCCGCAATGGCAACACCGTTTGGACGACGAAACGTCCTGAGATGCGGGCAGAAAGTGGAGATCAAAAAAAGGCTTATAATACGCCCCTGTTGATTACCGACCCCACTGGGCGGGACCAATTGATCTGCATGGGATCGCAATGGATGATTAGCTATGCCCCCGAAACGGGGGAAGAAATCTGGAAGTTGGATCATGGATCCGGCTTTTCTGTCGTTCCAATGCCAGTTTACTGTTCAACAGAGGATTTAGTTTTTTTCTCCACAGGATTCGGAAAGCCCGTCCTCATAGCAGTGCATACCAATGGGGACGGTGATATCACTGCAAGTGATAAGATCGCCTGGCAGGAGTCAAAGCGCATTCCCGCGAAGCCTTCCCCGCTTCTTTTCGGAGAGAATCTCTACACTATCTCAGATGGAGGCATCACTACCTGCTTCAAGGCGTCTGATGGAGAGATTATTTGGAACGGGCGGATCGATGGAAACTACTCTGCATCGCCAATCTACGCTGATGGGAGCATCTACGTGGCTAGCGAGGAGGGAAAAGTCACGGTGTTCAGCCCAGGCGACGAGTACACGGAAATTGCCAGCAATCAGATAAACGGGTCGATCATGGCCTCTCCAGTTCCGCTTGATGGGGCTCTCGTGATACGCTCAGACAGGGCGATTTATAAGTTCCACCCTTAACACAACCGCAGCTCGGCAACTCAAACCTGAAAATCACCGCGAAATCTGCAGCAGATCGTGCAAAAATCCTCTACAAAGCGTGACTTTTTGTCACAAAACGGTTAAATTGAAGTATATTTCTTTGCTAGCTACCCTCATGAAAAGCCTTCTACGCAATTTGCTCTTCAGTCTAAGTTTGTCTGTCGCCATCATTTCCGTTTCTTCCTCAATCCAAGCACGAGAATGGACAAGTACCGACGGGAAGAAAATGAAGGCCATCTTCCTCGGTATCGAGAACGAAAAACTCAAGTTTAGGCTCGCCAACGGACAAGAGGCTTTGGTTCCGGCAGATCGATTTATAAAGGCAGACCAAGAGGCTGCCAAGCGGCTTGCCCTAATTGGTGATGACTCGTTCACCATGGCTTCAGCTCGCCAGATTGATGGCCTTCTGGCAAAGCAACTGAAAGCCAATGGATATTCGTCATTCAATGAGCCTCTCCCGGATGATTTGTTCGTGCGTCGAGTCTACCTCGACATTACGGGTCGAATACCGACTCGAAAAGAGTTTCTCGCGTTTGCTGAGAGCGCTCGCGAAGACAAACGACAGGCATTAATCGACGAGCTTCTGCTGTCGCCGGGATACGCCTCCCACATGTTTAACTACTTTGCAGACATGTATCGCCTTCACGCCAGCGACTTCAACAACGGCATTCGCATGGATCCCTACATGCAGTGGTGGCGCGATCAGCTCAAGGCAAATCGTCCTTACGATGAGATCATCGTAGATATGCTCATCGCGGAAGGGAACGTCGGCCAAAATCCTGCGGCGGGCTTTATTCTTCGCGATACGGGCATGGAGTTCGACGCTTTCTCAAATTTTGGACAGGTGATGCTTGGGATCGATATTTCCTGCGCTCAATGCCACGATCACCCATTTGAAGAATGGACGCAGGGAGACTTCTACCAGATGGCAGCCTTCTTCGGAAATACCCAGCGCTCAATTCGTCGCTACGGAGGCGGCATGATGAGTGGCGCTGTCACCTCAATGCCAAATGCTCCGGATAACTGGCAACGGCAGTTTCAGAATTGGGCCTACGAGGAAAAGGGTATCGCGCCTCCACCAGACAACACTTCCAACCGCTTTCGCTTCTTCGTATCAGCTCTCGGCTGGAATGTGACGGACAATGAAACTCTAGAGACTGTCCTTCCCCACGACTTTATCGGCAGCGGAGGCAAACCTAACGAAGTGGCTAATCCACGCACACTGGTAGGAGCTGCTGCAAAAAAAGGTGGCATGACACGTCGCCAGTCGGTCGCCCAATGGTTAACCGCTCCGGAAAATCCCCGCTTTGCTCTCGTCATCGCCAATCGCATGTGGGATCGAGCTTTCGGTCGAGCTTTAGTTGGCCCGGTAAACGACTTTTCTGACGACATGGTCTCAAGAGCTTCGCAAGCAGAAGCGCTGAAGTTTGTCACCCGAGAAATGCAGCGCGTTGACTACGATCTGCGGGAATTCATGCGAATTCTCTACAATACTCGTGCCTATCAGTCGCTTGCTACCAACGAAGAACCGGACTGGGCTGACGCCTATTACTTTCAGGGACCTATTTTGCGTCGCATGCGCGCTGAACAGGCGTGGGACTCAATGATGGTGCTCGCGAACGGCAACGAAATTGACAACAAGACGGGTGCCGATGGCTCTATGTATCAGAAGATTCTCAACATCGACTTCAACACGGCTTCAAACGAAGAAGTCTGGGAGCATTACGAAGCTTGGATCAGCAACTACGGCGGGCGCGGCGCCAGCGCTATGGTATCCAAGGAAACTGGCGACTGGACTCCAACTTACGTCAACGACAACCAACTGCGAGCTTCAGAGCTCCAGCAACCCGCCCCTGCAGCCTCGATGCTCGACACCTTCGGTCAATCCGATCGTCAAATTACTGATGACCACAACTACGATGGCTCCGTCCCTCAGGTCTTTGCCCTAATGAACGGTAGCATCACCCGCCAGTTAACCGGCTCCTCTTCGAAAGTGGTTTACGACCTAGAAGATCTCGACGGTCCCGACGATAAAGTCCGAGGTGTATTCTTCACCCTACTGAACCGCTTCCCGAGTGACGAGGAGCTTAAATTAGGAATGAGCATGATTGAAGACTACGGCGACAACGGCATCAGCGACCTCGCCTGGGCCCTGATGAACAGTCCTGAATTTCTTTACATACAGTAATCGAAAACCCATACCCCAAGTTACACTTTTAGAATCATGGATCATATCGCTTCACTAGCCGAAAATGACTGCCAGAGCCGCCGCCTCTTCATGGAAATGTCGGCCAAGCTTTCACTGGGTGTCAGCCTCAGTGTTCCCTTCCTGCCGAAGACCCTGAAAGCTCAGGATGGGGCTAAGGCTAAAAACCTAATATACATTTACCTCTCGGGAGGAATGACTCACCTCGACACTTTCGATCCGAAGCGTGGCGACGTTATGGGTAACTCCGAATCCATCGACTCGCCGGTCGATAATATGAAGTTTGGTAGCCTCTTGCCAGGGTTGGCGTCACAGGCCGAAAAACTTACTGTGATCAATTCGATGACCTCAACCAATGGAGCTCACGAACAGGGTCAATACATCATGCGGACTGGCTACGAAAAGCGGGCAACGATCGTCCACCCCACAGTCGGCCCATGGGTGGAACGCCTTCTTGGCAAACGAGGCGAAACGCTGCCTGACAGTGTTGTGATCGGACGAAGCACATCGAATGCTGGATTCATGGAGCCAGCGCTGAGTCCTCTCCCAATCGCAGATCCAAGCGGAGGGGTTCCTAATACCGATCGTATTGTTGAGGGTGATCGGTTCAGCCGCCGCATGGAAATGGCTTCCAGACTCGGCCAACAATTTACTGAGAAGTTCAAATATGCTGGGCCTGATTCCTATGTGGAATACTACCAGCAAGCAAACCAGCTTCTTAACAGCAATGCATTAAGTGCCTTCGATATTTCACGTGAATCAAACCGGGCAGACTATGGAGAGAGTCGTATTGGACAAGGTTGCCTTCTTGCCCGTCGTCTAGTCGAAAACGGCGTCCGCGTAGTGGAAGTTATTTCAGGCGGTTGGGATATGCATGTCGGCGTCGACCTTGCCACGCGCTCAAAGCTTCCGGAACTCGACGCAGCCGTAAGCACTTTGCTAAAAGATCTTGAATCTCGTGGGTTACTCGAAACCACACTGGTTGCAATCGGAACGGAATTCGGACGGACCCCTGACCTCAACATGAACGATGGTCGAGATCACTATCCCGCCGCTTACTCATGCGTTCTGGCAGGCGGAGGTGTCAAAGGCGGCAACGTTTACGGATCAACCGACGGGGCGGGCAAGAAAGTAAAAAGCGATCCGATGAAGCCTGAGGATTTCCTCGCGACCATCGGTTATGGAATGGGCCTCCCCCTAGAAGAAACTATCTACTCGCCTACCCAACGGCCATTCACATTTGCAAACCACGGTGACCCGGCCACTAAAATTTTTGGCTGAGACGCCTAACATTCCAATTTAGAAGCGCCGGGTGGGGACACTCGGCGTTTTTTTGTCGATAGTTTTCTCACTTACCTATGCAAAAGGTGCTGAAAATTTCACCAAGTATCTCTTCGATATCGGTCTTCCCGATAACTTCGCCAACTGATCCCAAAGCATCGCGAAGATCCATGGCAACAAACTCAGGGGACTCTCCCGCCTCAAGATTAGTCTTCGCCTTTTCAACGGACTGTAATGCCTTACCCAGACAGAATTGATGTCGAGAATTAATTGCGATGAGGCTTGCTGATTCGATGGGGCCGTTTGCTGAGATTTCACGATATAGAAGTTCACGAATAACGCTAGCTGCCGATTCGTCGAGACAGGATAACCTGATTCCTTTGTCCCCCTCCCAGTCTTGGTGAGTTTGTAGATCAGACTTGTTGAGAATCCTAATTACACGAGTTGATTCGGGAATCTCTATTTCATTTACCCTATCGCGAGACTCACTGCTATCGATCACCAGCAATACCAATTCCGCTAGTTCCAGTTCCTGTTGGCTTCGACGAATTCCTTCTTTTTCAATTTCTCCTTCACTTTCTCGAATGCCCGCCGTATCGATCAATCGAATTGGAATCCCGTTGAGATTGATCATCTCTTCGATAGTGTCTCGCGTTGTTCCAGCCTGTTCATTTACAATAGCTCGGTCAAATCCGATGAAAAGGTTTAGCAGACTCGACTTGCCGGCATTTGGGGCACCCGCAATCACTGTCTTCAATCCTTCGCGCAGGATCTTTCCTTGGTCGGCGGTTGACAGGAGGCTCTTGAGCGTTGCCCCAATACTACTAAAACGCTCGATGAGCTGAGCAGCAGAATCGGGCGTTATGTCTTCCTCAGGGAAATCAATATAAGCTTCGAGGTGAGCCGTCACTGATACTAATGCTTCACGAAGATTCTCAATTTGCTTACCTAAAATACCCTCGAGTTGCCCCTGGGCTGCTCTGGCGGCGAGATCGGTTTTGGCGGAGATCAAATCCATAATGGCCTCTGCCTGAGTCAGATCGATCCGTCCGTTGAAAAATGCTCGCTGTGAAAATTCACCCGCCTCAGCTGGCTTAGCGCCAGCTTCAAATACAGCATCCAGAATCTGCTTCGTCACCACAACACCTCCATGGCATCCGAGCTCGATCACGTCCTCGCCAGTAAAGCTGGCGGGACTAGGGAAATAAGTCAGTAAGACATCATCAAGTTTAGCGCCCTCTGAATTGCAGATGGCCCCAAAGTGCTGATGGCGCGGAATCCAACTCCGATATGATTTTCCGCGAAATACCTTATCAACAACTTTGGCCGCTTCTGGGCCGCTAATGCGGATCAGGGCTACAGCTCCCATACCTGGAGGCGAAGCGATCGCTGCAATGGTAGAATTCGTCATCGAGTTTTCCCGGACTGTGTCAGTGATCCCCTATTGTGGCAATGTCGAAAAGCCCTAGCTTTACTCGCTATCCGTAATCAGCTATCGAAGTAGGTGTATGTTAATCAAAGAACTGCCCGAAGACGAGCGCCCGCGCGAAAAACTCGCTATAAAAGGCAGTTTTGCTCTCAGTGATGCTGAGATTTTGGCGGTCTTTCTCGGAACTGGCCGAAAAGGAACAAGTGCGATTGAGTTGGGTCGCGAAATGCTGAGACACTTCGGTTCCTTGAAAAATCTTTCCCGAGCCTCTGTCGAAGAACTCACTTCCGTAATAGGCATTGGTCCAGCAAAAGCTGCGCAACTCGCTGCGATATTCGAATTTGGTCAACGTCTCGCACGCGAAACCTTCAACAACCGGCCTATTAACTGCCCGGAAGACGTGTTTGAACTAGTTGGGAACGAAATGCAGTGCTTATCCCAAGAGTCAGTTAGGATTATCTTACTCAATCACAAGAAGTGCCTCATCCAAATCGCAGAGATTTTCGTCGGGACGGGAAACCAATCGTTCGCCAATCCTCCGGAGATCTTGCGCAAAGCGATTGGTCACGCCGCCAGTTCGATGATCCTTGTGCATAATCACCCGTCCGGTGATCCGTCACCCAGCCATGCGGATCATCAAGTTACTCAAAAAATGAAAGCGGCCTGCGACGCAGTTAACCTTGAATTCGCGGATCACGTCGTTATTGGTTCTTTAGCAAATTCTTCCGGTCAATTCTACTTCAGCTTCAGACAAGCAGGTCTCATATAGTTCTCTTCCTCCATGTCGACCCATCCCTCAGCCATCGTCTCGAAAACCGCCAAGCTCGGCGAGAACGTCACTATCGGGCCCTTTGCTATTATTGCAGATGACGTCGTCGTCGGTGACGGTTGCCGAATCGACGCCGCCGCTCAACTCATGAATGGCTCTCGAGTTGGAAGCAACTGTCGAATCGGGTCGGGAGCCCTCATCGGCGCTGACCCACACTACATTGGTTTTGATGAGTCCATCGCTAGTGGAGTTATCATCGGCGACAACAACACGATCCGAGATTATGTCACGCTGCATCGAAGTATTGAACCGGGGGGCACTACAGTAATCGGGAACGAAAACTATTTCATGAACGGCGCCCATGTCGGCCATGATTGCATCCTTGGAAATGGTAATACTTTGGCCAATAATGCATTATTGGGCGGACACGTTATCGTAGGTGACGGCTGTTTTCTAGGTGGAGGATCAGCCTTCCACCAGTTTGTGAGAGTCGGAAACTACGTTATGGCTCAGGGATTAGCCGGAGCTTCTCTCGACGTTCCTCCCTACCTAAACATCGCCGGAATCAATAATGTATTCGGCATCAACTCCGTAGGTTTGAAACGCGCTGGACTCGATGCAGGCGCGCGCAAAGGGATCAAAGAGGCCTATCGGCGCATTTATCGCGGAACAGAGACTCTTGCGGAAGTTCTGGAAGCTTCAGAATCGGATGACTTTATCCCTGAAGTGAAGGCGTTTTATGACTTTTTCCGCGATAAGTCGAAGAGAGGGGTTTTGATCCGCTCGAAATGAGCCTTTCAATTTTGTTAAGTAAATTTAACTAAAATAGCCCCGAAAAGCCCTATTTCGGTCGTTTTTGTCGCTTTGAGGCTAAATCAGATTTGGTAAATCGGTAAAGTGGAGGCATATTTACGCTCTCCTAAAAGCCGCTTTGATCAATTCGTTCGACAGCTTTATTCTTTTGCTTCTGCGATGGATGCGCTCTGCCGCAGTCATTTACGCTTCCGTTGCCGCGACACTTCTTCTCTTACCGCTGGGATCTTTTGCGCAGACAGTGCAAAATGTTGAGATCGACAGCAACTTCTCTGAATACGATCAGGGAATGAATATTGCCAAGGCTTGGGGTGATGTGGTCGTTACCTACGGCGACTTAACTATCCAAGCTGATCAGGTGGAATTCCACCGTGAAACGGGAAAGATTTTTGCCAGAGAAAACGTTCGGGCCTTCACAGGAAGTGAAACGGTGGATGCTGAAGAAATCATTTACAACATTCACACTGGAGAAATGACAACGAGTCAGTTTAAGAGCTCACTCGAACCAATCTTTTACACTTCCGACCGTATAGCAAAACCTGACGAGGCCAGAGATGGTCCCTTTACATTGCTGAACTCCAGTTTTACCACGCATGACTCTGCCAACCCTAATTTTCGGGTGAAAGTCAAAAAACTAGAAATCTACCCTGATGACAAAATGGTTCTTCACGGAGCCAAGGTTAGCATTGGAAAAGTCCCGGTGATGTGGTTTCCCTATTTCGTTCAACCGCTGGAAGAAGAGCTTGGTTACCACTTCACCCCAGGTTGGAATTCGCCGTGGGGGGCTTTTCTGCTCAATCAGTATGGTTTTAAACTGGGAACAGAATACCTTGTCCAAGCCCAGTTGGACGTTCGCTCAGATCGAGGAATTGCTGGCGGATTAGAGGTTAAGGACCGCAACTTCGACACCTCTTCTCAAATCGGAAAGCTAAAGCTTTACTATGCTGGTGACGACAACCCCCAGCTGCCGTTTATCGGTGACGTTCGAAAAACACCGGTCGACTCCAATCGTTTTCGCATAAATCTCCAACACCGCGTTTATCTCCCAGGAGCCAAGGATGAAACTTTCTACGTTGACTTCGATATCAACAAGTTGAGTGACCAATTCTTCTACGAAGATTTCTTTCCAAGCGAGTTTCGGATTGATCCAAAACCTGACAACCTCATCAACCTAAATAAGGTTTTTGCTCAGGGAGAGATTTCATTGACGAGCCGCTTTCAGTTCAACGAATTTTTTCAGACTGACACAAGGACTCCTGAACTTGCTGTAGACTTTATTCGAACCCCATTGGGCGAGACCGGTTTCTTTTACAGTGGGTTTACCACTTACGGTATTCTTGACGAGGAACTCGATGAAGAATCAATTCTCGCGAATGAACCAGATCCTTCGGGTTACAACCGATTTCAGTCATACCACGAGTTTATTTTTCCTGTTAAAGCTGGCATCTTTGACATCGTGCCGCGAGCCGGTGCGGGGTATGCGAACTATTCCAGCTTTGATATTCCAGGCTTAAACTCTTTCGAGAGCACTAGCATGCACGCGGGCGTGGACCTTTCTTTCAAACTCTCGAAACGTTCTCACGATGTCTACAATCGGGCGCTCGGCTTAGACGGTCTCCTTCACGTGGTCCGTCCTTACCTGAATTACTCATATGTCACGACCGATCAAATTGATGGCCGTTTCGTTCCCATCGATCGTTTGACCCCGTCAACCCGCTTGCGCCCAATTGATCTTCCGCTCTACACCTCTATCGACGATTTACGCAACTGGCAGATCTTTCGCGCGGGTGTTTCGCAGCAGTGGTATACCCGCCGCAATGGTTCAACATACAGGTGGCTGACACTTGATAACTACATGGATTTTTATGCTGATGATCCCGAGTTTAATCGAAACGTCTCAAACTTTTTCACTGACATTAGGTGGTATCCACTACCATGGCTCTACACTACCACGACAGCGCAACTGCCAGTTTCCAACAATTCACAAAGCTTCTCCGAATTGAGTACCTATATCGGTGTGACACCCACAGATTGGTTTCAGGTCGAGTTTGGACACTACTTCATTAACGACCACCCCTTCTTTCGAGACTCAAGCTTGTTCACTGTAGATACCTATACACGCCTGAATGATAACTGGGGCTTCAGTACTAGTCACAGATTCGAGGCGGATGATAGTACTCTGGAATACCAGCAATATAGCGTCCATCGCGACTTGGCCAGCTGCACGGCTACTCTAGGGGGAATAGTTCGAGATAACCGCAGCGGGGATAACGAGTATGGTGTTCTATTCAGTTTGACCCTAAAGGCATTCCCGAAGGTTCGCCTCCCTGTCGACTTCCAGCCAGGCGGCTTAAGCGCTGAAAACAACTAGGGCTAGAACCTATTGCCGAGAGCTCAGTTCTGACTTGTAGCGAAGCGCTTGCTTAAGAGTTAAGCGAGTCTTCCACCCCTGCAACCAGAACTGTCGAGCGTGAAGATAGTCAGCAACGCTCACTCATGAGACGCAGACCATGTCAATGGTCTCAGCGATCAAACTGGGCATCAAAGATAATCTTTGATGGAGGAAAGTCTGCCCTTCTAACAAACTCAGCGGACTCTGCTGCTCCTGCTTCGCGGTCCATGCCTCCGTCTTCCCACTCAACCGAAAGAGGGCCTGCATATTCGATGTCGTTTAAGGCACGAATAATCTTTTCAAATTTGATATTTCCTCGGCCCACCGATTTGAAGTCCCAGAACCTTTTTCGGTTGTGAAAGTCGACATGGCCGCCAAAGACGCCGGCGTCGCAAGGTTGATCGGACCAGTAGACATCCTTCATATGGACATGGTTTATCCGATCAGAAAAGCGATAGATAAATTCGACATAATCAACACCTTGGTAGCCGAAGTGGCTGGGATCATAGTTGAATCCAAAAGCTGGATGGTAGTCAATCGCCTCTAGAGCCTGTTCCGCGGAAGCAATATCAAAAGCAATTTCAGTGGGGTGAACTTCAAGTCCAAACTTCACTCCGTTCTCCTGAAATACGTCCATGATGGGGCCAAAGCGGTCAGCAAAGTCTTTGAATCCATCCTCAATCTGGCCCGGGAGAACAGGGGGAAAGGAGTATAGGAGATGCCAGATCGAAGAGCCGGTAAATCCATTCACAACGCCCACCCCGAACTCTTTCGCTGCAATAGCAGTCTTTTTGAGCTCTTCAGCAGCCCTTTGCCTTACCTGCTCGGGATCTCCATCTCCCCAGATATAATCCGGCAGAATCTGCTGATGACGCGCATCAATGCGGTCGCAAACTGCCTGACCTACAAGGTGACTTGAAATAGCGTAGCATTTCATCTCATGCTTTTCGAGCAGTTCACGCTTTGCTTTACAGTAATCGGCGTCTGCTTTGTCGACTTCGAAGTGATCTCCCCAACAGGCAAGTTCAACTCCATCGTAGCCCATTTCCTTGGCTTTCACGATTGCTGTTTCGCAATCAAGATCGGCCCACTGGCCGGTGAACAATGTGACTGGTCTTCCCATGGATTTAACGATTAATTAACCAAAATAGAACTGAGAAGTGATACCGTTTCGCCCCCCGCGTTTCAAGCCGTATTTGAACGAATACGAGATGATACAAAAATAGGTCCCCGAAAGCCGAAGTATCGTATCCGTGTAATTACCAATATCCCCTATTAGGGAAAACTGGTCCTCGCGACAGCGACTAAAACGTTGCGGTCGCACCAATGTGGAAACGACCTGATTCGTCAACTACGACGTCTTCAGTATACACAGGGTAACCGTAATCGAGGCGAAGACGGAACCAATCACTGTAGTCCCAGCGCATACCAACTCCAACTGATCCGATTTCAAAACTGCCCGCCTCCTGTGGCAAGAGATCTTCATTTCCAAGATTCGCGGCATCAAAGAAGCCCAAAAACTGCAAGCTATCGCTCTCATTTTCCCAGTCGAGAATGCGACCTAGAGACATTGGCGGAGCGTAAAGCTCTACCGTGCCCCAGAAACCGTGATCCCCGCGAATAGCGCTTTCATCGTAACCCCTCACGGTTGCGTAACCACCAGCACCTAACTGTTCAGAAGGCTGAAGATTGCCGTCTGACAACTGACCTTGTACTTTGAGTCGCGCGGACCAACCTCGGTCACCAATGCGCTGACGATGTTCAATACCGCCCACCCCGTAGAAATAATCAGCCGTAGACGGAGACCGTGATAAGCCAAAGACCTCGTCAGAGTTGTGATTGCTGATTCCGCCCGGCGAGTAGACGCCACGTAGATCGAGTTCAGTAACGCCACGTTTGTGCTGAATCTTCTCGTTGTAGGCGACGCTAAATTGGAAGATTTCGGCAGTTGAACCAAATAACTGGCTTGCACCTGCGTTGTCTGGATCGATGAATTCGAGATTACTTCCGTTCGACTTGAAGTCGAACCCGAGGACCATTTCGCGTTCACGGTTTGCCTCGCCTTGGAGCGGTATGCCGTAACGGGCGCTCATCTGAAGATTATTGCCATCCGAATCCAAAGTTCCACCCGGTCCGGCCTGCACGATGGGGTTAGAGTCAATTTCAACGAATGACCCGAAGAAGGTCACCCAGTGTCTCCAAGGAAGTGCATGCGTGTAAATCAGAGAACTACCACTGACGTGTTGAAAGTTCAAATCAGCGGTATATTGGAAGCTGAGAGAGTCGCTGGGCCCTAAAAGCTCACCAAAATTAAAGCCTGCCACTATGCGATCCCGGCCAAGAAAATCATTCCCGGAATCCTCGTAGCCGACATAGAACCAATCGCCTCTCGATTCATAACTCCTCAAGATCACATCGGTTGTCCCAAACTCGAGGCCTGGAGCGTAGACCATGTCAACTTTCCGATAAGGTGATCGGTTTACCCACGATAGATCTCTAAGAACCTCGGACGCACGGATTACTTCACCCTCCTTAATCCGCATTTGATTGCGGATGAATTCTTCAGTGTCAGCGTCTGCGCCCTCGACGCGGATCCGAGCAAGCTGTGACTCGATTACAACAAGTTGAACAACTCCGGAGGTGATGTCCTGCTCTGGAAGCAACACATCAACCACGGGACGATCGCCCTTACGGTAAGCAATGATGACATCTCGGACCATCCGATCGAGAGATGAGAGTGACACAGGTTTTCCAATGAAGCTTTTTAAAACATTACCTACGGAGGGGGGGAAATCCTCAAAATCATGCCAGATTCCTTCTACTCCAGGCCATCCATCGAGCCTAACTTCGCCAGGGCTCGGTAGGAGCACAACGCCGAGGAGTTGGTTAACCAGGTACCCGTCCTGACTGGTCCCGACCGAACTCCCCCTTCCGCCAGCACTGGCAAGGTCAAAGCGGCCTAATTCATCCACATCGATAGGTCCTTCGCCACCTCCGGAATCCAACACTGACTGCGTCTGTTGGACTTGTGTTTGCACTTGGGGAGGCAGAACGTCCACCAAAATTTCGGTCCCGTATTGGTCGGTAATCGTACTTTGGCCAAAAGCAGAGCAGGCGGAGGCGGTCACTGCAAGCGCTGCAAAGCCGGATACAAATCGTTGGATTCTCATCATCGGGTTGGGGGTAGAGGCCCTTAAACACGCCTCCACAAGCTCTAATCGATTAACACAGGTTAATAGCATTTAAAAAGGTTTTTTTAGAATTTTTTTTCGATTTTTCTTAGGTTAGGTGAACCATAAGGGCTTGATATAGGCTTGGAACCGAAACCCAGGAAATGCTCATTGATACCCACGCTCATCTCGCATCCTCGAAATTCGAGGGTGAGATCAACTCGATCATTACCACCGCAACTTCGGCCGGAGTAAGGCGAATCGTCTCCATTGCTTGCGATATTGAGGATTCTTACCAAAATCTTTCACTATCCCGCGATTACCCATCGGTAGTCGCTCCCACAGCAGGGATTCATCCGCTCTATGTTCATGAAACAGAAGAAGGATGGCTGCAGGAGCTCACCAAAATAGTCAAAGAACCAGAAATTACAGCGCTCGGTGAGATTGGGCTCGACTACTTCCACTCTCCTCCAAATGGACTCACCGAAGAAAGCTGGCGATCCAGACAATGGGAGGTGTTTGAGCAACAAATACAACTCTCCATCGACAATCATCTCCCAGTTGTAGTTCACCAGCGAAACAGCGCCGACGATGTCACCAGTGTCCTGCGACAATTTCCCAAAGCTCGAGCCGTTCTTCATTGCTTTACCGGGACGATTCAAGAGGCAGAGGCAGCTCTCGAAATGGGGCATTTTCTCTCATTCACAGGAATCCTGACCTTCCCCAACGCGTCTACGGTCCGCGAGGTGGCCACCATGACTCCCAAAGACCGCGTCATGTTAGAGACAGACAGCCCCTTTCTGGCACCCGTCCCCTTTCGCGGAAAGCGATGCGAGCCGGCCATGATCACCCACACCGCTTCGACCCTTGCCGCGCTTCACCAAACGAGCGCGGATGAAATCGCCGAAATAACTACACGAAACGCCCAGGCATTCTTCAATCTCACCCTAAATCACCCCAGTGTAGGCTAGCGCTTATGTTGGGTTGCTGACGAGTCTCCGAAGACGTTCCCTCAGAACGCAGATAAACTAGCCGCTGTCGCCAGACTCTCAGAGCGCACCACATTCGTCCAAGAAGAACACTTTCTACCTTACTCGGCCCTCGCAGAAAACGCGGTCACTATTTTGACGCTACACTTTCAGACGATTATGGGGCTACGATGCTACATTGGCAGAAAGAGTTCCACTCTGTGATCGAAAAACGATTCTAGAGATTTGGGTTATTTTAGCGTCGCTGAACCCACGGTAGCTTGCATCTCCTCAAGTTCGTCTTCTCCGATAACTTTAATCCCTAGGCTTTCCGCTTTGTCGAGCTTTGAGCCACTTCCCTCTCCCGCCAGAAGAAAGTCCGTATTTTGACTAACCGAACCGGAAACCTTGCCTCCATGAACTTGAATTGATTCTTTGATCTGGCTTCGAGGTGACGAGAGTGTTCCGGTGATTACGAATGTTTTTCCAGTAAATGGATTCGGATTGTCAGCCGCAATAACGGCAGGAAGAGGCGCGTAATTGTCGGAGGCTGGATTGATACCAATTTCGCCTAAGCGCCTTAACGCACGTTCGCCTTCCGGCGACTCAAAAAACAGCCCGACATTCCTGGCCACAGTGGGGCCGACTTCCCCCGCTATTTGATACGGAGCGAGGAGCGGGTTGTCCTCTTTCCTCTCCCCTGTTTTGAGAGTCTTCAACTCTTCAAGGATCTCAGACCTCTTTAATTGAGAAAGACGCTCATGAGTGCGCGAAAGCTCTCTGGCAGCCGATTCCCCTACCTGGGGTATACCAAGGGCATAAATCCATCGATTCAGAGGTGCTGTTTTCGCCCTTGCAAGGGTTGTTACTATGTTCTCGGCTTTTTTCGCGCCCAGCACCCTTGGACTTTCTTCTGTCCCCAAATTTAATTGTGCCAACTCTTCCATGCCGACTGAGAACAGATCCAGGGCCTCATGTATTAGCCCCCTCTCGACCAATTTCTCAGCCACAATATTGCCAACACCCTCCACGTCGAGCGCCTTTCGACTGACAAATTGCTTGATTCGATTTGCAGATTTGGCGGGACAACCCGGATTTGGACATTTCCAAGCGACAAAACCTTTGGGACGAAAAATCTCACTCGCACAACTGGGGCATTTCCCGCTGACCGCTTCGTGGATGTCGTATTTCTGCGACCCATCGCCTCGTTTCTCTGGAAGGACTTTTACCACAGCAGGAATGATCTCCCCTGCTTTCTCAACGAGAACGGCATCTCCAATTCTGACATCCTTGCGATCGATCTCGTCCTGATTATGAAGGGTTGCGCGACTAACGGTCGTCCCAGACACAAGCACCGGGTCCAATTCCGCTACAGGGGTTAGAACTCCCGTTCTGCCGACCTGAATTGTGATATCCCGTATCACGGTCTCCTTTTGCTCAGGAGGATACTTAAAAGCAGCCGCCCATCTTGGAGCTCTCGAAGTCTCTCCAAGTGACTGCTGATGCTCGCGACTAGCCACCTTAATGACCGCGCCATCTGTCTCGTATGGCAGATCAAGTCGCTTCACACCGAGTTCCCGCACGACTTCGAGCACACCACTCAAAGAATCCCTCACCCAAATCGGAGAATTTATCGGTATGCCAAAACCAGAAATTAAGTGCTGGAAATCGAGGACTGATTCAACCGATACGCCGTCCAATCGCCCCATTCCATGGGCAATAAAGTCCAGTGGTCGCTTGGCTACCTCTCGTGAATTCAAAAGTTTAAGCGTGCCCGCGGTAGCGTTGCGCGGGTTTTTAAAAGTCGGAAGTCCTTCTTCCTCGCGAGACTGGTTGAGAGCCGCGAACAGCTCGTTCCGCATAAAGACTTCTCCGCGAACCTCGAGCCATTCCGGAGCTTCATCTGGGAGCCGCAACGGCACATTCCCGATCGTTCGGACATTCTCGGTTATATCGTCCCCCGCAACGCCGTCGCCTCGGGTGACTGCAAACGCCAACTCTCCCCGCTGATAATGAAGAGCTACCGCAACTCCATCGATCTTCGGCTCAATGACCACTTTGACATTATTCAGGTTCAGAAGCCTCTGTAGACGCTGATAAACATCCGTGAGTTCCTCCTCTGAAAAAACGTCATCGATACTGAGCATCCGCAAGAAGTGTTCCCGCTGCTCGAACCCTTCGATTGGTTCACCGCCGACCCGCCGAGTGGGCGAATTAGGCGAGGCAAGCTCAGGGAACCTCTCCTCTAGCAGCTCAAGGCTGCGGAACATCACATCGTAGTCACGGTCCGAAATATCCGAATTGCCCTCGACATAGTAAAGGCGATTGTGGCGCTCCAACTCTATTGAGAGTCGCTGAATATCCTCACGCGCTTCAATCAGAGTCATTTCGATCCCTCAGTAGCGCAGACTTTAGTCGTCTTGACGTGAAATCTCATCCTCGAGACGCTCACTGAGCCATTGTTTGATCATACTCTGATAGTTCAGATAGCGGCGTCGGGCCAGACGTTTGATCCGACTTAGCATTTGAGGATCAAAGCGCAAAGTAATCGTTGTTGATTCTCTCACGTTTTGTCGATGCAGCGACGCATTCATCAATCGGGCATCGAGCGAATGTTTCGCCCAGAAGGCGGCTTCCGCCGCCTCATCTTCGAACTCAGGGATCTCACTCCAGCTTTGGATTGTTTTCACGGGTTAGAAAGGGGTTCAGTTAGATTAAATTTTGGCCTAGATCCACTCAGCATTTTTGCGTTCATAAAACGACGACTCATCATCGGTCGTGTCTCGGCAGAAAATGACCCGATAATTTTTCCCGTCAGTCCAAAAGGCAGAAAACAGGTAACGACTTGAAAGAGTTTTCCCAAGAGAGAAATAGCGGGCTTCGCCATCACCGGACTCAGATTCGGGAAGCAACCGAATGGAGAACGGGTCTTCGAACGCTTCTTCCACTTCTCGAGGCGGAATCTTCTTCAGGTCAAAATGGCAGTCAATCCAATCAAATTCCATATCGCAGCAGGAGGAACGCCTAACATACTGCAGCGGGCGTCTTTCCTCAATCTCAAGCTAGGGGATCGCCAAAAGAAAGCAATTATCGATTCCCCCTATCTCAAAAATCTGCATCGATAAAACAAAATTTTTCACAAGTTTCAATTCTATTTATCGTCAATCTACATTCAATATGCAGAACCGAGGTCAACCCACCCGCGCATCCTTGGCGCGGCATCCAGCCTTGTCATTTCCTCAAATTATAGCTGACGTCGAAGCGCCAATGCTTGCCACAGTTCCATACGCAGGGACTCCCACCTCATCTTCTGATCCCAAAACAAGCCAATCTTTCCGTTGAGCAGGGAATCACGATCGGCCCGTGACTTACGGACGAATTTAGATCTTTTCCTGCAAGACAAAAGGTCTTCCATCGTCAATACTAAGAACGTTAGCTATAGCCCAGATATTTTTCATGAAACTCCTCGCTGCACCCATCCTCGCTGGCCTCAGTGCCTTCCTCATAACGTCGCCCCTAGCGGCGAAAACCGCCCTTGAGATTGCTAAGAAACATGATCTTAAAAAGATAGAAGCGCTAACGGCTTACCTCAAAACTAATCCCGATAAAAAAGAGCGCGATCTGGCGCTAGATATTTTGGTCGATGCAAACATGGACTTGGGAAAACTCGAGCCAATTCCTGACCTTCTGGCTCAACGCTACGAACTCCAAAACAAGGGCCCTGAGGCTGACCTCCAATTAATCGTGACTAAAATTATCAGGCCCTTTATTGAATCAGCCGCCGCCACTAATCAACGCGACAGTGCGAAAGATTTTGTTGCTCGCGTGAAAGAAGACTTCTCAAGCAATCCTCAGGCAGCCCAACTCAACCAGTTCATCGACCAACTTGCTTCTGAACTCTACCTCCCAGGTGTCGGTGACACGATGGATTTTGCCTTCACCGATCTGCGTGGTAGCGAAGTGGATCTCTCAAAGATGAGGGGAAAAGTAATCTTAATCGATTTTTGGGCAACTTGGTGCGGACCTTGTATCGCTGAGATGCCGACAGTGATTGAGGTTTACAATTCATACCATGACAAAGGCTTCGATGTTGTCGGTATCTCACTGGATGAGGATAAGGGCGCTTTGAAAGAGTTTATCAAGACCAATAAGATGCCTTGGCCGCAGTATTTCGATGGCAAAGGTTGGGCTAATGAAATAGCCCAGCAATACGGAATCGGCAGTATCCCTGCCACTTTTCTTATCGGCAAAGACGGCAAAGTAGTTGCATCCAACCTCCGTGGAAAAGCGCTGGAAGAAGCCGTGGCAGAATCACTTGAAGGAGAATAGTGCCCTCTCGGTTGCCTTTTATTATCCAGCTTCCCCTTCGCTTTGAGCGGCTAAAATGGTTTGGATTTTCTGTTTTACGTTTAACAGATACTACGATATTTGCTCTGCTTTATGATTTCCGATAATCGTATCGACCAATGTTTCGCAACTCTCCGCAACGAAGGGAAATCTGCGTTTGTTTCCTACATCTGTGCGGGCGACCCGAGCATGGACCGTTCATTGGAAATCATGCATGCACTCGAAAGAGCCGGAACTGACATCATCGAGTTGGGAATCCCGTTTTCCGATCCCATGGCGGACGGAATCGTTAACCAAATGGCTGCTCACCGTGCGCTTGAAGCTGGCGGCACGACTCTCGGCGTTCTCGAATTAATTCGCCGATTCCGCAAAAACTCGGACACACCTATCGTTCTCTTCACCTACCTCAACCCCGTCTACACCTACGGTTTCGAAGCCTTCCACCACGACGCAGCCGAGGCGGGAGCAGATGGAGTATTATTACTCGACCTTCCTCCGGATGAGATAGCGAGGAATGAAGAGCTCAAAGAAATTGATACCCTAAAGCACATCAGATTAATCGCGCCTACGACTCCCGAAGATCGAATCCCTCATCTTGCAAGCAGCAGTGAAGGATTCATCTACTATGTCTCACGAACTGGCGTGACCGGAGCCCAACAAAACCTTGCAGAAGGAATTGCCCAGAATGTGGCAACGATACAGCAGCATGCCACGGTCCCGGTTGTCGTAGGATTCGGCATATCCACCCCTGAACAGTCTGCCGAAGTAGCCCGCTCCGCAGATGGCGTAGTTGTCGGCAGCGCGATTGTGCGTCAGATCGAAGCTAGCGTTGATGCTGAGGACCTTGCCTCGGAGGTTGAAGCCTTCGTCAAACCGCTTGTCGATAGTGCCAAGTCGGTCTAATTTCACCGCTAGGCGGATACCAGGTTAAACTGATGCTCAAATTCACCAAAATGAACGGTGCTGGCAACGATTTTGTCATCGTCGATAATCGTGATAAGTCCCTCTCTCTGAACAAGGAACAAATCAAGCTAGTGTGCCAGCGCCAACGTGGAGTAGGCGCTGACGGTTTCCTTGCTGTTGAACCTTCCCAGGGCGGTGCCGATTACCGAATGCGATACTACAACGCAGATGGTGGTGAAGCAGAAATGTGTGGTAATGGTGCCCGCTGCTTTGCTCGCTTCGTTAATCGGATCGAAGGAAACAGCCTCTCTGAGACGTCCTTCGAAACGATAGCGGGCGTCATCAAAGGGGAATTCCTAGGTGATGAGGTTCGAATTCAGTTAAGCAAGCCGTTTGACTTTTTCCTCAATGAAACGTTACAAATCGGGGACCAAAAGAGACTTGTTCACTCAGTTAACACGGGCGTGCCTCATGCTGTCATTTTCGTCGATGATGTTTCCTCACTTGATATTCAATCTCTGGGAGCCGGCATCCGACACCATGAGCATTTCGCCCCATCTGGAACTAACGTGAATTTCGTTCAAATTACTGAGCCAGGCTCTATCTGCATAAGGACTTTCGAACGGGGAGTGGAAAACGAAACCCTCGCGTGTGGCACTGGCATGGTAGCCTGCTCTATCATCCATCACGAGATTTCAGACGTTCCCAGCCCCATTCGTGTCACGGTTGCGGGCGGAGATACTCTCGAAGTCGGATTTGACCATGTGAGCGCCGGGGCTTATGACAACGTGACCTTGCTAGGTCCCGCTGACTTCACTTTTGAAGGAATGTTGGAAACTATCTGATCAAACCTATCCGTTCCATGTTTTCAGGAGCACATACCGCACTCGTCACCCCTTTCTCTGACCACGGCATCATTGATACCGAAGCCTTTCGCGCCTTGATCGATAAGCAGTTCGAAAACGGCATCAGCGGCATCGTGCCAGTGGGAACAACCGGAGAGTCTGCCACCCTCTCTGTTGAAGAACATCACCGGGTCATCGAAATCGCTGCCAAGCAGGCTGATAAGCGCGGCCTTGTGATTGCGGGAACGGGCTCCAACTCAACGCGTGAGGCTGTTGAGATGACTCAGTCAGCCGAACTCGCCGGGGCTGATGCAGCCCTGCTGGTGACCCCCTACTACAACAAGCCGTCTCAGGAAGGCCTCTTCCAGCATTACAAAGCAATCGCTCAGTCTACGGAATTACCGATAATGGTTTATTCCATCCCGGGGCGCTGCCACATCGCAATCGAGATCAATACGATGGTTCGTCTTGCCGAAGCTTGTCCAAACATTAAAGCTATCAAGGAAGCAGGCGGGGTCACCGAAAGGGTCCTCCAGTTGAGGGCTGCCTTGCCTGAAAATTTCAATATACTCAGTGGTGACGACGCTCTTACCGTCGAGTTTATGAAAGCGGGGGCCGTGGGAGTCGTTTCGGTTGCTTCTAACCTGATCCCCGAAGCGATGGCAAACCTTTGTCAAGCAATGCTGGAGGATAGAATCGGCGAGGCTGAGGCAATTCATGCCCGCTATCACAATCTTTTTGAAAACTTTCTGAAACTCGATACCAATCCAGTGCCCATTAAAGCAGCGCTGGGCTTGACCGGAGACTGTTCTCCAAACCTACGTCTTCCTATGGTCCAGATGTCTGATGAGAAAGTCGAGGAACTGCGTTTAACTCTTGCTTCTCTCGACCTCGTTTGATTCCGAGTTCTTTTTTATCCCCGGGGCAACCGGCCTCATTTTTCACTCTCCACCCACCTGATAATATGATGAATGTTCTTGTGACTGGTTGTCGCGGACGCATGGGCCAAGCAGTCGCCGCCAGCGTTGGCGATGATCCCGACACTCGCGTTGCCGCTGGAATTGACTTGGGAGACTCACTTGAAGAAGCCCTCGCAAAATCTGATACGGTGATTGATTTCACCCTCCCCACCTTCACTGATGACCTCATTGAAAGCTGCGTCGATGCCGGCAAGGCACTCGTCATGGGAACCACGGGACACGATGACGCTCAACTAAAGTTGATTCGCGATGCTGCCAATAGCATCCCAATCATTCACGCTCCCAACTTCTCAGTTGGAGTGAATACCCTTTTCTGGCTGACGCGCAAAGCGACCGAAATTATCGGAAGTGATTTCGATCTAGAGGTTATCGAGATGCACCACCGGCAAAAGAAGGACTCGCCCAGCGGGACCGCGCGAAGACTCGCCGAAATTCTCGCGGAGGTTCGCGAACTTTCGTACGACAACGACTGTAGGCATGGTCGTTTCGGAGACGTAGGGGCCCGCACCAACAGCGAGATTGGCGTCCACGCGCTCCGCGGAGGTGACGTAGTGGGTGATCATACTGTGGTCTATGCCGGAGAGGGAGAGCGCGTAGAATTGACCCACAAAGCCTCCAGCCGTCTAACCTTCGCCAAGGGTGCATTACGTGCTGCCAAATGGCTTCATCAAAACGAGTTCGAATCGGGCCTCTATGATATGGAGGACGTTCTTGGGCTCCGGGAAGGGTGAATTTCACCGCAGATCAACATGACAAGTGTTGGAATAGGCCTCGGCGCTAACCTCGGCGATCGGAAGGCCAATCTCGCTGAAGCCATCATGAGGCTCAAAGGAGCAGGGTGTTCAAATCACCTGCTCGTTTCAGGGCTGTATGAAACGGCTCCGATCGGTTGCCCTGCAGGATCGCCCGATTTCTACAACTGCGTGGTCGAAATTGAAACGAATCTATCCCCCTTGAAACTTCTCGATTTCACTCAGTCGATCGAGAAGGAACTGGGGCGCCCCCAAATTAGGGGCCTCAATGACCCCCGACCGGTCGACTTGGACCTCCTCTACTTTGGTAAAGTCTCCCTAGAATCTGAGCATCTAACGCTTCCCCACCCCAGAATGAACGAACGCGCCTTCGTATTACTACCCCTTCGAGAGATACGCCCCGAATTAGTCCCAAAAGACAAGCTAGACAAAATCGAAGGCCAGCCAGTGAGAAGACTTATGGATAGCGGTTGGTTATAGTTTTGTAACTAAATGCACGTTAGTGTTTTAAATGTGTTTTCTACGGTTTTTTATGGGGCACAGCAGCCTTCTCTAGTCGCCTCACAAGCCGAAACGTATTCATCTCCGACGCCAATTTCTCGAGTTCGGCGAGCCGCTCCCCGGGCTCCATGGCCATTGTTGAGAAGAATCCACCAATCTCCTTGCGATTGCCTACTCCCTCATATAGCCAAATCAATGAACGCCAGGCCAACTCGCGCCGATAAGGCCGGGCAGACATCGACTCATTAATCAGCCACGGAATCTCCTCTTTCAGGATAGAATTTCTTTTCTAGGAAGCCCGAAAAGTTTTTTGAGCCTGCTTTGAAGAGGCCAATGGATGAAACTGCTATTCTAGCTTGCCCTTTACCCGGCTAAAGGCACGGCGTCCGCGGCCTTAACTTTGAAACCGTATTCCAAATCATCCGGAAGCTCACATATCTCCCTGACGGCGTCGAAAAGAGCGTCAAAGTTTTGATTTTCGACGAAGATGTCGCCAATCAATAGGTCAGTAAGCGTGGGGCGTAAATCCGGGTTGTTTTTAACCAATTTTGCGAAACTAAAATCAGGGTGATAGAAGGCACAAACAATTTTCCTCATACGTTCGATCGCTTCACAAACTTTGTGTCCATATGCTTCGAAGCGTTCTGCAGAAGTATCGCCAGCGACTAACGCCTCATCAATTGCATCCGCTGCTATTTCTCCTGACTTCAAAGCTAGAAAAACTCCGGAGGAGAAAACAGGGTCCAAGAAGGCGAAAGCATCTCCAACAAGCACAACGCCATCTGTTGCGCAGTAGTCAGAACGGTAACTGTAGTCGCCGGTCACCCAATACTCACCAACCTGCTTGCCGGGGGCTAAATGTTCCTGGATCCAAACGTTTTCTTTGATCTCACGGTCCATAATTTCGGCAGGGTCCCGTCCTTCGCGAAAGAGATAGCCATTCTCTGCGACGAGCCCCACGCTGACCTTGTTGTCCCGCATCGGGATATACCAGAACCATCCCTTTTCCGGAATGTAAGCTACTGTTGTCGATCCCGCATCGAGCCCCGGATCCCTGACCGCCCCTTCATAGTAGGTCCAAATTGCGACCTTTGAAAGGTGCGGATCACGCTTCCTCCATTTATTTTTGCTGGCGTAAAAACATTCCCTCCCAGAAGCGTCAACAACTAGCTTGGCGTGCAGCTCATGTCTCTCTCCGTCCCGCTCTGCCACTACACCCACAACAGAACCTGCGTCGTTATGAATTGGAGCGACCACCTTAGTCTGGTCGTAAAACTCGGCGCCATTAGAGACGGCTTTATCGATGATCATTTGGTCGAATTCCTGACGCTCAACCTGCCAGGTTGTTGCGGAGGGGTGATCGTAGTGCTGGAAAAAATAAAACGGGCGTGACATCTTACCCTCCATGGTGACGAATTGGACGCTGTGCTTCTGCTGGAAGCCTATTTTGTCCATCTGGTCCACCAACCCGAGTCGATCCAGTGTAAACCAGCAGAAGGGCATCATGGATTCGCCAATATGATATCGTGGAAACTTTTCTTTATCCAACACCAGCACACGATGGCCTTTCTCAGCAAGCAGAGCGGCCGAGGTAGACCCCGCGGGGCCGGCCCCAATAACGATAACGTCCCAGTCAGAAGTGTTCATTGGTGTTGTTTACTTAAAAGGATTATCAAACAGATACGCTCCCGACCCAGTCCTCGGATTCATTACTTCGCGGGAGAATCTCCACAATATCGGCGAAAACAGCGCCGCTCGTGTCTAGCAGTTGGTTGCACCGGCCGTAAAGGATTTCATCGACGTCTTGGCCAAGTGCATCTGCGATCAGTGTATCTGCCCGAACCGAAAAATACGCCCCTGGACTTCCCTGATGAGCCACGGCATGCTCGCCCAGAATCCCTCCGAGCGGCTTTTTCCCTGCCACCACCTCCTCGCGGACTTCTTCGCTAAGACCAGCGAACTGGATGGCAATCGCACCGTATTCAACCGGCTTGTTAGACTTCGCAGCATGAAGCGAGACGAGTCGCATCACGAATTCTTCGTTGGATTCGTGCTTGTGAACGTCAAGATAGACCTTGGAATGATGGAACGCGGCTAGAGTTGGGGTCATATCATTATTGTGAACCAACAATGATCGATAAGGATAAGGCATCTCACCACCTTCAAGAAAAGTAAAGTTGGGCAAGGGCTTGCCTGCCTTCTCGTAGAAGAAATGAAATGGCAGTAATCGATGAAGCGCTTCAGCGTAAGCCTGTCCCGCTTCGCTTTGTTCAGGTGTAGCGTGCATCACAATGTTCTTCGAGAAAGAATCCATGAAGGAGGCGGTCGATCTGCAGCATGCCGTCCCGGCTCACCACTACATCATCGCCATCCGTAGAAAAGTATCCTTCAGCCTCTAGCTCTGCCAATTTTGTGGCATAACGTTCTGCCACATCCACGCCATATTTATCTCTAAAATATTGCATTGAAGTTCGTCCCAACTTCAACTGGAGAACAAACTCTCTAACAAAACGCTCTTCGGGAGACGTCGCATAGGCTCGAAAAATTGGGAGCTCCCCGCTATCCACAAGCTTATTGTAGGGGTCCACATCAGCCTGATTCTGATAGTGCACCCCACCAAAGTGCCCAAAACTGGCAACCCCCGCAGAAAGGAGATCAGCTCCTTCCCAGAGACTATCACGATAAACGAATTTGGTGGTCTCCGGATTCTTCACGACGGTGTAGGCACTACTTACCGAGTAACCTGCTTCTTCGAATCGATTAAACGCCCAATCGACCCAGTCACGCTTAGTTGGCCAGGTAGCGACAGGCGCTGAGATCCGACCGCTATTCTTCATCTCGCGGTAGATAGTTGTATTGTAGGGAATCTCCATCTGGTAGATCGTGACACAGTCAGGTTCCTGCTCGATCGCCGTGTCGACGCATTTCTTCCAATTGTCTTCGGTCTCGTCCATCATGCCGGCAATGAGATCAATATTCACTTGATCAAATCCTAACGTCTTCGCAAAACCAAGCGCCCGGTATGCTTCTTTGGAACGATGTGCGCGGCCATTCACTTCGAGGAGGTGGTCATCAAAAGCCTCAATCCCGAGGCTGAGTCGAGTCACTCCGATATCCTTGAGAGCATCGAGTTTCTTCTCGGTCAAAGTCCCCGGCTCAGCTTCAAAGGCTACCTCCTCGGTTTCATCCCAAGGAAAGAGATCTTTCATTTTGTCTGTTAGGCCTCTCAATTGCTTGACTGACAGGTAGCTAGGAGTTCCTCCCCCAAAATAGACAAACTGGGGCTTTCTGCCGGCCAAATAGGGCTTTTTAGCATACATCTCAAACTCACGAATTCCCGCTTCGAGATACTCGTTGATTTCCGCTGAATTTTTGTCGGTATAAACCCGAAAGTAGCAGAAATGGCAACGCTTTCGGCAAAATGGAACGTGAAAGTAAACCCCGAGATTAGTATCGGTTGGCGCCGGCCCATCGAGCACATCCATCACAGCGGGTCGATAATCTGGTGTCCAGAATGAAAAGGGCGGGTAGTTGGCAACGAAGTAGTTACCGACCTCCGTCTGCTCTACCGACTCTTTTTCCAGCGGAATACTTAGTTTGTCGATCACACCCACGGGAGAAGTGCTTTTGGAAGTGTCAGACATAGGTTGGGGATTTAACAAGGTTTTGAGATTATTATCTGAAAGCATACACCACCCCGTCTTGGCCGCAAACCACCAGCGTCCCGCGCGATACCGCCGGGGAAGCCTTGATCTGGCTTCCCACTTCAAAATTCCAAAGCTCGGAGCCATCTGTTCGACTGACTGCATAAATACGCCCGTCCATCCCGCCCTGCCAGATGGTGTCGCCTGTAATCACGGGAGAAGCGTCGAGAGAACGCGGTGCTAGAAACTCCCAAGACTCTTCTCCTAAAACGCGATCGTATGCCACGAGGCGCTTATCCGGGCCAGCTACGAATAGGTGGGTCTCATCAACCGCCGGGGAAGCCGTGTATTCAACTCCGGTTGGAACCTTCCAAACCTCTTCTCCGGTAGCAACTTCAATTGCGACGATCTCCCCCCCGTTGTGAGCCAGATAGGCAATACCATCTCTTACAGCTGCAGAGTTTGCAATGTAGGACCCTATTTCGACTTCTTGCCGTTCACCTTTGCCATCGGCTCGCAAAATGTAGAGTAGCCCATCGCAACCGCCGAAGGAAACGGCTTCGCTACCCCCGGATTTTACGATCGACGGTGTCGAGACGATGTAGTTCCCAGTTTCTTCTTTCCAAAGTATTTCGCCGCTCTTGGCGTCAAAACAGTAGAGAAAGTAATCGTGACTACCGATAAAGACGCGCGAAGCCTCCTCCGATATCAAGATGTTGACCCCGCCCTCAATCTTTCCGTCCGTCTCATACTGCCAGACCTGTGACCCTGTCTTAGCATCGAGTGCATAAACATATCCGTAGGTGTCGCCGAAATAGACTATCCCATCGTGAATCGCGGCGGGTGCTGAAGTTGGACCTTCCGTCTCAATTTTCCACACCTCGGAGCCATCTTTCAGGTTGAGGGCAAGAAACTCACTACCAAGCGTCCCAACATAGACAATGCCGTCCTTAACCACCGCTGAGGCCTCAATCGGTGCTCGGCGCTTACCTTCCCCTACGGCACTTTCATAAGTCCACACGAGCTCCAGGGGAGCTGAAAGCGTTTCAGGACTAACCCCCTGTAACTCGGGGTCACCGCGAAACAGCGGCCAATCAGACATCAGGGTCGTGGAATTATCTTCCAATTCCGAAGGAGTCTTCGAATTGCCGGGGCCTCCACAGCTCGGGAAAAGTCCACATAGGAACAAAATAAGTATAGAATTTTTAAACTTTCCAAAATATTCAGAATTATTTCGTTTTCTTATGGCTTCCATTGACGTATGGTCCCTCCGAAACCTGTGAAGATCAACGCCACCATTACGTTATCTCACTCCCCACTGCCCCTTTTCTGACCGCCACTCATTGATGAACATCGCATTAAGCTCTGTTCTGACCGTCTTGAGCGCCTGGACTTTGTCCGCCTTCGCTCAGAGTCCTGAACCTCCTTCCTGGATGGATGGCGTCACCCGGGTGCCTCCGGGTGGCTACGCAGACCTTCGCCCCGTAAAACTGGGCTACACCCTGAGTTGGAACAATCGGGTGAACGCAGGTAAATTTCAGATCTCTGTCACCGAATCCAAGGACAGTTCTGGCCAGTTTATTGGCGATGCTTCCGGAAAAAGCTCAGGATTTGCTAGGATTTTGTGGCCGTATGACTTTCGTGCGCGTTCGATTATCTACAAACAGTCACTGCGACCGGTCGTCTTTCAACTCCGCGAAAAAGACCGCAACGCGACGAACTCATATGACATCATTTTTGAGTCCGACGGTCAGGTTTACACCACGACGGCCCAGAAAAAGAACGAGAAAGCGGTGACCGCCTCTTCGGGGTTTAATTTTGATTTTGGACAAGACGTTCTCTCCTCGACCTTTTACCTCCGAAGCCATTCTCTAGATAACGGGGAAAAAATTTCCATGGTCGTAACCCCCTTTAATCGTCCTTATCTCGCCGAACTCAAGGTTATGGGGCGAGAAAGCCGCAGAATAAAAGGAAAGGCTTACAGCACAATTCGGCTAGATGTCCGGGTAGGCAAAATCAATACCGACCTGTCAATCAAGACCTACGACAGAATCAAGCAAACAACACTCTGGATCAGTGATGACGATTACCGTATTCCGCTCGAGCTCCAATCCCAGATTTCGGTAGGATTCGTCTCGGCTCGCCTCACCCATCAGGAGTGGCTCGACTGAAGCGGTCATTTCACTTAGAGGCTTTTTCCTCTCTTGATTTTCGTTGCCTCGTCGCTACAGTCTCCACCTGCGCAACATAGGGGCCACGGCCTGTTGCCCATCACATGCCGGTGTGGCGGAATTGGTAGACGCGCGCGATTCAAAATCGCGTTTCTTCGGAAGTGCGGGTTCGATTCCCGCCGCCGGTATTTTTATTTGGTTCGGGCCCCGAAACTCAAGTTTCAACCCACGTTAGGATCCAACAGGTTTGGCCGCACACTAATCGAGTCCTCGCTAAGGATGAAAATCTTTAATAGATACATCCCCTTCGCCGTTGACCATCCGGTTTGCCAGTGAGCGGCTGATCCGTCACTCAGCGCTCTGCGGTGGCTAGTTAGCCGTCAGCGGAATCGGAAGGCTCGCGCCGATTGAACGTGTTATAATTCGCACGATCCACAACAAGAATTTCACGGACTGACTTCAGTCAGATTCGTTGTGAATTGTAGCGATCTTTGGATGAAATGGTACAGTCGTAAAGGTCAATACCAGTGTGCGCACGAGCTTCAATCGTCAAAGCCAGCTAGCTGATGATACCAAATAACAGATAAGTGGTTTTCATGGTTGGCCTCCGCTTAAACTCCACCACTGAAAATCTTTTGGGGAGCTATGGCCTCATTTGTCAACACCCCAAAACGCCTCCTGAAATATAGAGGGCAACAAAGGCTATCCCGCTATCTACGGGCCCCTTGAGCCCTATTCAATTCACCCCCGCTGTCGCTGACGGATGTCGATGAGATCTTTCATGACATGCCCGAGCGAATCGGACCAGTCCGCAGTTCCGAAAGCATCGTGCAGCGTCTTGTAGATCCGGTAGAGTTCCGCATAGGCCTCCTCGTTCTCCGGGATCGGTGTGTATTCCGTATCCCGCATCTTGCAGCAATTAGCCTGTATTTCCGTTATTGAAACCTCACCGCTACATGAAGCGCCAAAAATTGCAGCGCCAAGAGCACAAGTCTGATCACTAGCCGCTACTCGCAGAGGTCGGCCAAGAATATCGGCGTAAATTTGCATGAGGGTCGCATTTTTCACCGCGAGGCCGCCGGTATTAACCACCTCATCAATCTTAATGCCGTATTCCTCCATCCGGTTGATGATGGTTAGCGCGCCAAAGGCGGTCGCCTCGATCAACGCCCGATAGATTTCGTGTGCTTCCGTGTGCAGCGTTTGCCCGAGAATCATACCGCTGAGGCGCACATCGGTCAGGATGGTACGATTGCCATTATTCCAATCCAGCGCCATCAGGCCCGTCTCTCCGGGTTTCTGGTCGCGAATGCGCTTTTCCATTTCGATGAATCTCTCATCTTGGGTCGCCCCGTAGGAATCGGGAACGAGATGGTTCACAAACCAAAGGAAGATATCCCCGACCGCAGATTGACCTGCTTCGATGCCGTAATGCCCCGGAAGAACTGAGCCATCAACCACCCCACACACTCCGGGAACATTTTCCAATTCCTCGCTATTAGGCACGACGGTAATATCACAGGTACTAGTTCCGAGGATTTTAACGAGCGTTCCAGTTTTGCTGCCGGAACCCACAGCACCGTGGTGCGCGTCAAAAGCCCCGACTGCCACTGGGATTCCCGCAGACAATCCGAGCCTGCGCGCCCATTCCGAAGTGAGGTTTCCAGCCTGTGCCGACGAAGAATCGGCGTGGTTGTAGAGCCGGTCGCGAAGGTCAGCAAGTGCCGGATCAAGACTTGAAAGGAACTCTTTGTCAGGAAGTCCTCCCCACTCTTCACAATAGATGGCCTTATGGCCTGCAGCGCACACACTTCGTTTCACTTCAGAAGGTTTATCATTTCCGGTAAGAACAGCCGGCAGCCAATCACAGTGCTCGACCCATGAATACGCTGCCTCAAAGACACCGCGATCTACCTTGAGACAGCGCCAGATTTTACTCCACCACCATTCGCTGGAATAGGTTCCGCCGCACTTGGCGAGATACTGCGGTCGATCGTTCGACGCTTTTTCGGTGATATCAGCAGCCTCCTGATGAGCAGTATGATCTTTCCACAACCAGACATAGGCATTGAGGTTATCTTTAAAATCATCTTTCAGCGCCAGCGGAGTGCCGGCCTCGTCCACAGGGATAACAGTACTGCCAGTGGTGTCGATGCCGATACCCATGACATCGGTAGCATCAAAGTCTGGATTGGTTTCCTTAGCCTGCGCTAAGGCACCGGTGATGATCTCAACCATCCCGTCGAGATAGTCTCTAGGATTCTGACGGGCCACATTCGGATCAGCCGAATCAGTTAGTATTCCCGAGTTGCCCGAGGGATAGGGAAAAACAACGGAACCAAGCTCCTTACCAGAATCAATGTCCACCAGTAGCGAACGACAGGAATTGGTTCCGTAATCAAGGCCTATAGCATATCGACTCATTGCCATGGATATAGGGGATTCCCTCCAGAGGCGCAATCGTGGAATACCAATTCTTGCTTAAAAAAAGTTTGCTTAGATTTCGGGTTCGGTTTGCATCGGGGGCAATCCACCTTTTCCATACACGAGCAGAATGGAAATCTTTATTTCAGAGATCCCTGAAGAAGGCCTTACTCGTGAAGGAACTCTTCCTCCCTCTATCTTTGACCTTTCTCCGAATGACAGTATTCGGCCGACAGGAGCGGTTACCTACAAGGCCAATATTTTTCACTTTGATGGAGTGTTAGCCTTCGATGGCCACCTCACGGGAGAGTTCCAACTCGAGTGCGCCACCTGTCTCGAATACTTCTCATACGTAGCAGATTACCCAAAATGGAGTTCTGACGTTGAGTTGGAAGACGACCAAGTAAGCTTTGATCTGGCGAAACTCATACGTGAGGACTTCCTCCTTGACCTCCCTCCCTCTCCCCGTTGCGACGAACTCGTCGAAGGGCACGTTTGTCCCAAGGCGCATTATGTCATAAAGATCCAAAAACCTTTGGACGAAGAAGCAACTCACGACAAAAGCGACAATGCTTGGGACGTGTTGGACGATTTAAAAGACTGAATCGAGAAAGTGGCAGCCGCTTCTTTCTGCAGCCTCAGGTCTTCCAAGCCACTTGATCTGGCTTTCCGCGCCAGGCGACCTTGCCACGATCACCCGGCCGTATCATCTCTCCGCCCTTGAAGAAGCAAAGCCAACGATTCTCGGGATCATCGTCAGGAATGACAATAACTTCGTACAGATTTCCCATCGGGCGCACACTGGCTACGGTAGTCATATGACCTTCATCCGCTACCTCGCAGGAGATCCAGCGTGCATCCTCCGGTCGCATCCATTTAACTTCGCCGGTCATAGCATCGGTAACGCTATTCGCTGGTCCGAATCGTTCCGCACAATAACGACTGGCTGGCGATTGATAGACCTCAGATGGAAGCCCGGTCTGAACAACTCTCCCACGATCAAGGATCGCGACCCTCGACGCGATAGCAAGTGCATCCTCGGGATCATGTGTCACCAACAGCGCCGTTTGGCCTAGCTGGGTAAGAATATTGCTGATTTCTTCTCTCAATTTCCTTCGGAGTGACGGGTCCAGATGACTGAACGGCTCATCAAGGAGCAGCAACCGAGGCCTCGGCGCCAAAGCCCGACCAAGGGCGAGCCTTTGACGTTCGCCACCGGAAAGCTCGTGAGCAAAACGCTTTTCCTTTCCAGTAAGATCAACCATCTCAAGAATCTCCGAGATACGTGCTTTCTGAACTTTGGATTCGAGACCTCGCAACCCGTAAGCTACATTCTTCCACGCACTTAAATGAGGGAATAGAGCTCCATCCTGGAACATCAACCCGAGGCGGCGCTTTTCAGGCGGGACTAGATTGCCGTCTCCATCAGCGACGACTTCGCCTTCGAGTAAAACCTCACCTCCATCGGGAACTTCAAGCCCCGCCGCGAGGCGAAGCAAAGTGGTCTTACCGCTTCCACTTTCTCCGATCAGGGCAAGAATCTCTCCTTTTTCCACACTGAGCGTAACACTGTCAACGGCTGGACATTGCTGCTGAGCGAAACACCGAGTGACTTCCCGGAAAGAGAGTAAGCGGTCTGTTTCAGTCATTTAAAGAGGGTTTCGCCATCCAACGGTTCATCACCAATAACCCCATCGCACCCGCGAGCACAATCATCAAGGATGGAACTGCACATGCTTGGAGACGGGACTCCTTTGCCAAACTGAAAGCTGTGGTTGCCAAGGTTTCAAAATTTGCCGGCCTCAGAATCAAAGTGAGTGGAAGCTCTTTTAAAATATCGACAAAAAGCAACATTCCAGCCGCGATTAATGGCCCCTTTAAAAGTGGCAGATCGACTCTCAGGAAAGTTGCCAGGGGGCCATGTCCCAGCAACATGGATGCTTCCTCAACCGGCTTACCAATTCTCTCCATCCCAGCGCGCGAAAACTGAAGTGGAATCGCAAAAAATCGCACGACATAAGCGAATCCGATTACCAGCAAAGAGCCGCTCAGTAATGGGGCCCAAGGAAGGTTCCATCGATCAAAAGTCCCAAAGACAACCAAAACACCGACAGCGATGACAGCACCAGGAGTCGCATAACCAAGGCCAGCTAGGCGATCCATCAACTTGCGCTTCTGATTTTCGCGTAGTCGAACCGCATAGGCAAACATAGCCGCTAGCAGTGGCATAAATACGGCGGTTGCCGCGGCGAGTCCTGTGCCCCTTGCAATCGCTTCCCCCGAAGTGAAAAGAAATCCTGCATCCGAGGCCAAATGAAGCCAAGCCCAACGCACCAACTGCCCGAACGGATAAAAGAAGCCGATCGCTAAAGGTAACAGACAGACAAAGACAGCGAGCCATCTTTTAATCCCTGACAAACGCACCCGAGCCAAAGGGGCCGAGGAGTCCTCAGTCTCAGCGTATTGAGCCCTGCCCCGCATCAATTGCTCGACAGCTAACAATACTCCTACAGAAACCATCACGATACTGGCAAGACGAAGGGCGGCCACCTTATCACCCATCCCAAACCACGTGCGAAACACTCCTTCCGTCAGGGTCGGGACACCAAAGAAATGCACAGCTCCATAGTCGTTAACAACTTCCATGATAACCAGTGCTACGCCAGCAACCATGCCAGGGCGAGCCAATGGCAGACCCACACGAAAGAAGACTTGGCGTGGCGAATCTCCTAAAACTCTTGCCGCCTCCAGCACCGTCCGCCCCTGCTGAGAGAAGGAAGAGCGGCAAGCGAGATAGATGTATGGATAGAGCACGGCCGCCATCATGACAATGAGTGTCCCGTAGCGAATGATCAACTCAAAGGTGAGGAAGGTATCAATACCCCAATTACTCCGTATCCAGATTAAAAACGGAACTGCCGACTCCGACCCCTGATAGAATACAAACGCAGCAACGTAGGTTGGAAAGGCCAGCGGCAGCACTAGAGCCCAGCTGAAAATTCCACGCCCTGGGAATTCAAAGCAGGTCACCAGCCAAGCAGAAGGTACTGCCACAAGAGAAGCAACAATCGCCACTCCTGCAACGAGGATCAGCGTGTTTAGCAAATAGCCGCCCAGAACGGTCTTTACAAGGTTGTCCCAAGCCTCACTTTCCTGCCCGACTTGGATCAGGACAGCCGCAATAGGCAGGCATATGGCAGAGACAACTAAAAAGGAAAACACGCCCCAACGATCCGGACGCCTCAGTCTAAGCTTTCGCTTTTCGCCCGAAGCGCCCTCTAGCAGATTTGAATCCGCCTCTGCTGAAGACACACCGGCCATTGAACCTCGCACGACTCTCGACTACTCCCAACCCGCCTCGTTGAATACCTTGATCGCTTCAGCGTTGAGCTCACCGAGAACAGAGAAATTCACATCGTCAGCTTTAAATTCACCCCATACTTTTTGACGTTTGGAAAGTGGGACTCCGTCGACGACAGGGTATTCAAAGGTGTTCTTTGAATAGAGCGCTTGCACCTCGTCTGATAGAAGAAAGTCGATAAACTGGTTTGCTAAACCAACCTTACTGCTGGCTTTTACGACCCCGAGACCGCTGATATTGATGTGGGTTCCCCGCCCAGCCTGATTCGGAAAGAAAATCTTTACAGCCGCGGCAGCATCTCGATCTTTCTTCTCTTCAGCGGTCTCAAGGATACCGAGGTAATAGGTATTTACGATCGCAACGTCGGCAAGGCCAGCCGCAACAGCACGCACCTGGTCGCGATCACTGCCTTGTGGAGGGCGAGCCATATTTTTACGAACCCCAGAGGCCCACTTTAGTGACTTTTTCCGGCCATCGGCATCAATCATAGTGGTAAGTAGCGCCTGATTGTAGCTATTCGTGGAGGAGCGAACGACAACTCGACCGCGCCATGACTCATCTGCGAGTGCCTCATAGGTAGAAAGCTCGGAAGGATCTACACGATCCTTTGAATGAATGATAACTCTGGCTCGTTTTGTCATAGCGACCCAGTGGGAGCCCTTCTCACGAAGAGGAGGCTGAACTTTTTCAAGGGCGGCCTCAGAAGTCATTGGTTGAAGAATTCCAGCCTCATGGGCGCGGTGCAGAGTTCCCCCATCGGTCGCCATAAAAAGGTCGGCCGGAGTATTTTCTCCCTCTTCTTGCAGTCGAACGATCAGTTCATCAGCTGCCGCCTTTACAACATTAACTTTGATGCCGGTTTTCTTGAAGAACTTCGCATGAACCTCTTCGTCAAAGGCATAGTGACGCTGAGTATACAGAGTTAGTTCTTTATCTTGCGAGTGGCCGGTTAGCGAAAAAGCGCTAATGAACAAGGCGCTAAGGGTAAGGAAGGGAGTTAGTTTCATAGAACAGGTCATGCTTATTGCGAATGAATCTCGTTAGTGGCTTGAAATAACCTCCTTTCGGGAGAATAATCAAACACGAAGATAACGCATTTCTTCGCCATACTTGCATCTAAACATCTCAAGCGAACGTTGCAGCGGACTCAAAAGGGGATAGTTTCTAACTCGCGTTCGACTCTGCACCATGTGAGCGCCCCATTCCATGAGCGTATCGCCCTCAACCTCCAAAGATTTTATCCGCGAAATTATCGATGAAGACCTGTCTTCCGGTAAACACGACACTACGGTTACTCGCTTCCCTCCGGAACCGAATGGCTATCTGCATATCGGCCATGCAAAGTCTATCTGCTTGAATTTCAGTATTGCCGATGAATACGGGGGGCGCTGTCACCTCCGCTTTGACGATACTAACCCCGTGAAAGAAGACGCGGAATACGTTGATTCAATCAAGGAGGATATCAATTGGCTTGGCTTCGACTGGGCTGACCACATTTACTTCGCCTCTGATTATTTTGAAAAGCTCTACGAATGGGCCGTTTACCTTATCAGGGAAGGCAAAGCCTATGTCGACGATCAGGACGCTGACGAGATCAGGAACGGGCGAGGCAATCTCCAGCAACCGGGCACGGAAAGCCCTTACCGTGGCCGATCGGTTGAGGAAAATCTTACTATTTTCGAGCAGATGAAGTCTGGAGACTTTGGTAACGGAGAAAAAGTGCTCCGTGCCAAAATTGACATGGACCATCCGAATCTAAACATGAGGGATCCCGTCATATACCGAATCCTTCATGAAGACCATCATCGAACCGGTGACGCTTGGTGCATCTACCCAATGTATGACTTCACTCACGGCCAGAGTGACGCTCTTGAGTTTATTACACACTCACTCTGCACCCTCGAGTTCGAAAATCATCGCCCGCTCTATGAATGGTTTATTGAAAACCTGCCAGTACCCTCTTCCCCACGCCAAATCGAGTTTTCACGCCTTAACTTAAACTACACCGTAATGAGCAAACGGAAGCTCCTTCAGTTGGTGGAGGAGAATCACGTGACTGGATGGGACGACCCTCGCATGCCTACTATCTCGGGCATCAGGCGTCGCGGTTATCCGGCGGAAGCAGTGCGTAATTTTTGCAAGACGATAGGCATCACAAAATTTCAAAGTGTGAATGATATTGCCCTGCTCGAAAATTCCGTTCGGGAAATACTCAACAAAAAATCGTCGCGTTTCATGGCTGTGCTCGATCCGATTAAAGTCGTAATCACAAATTACCCTGATGGTGAAACCGAAGAACTGGAATCTGTTATCAACCCTGAAGATCCTTCCCTTGGAGTTCGAAAGATCCCGTTTGGACGGGAAATATACATCGAGCGGGATGACTTTTTAGAAGATCCCCCGAAAAAGTTTTTCCGGCTATCCCCTGGTGCGGAGGTCCGGCTAAGGGCTGCCTATTGGATCAAATGCGAGAAAGTCATCAAAGACGATGACGGAGAAATTGTAGAACTCCATTGCACCTATGATCCCGCAACCAAAAGCGGTCAGAACCCACCGGACGGTCGCAAGGTGAAGGCCACCATCCACTGGGTTAGCGCCCCTCATGCATTGAATGCGGAGATACGCCTCTATGACCGTCTTTTTGGGGAGGAAGCCCCGGACAAAAAAGGAGGTTCTTTTCTCGAACATTTGAACCCTGAATCGCTGAAGGTTTTACCAAATGGAAAATTGGAAACAAATCTTGCAGGTGTTTTCCCAGGGGAAACGGTTCAATTCGAACGTCTAGGCTACTTCTGTGCAGACAAGGAGAGCAGTCCAGACACACTCATCTTTAACCGCACTGTTGGATTGAGAGACTCGTGGTCAAAAGCAAAGAAAAAGACCTGAGGCCTCGCTAACGTTGCGAAATATCCAACTCAAAACTCTTTTCGCCCGGGAAGAGGACCATGTAACGTTCGACCTTCCTGCCGGCTAAGGTATTTTCGAAGATAAGGCTAAGCTCTCCATTCTCGTCAGCAGCAATCTGGTAGACCGAGACACCATCTGGAACATCAACCTTTGCCACCCCAATGAGAATGACGGGATCGGTGTCCTGCTTCAACTCAGAATTCTCTAAGCCAGTAAATGCGAATTTAAAGGTGGGTTTTACCCGTCGTTCAGGTCCAAATTGGAAAATGATGGTCCGATTAATCAGGTCCTGCCCCTGAGCCTTTAGAGCCCTAATCTCGGTCTCATCCTTAAATCCCAATTCGCTGAAGTGCATGTATGGCTCCCCTTTGGGATCATCGGTAAAACTTCGCGGGTCAATCATCACCTCGATCGAAACCGTTTCCCCGCTAAACGTAGAATGCACGGGGATGTCGGGAACGGGATGCGCCGAAACGGTGGAGATCCCTCCTAACGCAAAAATAAAAATTCTGATCAGCTTCATTGTTGCCACTCTGGATCACGGTTGACACCAACTCCATTACCTTCATCGCGACAAAAACGTCCTTGCCGAACGCTTCCATAGTGATTACCTCTCTGGGTCTAATCTAAACCCACAGTCCATCTATACTATGAAAAAACTACTCACTACAGCTGTCGCTGTTTTCGCCCTCGCTGGCGTCGTTGAAGCCGGTTGCGGCAAAAAGCAGAACGATTCCGGAACTCTTTCGTCCTTCGATAAAGGCACCAAAACACTCGTTGTTTCTGTCGACGGTAAAGAGGTCACTCTCACCGCTACCAAGAAGACGGTAGCCAAAGATGCTAATGGCAAGAAAACCGATCTTGATTCCTTAGTTGGAAAAAAGGTCAAAGTCACAAGTGAGCACAAGAAAGTTGACTCTGTAGAGGCTTCCTAATCCGTTTCTCGTTTGAACGAAAGCCCGGTTGGACCCTGTGCCAATCGGGCTTTTTCGTTTTTGCGAAATCGAATACTATAGTTCTGACAAAAACGAAAAACACATCGGTTATCCAAGCTAAAAGGTTAAAAGTTTTTCGAAACTAGAAGAGTTCGACGGGGTTTGAAAATTCTATGAAGATTGCGTCAGCACTTATCATCCTTTCAATTCTCCTACCACCTTCCCTGTCAGAAGCACAACGTTCCGGCGGATCTAAGGGCGGAGTTCGACCCTCTGAAATCGGCGCCGGCATTCAGCCTATCGGAGCGGAAAGTATCATGTGGTACACCACTTGGGATACCGCACTCACCGAAGCAGCCCGATCTAATAGGCCCATCTTCTTTATGGCGGCAGCGGCTACTTGTTCGGGTATTTCGGGGGTATTCTGACCCGGTTACACCCACACGCAGAACGGTCTGTTCTCGTCCGAAGATTTTATCGCCGCCTCTCGAAACTACGTTTGCGTTCGTCTCGAGTCCTTCGAAAATCAGCAGTATCATGACATGGTTCGAAGCTTTCTCGGAGGCGCCTTTGCGAATACAGCCTTCTCTCTGCTCGCCCCTGACGGCGACACTAGACTCTCAGGGAGCGGGCGTGGTCCCAATCAGGTCCTCAAGCCAGGACGTCGTGGCCCTGGCTCCCCCGAAGCCGATGACTCTCTGGTAATTGAGGAATTGGCGAATCTAGCCAGGAGGTTCCGACCCAAAGGCGATACAAACGAACAGACTTTACAGGACTTTCACACTTTTCGACAGGCGCTCAACGTTGCCTCCGCTGATCAACGGCTACTTCTCTTTGTGATTTCACCTGAAACAAGTCAATCCAAAGTTGAGAGCACTCTCCGTCCCGTCATGGCGGACAGCTCAGTTATTGGCCGTTTCCATGTCGACTTTGCTGATCAGAATACGGACAAGGACTGGGACGAAAATATTCAGAGGAGTAAAAACCAAGCTGGATATTTTATCATTCGAGCCGGTCAGTTTGGACAGAGCGGTTCCGTCATGGATCACTTGCCTCTAACCGCCTCAGGAGATCAGGTTAAAACGGCTTTGCTGGAGGCCAATCGTGAGTTTGCCGAAACCGAAGAACGCAAGGACTATGGAGATCACGTATCCCTTGGGCGACGAGAACGAATTTACTTTGAGAATGAAATGCCATATGGCGAAGACCGCGACGGAGATGGTGTCATCGACCATGGAGCAATTATCAGACAGGGTGGCAAAGGCAAAGGCAAAGGCAAAGGCAAAGGCCGCTAGCAGAGCCTTACTGCTAGACCGTAGCGAGTAGTTTCACGCTTTTTCTCGGGAAAGAAACGTGGTCATCAATGTAGGGGAAAATTCAAAACATTGTGGCACCCCCTTCACGTTCGGGCGCCCTGAGTGATGCTTAAGCGTTCCCTTGAAACATTCACTTGCAGCCAATTCGTTCATGGCGCTTCTCATTTTGATCGATTCGATACTCGCATTTAGTTTTGTGTTTTTCTTGGGCAACGAAGCGGATCACAACCTCGGTGTCACGAGGAGAAACGCAGGACACCTATTTCAAACTCAGCAAGCAAACAGACTAAGGCCACTGAATTTCCCCGTTGGACTTGGTATACTTGGCTACCGCTACTCAACGATCATCTCCCCTTTCATGATTATCCAGTGTCCTGGGAACGTACAAACGTAGGGATAAGCTCCAGGCTCTTTAGGAGCCATGAAACGCATCGTCTCGCTTGTATTCGACTCGAGCAGCTTAGTGTGATGGAGAACCTTCTCGTTCTTTGGAACGAATCCCTTCTTGTATCCACTGGGATCCTTAGCCATTTCGTTTCCGGCCATGCCCAATTCTTCAAGAGAGCCTGGCTTCCCTATCACGAGGTTATGCTGTGTCGCATCGGGATTGGTAAAGATAAGCTTCACAGGAGCACCGGCTTTTACTTTGAATCGAGGTTTCGTATACAACATCCGCTCGGGGACACAGCCGATCTCGATTGTCACAAGTCCTTTTTGACTGTCGAAGTTCGAATCATTTGAGTTTCGAGTTCCCTTGCCTGAACTGAGCTTTTCATAACTGGCCCAGTCATTGTAGAATGAACTGACGGTCGGAAACTTTTCCTGCTGTTCTATCCAGATGTGGCGCATCGCCTCAGAGCCAATCGCAGTTCTTGCCGCATACTTTAGGTGCGCGCCCATCGGCTTCTCAAAGACGGGGATTACAGCTTCGAGTGCTTCCGATGTTCCAAAATAAGTCGCCGCAATCACTGCCTGCAAGCGTACCAATCCACTCCCGTCATCCGCCGCAGATGATAAAACACCGATGCCTCCATCGTCAAAGCTCGAATACCAATATCGCAGCTGCTTAGTTGCAGCAGCGCGCGCATCATCGACATCACAGGTCAGAAGGTCCTCCAATAAGATAGGACGCATTTCGCCAAAGCGGCGGTAGGTCCAAACCGCTTCTATCTGATGATGACGAAAACGCTCTGCACTCCCATCGAGCCCGGCAACCCACTCATCCAGAGCCGGGATAACCTCCTCAGCTGGCCGCTTCGCCAACTCTCGTTTTGCCCAGTAGCGATAGCGGTATTCACGCCGCTTAAGCAACTCCAGAAGGTCACCGGTTAGGGCGCCGTCGACTTGCGGCGGATCCTGAAGCTCCGCCCCTTTCGCTACAATCCTCCATATCCGACCCGAATCACGGTCACGTCGCGGGTCCCGAAGGGAATACTGAGCATGTCCCTTCACAGGGTTGTACCAGTCGCAAATATACATCGCCCCTCGAGGTCCATACTGAAGATCGACAGGAATGAAGCTGAGGTTCTCGGAGAAGATGAGATCAAATTGATACTCCTCAGTGTAGTGATCGTCATGTTTCACCCACTTATGAAATTCCACACGATTGGTCGGCTTATAACGAACCTTCACGAACCCTCCCTGCATTTCTTCGGGCCACATCGGGAAGTCGACGAACTCATGACCACAGACTCCAGAGTAAGCAGGGATCTCGACGGCGTTGGGATGCTGCTCGGGATACGGAGCATTGAGCGAATGAAAGGCCTCGGCAAAGATCGGGTGACTGGCAACGTGGTTTCCCCAATCATCAAAAGTTACACCCCAAGGGTTTGTGTTCCGATAGCCCCCGAAAGCGGTAAGCTGCTCTGTCCGGGGCGTGTAACGGAACCAGGATGAGTTCTTTGCCCGAACCGGACCGTAGGCGGTCTCAACTTGGGAATTGTGAAAGATGGACTCGCGGAAGATGAGATCACCGTCCGGAGTCCAGACAAAGTCGTGGAGGGAGTGATGGCTGTCCTCAGTTCCAAACCCGGTCAGTACTCGAGTCTTTTTGTCCGCCACGTCATCACCATCGGTGTCTTCGAGCAAAACAAGATCAGGCTGGTCCGAAACATAAACACCATTCTCGGCAATAACGAAAGACAATGGAATATGAAGATTATCAGCAAAAACAGTCGATTTATCAGCCTTACCGTCTTTATCTGTGTCTTCGAGAATCACGATCTTGTCATTCGGTTCGTTGCCGGGATAAATGTGTGGGTAAGTAGTGGAACAACTGACCCAGAGGCGCCCTTTCGAATCCCATCGCATAGCGATGGGGCAAGCAATTTCCGGGAACTTTTCCTCAGTTGCGAAAGCGTTCACCTCAAAGCGAGGATCGATCCGAAATTCCTCCAATTCGTCAGCCGGGCTTAGCCATTCATTGGCTCCTCTTCCCTCTACGACCGCATCAAGCTCTGGAAGGTTCGAGTCATCAATCGGTCCGTTCGCGTTTTCACCACGGGCGAGAGCATGAATCCGCGCTTCTCGATTGGCGGTCAGGAGATCGAAGTTTCTCATTGCCGGAAGGAAATCGAGATAACCGTAGCTTTTCTTCCGCCCACCCACGTAGTAGAAAGAATTTACCGGACGGTATCTCCGGAAAAATTGACGATTCTTATCCACCACATTTCCGCGTATCGCTTCAGTAACATCAGGCGGAGATTTCTGAAACACTTCGCGGTAAACCTGATCAGCATAAATAGCATAACCTTGCTCCGTCATGTGAGCCCCATTAATCGTCAGTTGAGTGTCAGGGTCATCCATAGCCGTGCGAGTCACGTCAAAGACATTGGCGAAACCCACTTTCTCCTCAGCCGCTACCTCCTCCATCGCCCGGACATAGAGAGCGATGCGATTATTATTCATATCGGCAGCTAAAACCTTATGGGTGTTCTCGTTTGCTATGGGAGAAATAAGAACGATACGAGGCCCGGTTTCGCCGTTAAATGCCGACGTCTTGATTTCCTCCAAATAGGCGCGGAGACGGTTCTTGAATTCTTCGACTTTCGCCGCTCCTCCGAATGACTCATTAAATCCAAACGCGGCAAAGATTATGTCAATTTTCTCGTGAGCTAGATGCTGTGAAACCGTCGCAAAATTGTCGGGGCGCGGCTGAAGATCAACTTCATCAGCCGACCAGGAGAAGTTCCGAATGCGCAGATCAAGCTCGGGGAAGCTTTGGTAAAGCATCGATTCGAAGAAGCCAAACTGCCCACCACGGTCTAGAAGAGTATTCCCAACAAAAGCAATGCGATCGCCCTGCTCTACCCTCAGTGGCAACGCAGTTTCAACGGCTTCTCCATTTTGAGGAATCGGAGCCGTATCCGCATAGATTCCAAAGTTGGCTAGTTGAGGATTTTGAGGGGGTGCCGGTTTACCAGTTTTTTTATTTTTAGCATCCTCTTTCCTCGATGGATTCCCCTTCCCCTCAACGGTTGGTTTACCTTCGTTATCGACCAGTTCCAACTTCGGTTTATTCTCCTGAGACTCAGCGCTTGTAACGCCAAGAATAACAATGACGCCCACTGCATGGATTAGGAAAGGACTCACAAGAAACTTCTCTTTCATGAATAGGATTTCTCACATTTATTTGAGGTGGTCAATCATCTCCCCACCCGCAAAAAAGAACGGAATTCACGTGATACTTGCTTCACTTGCGACATGTAGCCGGCAAACACTTGACCGTCCGCTTTGCGAAGCGACATTCTCACCGTGATCGAAAGTCTCAATCTGGAGCTGACACCGCGCCGCATGATGATGCTGGCCGCCTATGTCGCGGCAACCGTCCTACTGATTCCAGCCGAACAACTAGTATTTGGCTTCCTCAGTCTCGCAGCATGCATTTTCTTTGTCGCAACAGATGAAGAAGTGAAAGTTCGCCGACGCATGGGCGTCCTGCTTGGCTGTGTCGTTATCCTCGGGCTTTGTGACATCAACACATCCCTCAGCAACGAGAACTTCCTGCAGGTCGGCATTCCTTTCACGTTGGTGATCGGGGGACCCTTCCTGATTGCTCAATACACTGATCGGAACGTAATCCGCTACCGCTTCTGGCCGAAGGTTTGGCGCAAACATGATGTCATCTACACAATCATTTCAATCCCATTGGCCTGGCTGATCCTTAAGGGATACATATGGGGCAATCAGGCTCTCTTTGATGATGAACTTCTTCGTCACTGGACTATGCCGAAGGAGCCGGATCAAAATGCGATCAAACGGCTCTTCATTGGGATCAATCTCGTCGGCATCTGGGACGAACTATTCTTTGTAAACACGGTCTACGCGCTTCTACGAAGTCTTTTTTCCTACAAGATTGCCAACGCGATGCAGGCTGTGCTCTACACAGCCGTTCTTTTTGATATGGCGTTCACAGGGCTCGGCGTCTTTATCGTATTCTACTTCGCTTGGACTCAAGGCCATATGTTTGAGAAGTCTGAATCCCTACTCTGGGTTTTGATCGTGCATTTGATTGTCGATTACATCCTTGTCGCCATGATAGTTCAAAATTACTACCCGGACTACGGATATGACTATCTCTGGCGAAAGGGATTTTGAATAACTGCAAGAGAACTCGATCCATAGGCCAATTTGGACTTGCCATGGAGTATGGTTTTGATCGAGTAGTTGGAATGCCAAGCACGCCTTACACACTTCTCATTTACGTCACGCTTTCGGCTTCGAGTATCATTGCGAAAGCCGATTGGCCCGAGTTTCGAGGAAGTTCTTATGCTGGCCACGCTCTGAAAAGCAACGTTCCATTGCAGTGGTCCAGCCGGGATAATATTCGCTGGAAAGCTAGGGTGCCTGGCAATGCTTGGTCAACCCCGGTGGTCGCCGGTGGCCACATCTTTGTAACCACTGCTACCACAAATCAAAACGACCTCTCACTACAAGCACGATGCTACGACCTCGCATCGGGCGCGCAAATATGGGAGCGGGAGGCCTTCAAAGTCGAGGATGGCCGTATTCACAAGAAAAATAGCCATGCCTCACCCTCACCGATCCACGAAAACGGGCGACTCTACGTCCACTTCGGGCATAACGGAACTGCATGCATCGACGCACGAGACGGTAAGGTGCTGTGGAAGCAGACCGGGCTACCCTACAAGCCAGTACATGGAAACGGGGGTTCCCCACTTCTCTTTGAAAACCAACTCTTTTTTTCCTGCGATGGCGCCGAAGCCCCCTTCGTCGCTGCGCTCGATAAATATACCGGCCGAGTAGTCTGGAAAATACCTCGCAACGTCGAAGTCAGCAGGCCATTTTCCTTCTCAACCCCCCTGCCCATCGAGGTAGATGGAAAGCCTCAAATCATTATTCCTGGCTCTGGGGCAGTCGTCGCCTATAACCCTAAGGAAGGCAACGAGATCTGGCGTTTTCGCTACGGTGAAGGCTACTCAGTCGTGCCGCGCCCAGTCTATTATAACGGCATGGTCTATGTCTGCTCAGGCTTTAACCAGGCCAATCTGTTTGCCATAAGAGTCGATGGACGAGGAGATGTAACTGACACTCACCTCGCATGGAGTGAACAGAAGACCATACCGAAAGAGAGTTCACCAATCATCGTTGACGACCAGCTTTACCTGAATGACGACAAGGGTGTCCTGACCTGCTTCGACGCTGCCACAGGTGCCGTGCATTACCGCGAACGTCTTGATGGGAAGGGAGGCTACTCGGCGTCTCCTGTCTTCGCGAGTGGCCACCTTTTTTTTCATAGCGGCGACGGTACAACTACCGTGATTAAACCGGGTAAGAATTTTGAAAAGGTGGCCGAAAACAAACTGAACGCGTTCGGACTATCTTCTTTAGCCGTTATTGGTGACGGCTTTATTGTTAGAACCGAAGCCCATCTCTGGCGAATCGGCGAGTGATCGCTAACCGTCTAAATACTTGTTGAGAGACTCCTTCAACTGTGTCCTAGCTCGAAAAAGCAGGCTCTTAACCGCAGGCACAGACATTGAAAGAATGTCCCCGATGTCATCATAGGGCATCTCCTCGTAGCGCCTCAATACGACTGCTATCCGCTGCTTTTCCGGCAACTCTCGAATCGCTTTGTTGACAGCGGCTTCAAGCTCCGCGTGCAAGACATTCTGATCCGGAGAAACTGTCGCAACATCTTCAACCACCTGATAAGACTCTTCCTCACGTTCCTCCACAGAGACGGTTGGCTTACGCTTGCGTCTTCGAGTCTCATTGAAAACAAGATTCCTCGTGATGGTAAATAGCCAGGTGGTGAATTTGGCTTGAGGCTGGTAGCGTTCCGCTGATTTCCAAACTCTGACGAAGACTTGCTGAGCAATATCCTCAGCCTCAGAATAGCCGCCCAACATTTTTCCGACAGTTCCAATAACGGATCCCTGATGAATTTCTACCAACTCCTCAAAGGCAGCTATATCCCCCGATTTAACCTTCAACATTAAGCCCACATCCCGCTCGTTAGCCACGCGCTTTTCCGCCTCCTCATCCAGAGGGGCAGGCGTGTCATTCGGCGAAGTCATAGGGAACGAAAATCTTGGCAATTTAGTGAGCGTAAGCGTCCAATAACAGTTAAAGTCATAAGCATCAAGCTACGAAATTAGACCCCAAACATGACAGTAAGTTACGCCCTCCGGTAGTTTTAATGAGCCAACGCCAAAGATTGAAAGCCCGCCATCGCTGGCAGCCGATGCGACGCCTTTCCCTTTCACTGATGGGACTTGGAGTTTCCAGCGAAAT
>MDTC01005267.1_pt1 | contig 54701 bp, 48 predicted proteins | sample 811181 | NCBI WGS metagenome assembly MDTC01 (sample SAMN05326644, study PRJNA326480) | marine metagenome | isolation source: seawater | place: Pacific Ocean: North | collected 2011 | reverse complement strand
TTACTCAAAAGAAAGCATAGAAAAAATATGTTACAAAAATTTTTTTAGAGTTTGGAATGCTAACCTCCAAAATAATAATTAGATAATCTATTTATGGCAATTAAATTTCTAGAACAATTTCAAATAATTTTAGATAATCTAATAGGACCCCTAGAGTGGATTATGCTTTTTCTAGTTATTGGAGGGGGAGTTTATTTAACTATTTATTCAAGAGGATATCCAATATTAAAAATTAAGGATTCTTTTAGACTTTTATTTAGTAAAGATGATAATATAGGCATTTCTAGGTTTCAAGCACTTTCTGCTGTTTTAGCTGCTACTGTTGGTCTAGGGAATATTTCTGGTGTAGCAATAGCAATTCATATGGGTGGCCCTGGAGTTTTAGTATGGATGTGGTTAACTGCAATTATTGGCTCTACAATTAAATTTTATTCCTGTTCTTTAGCAGTAAATATTAGAACTTATAATAATGATGGCACTATTCTAGGAGGGCCAATGTATTATATGACAAATGGAATAAAAAGATGGGGAAAACCTATGGCTATATGGTTTTCAATTGCTGGGCTTTTTGGAGTATTACCAGCTTTTACCGCTAATCAATTAACTGAAACTTTTGTAAATGTTGTTGATCCCTCAAGTGCATTGTTAAATATTGGGGATTTTAATTGGAAATTAATTTTCGGAATATTTCTTGCCTTAATCACATCATTTGTAATTTTTGGTGGACTTAATTCAATTGTTAGAGCAAGTTCTAGTTTAGTGCCATTAATGGTTATAATCTATTTGGTAATTGGAATTATAATTTTGACAATAAATAATGACAAAATTATTCCAACATTTTCTTTAATATTTAATGAGGCATTTAATCTGAATGCTGTAGCTTCAGGTGGTTTTTGGGGCCTTTTGATTTTAGGAGTCAGAAGGGCTGTATTCTCTAATGAAAGTGGAGTAGGAAATGCGCCAATGTATCATGGTCAATCTCAAACAAAATTAGGCACTGATGAAGGTTTGGTTGCAATGTTAGGACCTTTTTTTGATACTATTCTTGTTTGTACAATTACAGGACTTATAGTATTAATAAGTGGAGCTTATATTGGAAATGATTTAAATGGAATTTCATTAACATTGGAAGCGTTCAGAACACTATTTTTTGGATTTGGAGATATATTACTTATGATAATGGTTTTTGTTTTTGGAATTTCAACTCTTTTTACTTATTCATATTATGGAGTAAAGTGCCTTGGATTTCTGACAAAACCTTCTTGGGGTAAATATTATAATTATATATATGTATTAAGCATAATAATTTCAGCTTTAGTTACAGTAGATATTGTTATTGGAATTATTGATATATCGTTTGCTTTAATGTGCATTCCTAATATGATAGCTCTTTTAATTTTAGCTCCTCATGTTAATCAAGAAATGAAAAAAAGAGGTTGGTAAAAATTTAAAGAGTCATCAAATTGAATTAAAGTTTCGTAAATTTAGTTTAATGAAAAAAAGACAATTCATAAAAAGTTTTGGTAATGTCTTAATGATTTCTCCATTTTTTTCATTTGATTTAGAAAATCATGAAGATCAGTCATATTCTGACCGAATTTCACTTAATGATGAGGAATTTTGGAAAAGAATCAGAAAAGATTATTCACTTAAAAAGGATTATATAAATTTAGAAAACGGATATTATAATATTATTCCCAACCCAACTCTAAAAAAATTCATCGAACATGTAAAAACTGTAAATTTTGAGGGTTCTTACTATATGAGAACTAAAAGAACAATTGATAACAGAAGAGTTGCAAGTCGTCTTGCGAAATTAGTTGGATGTAGTGATGACGAGCTTGTAATTACAAGAAATACAACTGAGTCATTAGATTTAATAATCGGAGGATTTCCATGGAAAAAAGGAGATGAAGCAATTTATGCTACTCAAGATTATGGAGCTATGCAACAAATGTTTAAACTTGTATCAAGACGTCATGGGGTTTTAAACAAAATAGTTTCAATACCAAATCATCCAATTTCTGATGAACAAATAGTTTCTATTTATGAAGATCAAATTACTCCAAAGACTAAACTCATTATGGTTAGTCATATGATAAATATTACGGGTCATATTTTGCCTGTAAGAAAAATATGTGATATGGCCCATAAATATGGAGTTGAAGTATTAGTTGATGGAGCTCACTGTATAGGACATTTTGATGTGAATATTTCAGAATTAAATTGTGATTATTATGGTTCTAGTCTACATAAATGGCTCAGCACACCTTTAGGCGCAGGGCTGCTTTACGTTTCTAAAAGTAAAGTGTCCAAAATTTGGCCATTATTAGGGTCTCATGTTAATGAGAAAGACAATATTTTAAGACTTAATCATATTGGCACTCACCCTGTTCATACTGATTTAGCAATTGAGAATGCGATTGATTACATAGATATGATTGGGATAAAGAGAAAGGAAGAAAGACTTCGAAAGATTCAAAGATATTGGTCAGATCAATTAAGAAATTTTAAAAATGTAATAATTAATACACCATTAGAGTCTTTTAAAAGTTGTGGGATTGCTAATGTTGGAATTAAAGGTTTAGATCCTTCTAAATTGGAAAAAATATTATTTGATGACTATAATATATTTACTGTTGCAATAAATCATGAAAATGTAAAAGGATGCAGAATTAGTCCAAATATTTATACTAATTTCCAAGATTTAGATCATTTCGTTTCAAGTATTAAGGAGATTGCAATGAGAAATATTAATTAAACTAATTATATATTTTTTTATAACTAAAAGTTTGCCAATATTTAGTTAAATTTATTTCACAGATATTTTGTTTGATGAAGATTAGTTTTCATGAAGTTTTATTAAAAAAAAGATTTCCACTAGAAATTAGTAGAGGGATAAATTCAGAAAGCTCTAATGTTTTTGTTAGGGTTGAAGAAAATGGTTTAATAGGCTGGGGTGAATCGGCTCCTGGCAATACAGAAGGAGCAACAAATATAAAGGAAGTTATTGCACAACTTCAACAGCTGATAGATATAAATATTAAGGACAAATCAATCTATGAAATAGAGAAGATTTCTCGTGAAATGAAAATATCTCCATGTGCATTTGCCGGGTTAGATATTGCACTATGGGATTTAAAAGCTAAAAAAGCAAAAATGCCTCTACATAAACTGTTAGGTTTGCCTCTTCCAAAATCAAAGACATCTCTTACAATTGGAATAATGAGCCCTGATTCAGTTAAAGAAAGAATTCCTCTTTTATTTGAAGGGAGTTCAGCAAAATTCATTAAAGTAAAATTAGGATCTAATAAAGGATTAGAAGCTGATAAAGCTATGTATAACCAAGTTTTGGAAAGCATAAAACCTTATGATATTAAACTTAGAGTAGATGCAAATGGAGGATGGAGTACAGAAGAAGCAAAGTATATGATCGATTGGCTATCTAAAAGAAAATGTGATTATGTTGAACAGCCTATAGTTGAAGGAAAGGAGAAAGATTTAAAAACTCTATATAAAAGTAGATCACTTCCAATATTTGTTGATGAATCTTGTCGTTATTCTCAAGATATCATTACATATTATGAATATGTTGATGGAGTTAATTTAAAACTAATGAAATGTGGAGGAATAACAGAAGGCCTAAGAATTTTGTCAACAGCGAAGGCATTTGGATTAGAATCAATGATAGGTTGTATGAGTGAATCTTCCATTTCAATTTCAGCAGGAGCTTCAATTTCTGGACAAATTGACCATATTGACCTTGACTCTCATTATAATTTAGATCCTGATCCTGCCTCTGGCGCTACTATGATAAATGGCGTTACAATGCCAAGAATAGCCCATGGACATGGAGCCTTTTTAAAAAATGAACCAGTATGTTAGAAGATTCTAAAAAGGTTGCCATATATATGGAAGGTCATATTTCCACTGATTATGGAAAAATGGGTTTAGGTGTTTTAAGATATTTGCCTAATAGAATTGTTGCTGTTATTGATTCAGAAAATCATGGTAAAAATACAAGAGAATGCCTTTCTATTGAAAGAAGTGTCCCTATAGTTAGAAGTCTAGAGTTAGCTATTTCAAAAGGAGCTGAAGTCCTTATTTTAGGAATTGCTCCTTCTGGAGGAAAAATTCCAAAATCGTGGTTTTTAATAATTGATGAAGCAATATCTAAAAACCTTTCAATAATTAATGGCCTTCATGATACATTGTATTCAAAATATAATGATAAGCTTACAGAAAATCAATGGATTTGGGATGTTAGGGTTCCACAATTTATTCCTGAAATAGCTAGCGGAAAAGCTGCTAAATTAAATAACAAACGAATTTTGTGTGTTGGTACCGATATGGCTGTAGGTAAAATGACAACAAGTCTTGAAATTTATAAATGGGCAATGGAAAATAAAATCAAAAGTTCATTTATAGCAACGGGTCAGATTGGAATAACAATAACAGGAAATGGTATTCCTCTAGATGCATATAAAGTAGATCATGCATGTGGTGCTGTTGAAAAGATGGTTTTAGAAAAATCAAATGATGATTGGGTTTTTATTGAAGGACAAGGGTCATTATTGAATCCTGGAAGTACAGCTAGTTTGCCATTAATAAGAGGTAGTTGCACTACTCATATGATTCTTTGCCACCGTGCAGATCTTGTAACTTTAAGGGATTATAACCATATAAAAATTCCCAATTTAAATGAAGTAATTAATCTATATGAAAATCTAGCTAGTGCTTGTGGAAGTTACCCAAATGCTAAAGTAATAGGGATTGCATTAAACACATTTAAATTAAACTCAATTGAAGCTAAAAAAGCGGTGGATTCTTTAGAATCTTTAACAAACTTGCCTGTTACCGATGTTGTTCGTTATGGACCTGAAAAACTAGGTCTAGCAATAAATTAAATTTTTAAATTTCTTTCTGAAATTGTTGGATTCATTTTTTCAGCATCAGGAATTTTTAATTCATTTGGTGTTGGACCTATAAAAGAAGTTTTTCTTCCTTCAATATGCAACATTTCTTGTTCTGAATCTAGAGTTAATACAGCATATAATGGTTCTTTATAAGGACATGTCTTTGACAGATTAGGAAAAGCTTCTTCAATCTGCGGGGAAAATCGTTTGTATTGGAATTTATCTCCTACCCATTTGTATGACATACTATTTATTTGGATATAAGGAATTTTATTTATTGATTTTACGTAATCTGTATGGTGATGTCCACTGAGACATGCAACAACCTTTGGTTCTCCATTTTTATTTGTGTATTCCTCCAAAATATCTCTAATTTCTTTTCGATTAGAGATGCCTCCTTTTGCTTCTAAACTTTGGTGACTAAATAATATTGTAGGCTTTATAGTTTTGCTTAAATCATCCTTTAACCACAGTTTTTGCTCTGGTCCAATATAGCGGACATATCCATTCCATGGTTCAGGATTTTTATCATTACCATCTAATACAATAAAATGAAAATTATTATAATCGAATGAATAATACCTTTTCTCCATTTTCCACCATTTCATAGTTTCTTCTTTTTTATATCCAAAATCTCGCATATCATGATTGCCTAAAACATGATATTTAGGGCCATTAAATGAATTCCATTTATCAATAAAAGGTTGATTTTGTTCTCTAGGTAATGAAAAATCTCCTAACTGGATAATAAAATCAGGGTTTCTTTTTTTCATTGCATTAATAAAAAAACTCAATCGAGAAAATCCATCATGAATTATATCTTGATGAACATCAGCAACTATACCAATCTCTACTTTTTTATTTTTTAAATTAAAAGATGATAAGGATATAGGAAGTGAAGCTATAACACTACCTTTTAAAGCTTTAATTATAAAATTTCTTCTTTTCATTTTATAATAAATTATCTCAATTTAAATGATGTAACAACAATGCCATGATCAGATGGGTAAATGATTTCTTTACCATTAAGAATTATAGGCTCATTAAAGAAAGCATTATAGGAATTTGATTTTGTAGATTTTATTGATCTTCCTTTATAAAAAATATAATCAATCCTATGAGAGTCTTTTCTTCCTTTTTTATCCCAGGTAACGCCAGGATGAGTTATTGGATTAGGATTTTCTTTTCTATATGAGTCAATTAAACCTAAATCATCCAAAATTTTAGTTGCATTCCACGGAACTATTAAATTATTATGAATTTTTTTTGTTTTTTTTGTCCAATCTAGATGTGATAGTGAATTCATGTCTCCTCCAAATATCATAGGAATAGAGTCAGTTTCATTAGCAAACTGTTTTAAATATGGTAGAACTTTTTGAATCATTTTGTGTCTAGATTCTGTTTTTTCCCATTCTAATAATTCTTCTACAGATTTTCCCATTTTTTCGGGTTCATTATCCCAAGGCAAATAATGAAACCAATTTGAAAAAAAACGAATTGTTTGCCCATTTATAGGAATTTCAATTCCTCCTAAATAAAAAGGAAAATTTGTATCAATTCTCTTTCCAAAAGGATATTTAGAATAAATAGATAAGTTAACTGAAGTATCATTTAAAGGAGTTTCTTCAGAAGCAATTAAGTGAAAATTATATCCTAAATAATCTGCAATAAATGGACCAGATCCATATGTCTCTACCATTAAAATCACATCTGGATTTATTTCCTTAATTATTTTTGCAACATTTTCTTGACCATTTTCAATGTCATTACCACCATGTAAAATATTCCATGCCATTACTTTGAAGCTAGTTTTCTGAGCATTAATTGATGTACTTAAAAGAATTAGAGCAAAAGAGCAAAAAATTAATCTGGCGTGAAGCATATTTATGATTTTACATATACAAATTAGAAATTTTTAATTAAATCAGGTCGTTTTTTTATAGTTTATAAACAATACGCTATATTTGCACCCGTTGTGTTACTTATAAACTTTTTGTTTATAAGAGGTTTGTAGAAAACCGATGAAGAGCTTTCCTGAAAATGGGGAGCTTTTTTTGTTTAAACCCTTATTATTGTTATGTTAGTGTAAATGAAAAATAATTTTAGAGTTTTAATTTTTCTTTCATTCTTTTTTGTTTTGCTTTCCTGTAAAAAAGAGAAAGAAAACGAAATGCCCAATATTATATTGATAATGACTGATGATCAAGGTTGGGGTCAAACGGGATATTATGATCATCCTATTTTAAAAACACCTAATCTAGATGCAATGGCAGAGAATGGTTTACGTTTGGATAGATTTTATGCTGGAGCACCTCAGTGTTCACCTACAAGAGCAAGTATACTAACAGGGAGAAATAATGATCGAACAGGTGTTTTTTACCATGGATATGCATTAAATAAAAATGAAAAAACAATAGCTCAAGCATTAAAAAAAATAGGATATGCTACGGGACATTTTGGAAAATGGCATTTAAATGGATTGCGTGGCCCGGGTGTTCCAATTTTTAAGGATGATAGATATAGCCCTGGAGTTTTTGGATTCGATCGATGGTTAAGTGTAACAAATTTTTTTGATATTGATCCTATAATGAGTTATAATGGAGAATTTATTGAATTTAAAGGAAGCTCATCAGAAATTATCGTCGGTGAAGCATTAAAGTTTATAAAAGAAAATAATGCTATTAACTTACCTTTTTTTACCGTCATCTGGGATGGTTCTCCCCATACTCCCATGTTAGCTAGCGAAGAAGATCGTAGTGAATTTAAAGATTTAGATGAACGTAGTCAAAATCATTATGGTGAATTAGTTGCTTTTGATAGAAGTTTAGGGGTTTTGCGTAAAGAACTAAAAGAATTGGGAATTTCTGATAATACTATTTTATGGTTTTGTAGTGATAATGGTGGTTTAAATAAAATTTCACCTTCTACTGTAGGAGGATTAAAAGGATTTAAAAATACAATGTGGGAGGGAGGATTAAGAGTTCCAGCAATTATTGAATGGCCTGCAGTAATTAAATCAAGAGTCTCAAATTATCCTACCTCAACTATGGATATATTTCCTACAATTTTAGATATAGTGGGAATTCCTGAATCTGAGATGCTAAATCCTATTGACGGGATAAGCATTAAGTCAATATTTAATTCTGAAAAAGAAAATAGATCAGTTAAAATTCCGTTTCGTTTTGATGACAGAGGAGCAATTATTGACAATAATATTAAGCTGGTTGTAAGAAGTATAAAAGATTCTCAATTTGAATTATATGATTTAGCTATTGATCCTAAAGAATCTGTTGATGTTTCTGATGAAAATCAAAGGATTTTTGAAATGATGAAAAAAGATTATTTAGAATGGAGCATGACGGTAGAGAATAGTATTAAAGGAAATGATTACAGCAATTCAAAAGTATCTAACGATTCTTTCCCAAAAGTATGGAATACGGATATAAGATATAAGCCCTATTTTAATAAATGGTCCAAGCGTCCGGAATATAAGAATTGGATAAAAGTAGAAAATTAATGTTTTGAAAATACCAGTTTGTCAATACATATTTTTATTAAATTAGAGATATGAGAAAACTTACAATCTTCCTTATAACTTTTTTATTAATTGGATGTTCAAATAAAATTGAAAATTTAGAAGGATTTAAATTATTGCCTTCAGTTCAAGAGCTAGAATATAACAACGATTTTTCAAATCTGAACTTTCAGAATATAAAATTTGCTCATTCTACTAACAATACTGAGCTTCCAATTCGATTTGAGTTTACTAATCATATTGAAAAAAATAAACAAAGTGAGTCTACTATAGACTACTCTATTGATTCTAGCTTAAATTTAAATCAAGAAGGATATACATTAAATATTACTAAAAATAAAATATCCATTGTAGCAAAAGATGAAAAAGGATTGTTTTATGCATTTATAACTTTAGATCAATTAATTGAAGACAGTAATGATCAAAATATAAACCTTCCCATGGTTAGTATAAAAGATTATCCGTCACTTAAATTTCGACCTATTCATATAGATGTAAAACATCATATGGATAAAAAATCTTATTATTTCAATTTAATAGATCATTTAGCTAAGCAAAAAATTAATGGGATTATTGTAGAATTTGAGGATAAATTAAAGTATGAGTTAAGGCCTGAGGTTGGTGCGCCAGATGCTCTCTCCATTGAATGGTGGATTGAACTAAGTGAATATGCAAATCAGAGAAATATTATGATCAATCCCCTAGTACAAGGCTTAGGCCATGCCTCTTTTATTTTAAAACATGAAAAAAACAAATATTTAAGAGATGTCCCTAGCAGTGATTGGGCTTTTAATCCATTGAATTCAGAAACTTATGATCTTCAATTTGATCTTTATTTGGACGCAATAAAAGCTACACCTTTTGGAAAATATTTGCATGTTGGCGGAGACGAAGTTCATCTATTGAAAAGAGAAGGAAAAAGTGAATTAGAACTGAATTTAATTTGGTTAAATAAAGTTTGTCAATTTGCAGAAAAACATAATAGAATTCCAATTTTCTGGGATGATATGCCATTAAAACATGCTGGTGTTTATAGGCCTATGTTTAATAGTGAGATTAGTAAGGAAAAAGTAGATGAAATATGGGAAAAGAATGAATTAAACTTGATGCAGTTTATAGAAAAGTTTCCCAAAAATGCGATTTATATGAGATGGAATTATCAAAAATCTGATACTTATGGGAATCAAAAGGCTATGGATTGGTATACAAATAATAATCTGAAAGTAATGGGAGCTACAGCTGGACAAACTAGATGGACACTAATGCCTCAAAACCAGAGTAACATTCCACAAATTAGTGCATTTGCTATTAGTTCAATTGAGAAAAATTTAGAGGGTTTGCTTTTAACCCTTTGGGATGATGATTCTCCTCATTTTGAATTATATAAAAGAGGGATTGCTGCTTTTGCACAATATACTTGGTCTGGAAATAAGAAATCTATTGATGAATTCAAAGAGATTTATAGACATAGGATATATGGTTCAGAATTTTCACATAATGAATATGCATTTATAGATAAACTAGAAAAACCTGTTGGTTTATGGCTTAATATGTTATTAGAAGATAAAGTAAGAAGAGCAGCAATATCTAAAGAAGAAAATCCTTTAGAAACATTTATTATTGATTTGCCTGATTTAGATAATAAGGGAATGTGGTCTAAAAAATATTTTAATAAAATCGAAAATGCAAAATCTTCACTTTTGATTAGTAAAGAAATAGAAGAAACTATTGATAAAATAATGGAAAATGAACCTAAAAATAAATTCACTTTAGAAGTATACAAACAAGTTAATGAATTAGTAAAGTTTTCTTCAAATATTATAATAGCATTAGAAAAATTGGATCTTTCAAAAGAAATAGATTATCTGATAAAAACAGAATTGAATGAGATTAGAAATCTTGAAGATAAATTTAATTCTTTAAGAAAAAATATTGAAGAAGTATACTCCAAAACAAGAATTTTAGAAAAACCTGATAGTTATATTTTAGATCAGGACCATCATAATCATCCTGCAAACCAAAGTAAAAATTTTGATTGGCAGTTTTTTTCTGAAATATTTCTTTTGGAAAAAATAAAAAATAATTATAAAAATGAATTGTAATAATATTATATGAAAAATTATAACAGAAGAAAATTTATTAAAACTACTACAATGTCAGCTGCAGTATTAACTGCTGCTTCAACTTTATCAAATTGTGATAATTCAACAGTAATTCCCAATTCAAAAGGTATATATATGGGAGATTTCTCTGCTCCAAAATTAAAAACTATTAGAACAGCATTTATTGGAGTTGGAGCAAGAGGAAGTGGACATTTGAAATCAATTTCAAAGCTAGATGGAGTAGATATTGTTGCAATAAGTGATTTGTTTGAAGATAATGTATTGAGGAGCTCTAAAGTAGCAGAAGAAATAGGTAATGGAGAAAGGCATAAAAATATTACTCAATATTGGGGAGAAGATGATAAATGGAAATTAATGCTTCAAGAAGTTAAACCGGATGCAGTATTTATTTCTACAAATTGGAATAATCATGCTCCAATGGCTATTTATTCAATGGAAAATGGAGCTCATGCTTTTGTTGAAGTTCCTATTGCTGTTTCAATGGAAGATATGTGGAAAATAGTAAATACTTCTGAAGAAACACGAAAACATTGTATGATGATGGAGAATGTTAATTATGGCAGAGATGAATTAATGTATTTAAACATGTGTAGAAAAGGGGTTATAGGAGAATTATTGCATTCTGAAGCTGCATATATTCATGAGTTAAGGTTTCAAATGAATCAAGAAGATAGAGGAACTGGATCTTGGAGAACTCACCATTATGCTAATGGAAAAGGAAATCTGTATCCTACTCATGGTCTTGGTCCAGTAGCGCAATACATGAATTTGGGAAGAAAAGAAGATACATTTAAAAGTATAATTTCTTATTCAACCCCTGCATTAGGCAGGAAATTATATGCTGAAAAGAATTATTCTTCTGATCATAAATGGAATCAATTAGATTATCAAAATGGAGATTTAAATACTTCTATCATAAAAACAAATAAAGGAAGAACTGTAATGGTTCAATGGGATGAAACAAGTCCAAGACCATATACTAGACATAATCTAATTCAAGGTACTAAAGGGACTTTAGCTGGTTTTCCAACAAGGGTAGCTCTAGAAGGTGGATTTGAAGATGTTGCCAAAGATCACCATTCTTGGATTCAGGGTGAAAAGCTAGAAAAATTGTATGAGAAGTATGATCATCCACTTTATAAAAGATTAAATCAAAAGACAAAAAATAGTGGTCATGGAGGAATGGATGGTATAATGAGATATAGAATAGTTGAATGTTTAAGAAATGGTCTTCCTTTAGATCAAAACGTTTATGAAGGATGTTTTTGGAGTGCTGTAACTCCTTTAAGTGGTAAATCAATTTCAGAAGGAGGAATGCCTCAAAAATTTCCTGATTTTACAAGAGGAAGATGGGAAACAACTAACCCACTTGAAATAATAACTTGATTTTAAAATTTTTTAATATGAAAAAGGTAATAATTAAATTTTTTGCAATTCTGTGTTTAATATCGCTTTTCATTTCGTGTAATAATGAAAGCGAATGGATTTATCTATTTGATGGTAAAACTACAGATGGTTGGCGTGGTTATAATTCTGAAATTATGCCACCAGGCTGGACTGCTAAAGATGGAATGTTAATGTTTGATACTGAACTGGAATTAGAACAAAATTATAAGGGTGGAAGAGATATTATTTATGGAAAAGAAGAGTTTGAAAATTTTGAATTATATGTAGAATGGAAAATCCCAGTTGGAGGGAATAGTGGTATTTTTTATCATATTAAGGAAGGGTATGGTGGGCCTCCTCAAATTTCTCCAGAATATCAATTAATTGATGATTTAAATTATGAAAAGATTCACGATTTAAAATCTTATAATGAACAATTTGGATCAATAGAACCTGAGAAACTTCAGGATTGGCAAAAGACTGCCGCAGATTATGCAATGCATATAGCAGATGAAACAAAAAAAATACTAAATCCTGCAGGAGAATGGAATTCTTCAAAGATTGTATTTACACCTGAAAAGGTAGAACATTGGCTTAATGGGAAAGTAGTTGTTTCTTTTGTCCCGTGGTCTGAGGATTGGTATACAAAAAGAAATTCAGGCAAATGGAATAATGCTCCAGATTATGGAAAATTTAGAAAAGGGTATATTGGATTTCAGGATCATGGTAGCTCTCTTTGGTTTAAAAATATCAAAATTAGAAAACTGTAAATAGATTGAAAAACATTTTATTTATAATATTTTTTATTTCTTTAAATATACATTCTCAATGGAAACCAATTGGAGATAATATTAAAACAGATTGGGGAGAAAATATTAATCCTGATAATGTATTACAAGAATATCCAAGACCAATTTTAGTTAGAAAAGATTGGAAAAATTTAAATGGATTGTGGGACTATACAATTACTGGGAAGGGAGAAAACAAACCAAAAAATTATGACGGAGAAATTTTAGTTCCATTTGCAATTGAATCAAGTCTTTCTGGAGTTAAAAAAAGAATTTCAAAAGAACAAGAATTGTGGTATCACAAAAATTTTCAAATTCCGAAAAAATGGAAAAAAAAAGAAATTATACTTCATTTTGGCGCTGTTGATTGGGAATCGGAACTTTGGATAAATGACAAAAAAGTAGGTATTCACAAAGGGGGTTATGATCCATTTTCTTTTAATATTACTGCCTATTTAAAAAAAGGAAAAAATCAAAAAATAGAACTTAGAGTTTGGGATCCAACAGATGAAGGTTTTCAACCTAGGGGTAAGCAAGTTAAAAATCCTAGAGGAATTTGGTATACTCCTGTTTCTGGAATATGGCAAACAGTATGGATGGAACCTTTAAACTCTAAACATATTAGTAAATTATATACAATTACTAATATTGATATTCCAAGTGTAACAATTAAAACATTTACATCTTATAATTCTGAAAATGATTTTTTAGAATTAACAATTAGAGATAGTGATAAGATTATTTCTAAAATTCAACAAAAATTTGATTCAGAAATTAAAATTGCTATTAATCAGCCAAAATTATGGACTCCAGAAAATCCTTTTTTATATGATTTAGAAATTAATCTTATTTCTAAAGGAAAAATAATTGATGTAGTTAAAACTTATTTTGGAATGCGTAAAATTTCAATAAGAAAAGATATAAATGGTACAAAAAGACTTCATCTAAATAACAAACAATATTTCCAGTTTGGGACATTAGATCAGGGTTGGTGGCCTGACGGATTATATACTGCACCTAGTGATGATGCATTAAAGTTCGATATTATTAAAACCAAGGAATATGGATTTAATATGATAAGAAAACATGTTAAGGTAGAGCCAGCAAGATGGTATTATCATGCAGATAGAATAGGGATGTTAGTATGGCAGGATATGCCTAATCCTGGAAAAACTAATCCGCCTATATGGATTAGAAATAAATTTTTTGATGGTAAAGAATATATTCCTCCCCTTGAAGTTGAAAAAAATTTCATGAATGAATGGAAGGGAATTATGGATTTTCTTTATTCAAATCCATCAATAGTTTGCTGGGTTCCCTTTAATGAAGGTTGGGGACAATTTAATACAATAGAGATAACAAATTGGACAAAAAAATATGATCCATATAGATTGGTAAACCCAGCAAGTGGGGGGAATCACTATAAAATAGGAGACATAACAGATGTTCATAATTATCCGGATCCAAAAATGAAATTTTATGATCCGGAAAGGTCAAATGTCCTTGGTGAATATGGAGGAATTGGATTAGCTATAGATGGTCATCTTTGGCAAAAAAACAAGAACTGGGGTTATGTAAAATATTCAAATTCTAAAGAAGCCACAGATGAATATGTAAATTTTGGAAATCAACTATTTGAAATGGTGCCAAGGGGTTTTTCTGGGGCTATATATACTCAAACAACGGACGTGGAAGGAGAAGTTAATGGTTTGATGACCTATGATAGAAAAATATTAAAACTTGATGTAGAAAGAGTAAAAAAAATTAATCTAAAAGTAATCTCAGCTTTGCCAGCTAAGTTTATTAGAATTCCTCCTAATTTATAATAAATTTTTGTATTCAAAGTAGTTTTGTTGGTAACTCAAATAATTTAGTTTATCTTTTTATCGAGTATTTCGATTTTAGTTAACTTTAGTAAAAGAGTATATTTATCATGAAAAGAAGTAATAGAAGAAACTTTTTAAAAACAACAGCAACTTTGGCCTCATTACCGCTAATTCCTTCTAATATTTGGTCAAGCACCAATAAAAATAGACTTAGAACGGCTCATATTGGAGTCGGCGGAATGGGTTCAGCTGACTTAAAAGATATTTCATCTCACAAAGATGTTGATGTAGTAGCTTTATGTGATGTTGATTCAAATGCTTTAATTTCAGCTAGTAAATTACACCCAAAGGCAAAAACTTATAAAGATTATAGAGTTATGATGAAAGAAATGGAGGATCAATTTGATGCTGTTATTATTTCTACACCCGACCATACACATGCTCCTGCTTCAATGATGGCTATGGAAATTAATAAAGCTGTTTATTGTCAAAAACCATTAACACATCACGTTTCTGAAGCTAGAGCTATGAGAAAAATAGCAGAAGAAAAGAATCTTATAACTCAAATGGGAATTCAGGTTCATTCTTTTTATGATTATAAACTTGCAACCCTATTAATACAATCTGGGATTATTGGTAAAGTTAGCAAAGTAAGGGCATGGTCTCCTAAGAATTGGGGATTTGATGGGCCTAAACCAAATGGCTCTGATCCAATTCCAGAAAACCTAGATTGGAATTTATGGCTGGGAACCGCAAAAGAAAGACCTTTTAAGAAAAAAGTTTATCATCCAGGTAATTGGAGAAAAATACTAGATTTTGGATGTGGAACTTTAGGGGATATGGGGGTTCATATCTTTGATACTCCTTATAATGCTCTTGATTTAGATGTTCCAATAACAATTAAAAATAATTGCAGAAGACCTAATGGCTTTGGGTTTCCGGAAAAAAACACAGTTACATATGAATTTCCAGGAACTAAATATACTACAGAATCATTCAAATGGATTTGGAATGATGGCGCAGGTTCACCTAAAAAACATAAGGATTTAAAATTGCCAAATAATGAAAAACTTCCATTACAAGGAGCTATGTTTATTGGTGAAAAAGGAAGACTGCTTTTACCTCATTTTATGGAACTTCCTAAGCTGATAGTTGATGGAAAATATCAAAAATTAGATCTTTCCAATTTAGAGAGTTCAGGAAAAATAACTAACAAACCTATAAGGGATTATCAAGGGGAATCCTATCTCCATTACCATCAATTTGTGGATGCATGTTTAGGAAGAGATGTATGTACAGCTCCATTTTCTTATTCAGCAAGACTGACGGAAACAATTTTATTAGGGGTTATTGCTGGAAGATTTCCTGGAAAAACACTTCATTGGGATAATAAGACAGCAAGATTTAAAGAAGAAAAGGCTAATGAATTCCTTGATTCTCCATATAGAGATTTTTAAATTATTGCTCTGCACCATGTGCTTTATTAATTTAATATGATGAAAAGGACTATTAATTTATTGTTATTAATTCCTTTTTTTGTATTTGCTCAAAATAATTTATTTGAATCATATAATCAGAAAATAATTGAAAAAAACTATGGACTAGAAATGATTGCAATTCCTGAAGGCGAATTTCAAATGGGGAGTCCTTATAATGAAAAAAACAGAATGGCAGATGAGGGTCCAATTCATAAAGTAAAAATAGAAGCATTTTGGATGGCTAAATATGAAACTACATGGGATTTATATCATCTTTTTATGGAAAGAAATATTGATGAAAATCAACCAAAATTTGATTCTAAAAATGAAGTAAATATTGATGTTGATGGAATTTCTGGTGCTACGACTCCTTATGTTGAAATGAGTTTTGGAATGGGTATAGATGGCTATCCAGCTATTTCTATGACTCAACTTGCAGCTAAGAAATTTTGTCAATGGTTATCATCAATGACAGGAAATTTTTATCGACTTCCAACTGAAGCTGAATGGGAATATGCATGTAGGGCAGGAACTACTACAACATATTCATTTGGAGATGACCCTAAGTTACTTGATGATTATGCTTGGTATAAAAATAATAGTAATGAGTCTTATCAAAAAGTTGGAAAGAAAAAACCTAATCCTTGGGGTTTATATGATATGCATGGGAATGTTTCAGAGTGGACATTGGACAAACATGATGTGAGATCTTATCAAAAATATTCTAATTCTGTTGCAATGAATCCATATGAAAAACCATCACAGCTATATCCTCGTGTGGTAAGAGGAGGTTCATGGATGAATTCAAATTTTAAATTAAGAAGCGCATCAAGACAAGCATCTTCCAAGCAATGGAAAAAGCAAGATCCTCAAATACCAAGAAGTATTTGGTGGCATACAGATGCTCAGTTTGTTGGATTTAGAATCGTAAGGCCATTAAAAGTGCCTAAGCCAGAAGAACAATTAGCATATTGGGAATAATTTAAATAAAATAATTATGAAAAGAAGAAATTTTATACGAAACGCATCTATTGCATCTAGTGCTTTATTTGCAATTAATTCAATATACCCTAGTACAAAATTTTATAATAAATATAAATTTAATTTAAAATATGCTCCACACTTGGGGATGTTTAAACATCACGCTGGAAATGATCCAATAGATCAATTGCGTTTTATGGCTGAACAGGGCTTTACTGCTTTTGAGGATAATAATATGAAAAAAAGAGATGTTGAAACTCAAAAAAAAATGGCTTCTTTTATGATTAATAACAATATGCAAATGGGTGTTTTTGTTGCCCATACTATCTATTGGAAAGAACCAAATCTAGCTAGTGGAAAAAAAGATAAAAGAGAAGAATTTTTAAAAGAAATCAATCAATCTGTTGAAGTAGCTAAAAGAGTAAATGCAAAATGGATGACTGTAGTTCCTGGGCACTTAGATTTAAGATTAAACATTGGTTATCAAACTGCTAATGTTGTAGAGTCTTTAAAGTTAGCTAGTGATATTTTAGAACCACATGGAATTTCTATGGTTTTAGAGCCTCTTAATTTTAGAAACCACCCTGGATTATTCCTTTCTAAAAGTCCACAAGCCTTTGAAATTTGTAAAGCTGTTAATTCTCCTTCTTGTAAAATATTATTCGATATTTACCATCAACAAATTGAAGAGGGGAATTTAATTCCAAATATTGAAGCTTGCTGGGATGAAATTGCTTATTTCCAAATTGGAGATAATCCAGGAAGAAATGAACCAACATCAGGAGAAATCAATTATAGGAATATTTTTAAGTATATTCATAGTAAAGGATATGATGGTATTTTAGGAATGGAACATGGAAACTCTAAAACTAAAAAAGAAGGAGAAAAAGCTGTTATAGAAGCATATAAAAAAGTAGATAATTTTTTAATTTAACAAGATGAAACAAAAAAATATAAATAGAAGGTCTTTTGTAAAAAATGCTACAATTGGAACAGGAGTATTATTAACAACTCCATTTTCTTTGGAAGCAATGGCGAACAATTCAAATAGTAAAAAACTTAAACTTGCCGTAGTTGGTTGTGGTGGAAGGGGAACTGGAGCTGCTGTTCAAGCATTAAGAGCGGATAAAGATGTCGAACTAGTGGCCATGGCAGATGCATTTGGGGATAAAGTTGAAAGTAGTTTAAAATATATTTCTGAGGAATTGGATGGAGAAATTAAAATTAATGTAAAACAAAAAAATAGATTTTCGGGATTTAATGCATATCAAAAAGCTATAGATTTAGCAGATGTAGTAATTCTAGCAACTCCACCAGGCTTTAGACCTCAACATTTTGAATACGCAGTAAATAATGATAAACATGTTTTTATGGAAAAGCCTTTAGCAACTGACTCTTATGGAGTTAGAAGGGTTTTGAAAGCTGCAAAATTAGCAGATGAAAAAAAATTGAATGTAGTAGTTGGTCTTCAAAGACGATATGAAAAAAAATATTTAGCTCTTTATGATAGAATACAAAAAGGACATGTTGGAAAAATTGTTTCAGGACAGGTATATTGGAATGGTGCAGGAGTATGGGTTAGGAAAAGAGAATCTGGTCAAACTGAAATGGCATATCAAATGAGAAATTGGTATTATTTTAATTGGATATGTGGTGATCATATTGTTGAACAACATATTCATAATATTGATGTTGCTAACTGGTTTATTGGTGAATATCCAAAATCTGCAAGTGGAATGGGAGGAAGAGAAGTAAGAAAAGGAATTGATCATGGTCAAATTTTTGATCATCATTACGTAGAATTTAGTTATCCTGGAGGAGCTGTTATATCTAGTCAATGTAGACACCAACCTGGAACTGATAGAAATGTTAGTGAAGTTTTCCAAGGCACTAAATCAAATATTTATACTAAAGCAAAAAGTAAAATTGTTGATCATAATGGAAATGATTTATTCATTTATGATGGTAAGGGAGATAAAAGCCCATATCAAATTGAACATGATGAATTATTCAAATCTATTAGAAATGGTGGAGTAATTAATAATGCGGAATATGGTGCTAAAACTACTTTAACGGCTATTATGGGAAGAATGGCTACTTATACAGGAAAAGAAATAACATGGGAACAAGCATTAAATTCTAATCATATTTTAGTGCCTGATGATCTAGATTGGGATTCAAATCCACCTGTAATCCCAGATGAAAACGGAAAATATCCTATTCCTATTCCAGGTGTTACTAAAATTATTTAAAAATGAAAAAATACTTTTTATTAATATTTTTTGTTTTAGTTACTAGTTGTCAAAAAGAAGAAAATGATGACCAGACGACCGAGCCTGTTTGGAAAACAAAACAATTTGATTTTAATCATAATGGACTTGTTAGATCATATATTTTGCATAAACCCGAAAATTTTGCAGAAAATTCTCCTTTAGTTTTTGTATTACATGGATTTACTAGTTCTGCAAGCACTATAATGAGTTATTCTCAAATGAATAAAATAGCAGATGAAAATGGTTTTATGGTTTGTTATCCTCAAGGCACTGCCTTGTCAACTGGACAAACTCATTGGAATGCAAACCTTGAGATGAGCTCAATTGATGATATTGGTTTTTTATCTCAATTGGTTAGCAAAATTCAAACTTCTTTTAAAACAAATCCAAATAACACATTTGTTAGTGGAATGTCAAATGGAGGATTTATGAGTTATACTTTAGCTTGTAACAAATCAAATATTTTCAAAGCTATTGCATCAGTTACGGGGACAATGAGTGGTAAAGATTGGCTTACATGTGATCCCTCTAATAAAATTCCAATAATGCAGATATCTGGGACTGATGATGAAACTGTACCTTGGGACGGAACAATGTCAACTAGTTATGGATGGGGAGGTGCTCCTCACATTATAAAGGTGATGGATTATTGGGCAAATTTAAATGGTTGTACTAGCAATGAAAAAATAGATTTTCCTGATATAAATACTTCAGATAAATCTACTGTTTCTTTAACTAAACAAAAAGGGAGTCCTAATAATAATGAAGTATGGCTTTATACTGTTACTGGTGGAGGTCATGATTGGCCTGGATCATTTGGAAATAAGGATATTAGTGCCAGTCAAGAAATTTGGAAGTTCTTTAAACAACACTTAAAATAAATTTAGATCAATAGGTTTTTATTAACCTCACCATGAACATCAGTTAGTCTAAATCTCCTGCCTTGATGTTTATATATCATTTTTGTATGATCAATTCCAAATTGATGTAGGATGGTTGCTTGTAAATCATGAACATGAACAGGGTCTTTAACAATATTATAACCTATATCATCAGTTTCTCCATAACTAAACCCAGGTTTTACGCCCGCACCAGCCATGAAAATAGTAAATGATCTTGGATGATGATCTCTCCCATAAACCATATCAGTTAATTTCCCTTGACAATAGTTTGTTCTTCCAAATTCTCCTCCCCAAACCACTAAAGTATCTTCCAACAATCCTCTTTGCTTTAGATCCATAATTAATGCTGCGGTAGGTTGATCTACATCATTAGACTGTCCTTTTATTTGAGTAGGTAGATTTTCGTGCTGATCCCAGCCCATATGATATAATTGTACAAACCTTACATCTTTTTCAATTAGTCTTCTAGCTTGGATACAATTAGCCGCATAGGTTCCAGGCTTTTGTGCATTTGGACCATACATTTGAAGAATATGATCGGGTTCATTTGATATATCCATAGTTTCAGGCACAGAGGTTTGCATTCTATATGCCATTTCATATTGAGCAATTCTACTGCTTATTTCAGGATCTCCAAACGTAGCTTCTTGTTCTTCATTTAATTCTGCTAAATAATCTAACATTTTTCTTCTCTCACTTGGTGAAACACCATCAGGATTTTTTAAATATAAAACAGGATCTTTTGCTGATCGAAATTGAACCCCCTGGTGAAGGGAACTTAAAAAACCATTTCCCCATAATCTTGAATATAAGGGTTGACCTTTTGGTCTGCCAGTTCCATTTGATAATAAAACAACAAAAGATGGGAGATTATTATTTAGACTTCCTAACCCATAACTCATCCAAGACCCCATGCTTGGTCTTCCTGGTTGTTGTGATCCTGTTTGAAAAAAAGTAATGGCTGGATCATGGTTAATTGCTTCGGTATGCATTGATTTTACAAAGCATAATTCATCTGCTATTTTTCCAATATATGGCATTAATTCACTTACCCAAGCTCGAGATTCTCCATATTGCTTAAAATTATATAGACTGTTTACAAGAGGAAAGTTAGATTGGCCAGAAGTCATTCCTGTTAATCTTTGCCCTTTTCTTATAGATTCAGGCAAATCTATACCTCGCATTGTGGTTAGTTTAGGTTTATAATCAAACAGATCTAATTGAGATGGACCACCACTTTGAAATAAATAAATAATTCTTTTTGCTTTTGGCGCGAAATGAGGAAGGTTTAATGACTTATTTCCTAGGGATGAAAAAGGATCTGTATTTTTACCAAAGTTAAAAGGATCCATTAATGTTCCTAGAGCTAACCCTCCAATACCTAAACCAGCTTTTTTTAAAAAATTTCTTCTGTTATTATTTAAAAAATGCTTATGAATTTCTTCCATTTATTTTAACTTTTTTGTGTTGTTTCATCTAAATTGTAAACTAATACAGATAATGAAATAAAAGCTTCTTTTTCAGTAATATTGTTAATATTTTGTACCTCTTCAAGGTACTTAATTAATTTATTTAATTCTACATTATTTGGTAGTCTTGCTGTGATACTCCTATATAATTTTATGATTTTATCTTCTATTTCTAAAGAGGATTCTTCAAAAATTTTATTTGAAAGTGTTTCAGCCGCCAATAGATATTGTGGATCATTCATTAATGCTAAAGATTGTAATGGAGTGCTTGTTTTTTGTCTAACAGTAACACAAAAATCTCTAGTTGGAGCATCAAATATCATCATTGAAGGAGGAGGAACTGTTCTTTTCCAAAATGTATAAAGACTTCTTCTATATAAATTTTCTCCAGTATCAGGAACATAGAAAGCTAAACTTCCACCACCACCACCCGTTACTTCATCCCATAAACCTTCCGGTTGCATAGGTTTTACACTAGGGCCACCAATTCTTTTAACTAGCATTCCACTCGAAGCTAAGGCATTATCTCTAACCATTTCTGCTGAAAGTTTTTGTCTAGGATACTGTGCTAAATAAGTATTATCTGGATCTAAAACTAAGTTTTCCGCTTTAATTTTACTAGATTGTCTGTAAGTTGAGGACATAACTATTCTTTTAATAAACTTTTTGGTATCCCACTCATCAGAATTTTGATATGTATACGCTAACCAATCTAAAAGCTCTGGATTGACAGGTGTGCTACCCTGACTTCCAAAATCATCAGGGGTAGAGACTATTCCTACTCCAAAAAATTGTTGCCAAATTCTATTTGCTGCTACCCTGGAGGTTAAAGGATTGTCTTTTTCAAAAAACCATTTAGTTAAACCGATTCTGTTTTTGGGATATTTTTTTTCATCAAATGGTAGTATAATTTTAGGTGTTCCAGGTTCTACTTCATATGTTGGGGCATCATAACTTCCTCTATTTAAAACATAAGTTTTTCGAAGATTTTCAGATTCCTTCATAACCATAAGTGTCACTTTATTTATACTATCAGGAAGATTTACAAAACTAAGTTCACTTTCTGTTTCGCCTTTTTTAATTGTTAAATTTGGTTTTGGTGCAGTATCCCCATAAGCAATAATTCCATTTTCATCTACATTATTAAAGAAACTGAATAAGTTAAAAAATTCTTTCTGCGAAACAGGATCATATTTATGTGAATGACATCTTGCGCATTCAACAGTTAATCCCATCATTATTGTAGATGTTGTAATGGTTCTATCTGCAACATATTCAACCCTATATTCTTCAGGAATAACTCCTCCTTCTTGAGTGATTTTATGGTTTCTATTAAATCCTGATGCAAGTATTTGTTCTTTAGAAGCATTTGGCAACATATCACCAGCTATTTGCCACTTCATAAACTTATCATAAGGTAAATTTTTATTATAAGCATGAATAACCCAATCTCTCCATGGCCACATAATTCTTTCTTGATCATCTTGATACCCATGGCTATCACCATATCTTGCCAAATCCATCCAAATAGATGCCATTCTTTCACCATATGAATCAGATGCTAGTAATTTATTAACCACCTTCTCATAGGCATTTTCAGATTTGTCTAATAAAAAAGAATCTATTTGTTGAATTGATGGAGGAAGACCTATAATGTCAAAAGAAACTCTCCGCAATAAAATTTCTTTTTTTTCCATTTCGGAAGGCTCTAATCCTTTTAATTCTAAATTTTTTGCTATAAAATAATCTATTTCATTTGAAGTCCAATCCTCAAAAAGAGTTGAAGGAATTTTGGATAGCTTAGGTTTATTATAGGACCAATGTTTTTCCCATTTTCCACCTTGATCAATCCATTTTTTCAAAATATTTTTTTCTTTTTCTGAAAGTTTCAAATTAGAATCAGGTGGCGGCATCAAATAATCATTTTTTTCACTATTTATTCTTTTAAGAATTTCACTTTCATTAGGATTATTCCGATTTACAATAAAATGACTTTCACTATCCTTTAATGAAGCATAAAAGCCATCTTCAATATCCAGTCTTAAATTGGCTTTTCTTGCCTTTTCATCTGGACCATGGCAAGCATAACATTTGTCTGAAAGAATTGGTTTTACATCAAAATTAAAATCAACTAATTTTATTTCTTCATCAGAAAAATTAGAATTTGAGAAAGTACTATCCTCATTGGCAATTACAGTTGTACTCTCATTTGGAATATTAGATAAACCTTTGAATAATAATGCTGCTATAAATGGAATAATAAAATATCCAAGCAACCTATATTTTTTTAAATTATTGTCCACAATAATTTAAAGGTATAATTTTTTTTTTTTAATTAAATATTTTAATCTAATTAGAGTTTATTTTAAAACTTTTAAAATAATTTTTTCCATAACATTGTATCCTGCTTTATTTGGATGAACTAGATCATCAGCTGAAGTATATTCAGGAACTTTTAAACCGCCATTTTCATCAGACATAAATGAATAATAATCGACATATTCAAGGTTTTTGTTTTTGCAGTAATCTTTCAAAATCTTATTAAGTTTAATCACTTTTGAAGAAGGATTTAATCCAGGTGACCAAGGAAAATCTAATGCTGGAAGTGTAGAGCATATAAAAACTCTAATATTGTTAGCCAATGCAATTTCTGCCATAGAAATTATATTTTCTGCAGTATTTTCAATCGAAATTGGCCCAGTATTTCCTGCTATATCATTTATTCCAGCTAAAATAACAACACTCTTAGGTGATAAGTTTACAACATCAGATTTAAATCTAATTAACATTTGTGGAGTAGTTTGACCACTAATTCCTCTATTTACAAAAGGATTTTCAATAAAAAAGTTTTTATTAAAAAAACTCCATCCTTCTGTAATGGAATTTCCCATAAAGACTACTCTATTAGGTTCAATTATTTCCTTTAATTCTTCATTGTTCTTTTGGTATTTATTTAAGTTAGCCCAATCCTGTAAATTCCCACCTCCTGCTATATTTATATCCTGTGAGTAATTATTGTCCATAATAAAATTTAGTATTAATATTAGAAATGTTAATTTTTTTAAATTCATTTTATTAATTTTTTTTAGTTTTTGAGTGTATCCATTTTAAAAAATCTTTTTCTGCAAATGCTACATCCCAACTATTATGTTTTACATTTTCATAAATGCTAACTTTTGGATTTCCTCCAGCATTAATTATAGCTTGGGCCATTTTTAAAGATTGATTTGGATGAACAACCTTATCTGCAGAGCCATGAAAAATCCAAATATGAACTTTTTTTGCAAAATTATTGACTGCATTTGGATCACCATCCCCGCAAATTGGAGTTGCTGCAGCGAACATATTAGGCCTTTGATTTAATATTGAAAAAGTTCCTAAACCTCCCATGGATAATCCGCTTATATATACTTTATTTTTATCAACATCTTTTCGATTAACAAAATGATCCATGAGTTTAATAACTAAACCTAGAGCATCAGATTTTTCCACTTTATAATCATATTCATAGGGTGCATAATAACCACCCCACCAATCATTTTTTGGAGATTGCGGAAAAATTACCCAAGACTTATAGTTTTCTCTATTTTCTTTTTTTAAAAATAATTTAGCTCCATGAACAAGTTGTAATTCATTATCGTTTCCTCTTTCTCCAGCTCCATGTAAAAAAAGATGTAATGGATAACTTTTTTTGGAATCATAATTATGGGGTTTTAAAATTCTGTAATTCAGCGTGTCTTTTCCCTCAATAAAAAATTCTTTTTCAAATAAATCTAAATTTTGAGAATTTAATGTATTCCAAAATAAGAATATTAATATTATAGGTATTTTAAGAATACTTTTTGTTTTTTTATACCAACTTGGCTTCATAGCAATTTTCTCTGATATCCTTTTTCGTATTATTTTTAAATCATCTAGACTTGGCATCCAATCATTGTATAAATCATTATCCATAAAAATTTTAGTTGGAAATTTTCTGTTAATATCTGGTTTGAAACCTCTATTTTTCATTTCTGTTATAATATCTTGGTATCTATTATACAGGTATTTCCCTTTATCATAAAAAAAATATACATGACCTGAATTAAGAGTATATTTTGTGCTTATTTTTTCTCTCCTTAAACCTATCTTACTATTTAATGTGCGGTTTAGCGCTGAGGGAACCATAGTTATCTCTCTATACTCTGCTATAAGATGTTGGTCTTGTAGCTCTGAAGGATTCACTAAATTTATTCTTGTCATAAACCTTTTATTCTTTCGAAGGTATTCTTATTTTTTCAACTAAATCTTGTATTTCTTTTGGAGGAGTGCTTGTTGTATGGCAAATAATAAGTGAAACTATAAAATTAGTTAACATTGCAAAAGTTCCAAACCCTTCAGGAGAAATACCAAACCACCAATCTTCACTTGTTCCACCACCAAACCATCCAAATTTAAATTTTGTCATATAAAAAAGCATAAGTAAAAGCCCAGTTAACATTCCTGCAACAGCTCCTTCTTTATTCATCCTTTTATAGAAAATGCCCATTACAATTGCGGGGAAAAAAGAAGCCGCAGCTAGACCAAAAGCAAGCGCTACAACTGCAGCAACAAATCCTGGAGGATTAATTCCAAAATATCCAGCCATAACAACTGCAAAAAAGGCAGAAATTCTAGCAGCAATTAGTTCTCCTTTTTCAGAAACATCAGGTTTAATTATTTTTTTTATAAGATCATGCGATATTGAAGATGAAATTACCAAAAGTAATCCTGCTGCGGTTGAGAGTGCAGCAGCTAAGGCACCTGCTGCTAAAAGAGCGATTACCCAATTTGGTAATTCAGCTATTTCTGGATTTGCCATTACCATTATGTCTCTATCAATAGTAAGTTCATTTATTTGTGGATCAGCTACATATTGTACTATACCATCTTTATTTTTGTCATCAAACGTTAATAAACCTGTTTTTTCCCAATTATCAAACCAACCAGGTAATTCATCATATTTTTTTTCACTAACTGTTTCAATTAAATTAGTTCTAGCAAATACTGCTATTGCTGGTGCAGTAGTATATAAAATAGCAATAAATAAAAGTGCCCAACCAGCAGATTTTCTAGCATCACTAACTTTTTTAACTGTAAAAAATCTAACGATTACATGCGGAAGCCCTGCCGTACCAATCATAAGCGCAGCTGTTATAAAAAACACATCTAACATAGATTTAGATCCTGATGTATATTCATGAAAACCTAAATCCATACTTAAACCATCGAGTTTGTCCAAAAGATAAATCCCATCAGCACCTTGAGAACCAAAACCAAGTTGAGGAATTGGATTACCAGTCATTTGAATAGAAATAAAAATAGCTGGGACCATGAAAGCAAAAATTAACACACAATATTGTGCAACTTGAGTATATGTAATTCCCTTCATTCCCCCCAAAACAGCATAAAATAAAACTATTGCCATTCCAATTATAACACCAGTATTAATATCTACTTCTAAGTAACGTGAAAAAACTAAACCTACACCTCTCATTTGTCCTGCTACATAAGTAAATGATATAATTAATGCACATAAAACAGCAACTAATCTCGCAGTATTAGAATAATATCTATCACCTATAAAATCAGGAACAGTAAATTTTCCAAATTTTCTTAGATAAGGAGCTAAAAGCAGAGCTAATAAAACATATCCACCTGTCCAACCCATTAGAAAAACTGAACCATCGTATCCCATAAAAGAGATTAGGCCAGCCATTGAAATAAAAGAAGCAGCAGACATCCAATCTGCCGCAGTTGCCATTCCATTGGCAATAGGAGATACTCCAGTGCCAGCTACATAAAAATCTTTTGTTGATCCTGCTTTAGACCAAATGGCTATTCCTATATATAGTGAAAAAGTTAACCCGATCATTAACCATATCCAAAGTTGTAATGTCATAATAATTAGTTTAAATTATATTTTTTGTCTAACCTATTCATTAGATATATGTAGACAAATATTAGTAATACAAACACATAAATAGAACCTTGTTGAGCAAACCAAAAGCCTAATTTAAATCCAGCTATCTTAATTTGATTTAATTCATCAACTAATAAAATTCCAAATCCAAATGAAACTGTAAACCAAATTGATAATAATATAACAAGGTATTTTAAATTTTCTTTCCAATATTGTTGAGCGAGTTTTTTATTCATAATTATAAAAGTATTTAATTATTATTTTAGGACAACCACAATTTAGGTTTTTTTAAATCATTTAATAAATTAAAAAAGATCAATATTGATAAATTTAAAAACAAATCAACTATTTTTAATTAATAAATAAAACTAAATGAAATATAGAATTATTATTTTTTTTCTATTATGTTATTTTTCCTGTGACACAGTTACAAAAAAGTCTAAAATATTATCAGATCATAATTGCATGCCAAGTAATACGATCACAAAAAATTTGTCAAAAGATTCAAATGATATAGAATTTGCCTTGTCAGGAAATACTAAAGGAATGATCTATGTTGAAGGTGGAGAGTTTGAAATGGGGGGAGACAATAATGAAGCGAAACAAGATGAATTTCCAAAACATCCAGTTGTAGTAAATTCATTCTGGATGGATGAAACAGAAGTTACAAATGATCAGTTTAAAGAATTTGTAGATGCTACCGGCTATATAACAACTGCTGAAAAGGCAATAGATTGGAATGAAATTAAAAAGATAGTTCCACCCGGTACGCCAAAACCTCATGATAGCCTTTTAGCTCCAGCTTCATTAATTTTTTATGAAACAGAAGTTACAAATTTGAATGATTTTACTCAATGGTGGAGATTAGAAAAAAATACAAATTGGCGAAGTCCCTATGGAAAAGATAGTAATATAAAAAATAAGGGTAATCACCCAGTAATTCATATTAGTTGGGATGATGCAATTGCATATTGTAAATGGGCAGGTAAAAGATTACCAACAGAAGCGGAGTTTGAATATGCATCAAGAGGAGGTTTAAAAAACAATTTATATAGTTGGGGGAATGAACCTATTAATCAAGGGAAATTAAAAGCTAACACTTGGGAGGGGAAATTCCCTTCAAATAATAAAATGAAAGACAAGTTTTATTATACAGCACCTGTTAAATCTTTTGATCCTAATGGATTTGGATTTTATGATCTTGGAGGAAATGTTTGGGAATGGTGTTCTGATTGGTATCACTCAGATTACTATAATATGAGTTCAAAAAAAATAGCTGTAAATCCTAAAGGTCCAAAAAATAGTTATGATCCTATGGAACCTTATAGTCCAAAAAAAGTTATGAGAGGAGGAAGTTTTTTATGTAATGATTCTTATTGTAGTGGTTTTCGAAATTCTATGAGAATGAAAAGCACTCCAGACTCAAGTTCAATGCATACTGGATTTAGAACTGTAATGGATGTGAAGTCTTAAAAAACAAAACACCCCCGGTTTTGGAACGCGGAGGTGTTTTAACAACAACTAACCAAAAATATTATGTACTAATGGTATAGCATTAATCGTGCCAAACTCAGTTTAAATATTTTATTTAAAACATTTCTTTAAAATGAATAACTGTTTCAAATCCTTTTTTAGAAAAATATGATGGAGATTCTAGAGGACCGGCAGCTAAAATAAAATCACCACCCCAAGCACCTAAACTTTTAATTTCACCTTGATAATCTGGAAATAAAAGCTCTTTAATAGACTTTGATTTTAGTTCTTTTGAAAGAAGTAATTCATGTTTTTTTATGCAATCTTGAAATTGAATTAAATTATTTGAGGCAAGAAATTTTTTAGTTAATTCAGAGAAAGCAAGTAGAGTCTTTTGAGCAATTTTATTTGTATTAAAAATTTTAATTTGATTATTTGTGTCTTGTTTTTTATTCAAGTGAATAAAAAATAAATTGTCTGAAAAAATTGGATCAAATTGGGTCTTTTCAATTATTGGCAAACTGTTTTCTAGTTTATAAAGTATAGGAGTTTTACTATTAGCGCAAGCAATATCATAACCACTTCCTTTATAATTAGACCAAAATAATTTATAGGGATCAATATTAGCCCACTTTGAAATATTGTTTATTAATGTAGATGAACTACCTAAACCCCAATTATTTGGAAAATCAAGTTTAGTTTTAACTATGCCCCCAAAATTAATTGATAAAAAAGATGGATTTATTTTCTTTGCTGACAATAAAATTGATTGTAAAATCTTTGCTTTTTTATTATTGCTAGTATTAGTGAATTGAAGATTTGGCAAATTAAATTTACAATCAAACCAAATTTTATTTTTTGAATCATAACTCTCCCAAATTAATTTATTTGATTTTTTTTTTATAAAAGTTAATGATTGTTTAAATCTTGTTGGAATTGCTAATGCTAAAGCTCCTTTTAGAATTACATATTCAGAACTAAGTAGTATTTTCCCTGAGCTATAAGTTTTAAAGTCCATTTTTTCTAATATTCGATAGTTCTTTTTCTACTGAATTAAATGAAACAATATTTGTTTTGAAATGCTTTATTAATTGTTTTTTTTCACTATCTGATGCTTTTAGAGAATTCAAAATATTAATCAAATGCATCTTCATATGTCCTTTTTGAATTCCCGATGTAATTAAAGATTGTAGAGCTCCAAAATTTTGTGCAAGTCCAGCTACTGCAACAATTTTCATTAGTTCTTTTCCTGTCGGATTTTTCAAAAGATTAAGTGACCATTTTACTAAAGGATGAAGATTGGTAATTCCACCTACTGTTCCAAGGGAAATGGGTAATTCTATCCAAAAATTAAAAATTCCATTTTTAATATTTACATCAGAAAGACTTTTGTAATAACCATCTTTTGATGCATAAGCATGGATTCCTGCTTCAATAGCTCTAAAATCATTTCCAGTTGCAATGATTACAGAATCTACTCCATTCATGATTCCTTTATTATGAGTTACTGCTCTAACTTTTTGAGTTTTAGCAATATTAATTGCCCGTTGGAATTTTTTTGCGAAATCAATTGCACTTAAACTATCATGATTGCCTAGATCATTAATAGGACAACTAACTTCAGCTCTAACTAAACAGTCTGGTACATAATTTGAGAGAATACTCATTATAATCTCAATGTTTTTTTCAGTATTTGAAAAAGAATCAAATGACTTAGCCTCTTTTTTTATAGATTTTGCAAACTGTTCTAAACAAGAATTAATAAAATTTGCACCCATAGAATCTACTGTATCAAATGTAGCCTCTACTTGAAAATAATTTTCAATATCTTTTGTTTTATCTAAAAGTTTAATATTTAAAATTCCACCTCCTCTTTTAACCATGTTGTGACTAATATTTTCACAATCTTTTAATAGTTTAGGTTTTATTTTATTAAAAAATTTCTTTAGAGTTTCTACATTTCCATCATAAACAAAATGTACTTGGCCAGTTTTTTTAAAATTAATAATCTTTGTTTTAAAACCACCTCTTATCTTCCAAAACTTAGCAGCTTTACATGCCGCTGCTACAACAGAGCTTTCTTCAATTGCCATTGGAATGGTATAGTCAATTCCATCAATTAAAAAATTGGGTGCCACACCAAGAGGAAGTATAAAATTGGAAATTGTATTTTCTGCAAATTCATCATGAATCTTTTGAAGCTCTAAATCACTGTTCCAATATTGTGTAAGAAGTTTATAAGAATATTTATCATTATGAAAATAGTTACTATTAATCCAATCTATTTTCTCATTCTTAGATAATTTAGAAAATCCATCAATTTTATTATTTGAGTTTTGTTTTTTCACTATACAAAGATAATCATTGTGTTATTTAATTAATGAAGATGAGTTTCTTTATTTTTACGATCTTTATGATCAACTATTAAAATAATTATATGAAATTTATTGCCAATTCTGTATTATTCTTCTTATTGATTTTCTCTTTTTTTGGATGTGAAAGCAGCAAAAAGGAGAGGCCTAATATTATATATATTTTAGCTGATGACTTAGGCTACGGAGAGGTTGGAATATATGGCCAAAAATTTATTGAAACTCCTAATATTGATAATTTAGCTAAAACAGGAATGCTATTTACTAATCATTATAGTGGAGCTCCAGTTTGTGCCCCAGCAAGAAGTGTATTGATGACTGGAATGCACATGGGAAATACTCATATTAGAGCTAATGGTGAATGGAGTGAGAGAGGAGATGTTTGGAGTTTTCAAGCAATGTTTGATGATCCCAATTTAGAAGGTCAAAGGCCTTTATTAGATTCTATAGTTACAGTTGCGAAGGTTTTAAATGATAATGGATATAAAACCGGTATGGTTGGAAAGTGGGGTTTAGGAGCGCCTCTTACAAACAGTATTCCAAACAAAAAAGGTTTTGATTTTTTTTATGGATATAACTGTCAAAGACAAGCCCATACTCTATACCCAACTCATTTATGGAAAAATGAAAAAAGGCACATTCTTGAAAATTATATTGTTACTAAACAAGAAGATTTAGATGGAAAAGATCCTTATAATAAAGAATCTTATAATAAATTTAATCAAAATGATTATGCTCCTACACTAATGCATAATGAGGCTTTAGATTTTATTGACAAGAATCATAAAGATCCATTTTTTCTCTATTATGCCTCTCCACTTCCCCATTTACCATTGCAAGCTCCAGAATACTGGGTTGAATATTATAATAAAAAATTTGGAGAGGAAGAACCTTATATTGGTAAAAGCTACTATCCCAATAGGACACCTAAAGCAACTTATGCTGCAATGATTTCTTATTTAGATGAACAAGTAGGGGATCTTATAAATAAACTTAAAGAAATTGGAGAATATGAAAACACCTTAATTATTTTTACTAGTGATAATGGGCCAACACATGTTCCACATGTAGATACTAAATTTTTTAATAGTACAGGAATTTTTGTGAATTCTAGATATACTATGAAAGGTAGTGTAAATGAGGGAGGATTAAGAGTGCCAATGATCGCAAGCTGGCCAAATGTAATCAAAGCAGGGTCTTCATCAGATCATGTTTCTGCTTTTTATGATTTTTTTGAAACCGCGTGTGATATTGCGGATATAAAGTCACCATTTAATACGGATGGAATTAGTTTTTACCCAACTTTAAAAGGAGAAAAACAAAAAAAACATAAATATTTATATTGGGAATATCCAGCTAGTGGAGGATTACAGGCAATTAGAATGGGTAAGTGGAAAGGTCTTAAAAAGGATTTATTGAAGGGAAAATCTGAACTTAAACTTTTTGATCTATCTATAGACCCAAAAGAACTTAATGATCTTTCTTCAAAATTTCCTGAAATTGTTTTTGAAATGGAAGATTATTTAAAGGAAGCTCATTCAACTCCGGATTTAGAAAATTTTATAATTCCTTCTTTGGAATAAAGAGATTTAATTATTTAAAATTATTACATAAGTTTTATATTTAAAAAATAAAATATTCATGACCGATTCGATAATTATAATGGCTGCAGGCGCTTCATCAAGGATGAAAGCTCCTATTGATTCAACAATTTTAACAGAAAGTCAAATAGAATCTGCTAATTCTAAAAGTAAAGTTTTAATTGAGTTTGGAAAAGAATCAAAGCCGTTTATTAGTTATTCTATTTCTAATATGATTAAATCAGGCTTTAAAAATATATATATAGTTACCAGTGAAAATGGAAATTATTTTAGAGATAATTTTATTGATCTTTTAAAAATTGATTTAACAAAATGTAATATAAATTTTTCCGTTCAATATTTATCTGAAAATAGAGTTAAGCCTTTTGGGACTGCTGATGCAATTTTTCAGACAATGGAACAATATCCTAATTTGAAATCTAAATCTTTTTGTGTTTGTAATGGGGATAATTTCTACTCGATAGAATCTTTGAAAAAAATTAAATCCACAAAATCAAATAATGCATTTATTGCTTATGATAGAGATGGTCTAATTTTTTCAAAAGAAAGAATTTCTTCTTTTTCAATTGTTAAGTTAGATAATGAAAATAAATTAATAGACATTATTGAAAAACCTAATAAAGAAATTATTAATAAATCTCTTGATAGCTTGGGAAAAATTCGAGTTAATATGAATCTTTTTAAATTTCATGGTAAAGAGAGTTTTTCTTTTTTTAAAAATTGTCCTATTAATAAAAAAAGAAATGAAAAAGAAATTACTGATGTTTTAAAATTGATTTCAAAAAGCAATAAAAATATTATTGGTATTCCTATGTCTGAAAATGTGTTAGATCTTACATCAAAAACTGATATAATCGAGGTTTATAAATATCTTGAATAATATTCTTATTTTTTACTAAATTTTAAATAGATTATCTTGCTTTTAAATTAAAACCAAATTTTTATGATTGATTTATCATCATTTGATTACGCTATAATATTATGTTTTTTTTCAATTACTTTAATTATAGGATTCTTAGTTTCAAAAAAATCTTCCTCAAGTTCGACTGAATATTTTTTATCTGGTAGAAATATGCCTTGGTGGTTATTGGGGATTTCTATGGTAGCTACAACATTTTCAACAGACACTCCAAATCTTGTTACTGACATTGTTAGAACAAATGGAGTTTCTGGAAATTGGGTTTGGTGGGCCTTTTTACTAACAGGATTGTTGACTGTTTTTGTTTATGCAAAGCTATGGAGAAGATCAAATGTTGCTACAGACATGGAATTTTATGAATTGAGATATAGTGGATGGGGAGGTAAATTTTTAAGAGGATTTAGAGCTGTATATCTAGGAGTTATTTTTAATGTTATGGCTATGTCTGGGGTAACTTTAGCTGCAATTAAAATTGGAGAAATCATGCTTGGTCTTTCCCCAATTGATACTATTCTTTATGCTGGGACTATAACTGTTGTTTTTAGTACAGTTGGTGGTTTTAGAGGTGTAGTATACACAGATTTTATTTTATTCTTTGCTGCTATGGCTGGATCAATAGGTGCAGCATATTATTTAGTGAACCTTCCTGAAGTTGGTGGTATGGCAAATTTAATCTCTAACACTCCAAGTAACATGTTATCTATGACACCAAGTTTGGACGATCCAGATATTTATATTCCTTTACTAATTGTTCCTCTTGCTGTGCAATGGTGGAGTTCTTGGTATCCAGGGGCTGAACCAGGAGGAGGAGGATATATTGCTCAAAGAATGTTAGCTGCTAAAGATGAAAATCATGCTATAGGGGCTACATTTTTCTTTAATGTTATGCATTATGCACTAAGACCTTGGCCATGGATAATTGTTGCCTTAGCTTCCTTAATAGTTTTTCCTGATTTAGCGAGTATTCAAGAGGCATTTCCTAATGTTTCTGAAGATAAATTAGGACATGATTTAGCATATCCAGCTATGCTAACTATGCTTCCCTCAGGATTACTAGGATTAGTAATTGCTTCACTTGTAGCAGCGTATATGTCTACTATTTCTACACATCTTAATTGGGGATCCTCTTATATTGTTAATGATTTTTATAAGCAACAGATTAAAAAAGATGCATCAGAAAAAGAACTTGTAAACATTGGAAGAATATCAACAGTAACATTATTTATTCTTAGTGCTATTTTCGCATTATTATTAACAAATGCTTTACAGTTGTTTGATGTTATTTTAATGTTTGGAGCAGGTACTGGATTAATTTTTATTTTGAGATGGTTTTGGTGGAGAATAAATGCTTGGAGTGAAATTGCAGCAATGTTCGTTTCAGGATTCGTATCAATAATATTAAATTTTACAAGCTTAGGGCCTTTATTGTTTTCTGATTCAGGAATTTTAGAATCTTATTATAAATTTCCTATGGTTGTTTTATTTACTACAGTTGTTTGGGTTATCGTTACCTTATTAACTAAACCCGATTCAACGGAAACTTTAATTAATTTTTGTAAAAAAACCAATCCAGGTGGTCCTGGATGGGAGAAAATTAGATTAGAAGCCTTAAAAAAGGATATTTCTTTTAATAATAAAAGTGATAAAACATGGTCAGTTCCTCTTGGAATAATATGTATGTTATTTGGATGTTTTGCTATATACTCTGTATTATTTTCAACAGGTTATTTTATTTATGGAGAAGTAAGTAATGGATTTTATTTTTTAATTGTTGCTATAGTTTTTGCTATCTTATTAAAAAATAACTGGAAAAAATTAAATAAATTAAATTGATATATGATAATTGATTATAAATCCCCGGGAACTTTAGAACAGACTAGATATGAAAAAATTCATAGTGTAATTTTTGATGAGTCTAAAGAAGCTTCAAGGATTGTAGCTAACGAAATAGCAATTTTAATCAGAAAAAAACAAAAAGAAAACGAAAGTTGTATTTTAGGTTTAGCCACAGGTTCTTCGCCCATTTCTGTTTATGAGGAGCTTGTAAGATTGCATAAAGAAGAAGGGCTTAGCTTTTCAAATGTAATTACATTTAACCTAGATGAATATTTTCCAATGAAAAAAGTTGATACACAGAGTTATCATCATTTCATGCATATTCATTTATTTTCTCATATAGATATTAAACCTAAAAATATTAATATTCCAAATGGTGAATTAGATTTTAATAAAGTTAATAGTCATTGTAATGAATATGAAAAGAAAATTAAGAAATTAGGAGGAATTGACTTTCAACTTTTAGGCATCGGAAGTACTGGTCATATAGGTTTTAATGAGCCAGGCTCAAATTATAGTTCATTAACAAGACTTGTTCACCTTGATTACTCAACGAGAAATGATGCAAGAAAAGCTTTTTATGGAATTGAAAATGTTCCTACAAAGGCAATTACAATGGGAATTAATACTATAAGAAAATCCAAAAGAGTGGTTCTTTTAGCGTGGGGGCAAAATAAGTCGAAAGCCATTAGTAAAGCAATAGAAGGAGGGGTTGATCCAAATGTTCCAGCAAGTTTTTTACAAAATCATAAAAATGCAACATTTGTTTTAGATAAAAATGCAGCATCTAATTTGACAAGGATTCAATCACCTTGGAAAGTAGGGGATGCTAAATTAACATTGGAGTCAAAAGCTAAAGCAGTGATTTGGCTTTGTAAAAAAACCAATAAATCAATATTAAATTTGACCGAGTCTGATTATAATGAAAATTATATGTCAGAATTATTGATTCATCAATCCCCATATAAGATTAATTTAGAAGTTTTTAATAAAATTGATAGAACTATTACTGGCTGGCCTGGTGGAAAGCCTAATGTGGATGATAAATATAGGCCTGAAAGAGCTAGCCCAGCTAAAAAAAGAGTGCTTATTTTTAGTCCTCATCCTGATGATGATGTAATTTCTATGGGGGGTACTTTTGATAGATTGGTTTCTCAAGGCCATGATGTACATGTTGCTTACCAAACTTCTGGTAATATTGCTGTAAGTAATTCTGATGTTCTTAAATTTTTAGAAGTTTTTTCTGAGACTTCCAAAAATGTTAAAAATAGATATCAAGAGTTAATAGATATTTTAAAAAAATCTAATGAAATTTTAGACAATAAAGAAATAAGAAATATTGCATCATTAATAAGAGAAAAAGAATCTTTAGCCGCCACTAGATTTATTGGAATACCTGATTCTAATGTGCATTTTTTAAGACTTCCATTTTATGAAACAGGAACTGTAAAAAAATCTCGACCTACTAGCCTAGATTCAAAAATTATTAGGAATATAATTTCTAATCTAAAACCTCACCAAATTTATGCTGCTGGTGATCTTGCTGACCCACATGGTACTCATAAAGTTTGCTTAGATATTCTTTTTGATGTTCTGAAAAGTATTAAAGAAAAAAGTTTTATGAAAAACTGCTGGGTTTGGCTTTATAGAGGAGCTTGGCATGAATGGGAGGTTCATGAAATTGATATGTCGATTCCAATGAGTCCCAATCAAGTTTTGAAGAAAAGGAAAGCTATTTTTTACCATCAAACTCAAAAAGATAATGTAATGTTTCAAGGAGATGATAATAGGGAGTTTTGGGTTAGAACGGAAGATAGAAATAGAGCAATTGCTAAAACTTTTCATGATTTAGGGATGTCAGATTACTCAGCTATAGAGACTTTTAAAAGACACTACTTTTAGTTAACTTTTTATATGCAAATTATTAAAGAAGCATGTGTTGACTCATTTTCAGATGCAGTTAATGCTGAAAAAAAAGGTGCAAATAGAATTGAACTTTGCGGAAGACTTGATCTGGATGGTTTAACCCCTTCTAAAAAACTTATCAAGAAGGTATTTTTAAATTTGAATATTCCAATAAGAGTAATGATTAGACCTAAACATCCTTCATTTATATATTCTAATGAAGATATTAGAATAATGATTGAGGATATTAATTATTGTAAAGAATTAGGGGTTGATGGAGTTGTTATCGGTTGTTTGAATAAAGATTCAAATTTAAATATGACTCAAATTAATTTATTGTCAGATATAGCTAAGCCTTTGAATGTTATTATTCACAAAGCAATGGATAAGACAGATTCTGTACTGAATTCTCTTTTATTATTGTTAAAAAATAAAAATATAAATGGGGTTTTATCATCTGGAGGTAAGACTTTTGCGATAGATGCTACAGAAACTCTAAAAAAAATGTTAGATTTAGTGCCAGATAATTTTGAAATTATTAATGCAGGTGGAATTACATATAAAAATTTTAATGAATGGCATTCTTTAATTCAAGGAAAATATTATCACGGAAAAAAAATAATTAAAATAAAATAATATATGAATGATCAAAATGAATTACAACAGAAAACATTTCTTGGACATCCAATAGGTCTTTTTTATCTTTTTTTTACTGAACTATGGGAACGTTTTAGTTACTATGGCATGAGAGCAATACTTGTTCTTTATTTAGTTTCAGAAACATCTGGAGTTAACCCTGGGTTGGGTTGGAGTGATAAATCAGCTCTTGAATTATATGGATGGTACACTATGTTTGTTTACTTGGCAACAATACCAGGTGGAATTCTAGCAGATAGGTATTTAGGTCAAAGAAAGTCAGTTATGATTGGTGGGCTTTTATTATGTTTTGGTCACGGAATTTTAGCAGTGGAGGCTCTATGGGCCTTCTATACAGGATTGACATTTATTGTTTTGGGAGTTGGATGCTTAAAAGGGAATATCTCTACTATGGTTGGAGGACTTTACGGTAAAACAGACCATAATAAAAGAGATATGGGATTTTATATATTTTATATGGGAATTAATATTGGTGCTGCTGTTTCTGCTCTTCTTGTGGGATATATTGGTGAAACCTATAATTGGCATTATGGTTTTGGATTAGCAGGTATAGGAATGGCTATTGGCCAATTAGGTTATTGGAAGGGACAAAAATATTTATCTCATGTTGGGAATAAGGTTGAATTAGAAACTTCAAATGACAATAAATCAGATAATTTATTTTTACAGATTTTCAAAAAAACTAATTCTTTAATAGGGTTTTCTCTAACTGCGATTCTTGGGTTGTATTTAGGATTAAATGGAGATTGGGATTATGGTTTGCTTTTAATAGGAATTGCATTTGCTGTTGGATTTGCAATTGTAGTATATAATGATGGAAATAAGATTGAAAAAGATAGAATATTAGTTACTTATTTAGCATTTTTAATTGTTATAGTTTTTTGGGGATCGTTTGAACAAGCAGGAGGTTTAATGAATTTATATGCATCTCAAAAGACAGATTTAGCTCTAGGATCTTTTATGGTTCCTGCAAGTTGGTTTCAATCTGTTAATGCAATTTTTATTTTAATTTTCGCAACTTTAGTTGGCTCTTTCTGGATTTGGTGGAAAAAATCAGGATATGAACATTCTTCACTTTTTAAAATGGCTTTAGGTGTAATTATTATGGGATTTGGTTTTTTCTTTATGTCTATTGCTTCAAATGAAGTTACTTATGATGCTTCAGGTGAGATTATAAAAAAATCAGCTATGTATTGGCTAGTATTAGCTTACTTATTTCATACAATTGGAGAGTTGTGCGCATCTCCTGTAGCTCTTTCTTTTATAACTAAGTTAGCTCCAGCACGTTGGGGAGCTTTTATGATGGGAGCTTATTTTGCTGCAACTGGTCTTGGCAATAAGGTTGCTGGATTAATTGGTGAAAATGCTAGTGAAGTTGGAGATTATTGGACATTTACCGGAATAACAATTTTCTGTTCAATTTTTGGTCTTTTAGTAATATTGATTTTAAAACCATTAAAAAGACTTGTTCATAATGCAGAATAATTTTTATTATTGCTCTAATGTTTAAATTGAATAGAGGTTTATTTTTAATATTTTTTTTAAGTTTTTTTGTTAATTCTTCACAAGAAATTAATTGGATCAGTTTTGAAAAAGCTATAGAAAATCAAAAAAATTTACCAAAAAATATAATTATGGATGTTTACACGAATTGGTGTGGTCCTTGTAAATTAATGGAAAAAAATACTTTTCAGAATAAGATTATTGCAGAGTTTATTAATAAACATTATTATGCTGTAAAATTTAATGGTGAGGGGAATGATGTAATAAATTTTATGGGAAGAAAATTTGAAAATATCCGTTATGATGAAAGCAGGTCTCAAAGCAGGAATTCTTCTCATCAGTTCACTCAATTTTTAGGAATAAATGCATATCCTACCACTCTTTTTTTTGATGAAAAAATGAATTTAATTACTCCTATTAGGGGTTATTTAATTCCTAAGCAATTAGAAATATACTTAGAGCTTTTTAAAAAAGATCAATATAAATCAATAAAATCTCAAGAAGATTTTGATAGATTTATTAAATCTTTTAAAAGCAATTTATAGATTAAATGATAGATTTATTTTTTATTAACTTTTTCTATATAGATATCTAATGCCCTAGACATTGATGAAACTTTTGGGGCAGGTGCAGAAATATCAATTCTTAAACCTGCATCTTTAGCTGCTTTCAGAGTTGAGTTTCCATAGGCTGCTATTCTAGTATCATTTTGTTTAAAGTCAGGAAAATTTGAAAATAAAGATTCTATCCCTGAAGGGCTGAAGAAAACTAAAACATCGTAGTAAACATTTTTCAAATTAGAAAGATCACTAATAACGGTCTTATAAAAAGTACCCTGAACCCATTTGACTCCTAAATCATTCAATTTTTCAGGAATAGCTGGAGATAAAGCATTAGAACAAGGAATTAAATAGCTTTCTTCGTTATATTTAGCTATCTGCAATGATAAGTCATCAAAAGTTCTACCACCTACATAAATTTTTCTTTTTCTATAAACAACATACTTTTGTAAATAGAATGCTACAGCTTCAGATAAGCAAAAATATTTAAGTGCATTTGGAATAGGAAACCTCATTTCTTCAGCTACTCTAAAAAAGTGATCTACTGCATTTCTGCTGGTTAAAATAATAGCTGAAAATTTAGACAAATCAATTTTTTGGTGACGAACTTCTCTAGCAGTAACTCCTTCAACATGAATAAAAGGTATAAAATCAATTTTTACTTTTCTTTTGGTTTTTAATTGATAATATGGTGAATTTTCAATTGTAGGACTTGGTTGAGAAACTAAAATAGACTTTACCTTCATAATTCAAAATTTAAACGCATACCAGAATAATAAATATGCTGGTGCCATTTCGAACGTGCAAAGGTACAAAATAAAATATATAGGGGTTTTATATGTTTTATTTTTAATTTTTTTAATGATATAATATGAAGCAAAGCATTGATAAGTAATTAATAAAATAATACTTATTAAAACTATTAAATCAGATGAAATTGGATTAAATAATATTAGTAATAAATAAAAATATAAATGAATTGCAAAAAGGTTTTTAAATCCAATCTTATATTTGATGTGATAGTCATAGAGGTTTGTTTCGCTAATAGGCTTATTGTAGTTTATTATTACTGAAAAAAATTTTTCAATTAAAAATTTTAGTCCAATATAGGTTGCCATTAGTCCAGAAATAATAGAAAAATTATGTAAAGGAAATTCTGAGAATTCTTTAGGCAAAAGATATATAGATATAAAAATAGATGTAATAATGATTCTAAAAAAAAACATTAAGATATTTAGAGGGTTAAAAATAGGTATTGTATAGCCTGATTTATAGATAAAATATCTATGGACATTCCAAAATTTAATTAAATATTGAATTTTTTCTCCACCTATTATTCGTCCCCCAAAAATTAAAATAGTAGATATAATTATTAAAATTTTAATCCAACTTTCCATTAATTATATTTAAAAAATCGATTGATTTATAATTCAAAATTAACATTATTTTAGTCTATTGAAGAGAAAGTATATTTATTACTTTATTAAAACTGTATTTTTGTAAAAAAATAATGATGTCTAAAACTATAGTTATTATTCCTACCTATAATGAATTAGAAAATATTTCTATTCTTTTAGACAAAATTATAAATCTATCGTTTTTTTTTCATGTTTTAGTTGTTGATGATAGTTCACCAGATGGAACTGCGGCACTTGTTAATGAATATGCAAATAAATATAAATCAAGAATTTTTTTAGAATCCAGAATTAAAAAAGAAGGATTAGGAAAGGCTTATACACACGGTTTCTATTGGGCTTTAAATAGAGATTATGATTATATTTTTGAAATGGATGCAGATTTATCTCATGATCCCGAAGACTTAGTTAGAATGCAAAAAGAATTTGATAATTCAAATTGTGATGTTATTATTGGTTCAAGATATGTTAATGGAATAAATGTCGTTAATTGGCCATTAAGTAGAATAATTCTTTCATATTTTGCTTCTATCTATTCAAGAATAATAACAGGGTTACCTGTTTATGATGCAACTTCTGGTTTTGTTGGTTACAAAAAAGAAGTTTTACATAAGATTGATTTAAAATCAATTCTTTTTAATGGTTATGCATATCAGATTGAATTAAAGTTTAAGGCTTTTATAAATAACTTTAGAATTTTAGAAATACCAATAATTTTTAAAGATAGAATTTATGGTGAATCCAAAATGAGTGGAGATATAATATTTGAAGCTATTTTTGGATTAATTAAATTAAAAATCTTAAGTTACTTTTATAAAAAAAATAAAAAATAATGTCAGATATATTGATTAAAAATGCTCGGATAGTCAATGAAGGCAAGATATTTAAATCTGATATTTTGATAAAAGGAGATTTAATAAGTGATATAGCAAATCATATTCCTTTTGAGAGTCAATATAAATTAATAGATGCAAGTAATAAAGTTTTAATTCCAGGAGTCATAGATGATCAGGTGCATTTTAGAGAGCCAGGGTTAACTCATAAAGCTACTATTAATTCAGAATCAAAGGCAGCAATAGCTGGAGGGGTGACATCTTTTATTGAAATGCCAAATACAATTCCACAAACAACAACTATTAATGATCTTGATAATAAGTTTGAAATAGCTAATAACAATTCATATGCCAATTACTCTTTTATGTTTGGTGGAACAAATGATAATATTGAAGAAATTAAAAAGCTAGATGCCAATAATGTAGCTGCATTAAAACTATTTTTAGGTTCATCAACTGGAAATATGCTAGTTGATGATCAAAATATTCTAAAAGAAATTTTTGAAGAAACAAATCTTTTAATTGCAGTACATAGTGAAGATGAAAAAATTATAAATAAAAATTTAAATCATTATAAATCTAAGTATGGAAATGATATTCCTTTTAAATATCACCCTATAATTAGATCTGAAGAAGCTTGTTATGAATCAACAATAAAAATTATAAAACTGGCAAAACAGACAGGAGCTAGACTTCATGTTTTTCATTTATCTACTAAAAGTGAATCACTTTTATTTAGAAATGACGTCCCATTAAAAGATAAAAAAATTACATCAGAGGTTTGTGTTCATCATTTATGGTTTTCTGATGAAGATTATAATGAAAAACAATCATTAATAAAATGGAATCCAGCTATTAAATCCAAAAATGATAGAGAAGCGTTATGGGAAGCTTTGAATAATGATAAAATAGATATAATTGCAACAGATCATGCTCCACATACAATTGAAGAAAAATCAAAAAAATATTTGGAGTGTCCATCAGGAGGACCATTAGTTCAACATGGATTAGTTTCAATGATACAGCATTATTTTAATAACAAAATCACTCTAGAAAAAATTGTATCTAAAATGTGTCATAATCCTGCTGATTTATTTCAAATTAATAAGAGAGGATATATTAGAAAGGGGTATTTTGCAGATTTAGTATTAATTGACTTTAATAAGTCTTGGAAAGTGGATAAAAGTAATATTTTATATAAATGCAATTGGTCGCCATTTGAAAATTATATATTTGATTCAAAAGTCACACATACATTTATTAATGGAAAGCTAGCATATAATGATGGAAATTTTGATCCAGTTCCTCATGGTAAAAAATTGACATTTATAAGATGAAAAATACAATTATCCTATTAGTCTTAACGATACTATTTTCTTGTAGTGTTAATGAAAAGAATGTTCCTCAAAATTTAATGACTGAAGATCAAATGGTAAATTTTTTATTTGATATCAATATAATTAATTCAAGTAGAGCTTTTAGAAACAGATCTGAATTAAATTACTATAATATTAAAGATTCCTTACTATTTAAAAAACATAAAATTGATTCAGTAATTTTTTCTGAAAGCAATTTTTATTACGCTTCTAATCCTAAGCTATATTTAAGAATATATTCAAAACTAGAAACAAAATTAAAACTTCTGAAAGATTCTCTTTCTAAAGATTTGGAAGTACATACTAAAAAAAGAGTAGATTCATTAAATAAAATCAATTAAATTGATTTTTAAATATTAAGCATGTTTCTTCAATTGATTTTTCAATTTTTCTAAAAGTATAATTAATTCTTGATGAAATTTTAGAGTTTGAATAATGACTAGAAGAATTAGATGATTCTATAGAAGCTCTACTTAATCTTCTTCTTTTCCCTTTTATTTTACTTATTATAAAATCATATATAAGTGCTATTTCCATTAAAACCTTTCCAGCTTGCTTCTTAGGAGGATCTATATTTAATGAGTGACTTACTTTTATAAAGAACTTTTTGAAAGACCAATTTTCAGCAACTAAAATGAATCTTTCCGAGAAAATATTTTTTTCCATCAATTCATACATTATATTAACAACATCTTTAACACATATAAAACCTGTTTTCCCTATAGGATAATAATTCATTCCTCTACTTATTTGTGTAAAAAAAGCTCCGCTTCCTCTTTTCCAAAATCCACTTCCAATTATTACTCCTGGATTTACAATTACGGCATTTAGACCTTCTGAAATACCTCTCCATACTTCCATTTCTGCATTTTTTTTTGTTTGAGAATATGGATTTTTATTGTCTATCCATTCAGTATTTTCATCAGTAAATTTATTTGTACTTAATCCAATTGCAGCTATTGTACTAACATAACATAATTTTTGGATTTTAAAATCCAGAGCACAATTTATTATATTAGCAGTTCCTTCAACATTTATTTTTTGCATAGATACCAGATCTTTTTTATCAAAAGAAATAAATGCTGCACAGTGATATACTTCGCTAACATTTTTAAAAGCATTCGAAAGACTTTCTAGATCATTAATATCTCCATCTATCCAATTTATTTTATTAAATAATTCCTTATGATTTTTTGAATATGAAGAAAAAACTTTTTTTACATTTTCTAAATTACTATTCTTTCTTTTTAGGGCTATAACTTTTTTATTATTGTTAATAAGTAAATACAATAAATTGCACCCCACTAGACCTGTTCCTCCTGTTACTAAAATCATAACTCTAATGTACTATTTTTTGAATTACTTTTTTCTTTTATTTTAGAGATATATATTTGTTAAAATTTGTATTGTGTCAAAGAACTTTATTAATGAATTACGCTGGAGAGGAATGCTTCAAGATATTATTCCTGGATGTGAAGAAAAATTATTAGAAAGTTCATCTTCAGGATATATTGGTTTTGACCCAACAGCTGATTCATTACATATAGGAAGTCTAGTACAGATTTTAATTTTAATGCATTTCCAAAAATCAGGTCATAAACCAATAGTTTTAATTGGGGGAGCAACAGGAATGATAGGAGATCCTTCTGGCAAATCATCTGAAAGAAATCTGTTGAGTAAGGCTGATTTAGAAAAAAATATTAATGGAATAAAAATTCAGCTATCAAAATTTTTGAATTTCGATTCAAAAGACAAAAATGCTGCTGTTATTTGTAATAATAACGATTGGTTTAATAATATTAAGCTTATAGATTTTATTAGAGATATTGGAAAGCACTTGACTGTAAATTATATGGTTGCTAAAGATTCTGTTAAAAAGAGATTGAGTAAGGATTCTAAAGAAGGTATGTCTTTTACAGAATTTACATATCAAATTATACAAGCTTATGATTTTTATCATTTATTTAAAAATCAAAATTGTATTCTTCAAATGGGAGGAAGTGACCAATGGGGAAACATTACAAGTGGAACAGAATTAATTAGAAAAAAAACTGGCAAAAAAGTTTTTGCTTTAACATGTCCTTTGATTACTAAGACGGATGGTACTAAATTTGGAAAAACTGAGGAGGGCAACGTTTGGCTTGATAAAAATAGAACATCTCCATATAAATTTTATCAATATTGGCTGAATATTTCTGATGAGGATGCCGTTAAGTACATTAAAATATTTACTTTTTATTCTGAAGACGAAATTAAAAAATTTATTAAAGAACATAAGAAAACTCCTCATCTTAGATATTTGCAAAAAATTATTGCTTCATACTTAACTATATTAGTTCATTCGGATGATGATCTAGAAAAGGCAATTATTGCATCTAACATTTTGTTTGGAAAATCAACATCTGATGAATTAAGTTCATTGGATGAAAATACTTTTTTAGATGTTTTTTCTGGCGTTCCCCAGGCAACAGTCTCTTTAAAATATTTAAATACTAATCCGAGTGTTCAAGAATTTCTTTATAAAGTTGGGTTTTTATCCTCAAAATCAGAAATAAATAGAGCTATTAAAGAAAATTCTATTTCAATTAATAAGGATAAAATAAAAGACTCCGACAGACTATCTAAATCCAATTTAATTTGTGATAAATATATTTTAGCACAAAGGGGAAAAAAGAATTATTTTTTAATTGTTATTAAACATTAGGTTACATCCTCTTATTTCACTTTCACTAATTCTGCCACTAATGCTATAGGATTTATTTTTAAAAACTTCTCCGATATCATCAGTAGCTATAAATGCACATGAATGTTCATTCGCTAGATCAATTATATTTATAGCTCCTTTCCCAGAATTTGAAACCATCAATGGGTTGTTGATATTTCTTATAAGCGTTTTCATCCAAGGTGGATTTTGAAACTTTCCATTTTTTAAAGCATATGCTTGAGAGAATAATTCTGTCATTCCATACTCTGAGTGGATATGTTTTGTGCCAAACCCTTTGTTAAGTTTTAAATGAAGTTCACTTCTAGTTATTTCCTTTTTTCTTCCTTTCATTCCTCCGGTTTCAATAATAATTAAATCTTTTATTTTAATAGGGTGCTTTTTAGCAAAATCTAATAAAGCATAACTAACTCCAAAAAGAATTATTTTTTTATTACTTGTTTTTTTTAAAACAGAAAATAATTTTTTATAGTCATCTAAGTAAAATTCACTTTCGTTATGATTTGAGGTTTTAATAAAATTATTAACCATAAAAACAAGAGAAGAGTTTTTTTGTTCTATATAAGAAGGTAAAAGTCCTAAAAAAACATAATTTTTTATAGGACCATAAAATAATTCAAAACATGTTCTAAAACTTTTAATATAATTATCAATATTAGAAACATAATTTGTGCTTTTATTTCCCCCTGATCCGCTACTTTTAAAAATATGTGAAACATTATTTTTGTTTGAAACAATTTTGTGTGTTTTAAAAAATTGAATTGGCAAAAATGGAATATGTTTTAATTCTTTAACTTCACTTGATTTTATTTTTAATAACTTACAGTATTGATTATAAACTAAGTTATTATTGAATTGCTTATTAAATAAAGCAATCGCCTTTAATTTAAAGTCTAGTTCAGATTTAATTTTGAATGGATTCAAATTTTTAATTTCAAATTTAATCAATGCACGATAAAATTACATTGTAAATTTAATATTAAGGCCTGTATTAACTTATTGTTAATTAAAATGTAATTAAAATTAATTTTGAATAAAATTATTAAAATGTCCAGGCTTCCAAAGATTTTAGTTGTTGATGATGATCCTGATATTGTAGAAATTTTAAGGTATAACCTTGCCTTAGCTGGATATGATGTTGAGAGTGCTATTAATGGAAAGGAAGCAATTAAAAAAGCAAAATTATTTATACCACAAATTATTCTATTAGATATAATGATGCCAGAAATGGATGGAATTGAAGCGTGTTCTAAAATTAAACGAATTTCTTCATTAGATAACACTATGATAATTTTTTTAAGTGCTAGAAGCGAAGACTTTACCCAAATAGCAGCTTTTGATGCTGGTGGAGATGACTATATTTCAAAACCTGTAAAACCTAAAATTTTATTAAAAAAAATTGCCTCAATTTTTAAGAGAATAAATTCCAGAAAAAATAAAACTCTAAGATTAGAGCTGAAAAATTTGATTATAGATAGAAATGAATATAAAATTATAATAGATAAGCAAGATTTAACTTTGCCTAGAAAAGAATTTGAATTATTATTTCTTTTAGCATCAAAACCAGGAAAAGTTTTTACTCGTGATGAAATTATGAACAGTGTTTGGGGTTCTCATGTAATTGTTGGTGATAGAACAATAGATGTTCATATTAGAAAATTAAGAGAAAAAATTGGAGATTCGTATTTTAAAACAATTAAAGGGGTGGGATATAAGTTTATCCAATAATTTTATGTCATTATTTAATAAATCATTAAAACAGTCTTTTATAATTTCAATTGCTCTAAGTTTAGTATCAGTTATTACATTTTTTATATATAATTCTTTTGAATATAAAAGCACTATTGATTTACTAATTTTTATTATTCCTCTATTTATAATCTCTTTTTTTATAGTTTATTTTTATTTAGAATTTTTTGTTTTAAAAAAAATTAGAAATCTTTATCATGATTTAATTCCAAAAGAGAATTTTGAAGAGAATTCTCTTGTTTCAACTAATATGGATCAATTGATTGAAGATCTTAAAAAATTTTCAAAGGAGAGCCAAACTGAAATTAAATCAATGCAAGAAAAAGAGAACTTTAGGCGTGATTTTATAGGTAATTTAGCTCATGAATTAAAAACACCTCTATTTACTTCTCAAAGTTATTTATTAACTCTAATTGATGGCGCACTAAAAGACAAAGAGGTTAATCTTAAATATTTAAAAAAAGCAGAGAAAGCTGTTGAAAGATTAATTTTTATTGTAAAAGATTTGGATATGATCACAAAGCTTGAATCAGAGGATTTAAAATTAGAAAAATCAAAATTTAATATAATATCTTTAATAAATAATGTTTTTGAAATGCTAGAATTGCAATCAAGTAAAAAACAAATTTCATTATCTTTAGACTCTAAAATTAGCACATTAAATGTTTTTGCAGATCAAGAAAAAATTCACCAGGTTTTAACTAATTTAATTGAAAACTCTATTAAATATGGTAAAGAATTAGGAACCACTGAGGTTTCTGTTGATGATATAGTTAAAAATAAAGTTATTGTTAGAGTTACAGATAATGGTCAGGGAATAAAAGAAGTTCATTTCAAAAGACTATTTGAGAGATTTTATAGGGTAGATAATTCTGGTAGCAGGTCAAGTGGTGGCTCTGGGTTAGGTTTAGCTATTGTTAAACATATAGTAGATGCTCATAATGAAAAATTATATGTTGAAAGTGATTATGGTGTAGGTTCTGAATTTTCTTTTACTTTAGAAAAATCAAATTAATTATTTTTAAGTTTGTTTTACTCTTAAACAATTATTAATTGGGAAGTAAAAATAAATTAAAAAGGTTTATAGAAAACGAAGGGTTTTCAAATGTAATTCAGCCAACTCGAAAACATTTAATATCAAATTTATTTAATCTAAAAGGGAAATGGAATTCTTCATATTTTAAAAATAATAATCCAATAATTATAGAGCTTGGATGTGGAAAAGGTGAGTATACAGTTAATTTAGCTAAACTAAATCCTAATAAAAATTATATAGGAATAGATATTAAAGGGGCAAGATTCTGGCGAGGAGCAAAGACTGCGATTGATGAAAAATTGGAAAATGTAGTTTTTTTAAGAACTCAAATTGAATTGCTTGAATATGTTTTTAAAAATGATGAAATTCATGAAATTTGGTTAACCTTTCCAGATCCTCAAATAAAATTTCAAAGAAGAAAACATCGTTTAATTAATTCTTTTTTTTTAGAACTTTACAAGAAAATATTAAATAAAAATGGTGTAATTCATCTTAAAACTGACAGTGAATTTCTTCATGGTTATACATTAGGCTTATTAGAAAAATTAAACATTAAACCTTTGTTTTCTAATCATGATATTTATAAGAATAATAATGCGCCAAATGAGGTTATTAATATTAATACCCATTATGAAAAATTATTTTTAAAGGAAGGTAAAAACATCTCCTATTTAAGTTTTAATTTCAATCATAAAGATGGCTAAAAAAAAACTAGACTTTTTTAAAAAGGTATATTCATTAGTTATTAAAATACCTTATGGAAGGGTTACTACATATGGTGCGATAGCAAATTATTTAGGAGCTAAAAAAAGTGCACGAGTTGTTGGGTGGGCCATGAATGCTTCTCATGTTATTAATGAAATACCTTCTCATAGAGTTGTTAATAGGATTGGACTTTTAAGTGGAAAAAATCATTTTTTTGGGAATAATCTTATGGAGCAATTGTTAGAAAGTGAAGGTATTGAAATAAAAAATGATAAGGTTGTAAATTTTAAAAATATTTTTTGGGATCCATCATTTGAATTAAAATAATTGTATTCATAAGCTTATATTTGCAATTAAAATTAATTTGATTTTGAAACTAACAAAAGATAATATTTTATCTCTTTTAAAAACGGTTTATCAAAAAGGCGAAAAACTTGATCTTGTATCGAATAATTCAGTTAATAATATTGTAGTTTTTGATAAAGAAATTATAATAGATTTAGAAATTACAAATCCTACACTACAATCAAAAAATTATATAAAATCTTTAATAAAGAATGCTATTGTTTCTGAATACAAAGAAAATTTTGAAATAAAAATTAATTTTAAACTTGCTAAAATTTTAAATGAAACAATTCTTAATAAGAATGAAGTTTTAGAAAATGTCAATAACATAATAGCAGTTTCATCAGGAAAAGGTGGAGTTGGAAAATCAACTGTTACGGCTAATTTAGCAATTGCTTTAACTAAAATGGGTTTTTCTGTAGGAATTTTAGATGCTGATATATATGGGCCTTCAATTCCTCTTATGTTTGATGTGACGCAAGACAAACCTCTTGCTGTGAAAATTAATGGTAAATCTAAAATGAAGCCCATAGAAAATTTTGGTGTTAAGATTTTGTCTATTGGATTTTTTACCAAAATTGATCAAGCAGTAATTTGGCGAGGTCCAATGGCTTCTAAAGCGTTGAAACAAATGATTTTTGATTCAGATTGGGGAACCTTAGATTTTTTATTAATTGATTTGCCTCCTGGAACAGGCGATATTCATTTAAGTATTATGCAATCATTGCCAATTTCTGGATCTATCGTAGTTAGTACTCCACAAAATGTAGCTCTTATTGATGCAAGAAAAGGAGTTTCAATGTTTAAACAAAAAAATATAAATGTTCCGGTTTTGGGAATTATAGAAAATATGGCTTATTTTACTCCAAAAGAATTGCCAAAAAATAAGTATTATTTATTTGGAAAAGAAGGTGCAAAAAATTTGTCAATTGATTTAAAAGTTCCATATTTAGGCGAAGTACCTTTAATTCAGAGTATTAGAGAAGCTGGAGATATAGGAAGACCTGCTTCTCTTCAAGAAAATTCAATTATTGAAAAGGTTTTTAATACAATAACAAAAAACATGATTTCTGAGCTATTATTAAGAAATAAAAAACTTCCAGAAACTGAAGTAATAAAAATTAAAACTATGTCTGGCTGCTCAGCTATAAAATAATTATTATGAATAAAAATTTATTAAAGAAAAAAGTAGAATCTGCATTAGAAGAAATAAGGCCTTTTCTTTTATCTGATGGAGGAAACATATCTTTATTATCGATTAATGATAATATTGTTAAGGTTCAATTAATGGGAAATTGCGTTAGTTGTTCTGTAAACCAGATGACTTTAAAAAATGGCGTAGAGATGACTATTAAAAAACATGCTCCTCAAATTAAAGAAGTTATTAGTGTAGAATAATGAAATGAAAATAATCAAAACCGATATTTTGATCATTGGGGGAGGTCCAACAGGTTTATTCACAGTCTTTGAAGCGGGCTTATTAGGTTTAAAATGTCACATAATTGATGCCTTAGCAAAACCTGGAGGACAATGTGCAGAAATATATCCTAAAAAACCCATTTTTGATATTCCTGCAATTCCTGAAATATTAGCTGGAAAACTTATAAATAATTTATTAGAACAAATCAAACCATTCAATCCAGGCTATACTTTATCTGAATCGGCTGAACATTTAGATAAACAAAAAGACGGCTCTTTTAATGTAGTAACTAATAAGGGAACTATTCATAACGCAAAAGTTATTGCTATTGCTGGAGGTCTAGGCAGTTTTGATCCAAGAAAACCTCAAATAAACAATATAAATAAATATGAAGGAAATGGAGTTGAGTATATGATTAAAAACCCAAAAGTATTTAAAAATAAAAATGTTATAATTTCTGGTGGTGGTGATTCTGCATTAGACTGGACAATTGAATTACAAAAAATTGCAAGAAAGGTTACATTAGTTCATAGAAGAACAGAATTTAGAGGAGCTTTTGATTCAATTGAAAAGGTTCAAAATTTAAAAAATAATTTATTAATTGATGTTGTTACTCCTGCAGAAGTTATTGAGTTAAAAGGCGAAAAAAAATTGGAAAGCGTTAGAATAAAAATAAATGATGATGAAAAAGAAATGAACGCAGATTTTTTTATTCCATTATTTGGTTTGATTCCTAAATTGGGTAAAATATCAAATTGGGGTCTTAAAATAAAAAAAAATGCAATTTGCGTTAATAATGCCCTTGATTATCAGACAAATATTCCAGGAATTTTTGCAATTGGAGATATAAATATATATCCAGGAAAATTAAAATTGATTTTATGTGGTTTTCATGAAGCTACTTTAATGTGTCAAGCTGCTTTTAAAATCATATATCCTGGCAAAAAAAATATTTTAAGATATACAACGGTTACTGGAATTAAGGGTTTTGATGGTTCTAAAAGAGAATCTGAAAGTGCAATTATTAAGTCAATAGAATGATAAAAGATTTTATATTTAATTCAAACAATTTTCAAACTATTAGTGGTGATTCTGAATGGAGAGCTCCTAGTAATATTGCATTAATAAAATATTGGGGTAAAAAAACTAACCAAATTCCATTAAACCCTTCAATAAGTATTACATTAAAAAATTGTTTTACTCAAACAAAAATTTCATATCAAACTAAAAAAGTTAGCACTTTAGATTTTAGTTTTTTATTCGAGGGGAAAAAAAACACAAGTTTTGAAGATAAATTAAGACAATTCTTTATTAGAATTGAAAAGTATTGTCCTTATTTATCAAATCTTGAATTAAAAATTGAGTCTAAGAATTCTTTTCCACATAGTAGTGGAATCGCTTCATCAGCTTCTTCATACAGTGCATTATCTCTATGTATAATGGATATTGAAAAGAAATTAAATCCATCGATTAATAATAAGTTTTTTTTAAAAAAGGCTTCATTTATCGCTAGACTTGGTTCGGGAAGCGCCTGTAGAAGTACTTTAGGATTTTTTTCTATTTGGGGAAAATCAGATTGTTTTGATCTTTCTAGTAATTTATATGCTATTAAATATCCAAATAAAATTCATGATGTTTATAAAGGTATTTGTGATACAGTTTTAATTGTTGATAAAGAAAAAAAAGAGGTTTCAAGTACATTGGGTCATAGTTTAATGGATGGGCATAGTTTTTCAAATAATCGTTTGAATCAAGTTGAAATCAATTTTAAAAATCTAAAAAATGCACTGGAAACTGGTGATTACGATATGTTTATTCGAGTAGTTGAATTAGAGGCCTTATCTATCCATGCTATGATGATGACCTCAGATCCACCTTATATATTAATAAAACCTAACACTATTAAAATTATAAATTTAATTTGGAAATATAGAAAAGAAAATGATTCAAAAATATGTTTCACTTTAGATGCTGGGGCAAATATTCATTTGATTTATCCAAAAAAAGAATATGTTGTTATTCAGGAATTTATTACGAATGAATTAATCAAATTTTGTGAATCAGGAAAATTTATAAATGACATGATTGGGATTGGACCATTAAAATTGTAATTTTATAATATGAGAGCACCTTTATTCTATTCAAAAATTTTATTGTTTGGTGAGTATGGTATTATAAAAAACTCCAAAGGACTTTCAATTCCCTATAATTTTTATAAAGGCGGATTAAAATTAGGAGATCTAAAAATAGATTTTGTAAAAGAATCAAATGAACAACTTTCAATTTTTAGAGATTATTTATTGAAAATAAACAATTCGGTTGTTTTTTTCAATTTTAAAAAAATGAATGATGATCTTTTAAAAGGGATGTACTTTGATAGTACAATTCCTCAAGGATATGGAGTAGGAAGTAGTGGTGCTTTAGTAGCAGCTTTCTATGACCGTTATGCAAAAAATAGAATTACTGTTTTGGAAAATCTGACCAAAGACAAAATTATAATATTAAAAAATATTTTTTCTAAAATGGAATCTCATTTTCATGGCAAATCTTCTGGATTAGATCCATTAAATAGTTATCTGAGTTTGCCAATTTTAATTCATTCAAAAAATCAAATTGAAACAACCGGCATTCCACTTCAATCTTCAACAGGAGAAGG
>MDTC01202048.1_pt1 | contig 54795 bp, 49 predicted proteins | sample 811181 | NCBI WGS metagenome assembly MDTC01 (sample SAMN05326644, study PRJNA326480) | marine metagenome | isolation source: seawater | place: Pacific Ocean: North | collected 2011 | reverse complement strand
TTGCATTATCAACGGCATGCTGCGTAAGATGAAAACCGATGAGCAGAACACTCCCTTAAATTAGATGCTCATCTGTTCCATTTGTTTGACGACGGACAAGCTTCACACTTCGCTTTCAGCTCCAGCTCATTCGCTTTCACCCGCATCTCATTCGAATGCAGCACCAACTCAGCGTATCCCGCTGTTCTCTCGCCAGTGATCTTCAATTGCTTACAACGATAGAATAGGGAGCAAAATTTCCCGCTGCCTGCCTATCGGATCATTGAGTACCTGGCTGCTGTCATTCCACACCATCGTCGCCCGGGTCTCGGCGTTGTAAGGCCGCCACAGTGGCAACTTGCCCATATTGGGATTGCCGCTACGGGCAAACTCGATGATGGTGTCACTGATCTTATCTGCCAATACGATGGCGCTATCGCTGCCGGCTGTGAGTGGATGATCCCTCGCATTATCGAAGATAAACGGAATATCCAGCGTGTGAGGACTCATGGCGCCGCGACCTGTTTCAGCAGTCTCCCAGGTAAGGTAATAAAGGTAAGTAGGCCCGGCCCCCAGTGCCGCACGTCGCTGGGCAATAGTGATCGATTGCATCACATATCTGGAATCGCTGAAAACCAGGAAATATATCTCTGCAGGAGATGCATCGGGGTTGGCCTGGCGATAAACATTAACCACAGCGTCCAACTTGTCCTGTCCAACAATTTCGCTCACGCGATCACGCATGCCTGCCTCGTCCAACTGGAAGGCGGCATCCTCTGCGAAATATGTCATCTCGGTGCGGTTGGCACCCACGATAACCGGCACATCGGGATTAACCGGGGAAGCCGATGGCCAGAATGGATGGTAGGGCAGTATTTCGCCATCCATTGTCGGTGCGAAAGTACCGCCTCCATCAGTCGGTGGATTGCTGGCGACCACAGCATGGTAGGCAGCCATGATCCGATTCAACGGAAGCTGTTGAATCTGTGGCAAATTGACCCTGCTGAGTTTCAATTCATCCAATACCCGTTCGGCCAGAGAATTGGCATTCTCACGGTCTGGTAGGCGTAGGGTTGCACCGCTCTCTATGACTGCGGCGTGAAATAGTCCCTTGGCGCTGGGCATTCCCAGCAGTGTTGCGACCTTTCTACCGCCACCGGATTCACCGAAAATCATGACCCGCTCAGGGTCGCCGCCGAATTGTTCGATGTTGTTCTGCACCCATTTCAGTGCATGGACGATATCCTGCATACCCACCGTTCCGGAGGATTCGAAATCTGTATGGCCCATGTCCCCGAAATGGGTAAAGCCCATCATGTTCAGGCGATGATTGATGGTAACCACTACCACGTCACCGCGCATGGCCAGATTTGTGCCGTCGTAACGCGGCGACGATCCGGATAGGGTTCGGAAACCACCGCCATGGCACCAGAACATTACCGGGCGCTTACCCCCGTCATCGATGCCGCGAGTCCAGACATTTAAAACCAGACAATCTTCGCTCTCGAAGCCATCCTGCTGACGGCCCGTGGCTGGGTCACTCTGTGGCGCGGCCGGGCCGTACTCGAAGGCTTCCCGGTATTCGCGCCAGGGAACTGGATCTCGCGGAGGCATGAAGCGATTGGCGCCCGCAGTACTGGCGCCATAGGGGACGCTCTTGAAGATATTCACAGCACCGGCTTTTATGCCACGGATCCGGCCAAATTGGGTGTCGGCATCGACGTTGCTTTGCTGGGCGAGGGCGACACTGCCTGGCAGCAGCAGGCCACTTAAAGAGGTGAGGCGGATGAACTCCCGACGATTCAGGTTCATTGTACGATTTCCTTGCTTCAGATATCTGTCTTTTGTAAACCGCTGCGATGGTGAAGTCAACATGGCCCGTGATAGTCTTAACAGAATCGAAAAAGGGGTCGATTCTTATGTGCAAATCCAGTAGTAAATCAATTTCCGTATTTGTAGCGATAGCCTGTCTGTTGTTTTCAGCAACTCTTTCAGCGCAGCGGGGGAATACCACCATGACCAGTCCATCTCCAGTAGACGGTATCACTTTCCGATTCATCGAAGCCAACGGTTTAAACATGCGCATCGCCGAGGCTGGTAATTCCGGGCCGCTGGTGTTACTCGCCCACGGTTGGCCGGAGTCCTGGTATTCCTGGCGTCATCAGCTAACCGGATTGGCCGCTGCCGGCTATCGTGTCGTGGCGCCTGATATGCGTGGCTACGGAGAGACAGACAAGCCGGCTGATGTCGATGACTATAATATCGTGCACCTGGCGGACGATATGGTGGGTGTGCTGGATGCACTGGGGGAAGAGACTGCCATCATGGTGGGCCATGACTGGGGATCTATTGTCGCGTGGAACTCGGTATTGATGCACCCCAATCGCTTCACGGCGCTGATCGCCATGAGTGTGCCCTATGGCGGGCGAGCGGCACAGTCTCCACTGCAAAGCTGGAAGGCGGTGTTCGGCGATAACTTCTATTATATTCTTTATCACAACGAAGCCGGCGGTGTTGCCGAAGCCGAATACGACTCTGATCCTCGGGGACTCATTAGTCGCCTGTATCTATCACCCCTTTCGCCCCGCGAAGCAGCCTCCATTACCGACCCGAAACGAGCCGCGGGTGGCTGGATTGGCCGCTTGGGTGCACCCAAGGGTCTACCGGACTGGCTGACTCAACAAGATCTTGACTACGTTGTGGGTCAATTCGAGCTGGCGGGTTTTCGTGGCGGCGTGAACTATTACCGCAACTTCCATCGCAACTGGGAAATCACCGAACACCTGGATGGCGTGAAAGTTCAGGTACCAACCCTGTTCATAGCCGGGTCACTTGATGTCGTTATAGCAGGGGCTACCCAGGAAGCGTTGACTGACTCCATGAGCCGGGTAGTCGATGACCTGCGGGGAGTGGTCCTGATTCCTGAAATCGGGCATTGGGTACAACAGGAGTCACCGCAGGAAACCAACGCGGTCATGCTGGAGTTTCTTGAAAGCCTGTAAGTGTCGGCAGCGCTCTAGCGGTACTCCGCTTCGACTAACTTACGATCGTATGTCTCACCGGTCAGTTCGCGGTATTCCTCGGCTCGAGCGCCACTCAGGATACCGGTCATGCCGTAGTTGAATTCGTGGCAGGCGTACTCAAAGGTTGGCCCAGCATGATTCTTCCAGTGAAAACCAGCGGTCCAGGGCTGCTCAAAGCTGCGCGGATCGTCGATGGTGTACTCGTAATAGAGTCGATTGTCAGGCTTTAGCGTTAGGCGCTCGATTACTTTCATGTCCGGGCTGGAACCCTGGTAACTATAGGAAGGGTGAATACCGGTGGTCTCAATAACCAGGGTGTCGCCATCCCAGTAACCCGTGCCACTGCCATAGTACTGCTTGATATCGGTGGGTAACGGCGCTCGGTTGTCCAGGGGGATAATTCTGGAGTCATGCATTCTCTCGGCTGTTATGACTGCATAGTCCTCGGTAAGTACCAGCTGCAGCATCGCATTTTCGATCAGCGTCTGGATCGGTGGAACCGATTGTGGGGCGAAGATACAGCGCTCCATCATGGTGCGATCTTCAGGTCCCCTGGCGTAGCCTCGATAACGCGGTCGATTGCGCAGCTCTTCGCGGCGACTCTCCAACATGGCTGGGGTGCGACCACTGGGAGGGTCGGTTATCAATGAAGTTCGATGATCATCGGTCTCCCATTCGGCGAAGGCTTCTTCGTGCCATAGGTCCACACCGACATAGTTAGCATTGGGATTGCTGCGACCGCGCCGTTCCGCCTCGCGATTGTAGGCATTGTCTTCCCAATCCTTGGCCTGTTCTTCGGTCATTACCGTGGAGCCTTCAAACTCAGCTGGGCGCTGCAGAGGGGTCAGGTGATGGTAGTCCCAGTAGCCGTTTAGGTCTGGCGATCCCCACGGCGTCCGCTTGATGTCATCCTGGGCGAAAACCGTACAAGAAAATAGTAGTAAGGCAATCGGGAAAATGATCTTTTGCATTTTTGAGTCCCTTGGGTCAACTTTGCAGAGTATACGAGAATAGGGATTCCAAATACTAGGCCCAGTCATAGTAATCGGACGATTGCCGGGTATAATAACCCAAACTATGAAGCTGTACCCGCGACCAGGCAACAGTGCACGCAAACTAAAAAGAACAATCCACACAAAGAATGACGAGAATACTAAAGGGACCCATCGTGTTGAATTCCGCATTTCGATATCTCCTGGCCGTTGCGTTTTCCCTGGCAAGCCTTTCATTTGCAACCGTTTTCGCCCAATCCACTGACTACCGTGCTGGGCGCGATTCCTGGGGAAATCCGGATCTGAACGGCATCTGGCAGGCTATGGGCACGGCCTACTGGGACCTTCAGACCCATGAATCACGGGCAGGCCCCATGTGGCAACTGGGTGCCATTGGAGCAATTCCCGGTGGCATGGGCGTTGTTGAGGGCGATGAGATTCCCTACAAGAGCGAAGCCTTGCAGAAAAAACAGGCGAACATGGCCAACTGGTTGGAACTGGACCCGGTAGTTCGTTGCTATATGCCGGGTATTCCGCGCGCTAACTACATGCCTTATCCATTTCAGATATTTCAGACTGATGCCAATATTTATTTTGCTTATCAATTTGCCAGTTCCACTCGAAATGTATTCATGAATCGTCCCGATTACGAGGCGCCAATTCTCACAGTTATGGGTCATAATATTGGTCATTGGGAAGGCGAGACATTGGTAATTAATACTACCGACCAATACGAGTGGACCTGGTTGGATCACTCTGGTAACTATCATAGCGAAGCCATGAAAGTTACCGAACGCATTACACCAACAGGGCCGAATTCTCTCTGGTATGAAGCCACCATCGATGACCCGGAAGTGTACACCCGGCCCTGGACCATCAGCATGCCGTTGTATCGAAGACTCGATAGAAACATGCGTCTGGTGGAATTCAAGTGCCAGGAATATACCGAAGAGATACTCTACGGCTACCTGCGTCAAGAAGAGGAGACCGCTGCCGCACTGGAAGAGGTACGCCAGCAGCGAGAACAGCAGCAGTAGCAATCAGCTTGATTTCGGGTATAGCTAGTGTTTGGTAGTAGTTTCAGTTAACCGCAATCGGTAGAAGTAATCCACTTCCCACTGAACGCTGTACGTCAAACGCTTTAAGCGTCATGGCGACAAAATTGTAGTAGCCAATCAGACCGGTGATGTCCATCACTCCCTCGGCACCGAACAATTCCATGGCCCTGGCAAAGGTTTCGGAACTGACTTTTTCTTCGCTGACTACTTCTCTGGTGAATTGAATAAGCGTTGCCTCGGTCTCGCCAAAACCGTCAATGCCAGTTAAGCCCTCCAGCGGCTTGCGGTACTTGACGATATCGATAATCTCTTCTTCCAATCCGGCGGTTCTGGCCAGTGGCTCATGAGCCGAGTATTCATACTGGTTACTAATTTCCCTGGCGGTGGAAATAATGATCAATTCAGTGAGCCGTTGATCTTTCTCGTTGCCATAACGTACCCGCTGTCGTACATCAAACACGGCCTCCGCCAATACTGGACTGTTCATCCACATCCCCACCGGTCCCCGCAGACCAGTCTCGTAGCCGGTGCCTGGCCGCACATAAATATCGAATGCCTGTCTACCAACGGCGTCCAGATTTTCTCGCTGGATCTGAGGAATCCGAGCTAGAGAATCCATGTACACATCATCAGGAATGTCTGCTTCGGTCATGCTGCCCAACATGACAAAATCCGATTCGGCTGCATCTATGGTGATTGAACTATCGGTGTTGAAGGCGATTACTGCGAATAGCAAGAGGATGAGCAGGACTCGTGGATTCATACTAGTTTCTCCATGAATAAAATCGAACGGCAAACTGTTGGTTTTTTACTTGCAGTAACTGGCAAGATACACTGCTTTAAACATCGCACACTGGACTTACCATCATGCAAACAGCAATCAGACTAATACTGAGTCTAACACTGGCACTGAGTTCGCTGGTAGTTGTAGCTGCCGAACTCTATTTTCCGGACGACAGTGGTGATTGGGAGACAGTTTTGCCGGAAAGTGTTGGTTGGAACAGCGAGTTGATCGATGCTGCGCTGGATCTCGCTGGCGAACGGAATTCTTCTGGAGTACTGATACTGCATCGGGGCCGTATCATGGCAGAACAATATTGGGATCTTCCCGAGTCTAATTCACGTTACCAAAGATACCTGCAAGGGTTCGATGCTGATGGCAGGGCGATAGAAGACGTTGCCTCGGCACAGAAAAGTGTAGTCGCGGTGTTAACTGGGATCGCTCAACAAATGGATTACCTGAAGATTGATGATCCGGTCAGTAATTATCTTGGACAAGGGTGGTCAAAAGCCACTGAGCAACAGGAATTGGCGATTACTGTGAGGCATCTGATCAGCATGAATAGTGGCCTTGCGACTGACTTCACATTCGAAGCAGAACCTGACAGCAAATGGTTTTACAACACGCCGGTTTATCATCTGACGATGCGAGTGTTGATGGCTGCCACGGGCATGGAAAGAAGTGAACTAACGCAGCAGTGGCTTGGCGAACCATTGGGGATGGAAAATTCGTCCTGGACACCAAGGCCATGGGCTAATGCTGCAATTGCCGTCGGCTTTTCTACTACTGCAAGAGAGCTGGCTCGTTTTGGACTAATGATTCAGGCAGGCGGGCGCTGGAAAGATCAGACTGTTATTAACGATACGCAGTTCCTGGAAGATATGTTGTCTCCTTCCCAACAACTCAATCCTGCCTATGGATTTCTGTGGTGGTTGAATGGTCAGGAGTTTTCAGTGGCTGCGGGACCTGCTGCAGCACGCCGTGAAGGGCAGCTGATTCCCAGTGCACCGCCGGACCTGGTTGCCATGCAGGGCGCTGCGGATCGTAAATTGTACCTGGTGCCTGGTCTGAATCTTGTAGTCACCCGATTGGGCGCGAATGGCAGCCAGCGCAGCAGCAATTTCAATGAGGTGTTCTGGGAAGCGCTGATGAAGGCAGCTCCAGTGCCTTGACTACAGCTTCAAGTCATCAAGGCTTTGATACCCGCTCTTGCCCGGTCGACGTGCTCCATGCTGTTACAAGCAGATGTGGCTTTGCCACTTTTCAAATGGCCATTGGTCAATTACTCTGGGTCACAGTAAAGCGGTATAAGCAGCACGTGATTAGTGATTACTTCGCCATGCATTGGCCTAAAACTAAACGAGAGACAGCCATGATTTATAGCCGTCCACTTCAGCCCCTCTTTATTTGCCTGACCTTGATATCAGCTGTTCTTTTCACACCGCTGCTTTACGCAGCAGATGCACCGGCAACCAGCACATTCACAGAAGAGCAGTTCGAAAGCGGACAGACTCTTTACGAACAACAATGCGGACTCTGTCATGGTGCCGAACTCGATGGTGGTGCAGCACCTGCTTTGCTAGGCAGCACGTTTCGTAAGACCTGGTCGATGCTGGGAGCCAATGTGGCGGAGCTGTACAACCGCATCGCCACCACGATGCCTCCGCGAGAGGGTGGCACGCTAACAGAGAACCAGAACCTGGATATTCTGGCCTATTTACTTGGTAGCAATAACGTGTTGCTGGGAACCGAAGCACTGCGCAACGACTATGATTATCTAGCAGCAATTCCAATTTCGCGCGGAGACGAACCGCTTGATATCTCGGCTACCTATATAGAGGGCCTGTACGGAAATGTGCCCACCGGGACTGGCCCGGGTATGGATGAGCTGCTGAATGCTGGCAATAATGCGGCAGACTGGCTACATCATAACAAGAGTTATCAGGGAATAAGGTATTCGGAGCTTTCCCAGATAAACACCTCTAATGTGGGTGACCTGGCGCAGGCGTGTGCCTATCAACTGAATAGTCGAAGTACCTTGCAGACTGGACCCATCGTGTATCAGGGGATCATGTATGTGACTAATGCCACCCATACCGCAGCGATCAACGCCGCTACCTGCCAGAAACTGTGGACCCATGACTGGGAACCGAAAGATCGTATGGTGTGGGGCAACAATCGGGGTGTCGCTATTAAAGACGGGTATGTGGTACGCGGCACTCCGGACGGCTACCTGCTGGCGCTGGATAGTGCTAACGGCAATCTGCTCTGGGCGCGCCAGATAGCCGATCCCTGGCTAGGGGAGACTTTTACCATGCCCCCGTCCATCTTCGAAGACATGATTCTGATCGGGCCGGCTGGCAGCGAGAACGCTATTTCCGGTTGGTTGGGTGCATTCTCACTCGAAGATGGCGAGCAGATCTGGAAATTCATGACGGTACCGGAGGCGGCCGCTGGCGGCGGTACCAGTTGGGGAAATCCGCAAGGCATAAAGTTAGGAGGCGGAGCCGTATGGACTCCATTGAGTTTTGATCTCGAACTCGGTGAAGTGTATGTGGCGGTGACCAACCCGGCCCCCGATTTGCCGGCTTACCTGAGGCCTGGAGATAATCTCTATACCAACTGCATCGTTGCATTGGATATACTGACCGGTGAACTTAAGTGGTACAAATCCATCGTACCTAATGACGATCATGACTGGGACCTGACCCAGGTGACACCGGTATTGAAGGCGGCTATCGACGGCGTGTCGCGGGACATGGTGGCGACTGTCGGCAAGGACGGCATTCTGAGAACTCTGGACAAGCAAACCCACGAGGCGCTTTATGAGACGCCGATTACGACTATAGTGAATTACGATGTGCCGGTTACAAGAGAAGGCGTGTATGCGTGCCCGGGTGTTACCGGGGGAGTCCTGTGGAGCAGTCCTGCCTATCATCCCGGCGAGAAGATTCTGGTCACTTCAGCGATTGATTACTGTAGTCGATTCACGGCTTCCGAGCAGGTTGAGTTTATACCGGGCCAGCTCTATATGGGTGGCAGGTCGCCGCGGGAAGGCGAGATGTCAGGCTGGATTACCGCAGTCGACGTTGAATCTGGTGAAGTGCGCTGGAAACACCAGACTGAGATTCACAGTGTGGCTGCGGTAACCGCCACCGCCGGCGGCCTTCTCATTAGTGGCACCATGATGGGCGACCTGTTGTTGTTCGATGCAACGACTGGCGAGGTTTTGAATAGAATACCCACAGGTGCCCAGATAGGCGGTGGCAATATTTCCTACGAAGTGGACGGCAGGCAGTACATTGCTATCGGATCCGGTACCGGGATGCTGACGTACAGCTCACCGGACGGTACGCTGCCGAGAGCAGGAAGTATTCTCGTGTATGCTTTGCCTGAGTAAATAGGGCTGGCCCTGTTTGCTAAATTACTCGAATACTACGTAACTCTTCGATCTCTGTTTCGGAATATCCAAGCTCAGCCATTATCTGCTGGGTATGCTCGCCCAGAGTAGGAGGTCTGCTGCGAATTTCGCCCGGTGTTTCAGACAGTTCGACCGGGGTTCGCATCAAGGGTGCAGGGGTGTCCAGACCAGGATACTCCGTGGGTTGGAACAGACCTTTCGCGGCAATATGTGGATCATCCAGTACTTGCTGGGGTGACAGTACCGGCCCCGCCGGCAGGCGTACCTCCTCCATGGCATCCAGCACCTCCTGTGAAGTGCGCTCTGCACACCACTGAGCCAGACGCGCCGAGATTAATTCACCATTGTCGCCTCGCGTGATGTCGTCCTTGAAGCGTGGATCGTCCAGCCAGTGGTCTTCGCCCATCAGGTCGGCCCAGCGCTTGAACAGCGGGCCACCCACAGATTGCACTAATACCCAACCATCTTTCGTCTTGAAAGTGTCCGCAGGTGCGGATGTCTGGGACCGGTTCAAGCTGGCAACTCGATTACGCTTGATAACCGCCTGTTCGATAGCGGTTCCATTCATCATGGTCAGCGCGGTATTGAACAGAGATCCTTCCACAACCTGGCCTTTGCCGCTGTTTTGCCGCTCATAAAGCGCCGCCATGGTGCCGAATGCCGCCAGGCTGGCAGTACCAAAGTCGATAAATGGCGCATAGGCCTTCACGGGCTGATCCGGAGTTCCCGACATGTACATATTGCCGGACATGGCCTGGCCAAGGCCATCGAAGCCCACGCGATTGGAATAGGGGCCGCCGCGTCCGAAGGCTGAAATCATAGTCAGGATAATGTCGGGTTTGGTGGCAACAAGGCTGTCGTAGTCCAAGCCCATGGCTTGCAGCGTGTCTGGAGGTAGATTTGCCACTACTACATCCGCTGTCGCTACCAGTTTCTTCACGATCTCTCGACCCTCCGGTTTCATGGGGTTGAGGGTCATGCATAATTTATTTCGGGCCATTTGCATGAACAGGGCACCATCCCCTGTCTTGGTAATGGGTGAGAGGAAACGGTCTTCGCTGCCGTCAACCTTCTCAATCCGTATAACCTCGGCCCCCATATCTCCCAGCAGGGTACCGCAGAATGGACCGGCTATATAACGGCCGAAATCTAGCACTCTTATTCCTTGCAACACTTTAGACATCGATTATTTCCAATTACTGACAGGCATCTCGTTTTCGGCTGAGGATAGTAGCATAGAGGAAACAGGGGCTGATCTACTTTTATTTCTCGCCGCTGTGAACAAGAGCGAATCAATCATTAAAAATTGATCTGTCCCTATTCTGTTTCCTTTTGTAGGAATTTCTTACCTGAAAACAATGACATACCCTGACAATAGTGTGATGCAGTTAACAAATTTTATTATCCAGATTCTGCATAATGCCCTCCAAATGAGAAGCCAATCACAAAAGCCCGTTAAGCACTAGAGAATTGGATATAACAGTTTTTGGAGAGATACAATGATGGCTCTGGCTGACAAAAAAGTTCCCAAGCAAGCTCTAAATGAATTGCAGTCAATCTTGCAGAAGCCTTATAAGGACGTGTGCAACGTCTGCAAAGGCGCCGGTAAGATCACCGCAAAAAGTACCTGCCCCAAGTGCAAGGGATCTGGGCAGCGACTTCTTAAATTACTCTAACTCACGCTATTCACGCAATATCCTGGCTCCCGGGCTAGCGTCAACCTCACCGCGAAGCTTTCCTGTTAGTTCTTTTCTGGATTACAATCCGTTCCTGTGTTGAGAATGTAGCCTGTTACAGCAGCCTCGCACAGAGGCGTACAATAAGCGACCCACAGTAAAGGGAATCCCATGATCAAGCTTCGCAATCTGATGTCAGTTGTCCTTCTCTGCTCCTCCCTGCTGCTCGGCGAAGCGCTGTTCGCCGCCGAACATCCGGGCTACATCGACGCACCGGAACGTAGAACCACCGGTATCGGCAAATTTTATATGGGACGGGAAATCTCTTTCGTGATGGGGCACCAGGCTGCCGAATGGTTGAATCGACCTGGCCGTATCCAGGAGGAGATGCCCGATGAAGTGGTAGCGAATATGGGGCTGGCTCCCGACCATGTGGTCGCCGATATTGGTGCCGGTTCCGGTTATTTTTCATTTCGAATTGCCAAGCTGGTACCCGAGGGAAAGGTGCTGGCGGTAGATATACAGCCAGAAATGCTACAGCTTATTGAAGATCAGAAAGCCCGGGATGGTGTGACCAATATAGAGGGGGTTCAGGGAGACATCGACAACCCCAATTTGCCAGCGAACTCCATCGATGCCGCCATCATGGTGGATGCTTACCATGAGTTTTCCCACCCATTCGAAATGATCGACGGCATCAACCAGGCGTTGCGTCCCGGTGGCCGCATCTTCTTTCTGGAATACCGTGGCGAAGATGCCTCGGTGCCAATTCGACCGCTGCACAAGATGACCGAGGAGCAGGTGGTGCGTGAGATGAGTGTATTTGGTCTGGATTGGACCGATACACTGGATTTCCTGCCCTGGCAGCACATGATGATATTCACCAAGCTGGAATAAGCCACCTCCGCACTACCGCATTTCCAATTCCAATCGGTACACACGCCGGATAAAGCCCGATGCTCGTCGGTGCTATGCCGTTTGCCGGGTTGGCATGTCGTTTAATCCCATTTTTCCCACAGCTGAGCATTTTCTGCATCCAATTTGGCAGGGATAGGCATCTAAAGACGTAAAGAGTCTCTAAAGACGCAGTGAATTCGACCTGAGGGGAGGGAGATTTCGTAACCTAAATGCAACTATTTCGTCTAAAGGGGAAAGGAATCAATAATGAGACTGCCTTAACCAAGCAGCAAGAGTGCATTAGAACTGTATTAATGAACCGTTAAGATAACCGCCGCTAAGCTTACGGCTACAAGAATTTGCAGAGGGGGCCGATGAGGTTGATAACGATGACGAATCACAGATATACACAAATTATTGTTCCGATAGACCGATATTTGAACCGACTTACACCGAAAGCTAAGAAGCTTGTTGTGTTGCTTGAGGGTGGTCTGCTGCTGGCCCTGTTCACTTCAATCGTGTTTGACATAAACTAAGGCGTAAGAAAGACAGGGTTACTGGGTTACTCGTCGAAGTGCCTTCTGATGCGAGTGCACACTATTTAAAAGGTCTGTCGTACCGTAAAGGCATACTGAACACCATTGCTGGAGCAATAGTTCTCGATCTCTTCGACTATGCCACCGATTGTGGCACCCTGAAAGCGAGTTCGCTCGCGGCAACTTTGTGGATCGTTGACGTTCATGACGTTGAGACGAAATGTAATCCCGTCGAAGGCTTTCTTCTCGACGAATAACATCAATCCGTAATCGCGAATATCTCTCTCTATATCGTTAATGTCGATCTGAGTACGTGCGTCGCTATCGTTATCCGAATTGAAATAATTAAAGCCGTAGCTTAAATCCCAACGAGTCACGTCGTGGCGAAAGCTGGCGCGGCCGAACCAGCGGGAGTTGTGGCGCATACGGCGCTCCGTCCCGAGAAACGGATCGGTAACTTCCGAATCCTGTACGCTAAAACCAAGGGTTAGCAGGCCAGAGGGTAGTCCGACAAAGCCCAGGTGTGTGCTAGCATCCATGTTAAGGCCATAGCGATAGGCATCACCGATATTACCCCGTGCCGAACGCAGGTCGTTCGGGCCAGTAGATACATCTACTCTGTCGATAACGTCTTCGTAGTCACGGTAATAAAGTTCTGAATTCAATACACCCAGACTGTTGGGAAAGCGATATTCCAGGTTCAGCGAGTAGTTCCAGGATTGCTCCTGTACGATCTCTGGGTTGCCGGCTTGGGTATTCTGGTCATCATCGTTGTTATCGGATGAAGCGCTGAAATCGGAAAAGCTGAGCTGAGAAACTTTCTTCTCGATAGTGGCTCTTAACTGAATGGATTGAGTTAGGTCATAGCGATAATCGAATTTTGGTCGCAAGAAATTGAAGTCACGCTCATTGAAGACATCACCAGTCTGGGTAATTGTGGAGGTTTCGTAAATAAGCGAGCTTTCCAGAGCCATCTTGCCGTTCAGTTGCCAGTTATGCACCAGGAAATTTTCATAACGAATTTCTTCAACGGTGGAGTTGGCATTATCGATATTGATGGCCATCAGGTTGCCGTGGTCAGGTGAGGTCGTCGGGCCCGGAACCCCGAGACGCAGATCGCTATCGCGAATGGTCTGGGCTCGCTCCAGCCCGATCTCTAGGCCGTGGTTGTCAAACACATCCCAGGTATAGGAAGTGCGGAAGATGCGTTCCTGGTCGCGACGCTCATTAAAAAGGAATAAATCCTTTTCCTCGTGATCGCTGAAAACATCGAAGCGCTCACGGGTTGAATCACCCTGGCCATTGTTGATGATGAACAAGAAACGGTATTTACTGCCATTGTCAAAACCGTATTCGTAGTCGCCACCCACTTCCCAGTTATCGCGGCAGCGATCGATGAATTCCCGTTCCACGCGAGTGGTGAATGAGGAGCCAGCATAGTCGTTGATCACCCGGTCCTTATCTTCCGGGGCGCAGTCCCCACCGTACAGACCGTTTAGTTGCACCATGCTCTTTTCGAACTGATAACCCAGGTTGAAACTGGTCTGGTAGTCCGTGCGTTCCATGACGCTTTCTTCATCGCGGGTTTCCAGCAGATCGCCCAAGGCACTGCGGCTGACTTCATTGGCTACGCGATTCATGTATTGCGGTTCGGCTTCCACGTGGAAGAGGTAGTTTAGCGCACCGCTCTGACCTGTCCAGGACAGCTTGGCACCGGGCTCCATTGTACCGTCCTGATAGTGTTCCATATTGGCTTCGGCGGTGACACTAGAACGGGAGGCGCTGTCCAGCAGCACAATGTTGACCACCTGACCACCACCCCGAATATCCATCTCTTCCGATGTGCCACGGATAATTTCAATATAATCGACTTGATCGGCAGAAATACGGCTGAGTTGGCTGCGGCCCTCGTTGCTCTTGCCGGTTTGACGCTGACCGTTGATTAGGATCTCATTCTCACCTGCCCCGAGACCGCGACGACCACGGTTGCCGCTGTGATTGTTCATGGCCAGGCTGACGCCAGGGATCCGATCGATCATGTCATTAACATTGACCGGGGAGTATTCCGCGAAGTAAGCGGCTTCATAGATGACAGTGGAATTATCCAGGGGAGCATCAGCAACTTGCTGAGCCAGTGCTGGTGAAACGGTCGCAATAGCCAAGCTAAGGGTGCCAGCTTTGAATAAATTACATGAGGTACTACGTGCCATATAAAGTTCCGGTTGTAAAGCGAATGAGCGGTTCGATCTTCAAAAAAGCGCCGGTGAACTGTAATCGAATTACCGCGCTCTTTTGTGTATTCAGTAATGAGGTGCAGCCTACATAAGATGTGGAATTATACCGGCGCTCCTTACCCAAAACTGTGACAAATTGTGCAAATATCATGGCGAAAGTGCCATATTTAGGGGGTTTGCAACAAATTCCACAGTTCCTAAAGAATACAAAATAGCGACATATTTGAGCAAATCTTTAACCAGATTCGTTTAATAACTGCAGGAGCAAATCAGCTGAGTAATTATGGCCAGGTAAGAGTTAGAAAGTGCCCCGCATCTTGATGGCGTATTTCTCGCCGGAATGGCTGCAGGATTCTTCAATTTCGTTCATCACTCCCGTGGCGATGGTACCGCCGACATAGCGCTCCCGAATCCGGCAACGTTCCTGCTCATGGACACTGGTCACTTCGAGCCGATAGGTGAGACCACCCCAGCCTTTGATTTCCAGGAAGGCCATGATGAAGTCGTCGCCGTCATAGGACTCAATCTTGTCGATGTCATAGACAAGGGTATCGCCGTAAAAGCTGCCGTTGACGTTAATGCCATAGTTGATGTCCCGGCTGATCATGTCATGCCGAAAGCCATACCTGTAGCTACCACGACCCTGACGCCGCAGGCGACGGTCATAACCACGAAACGGATCAGTCACATTGCCGTCTTCTACTGCCACTCTGGAAGTAACCAGCACCTGGGGTAGATCGAACATACTTAACCTGAGGCTACCATCCAGATTCATCCCATAACGTTCGCCATCGCCAATGTTGCCATTGGCGGACTGTAGGGCAGTGGGTGTAGATACATCGACCTTGTCGATTACATCTTCCAGATCGTGATAGAACACATTGGTATTTATGACGCCGCCATCATCTCTAAAGCGATACTCGAGATTCAAGTCATAGCGCCAGGATTGTTCCTGTCGCAGGTCCGGGTTTCCAGCGATTGAATTCTGATCATCATCCATTTCGTTGGTATTGGCGGTAAAGTCGTTAAAGCTGAGCTGGGCAACGTCTTTCTCAACCGTGGCACGCAATTGCAAAGAAGGAGTGATATCGAATCGGTAATCCAGCTTTGGGCGAACAAAATCAAATTTTCGCTTCTTGCTTACATCACCAGATTGCTTGATTTCCGACTCTTCAAATATTAGCGTGCTCTCCAGGGACATACGGCCGTTTATTTGCCAGTTGTGGATGGCAAAAGCCTCGTAGCGGATCTCTTCCACAGTAGCATCTGAATTAGTTATGGGGGTTAGTCCACCGAAGGCTTTGGAAACTGGACCTGTCGCCGTGAGTAGGCCCAATTTCAGTGTAGAGTCTAAAATGGTTTGCGCACGTTCCAGCCCAAATTCGAGATCCTGGTTTGAAACCAGGTTCATCGAATAGGAAGACCGTAATATGCGTTCCTGGTAGCGGCTAAAGGAACTTAGAAACAGATCGTTCGTGCCATCGGTGGGATTGGCCAGGAAGCGATTCCTCAAACGATCACTTTCCCTGCGGTTTACGATAAACAGCGACTTCCAGCGATTACCATTGCTCAAAGTGTGTTCGTAGTCGCCACCTATCTCCCAAAAATTTGCATCGAGATTAATGTCATCAGATTCCAGTGCCAGACTCGTGGGTGTGCTCTGGTAGTCGAATATGGCGCGATTGTCTCTCTGTGGAGTGTCACTGTTCTCATATTGAGCATTGAAATGAATAATGTCAGAGGTAGCAAATTGGTACCCCAGGTTGGTGCTCACCACTAGAGGTTGCGCATCACGAGTTTTATTATAACGGATGATTTCATTCAGGCTACCATCTGCCAGCAGGCTGACTTCATTGCCAACTCGATACTCCCAGCGGGGTTCAGATTCGGCGCTGAGCAAATAGTCGAAGGCCCCCTGTTGCCCGCTCAGAGAAAGCTTGGCCCCCGGCTTCAATTCACCATCATGATGGTGATCCAAGTTTACTTCGTAGGCTATCGAAGAGCGTGATTCCGCTTCGAGTAAGACAATGTTAATTATCTGGGTGCCCCCTCGAACGTCGAGGTCTACCGAGGTGCCACGGATGATCTCGATGCGTTCCACCTGGTTGGCGGGGATGCGCGACAATTGGCTATTGCCCTCATTTTCCTTGCCAGCAATGCGACGACTATTGATGAGTACCTGATCTCCGCCAAGCCCGAGTCCCCTGCGATCTGAACCCTGCGAACCGCCCGGGCCCGGGCCGCCACTGGTGGGGCCTTGTTGGCGGGCGACATTAATGCCCGGAATGCGATCTAGCATGTCGGCAATCGAGAAGGGCTCGTATCGTTCGAAATAGGCAGCGGGATAGGTAACCGTAGAGTCCTCTCCAGTGGAGGGTGCATCCTGGGCCAGGCCCTGATTGGCTTGCATGACTGTCAGTAATAGGTACGTGGGGGCGATTCTGCGGGAAACTCCCATAGATTTAGAGCGACTTCTCATCAAGGTACTCCGGCGATGATTACTATGTATGGGCAGAACGCTTCTCTGGGGTGCTGCGGCCAAATTTGTGTCCTACAGTATGGGCATAAAAGATCGCGTGATGATTCTCATATTCTTTATTTTTTGTGACATTTTGTAATGTCGTAGCCGATACGTGTCTCTTTTGCGCTCCTTGAGCATATTGAGGATAATAACCAACAGCTTAACTGACTGGTTCTACAGGGATTTGTAATCATTTGATCACTCCATACAAGATCGAGCGCATCCTTATTATCGCCATAGCCTAGAAATTATTTAGAGGCCTACTTATGCAACGTGAATCCATGGAAGTCGATATCGTCATCGTCGGTGCTGGTCCGGCGGGATTATCGACTGCCTGCCGACTCCTGCAGATGGCACAGAGCGCCGAGCAGGAACTGTCGGTGTGCGTGCTGGAGAAGGGCTCCGAGGTCGGAGCGCATATCCTTTCCGGTGCCGTGTTCGAGCCGTCCGCCCTGGAAGAGCTGTTTCCTGACTGGCAGGAACGCAACGCGCCTCTGAATACCCGGGTTACCGGTGACGATATCTACTTCCTGACGGGCGCGGAATCTTCCTTCAAGTTTCCGAGTCTGCTGGTGCCACGACCCATGCACAACCACGGCAACTACATAATCTCTCTCGGTAACTTGTGCCGCTGGCTGGCGGAACAGGCGATGGAGCTGGGAGCAGAAGTATTTCCCGGATTTGCCGCCGCCGAAATTCTGTATCACGAAGACGGTAGCGTGAAGGGTGTGGCGACCGGCGACATGGGCCTCGATGCACGGGGTGAAAAAAAACCTTCCTTCGAGCCCGGTTTCGAATTTCATGCCAAGTACACCATCCTTGCAGAGGGTTGCCGGGGACACTTGGGTAAGGAAATAACCAATAAATTTGAATTGGACAAAGATAGCGATCCTCAGCATTACGGGATCGGCTTGAAAGAAGTCTGGGAAATTCCCGAGGACAAACACACCGAAGGGCTGGTAGTACACACCGCGGGCTACCCGATGACAGGTGCCAGCTACGCCGCGACCAGTGGCGGATTTCTTTATCATGTCGAAGGGGGGCAGGTGTCCCTCGGATTGATTGTGGATCTTTCATATAAGAATCCACACATCAGTCCATATGATGAATTTCAGAAATTCAAACATCACCCGGTGATCAGCCAGTACATCGAGGGAGGCAAGCGCGTCAGCTACGGCGCCAGGGCCATTATCAAAGGTGGGCTGAATTCCCTGCCGAAGATGACATTTCCGGGCGGTTTGTTAATAGGCTGTGATGCTGGCACATTGAATGCGGCAAAGATCAAGGGCAGCCACACGGCGATGAAGTCCGGTATGTTGGCGGCGGAAACACTGTTCGAGGCACTGAACAACGATTCATCGGTGTCGGAGTTAACAGAATTCTCGGCAAACTTCGACAAGTCGGAATTACGTGATGAATTACACAAGACCCGAAATTTCGGCGCTGGATTCCACAAGTTCGGATTCTGGTTGGGCAGTGCCCTGGTATTCATCGAACAGAATATCTTCTTCGGCAAATTTCCACTGACGTTTCATGACCGCTCGAAGGACCACTGCCAGTTAAAGCCGGCCGCGGAATCCAAAAAAATCGACTATCCAAAGCCCGACGGTAAGATCAGTTTCGACAAATTGTCGTCGGTATTCCTGTCCAATACCAACCACACCGAAGATCAACCCTGTCACCTGCAATTGAAGGACTCTACCATTCCGATCGACGTCAACCTGCCGTTGTACGATGAACCGGCGCAACGTTATTGTCCCGCGGGGGTCTACGAGGTGATAGAAGAAGCCGATGGTTCAATGAGATTCCAGATTAATTCCCAGAACTGCGTGCACTGCAAGACTTGCGATATCAAGGATCCGGCCCAGAACATCCACTGGGTTGTCCCTGAAGGCGGTGGTGGTCCTAACTATCCGGCCATGTAGCGTGTGGCTGTAGACCCTAAAACCCTCGATTAACCGGGCCCAACAGCTCCTGAATCTGCTCGTTTCAGCTTTAAGGGACTCCGATTGGCATGCTAAAGTGTCCGGGAATCCACGAAGTGTTCATGCGTGGATTTGCTGGGGATTCTCTGAACACGTATAACGCTAGAACAGGCAACTATTTGCTCAGAGAGGCCCCGCGAGTCAGTAAACTGATTGTTCTGACCTGGAGTTGGCTATGAACAGTATCCGCAGTCCAGTTCGGTGTACATTGTTATTCCTGTGCATCCTCGTGCCGGGATCTCTCGCTGCGCAGCATCAGCTTCTCGAGCAACGCTGGATTGAAATCACAACCGATAACTTCGTGCTCTTCAGCCAGGTATCCTCCCGTCAGACGCAGCGTTTCGCTGATCAACTGGAGAACTGGCGCCGGGTTACGGCGGACATCATCGGGAGATCGGCACCGTTCCCCAAAGCAAGCGTGCTGAATTATGTCTATGTATTTGAAAATGCAGAGAATTTTGAGTATTTCACCAGGGCGACGGAGATTGCCTTTTTCCACAGGACACCGCGCTCCAATTTTATGGCCCTGGTACTGGATGATGAACTGTCAGTCCGAGGCGCCTTACACCACTACCTGCATTTTCTGCTTCGGAATTATTCCGATCTGCGTCTGCCACGCTGGTATGAAGAAGGCATGGCTGGCTATCTATCTCGCATGCAAATCAACAGTGGCAGGGCAGAGTTCGAGCGATTCTCAAGAGAAGATAATGAGGTACTCGCCGAACTCAGCACTACTTTTTCCATGGAGCGCCTGTTTTATCGCGACGCAGCACTGGCATCGCCGCGCGTCCTTCAGATTGCCAATCTCAAGTCCGAGGCACTCCTGCATTTTCTGAAGCATGCTTACGAGGAAGAAGGATTCGTAGATCGCAGAGCACAATTGCAAGCTTATCTGGACCTGATACTGGAAGGTCGCAATCCTCGTTTCGCATTCGATCGCTCCTTCGATGTTACTACTGCCCAATTGGATGAAGAGTTCCATGACTACTTACTTAGTAGCCGAAGACCGGCAGGTACTATTGTGCACAGTCCGCTGATCGAGCTTCCCGAGTGGCACACTGAACGGATTTCGGGAGGACGGCTGGCAGTCATGTTGGGAGAGTTAGGACTCAATTCCGGCGCAGCCGAAAATGCCCAGCTTTATTTTCAGGCAGCAATCGATTCCGGAAATGAGATTGCCCGCAGTTATTCCGGTCTCGGCGATGCGCTGCGCTTCCAGGATCTCGAAGGCAGGGATCAGGAAATTGTAGGCTATATGGAGGCGGCTGTAGCAACGGCGCCGGAGGATCCGTTCATCTTGATGGATTATGGGGAATACTGGGAATCGGAGTTGCTGGATTGTGACAAGGATTATCCGGAAAATCAGCGCCGTCTAATACTCGTGGATATCTCTGAGCATTTCGAACGCGCCCTGGCAATAGCTCCCACTAGTCCGGAAGCGAATCTCGCCATGGGTCAGCTGTATTTGTTCGAAGGGCTAGACTGGCAGGGTGGTGCTGACTATCAGCGCAAAGCATTTGCTCAACTGCCTGCAGACAGTTTTATAATGGAACAGGCGATTAAATACGCGATAGCCGCCGATGAGTACGAAGAGGCGGAACGCTTGATCGATGAAATGGCTCAACCCATCCATACCTACGGTGAGCCGCAATTCGTCAGTAATTTGAGGTTGAGATTACTGCGCAAACGACGCAATGAGCCCTATGATGCCTGTGCACAGGATTAAACGCGAGGTCGCTTCAAGCAGGCTGGCTTGCCCAAGTAAGCTGCTGGTTTTGCTTCTCAGTGCAATGCTCGGCAGTACGCCTGTAGCTGAAATCCTCGATGAGGCAGTGGCCCAGGACAGCTTCCTGCTGACCCTGGCGGATGCCCTGCATGCTTATGATATTGATGTAGCGCACAATCTGAATGCCAGAGATGTAGCGAGAGGTCGTATCCAACGACCTCGCCTGGGTCGCTTCCCGGATCTACCGGTTAACTCCTTAGCTCTCAGCCAGGAGTTGGCTGTCTGGGAAGGCGAGTATGACGAGGGCGAGATCGGCGCAATAGCTATCCTCGGCAGCAGGTCCGAAGCCGAATCGGACGCGGCAAGTTTCCTGCACGACTGGTTGCGAGCGCCTGGGTCGGATCGTTTGTTTGTATCCTTCTATAGGTCAGACCTGCAGGTAGCAGACAAGATAGCGTCGGTAGCGGCTGCCTATGGATATGGAATCCTTACCTTGCATGGCGGAGAAAGCCAGGCAATGGCAGGTAACTTGTATGCAACCGCGGCACAGCGTCTGGCCATCGATTCCAGAGCGGCCAGACGTTACCGCTCAGAGGTGACAGAATTCAGCTTTCTGGGCGAGCGAGTGCGGCGCAATTCCAATTCGCTATTTGGAGACGATGGGGACCGCGGCAACAACAGATTGGCGCGATCCGAACCCTCGGTGTTTCTCAAGGAGACACTTGGGGGAGAATTTACTCAGTCCACGATTCGCGAAGTCATCGTTCCCGGTGGTGTGGCCTTGGGTGAAACCGCCAGAGTGCCGTACGCCATCGCCTCAATGGTATACGGCGACGGTGTAATTACCCTAAAAGGCACCGCTGACGAGCGATTTGTTCTACCGCAAATTGATACCGCTACACTGAGGGCATTGTTCGATTTTGTGGAACGCTCCGAGGCAATTCGCTCCGACGCAATAGTGGATATCGATGCGATCGGGCGGGTGAAAATTTCTTCGGCCCTAAGGGACACCGATCCCGGTTTCGACATCGTGCACGCCGATACATTGCCCTTCGAATATGTGCCGAACCTGTCTGTCAGCAAGAGTGTGGTCATCGATACCAGCGTCGACTGGTTTGGGGGTCAGAGAGAAACTCTGGCTTTCCAGACAGGCTTCGAAGTGCGATTCCTGTCGGCTGACAATATGCGCATCGCCAAGACGCGGGTGGCGTTGCAGTACCAATACGACTCTCAATCAGGCGAGATAAGCTATCTAGATTCCTGGGGCAGGGATACGGTTAGATTGAGAGATAACCTGGACTATGCCGGTCTAGGTGAGAGTATGCGGACGATTGCCAGCTATGCCGGCTGGATTGGCCTGCTTAGAAAAATGCACGAAGAACAAGTGCCCTTCTTGCAGGGTCGCTATGATTTTTTAAAGCTGGATAAGTCAGGGCGTGATACTCCAGCACGTTATTGAGTCGAGACAGTACTTATTGCACAATCAACGGTTGGTTAAGAATCAGACGAATAATGAGTAGAGTGAACCATGTTTAACATGTTAGGAAAAAGAGTCAGGCTGTGGAGTGTGGTAGCTGCCATCTGTTTGGGTGGTTGCACCTCAATCGACTTGGAAATCGGGTTCCTGCTTGATGAAGATATTCATCGTCAGATTCTCGATCAGGCATCAGACAGCTATCCGGAGATTGATACGCTGTATATCTCTGATGAAATAGAGCAATTGGTAGACGGCCATCTTAATCGCCGCGATAACGATAGAACCAAGGTCAACAAGTTGCAGGAAATTCTTTACGACGAGGAGTTTCTGAATATTCAGTACTCCGATGAACAAACCCTTACGGCGGTTGAGGCTTATCTGACGAGGGAGGGCAACTGCCTCTCAGTTATGAATCTGTATGTTGCCATGGCGCGTTATGCCGGCTTAGAGGCGAGTTTTCAGACGGTGAATGTGCAACCCAATTGGGATCGCCGTGGATCCTTGCTGGTTCTGAGTCAACACATCAATGCAACCGGGAAATTGGCGATCAACAGCTACTATGTGGTGGATTTTACACCGGAGATTGCCTTGCAACAGCTGACGGCCAGAACCGTCACCGATCTCGATGCGCGCGCCCTCTATTTCAACAATCTTGGTGCCGAGGCGTTGATTGGGGAACGTGCCGATGAGGCGTTAGTCTATTTCAAGAACGCCTTATTCCTCGATCCGGAATTGTCTATTGCCTGGAACAACATCGGGACTACCTATAATCGCCTCGGAAATCCTACCTTTGCCGAGTATAGCTACGAGATGGCCTTTAATACCGATAACACTAATGCCACATCCATCAACAACCTGGCCAAGTTTTACCGTGGAACCGGTAATATCCGCCTTGCCCGGGAGTATGAATTTGCCATTCAGCGCTTCAATAACCGCAATCCCTATTACCATTACGCCCAGGGCGCAGTTGAGATGCAAGCTCGAGACTACGAGGCGGCGCGGCTCTCATTCCGCCGCGCATTACGTCTGAAAGAGCTTGAGCCGGATTTCTACATCGCACTCGCTTCAGTCTATGTGGCGTTGGGGGATCGTGAGGAAGCGCAGAAGATGCGAGATTCTGCGGAGAATTTATTGGTAGACAATCAACAAATTTATCGCCCCAGCGATCAGAAGGTGCGAATTATCAATACCGATTCAATCCTGCGGAACAACAGCCCGGGACTGAGTATAATCGTTAACTGACGGCATTAAAGCTGATCAGTTAAGCCGGGAGTCTATCCAGTAACGCGTCCCCTTGATGGTGGCCTGCAGGGCCAGCTCACTCTGGGTTAGCTGGTAAATACTCACATTATCAAGCACCGCTTCGCCACCCGCCGCTGCACCGAGGTCGCCTGCCTTGGCTGCCGCATCCGCCTGACCTCCAACCGCCAGGCCGACGTCCATGAAGCGATCCAGCGCATCGTCATCATGAAACACGAATACCACCCGAAAATCCTTCACCCCGGCGCCGAGACCGATGCCTACCTCTCCCATGCCCATGTAGGTGTCGGCACTGTCCTCATTGTCATGCACCACGCCGATGCCGCCACCGAAGCTGGCCAGGATCAGGTTAATATTGGCATTTGAGAACACCGCATAGCCCCTGGCGCTACCTATCTGCACCCGCGTATCCGGCTTGACATCGTACAATTCCGCCAGTGTTTCCTGACGCATTTCCTGGATTGCCTGACGGCGTTCTTCCGGGCTGGCTCTAGTGAGTCCAGTAGCAGAACAAGCGAAGAGGCTGAGTGAAGCCAGGAGTAGCAGGACTGATCTGATAGAGGGCATAGTGAATTCCGGATTTGGGATGGTTAAGTCAGGTTTAATTATAGTCGCGTTAGCTACTACGTTCGATAGAAAACTCAACCATTGACTGCAGGGCATCCCGATACTTCGAATCTGTAATCATCTGCAGACATTGTTGTGCGGCATCGGCCTGCTGCTGTGCCAGTTGACGTGTGTAGTCCAGGGCACCGCTCTGTCTGACAATCAGGATAACTTCCTCAAGCAGCTGTTCCGAAACCGCCTGGTCCTTCAGCCCCTGTCTGATAGTTGCCAGTTGTTCTTCATTGGCGTGTTGCATGGCATAGATCAGCGGTAGTGTGGGTTTTCCCTCGGCCAGGTCATCACCGATATTCTTTCCCATAGCCTGGGTATCACCGTCGTAATCCAGCACGTCATCCACTAACTGAAACGCCGTGCCGAGATGCATGCCAAAGCGCTTGAGAGAATCTTCCACCGCAGACACAGCCTCGCCCAGTATAGCCCCGCATTGAGCGGCAGCCTGAAACAGAATGGCAGTCTTATTCTCGATCACCTGCAGGTAATTCTGCTCAGTCGAATTAGGATTGTTCTTGGTGATAAGCTGCAGCACTTCGCCTTCGGCAATTTTATTGGTTGTGTCGGCGATAATTTTCATGATGCGCATGTCACCTATCTGAACCAGAATCTGAAAGGCTCTAGAATAGATGAAGTCACCTACCAGCACACTGGAAGGATTGTTCCACTGTTCATTTACGGTCGGTCTGCCGCGGCGCAGCGTGGACATATCCACCACATCATCGTGCAGAAGCGTAGCGGTATGGATGAATTCGATTACGGCCGCGAGGGAGATGTGATGGTCATTCTTGCTATTGCAACAACGGGCAGCGAGTAATACCAGAATGGGGCGCATGCGTTTGCCGCCGGCTTCGACGATATAATGACCGATGTTCTCCACCAGGGGCACGTCGGAATGCAGCTGTTCAACGATGAAATCATTGACGGCAAGAAAGTCTGACTCGACTACGGATCGAATTTGTTGGTACATCGTTTTTACTAGTGTCCACTAATGGACCGCTTGTGTTGTTTAAAAAATGCTCTGAATTTCAGCCGACCGGGCTCGGTTGTGAGTGCATCCTAGGGAGCCCACAGGGCACTGTCAAGTTAGCCGAAGCCCTGCGAATTCATGGCTAGCCGACACAATCCAGAGGGATCGGGCAATATTCGAAAGCCCCTACTCAATCCTGCTGCAGAGCACCAATTGGCTGGGGGTGTTTGGTTCTGCCGCGAATGTCCTTGAGTTCCTAATTCCGCTTGCCTAGGACTATTTGATCCCGTAAAATGCCGGCCCCTAGAGGAATGGGCTAAGTTCCCCATTTTAAAGGTTTTGGAGACATTTATGTACGCGGTAATAGAGAGTGGTGGTAAGCAGCACAGGGTTGAGGAAGGTGAAGTCCTGCAGCTGGAGAAACTGGAAGCCGCCACTGGTGACAAAGTTAAGTTCGACAAGATCCTGCTGGTAGGTGAAGGCGAATCAGTCAAGATTGGCACACCTTACGTAAAGGGTGGCCAGGTGATTGCCGAAGTGTTGAAGCAGGGCCGTGCCAGCAAGATTAAGATTGTGAAGTTCAATCGCCGCAAGCATTTCAAGAAGACCCAAGGACACCGGCAGCGGTTCACCGAGGTTAAGATTACCGGTATTAAAGCGGGATCTTAGGCAAAGTATTCAGGAGTAAGTCATGGCACATAAGAAAGCAGGCGGTAGTACCAATAACGGTCGCGATTCGGTATCGAAACGGCTTGGGGTCAAGTTATTTGGTGGCCAGCAAGCGAAGGCTGGAAACATAATCGTCAGACAACGAGGTACTCGCTTCCATCCGGGAGAAAACGTTGGCTGTGGCAAGGACCACACGCTCTTTGCAAAAGCAGACGGTGTAGTGAAATTTGCCGAGAAGGGGCCGCATAACAGAAAATTCGTAAGCGTCGAATCGGCCTAGACAACGACCCAATCGTCTTCAAAAGCCTCGTCATTCGGCGGGGCTTTTTTATTTGAATCCTGGATTCGCCGAGCCCTGAATACGCACTTTGAGTATCATGAAATTTGTCGATGAAGCAGAAATTACAGCAGAGGCAGGCAACGGTGGAAGCGGTTGCCTGAGCTTTCGTCGTGAAAAATACATCGAAAGAGGGGGGCCGGATGGCGGCGATGGCGGCGATGGCGGCAGCGTGTTTTTACAAGCAGACGCGTCGCTGAATACGCTGGTGGACTTCAGGTTCCAGCCGCGTTACCGCGCGCAGAACGGTCAAGCCGGGCAGAGTCGAAACTGCACAGGCAAGAGCGGCGATGACTTGTCGATCAGGGTGCCGCTGGGAACCAGTGTCATCGACGTGAACACCGAAGAGTTGATCGCCGATTTGAGCCTATCCCAGCAGCGGGTCATGGTGGCTCGTGGCGGCGAACACGGCATGGGCAATACCCGCTTCAAGTCCAGCACCAATCGGGCGCCACGCAAAATCACCAAGGGCACACCGGGTGAGGTGCGCACACTGCAATTGCAACTGCGCCTGGTCGCAGATGTTGGATTGTTGGGGCTGCCCAATGCCGGCAAGTCCACGCTGATCCGCGCCGTGTCGGCAGCAAAACCAAAAGTGGCTGATTACCCGTTCACCACGCTGGTGCCAAACCTTGGTGTCGTCAGCGTTGGGTTGGAACGCAGCTTCGTGATGGCCGACATTCCGGGCCTTATTGAGGGTGCCGCCGACGGGGCCGGTCTGGGGTTTCGATTTCTGAAACACTTATCCCGGACTCGCCTTCTTCTCCATTTGATAGATGTTATGCCTGTGGATGGCTCCGATCCGGTAGCAAACGTAGAGAGCATTGTGCAAGAGCTGGAGAAGTTCAGTCCAACCTTAGCGAAGAAGGAGCGCTGGCTGGTATTAAATAAAGTAGACTTGGTGGACGAAGAAATACTAAGCACTGTAAAAGATGCGCTGAGGAAAAAACTCAATTGGCAGAATGATATTCATCAGATTTCTGCACTGAATAAAGAAGGATATGCAGATCTCTGCCAGGCACTTATGAAATCCATTGAACGGCACCGGCAACGCCTGCAAGATGATGAGGCTTACTATGAGGAGCTACAAGCGTTGGAGAGCGCGATGGCTTTCGAGATTAGACGTTCGATTGAGCAGTCGAAGCAATCAAGGCAAGTCGACGAATCAGTATTCGATGAAGACTGGGATTAGTAGGGAGCTGCTGAACAAGAGGCTGTAGTGAAGAAACTATGCGAGAAAAACTAACAAACGCAAAACGCTGGGTAGTTAAGGTTGGCAGCTCGCTGGTGACGAATAATGGTCTGGGCCTGGACAGAACTGCGATCGCGCATTGGGCAGAACAATTGGTCATGCTGCAGCAGAATGGAGTGCAGTTGGTATTGGTATCCTCCGGTGCAGTCGCCGAAGGTGTTACACGATTGAATCTCAAGAGTCGCCCCAAGCAGGTACATATGCAGCAGGCAGCGGCTGCGGTGGGGCAGATGGGGCTGGTGCAGGCCTATGAGAGCTGTTTCATGCGCCATGAAGTTCATGCAGCCCAGATTTTGTTGAGTCATGAAGACCTGTCAGATCGAACTCGCTATCTCAATGCCCGTAGCACTCTGACCACATTGCTGAAGATGAATGTGGTTCCTGTGGTAAATGAAAACGACACGGTGGCGACAGCCGAGCTGTGTTTCGGCGATAACGACACCCTGGCGGCTCTGGTGGCAAATCTTATCAATGCCGATGTAATGGTAGTGCTCACCGATCAGGATGGTTTGTATAGCGCCGATCCACGCATCGATACAAGCGCGGAATTCATCCGCTCGGCATCAGCCAATGATGCTTCACTATCGAAGGCGGCGGGCAAAGGGACCAGCCTTGGCAGGGGAGGCATGTTAACCAAAGTATCTGCTGCACAACTGGCGTCGCGGTCAGGATCCGACACGATAATTGCCAATGGCAGGATCGACGGTGTGCTGCAGCGCATTGCGGCAGGAGAAGATCTGGGAACCCTGCTTGAGGCCGACCGCGAACCGGTCACCGCGAGAAAACAGTGGCTGGCAGGGCAGTTGACTCTGAAGGGGGCGCTGACTTTGGACGAGGGTGCCGTGAAAGTGCTTCAAGAGTCCGGCAAGAGCTTGCTGGCAGTAGGAATTAAATCCGCAAGCGGAAATTTCACTCGGGGTGACGTAGTAGCCTGTAACAATGAAGCTGGTGTGGAGATCGCCAGGGGACTGGTTAACTACGAAATCACTGAAGTGCAGAAATTGCTGGGACACAGCAGCGACAAGATTGAAGAGCTTCTAGGTTATGCGGGCGAGGAAGAGATTATTCATCGCGACAACCTGATGCTGTCCAGCTAGGGACCCAAACATAAAAAAACCGGCTAAGGCCGGTTTTTTTAGCAGGGTCGGGATTACTTTAGTGCCATGACAGCCGCATTGAGTCGGCTCTTGTGCCGGGCCGCCTTGTTCTTGTGGATAATGCCCTTATCCGCCAGGCTATCGATGACCGGGACGGCAGTATTGTAGGCCTCGGTTGCAGCAGCGTGATCGCCGCCTTCTATGGCAACGTCGACCTTCTTGATATAGGTCCGTACCATGGATCGGAACGATGCATTGTGGCGCCGGCGTGCCTCACCCTGTCTGGCTCGCTTACGGGCCTGCCGAGAATTAGCCAATTGGAACTCCTTAGCTGTGTGCTATCTAAACTAGTAAGAAACTGAGAATCTGGGTGCCGCCCGATCCCGCATTTTCGAAGGAGCGACACTATGCCGTTTTCACTATGTGTTGTCAATACACCCGTGTCCGTAACAACGCTAACTTACTAAGAATACTCAAAATTTAACGAATCTACCCGATAGCTCATAAAGTGGGGACAACGCGTGGCAATGGTCAGCTTGCTGCGTTAGATTTTCTGCTTACGGGAAAACAATCCTAGAGACATGACTCCAGAAGGATCGATATGAGCGAAATGCAACCAGACTCGGAGCGAGTCGAGCCAAATGCCACGCTAAACGCAGCCAACAGCCCCAAACGTGGCCTGCTTAAAGCTAGCGGTGTCACGGGTTCGATGACCATGGTCTCAAGGGTACTGGGGCTGGTGCGTGATGTAACGATCGCCCGGATATTTGGTGCAAGCGATGGCACCGATGTTTTTTTTCTCGCCAACAAGATTCCGAATTTTATGCGTCGATTGTTCGCGGAGGGAGCCTTCAACCAGGCTTTCGTGCCTGTTTTAGCGGAGTATCGAACCAGGAAATCACTAATTGAGGTGCACGGCCTCGTCAATGCTGCAGCAGCCTCTCTGGGGAGCTTTCTCTTACTGGTTACCCTGGTAGTAATTACTGCAGCACCTCTCATTGCAATCCCACTTGCCCCCGGTTTTATAGATGAGCCGGCAAAATTTGAGCTTTTTGTGGAAATGTTTCGCATCACGTTTCCCTACCTGCTGCTGATATCCATGACGGCATTGTGCAGTGCTGTGTTAAATACCTATGGACGCTTTGCCGTTCCAGCCATTACACCCGCCTTGCTTAACATTTCCTTGATTGCTTGTGCATTTTTTTTAACACCCTACATGCGAGAGCCGGAATTGGCGTTGGCGTGGGGGGTGTTGATTGCCGGATTTGCCCAACTGCTGTTTCAATTGCCCTTTCTGGCTCGAATTCAGTTAGTCCCTGTTCCGAAACCGAATAAACTCCATGAAGGAGTGGCCCGCATCAAGAAACTGATGGTGCCGGCCCTGTTTGGTGTCTCTGTCAGCCAGATTAATCTGTTACTGGATACGCTGATCGCCTCGCTGCTGGTGTCTGGAAGCGTTTCGTGGCTGTATTATTCCGACCGGCTGATGGAGTTACCGCTCGGCACTTTCGGCATTGCGATCGCCATCGTGGTGTTGCCCAGCCTGTCACGCCGGCACGCCGAACAATCCATGCAGGAATTTTCAGAGACGCTGGACTGGGCGTTTCGCTTGGTTTGCCTGATTGCAATTCCGTCGACACTGGCATTGATGCTCATTGCAGAGCCGCTTCTGGTGACTCTATTTCAGAATGACAACTTCCCCCAGTCCGATGTAATCCGGGCATCCGAAAGCCTGCGTGCCTATGCATTGGGATTGCTCGCCTTCATGGCCATCAAGATCTTCGCGCCGGGTTACTATGCCCGCCAGAATACCGCGACCCCCGTACGCATTGGCATCATCGCCATGACCACAAATATGGTGCTGAATATTGTCTTCTACCTGAACGGCCTGGCCCATGTGGGCCTGGCTCTGGCTACCAGCCTGGCGGCTTTTCTCAACGCAGGTTTGTTGATGCAGGGATTGCGGGCTGACGGTGTGTTCAGATTCCAACCTGGCTGGCTGTTGTTTACTGCCCGCATCGTCGCAGCGAATGGGGTTATGGCCTACTTCCTGATTAGCATGACAGGGGACTGGCAGGCCTGGAGCAATTGGGACATCCTGACCCGGGTCACGCAATTAGCCGTGCTGGTGATTGGTGGTGTAGTCTTATATTCGGGTATGCTGTTCGGTTCCGGATTGAGATGGAAGCACATATACCGCTGATCGAAAAACTCCCGGTTACCTGCACATTATGAAACGAGTCTATACGGCAGACAGTATCGCTATGGCCTGGCATATACACAATGTGCTTGAACAACACGATATTGCCTCGACGGTGCGCAATGACAGGCTCTACTCGGCTGCCGGCGAGTTGCCGGTGACGGAATGCCTGCCGGAAGTTTGGGTGTCCCACAATCAGGATGTGAAGCGGGCGGAACAGATCGTTTATGATTTGAATTTCGACAAAGAAGGGCTACCGGATTGGAAATGTGCAGCGTGTTCAGAAGACAATGCTGGCAACTTTGAGTTTTGCTGGAATTGTCAGAAACCTAACAATAAGGAGGAGTAAGGCGCTGGACCCGATGTAACAAGGGATTTAGGGCCGCCTTAACATGATCAGGATTATTTCCTTTGTCGGCATCTTGTTTTGCTTGCCAACTAGCGCAATTGGCGACGAGGAATGCGTCGTGCTTTTACACGGCTTGTTGCGTGTCTCAAATTCCATGAGCGAATTGGGAAGCAAGCTGGATCGTAGCGGCTACTCTGTGGTTAATATCAACTACCCTTCGCGGCGCTACGAGATCGACGTGCTCGCCGCCGACGCGGTCGGTCGTGGTTTGGCGGGGTGTGAAAACCAGGGTTCTGGGACGATCCATTTTGTAACCCACTCCCTGGGAGGAATCCTGGTCAGATACTATTTTCAGCAACAATCACTACCGATGCTTGGCAGGGTGGTAATGCTGGGGCCGCCCAACCAGGGCACCGAGATAGTCGATGGTCTGTCGCCCGTGCCAGGATTCGGCATGTTGTGGGGACCCACTGGTGCTGTATTGGGCACTGGTCCGGGCAGTATTTTCAATGAGCTGGGCCCGGTGAGTTTCGAACTGGGAGTCATTGCCGGAGATACCAATATCAATCCGGTAAATTGGTTTCTGATGGAAGGGCCTAACGACAGCATTGTCAGTGTCGAGAGTACCCGGGTAGCAGGAATGGCGGCTCATAAAGTGTTGCCGGTTACCCATTCATTCATGATGCGCAACAATGAAGTCATCGACAATACTATCCATTTTTTGAAGACGGGTTCTTTTATTCCTGAGTAATCCTCTTGGCTACAAACATCCAATCAGAGAATTCAAAGCTAACTCAAGATCAACTCAAGCTGGCACGGTCAATTGGCATCAGCGTGGATCGGCAGGCTGATTTGGGACAGTTGATCAGGGAAATAGAACAAGAACTTGGCCAGAACACGCTGCTGGAACAGTCTCGCTGGTTTGTCATGGGTGTGTTGCGTTACTGTAGCAAGGCCCGCTGGCAGGATATTAGTCATAGTAGTGTGTCTGAGCAGCAGCAATACGAGTTGGCAGCGAGCTATATCGCGAGGGACGATCTAAAGCGGTCGCTGCATACAGTCCTAAAAGAAGAGCGTTGTCGATTCACTCTGGTCGGATTCGCCAAGGCACGCAGTGTCGAAAAGCGCGTGCTGTCTACCTCCACCAAGGCATTCAAGCAGGCAAAACAATTATTGCAGGAAGCTGAGCTACTCGAAGTGAATAAGCGTAGCAGATCGAAGCGTCCTGCTGCAGACACTAGAGCGAAACTGGTAGCAAAGGAGCATGCAACTGGATCTGGGATAAAACAGGGGGCTGCGCGATCCAGGTACTTCGATGATAGTGCTATGGACACTGTGGGCGCGCTAAAGATTGGCTCGGCTGAGCCGGCTATGACCAAACTGGACAAGTTAAGTGAGGAAGAATACGCCGAGCTGGAAAGTGCTATTATGGTTCAGGAAGGGGAAATGTCGCCGCTGCAGAGCCAGAGTTATACTGGGAATGAAAACCGGCAGAGCTTGTTAGTGGGCTTCACCACGGGCTGCGTAATGTTGGCCATAGTGCTGTGGCTATTGTTCTGAAACGCAGTTGGTGCTGACGTGTATTTCCATCCAAAATGCTTACTCATTGATCACCGTTGCTTTCATCCACACTATTAATTGCACCGCTATTTACTGCATAATCCCCCTCCTGCAAATCAGCCGAGAATGACATGGTCAAGCGTGTAAAGGAAATTGACAACTTACATATTACTGGATATGAAGAGCTAGCTGCGCCCGGCAGCCTGAAAGACCAATATGCGCTAAAGGGAAACGCTCTAAATACTGTCAAGACTGGACACCGCGCTGTAAAACATGTGCTCGATCGGGAAGACTCCCGGCTTATCGCTGTGGTCGGACCATGCTCGATTCATAATCCCGAAGAGGCGCTGGAATATGCGCGCCTCTTGAAGCCGCTTGCCGATGAGCTGGCCGATGATCTGCTTATCCTGATGCGGGTCTATTTTGAGAAACCACGCACTTCTGTTGGCTGGGAAGGGCTTATCTACGATCCACATCTGGATGGCAGTCACCGTATCGACCATGGTATACGCATTGGTCGCAAATTGATGCTGGACATAGCCGAGATTGGATTGCCAATCGCCATCGAAGCGTTGGACCTCATTTCACCTCAATATTTGCAGGATCTGGTGAGTTGGACGGCAATAGGTGCACGTACAACTGAATCACCGACCCATCGCAAATTAGCCAGCGGCATTTCCTCAGCAATCGGTTTTAAGAATGATGTTCATGGTGATCTGATGGTGGCAATAAATGCTATTCGATCGGCTTCGGCTAATCATAGTTTTATCAGCGTCACTGAGGAGGGTAAGGTTGCTGTATTTAGAACCGAAGGAAATCCTCATTGTCATGTCATATTAAGAGGGGGCAAGTCTCCCAATTATGATATTGAAAGCGTCAAGTCCTGCGAGGAGGAATTAGACAAGGCAGGCCACGAGAAAAACATTATGATCGATTGTAGTCATGGCAATTCACAAAAAAATCCCAGCAAACAGCTGGGGGTTCTCGACGAGGTGGCTAATCAGATCAACCATGGCAATCAATCAATAATTGGAATCATGCTGGAAAGCAATCTTGAAGAGGGTAACCAGCCGATTCCCGACGATCTCGAAGAGATTCGACCCGGCGTCTCCATAACAGATGCCTGCATAAGCTGGCCGGCAACCGAAGCTGCACTCCGCGAATTCTGCGCATCGGTCAGTTCTGCACTGAAATCCAGATCTGTTTGATCGTCCCCTCAGGGACATGCCAGAGGGGTCATTCAATCGGCCAATGCTTTCCCAAATCAAGGGCTGGTTGACATAGATCAACTGAAATTGTGCTGGATTTATCTAATATCTCCGTTCATATCCAATAAAAAGCACGTCCCCACTGATAGTGATTCGGTGGATATCTCTGAGGGGCGGGAGATCTTGCTGTGGCACTGTTCAGTAAATTATTACTTGCTATCGATCTGAGCCCTGAGTCCGAATCACTCATTAGCCGTGTGGCGTCTTTTTGCAAATTCGATGTCGATCAGGTGAATGTAGTACATGTGTTCAAATACGGCATGCACGATTCAGAATTGCTGCCCTCCAATCTTGATGGCAATCCACACGCCCAGCGCATGTTGGATCACACCACTGATAAAATTCGCGAGCAATTACTGCGCCACGATCTTGACCTTCCAGCCGATCGAATATTTCTAGTATACGGTGAACCAGCCTCCGAGATTAAACGTCTGGCGGCTGATATCGATGCGGATTTAGTGATAGTCGGTAGCCATACCAAGGATGATGACTGGATGCAGTTGCCGGGCACGACAACCAATTGCGTCCTCCAGGGGATATCATCCAACGTGATGGCGGTTAAGATTTAAGCACGCTAACCACCCGAATTCGCAGGTCTAACTGGAAAGCACCTTCGCCAGACTGCTGGTCAGGTAGTCGATATTAGATTCGTTGACGCTGGCCACATTGATGCGGCTGGAGTTGACCAGATAGATGCTGTAGTCGTTGATCAGTGTCTGGACCTGTTCCACGTTCACGCCGAGGAAGGAGAACATGCCTTTCTCCCGTTCGATAAAACTGAAATCCTCTTCGATACCTGCCGCTGCTATGCGCTCGACCAATAGGGATCTCAGGCCGTTTATGCGATCACGCATCCCTGTCAATTCCTGGTCCCATTCGCTACGCAGATCAGCATCGTGCATGATCAGCTGCACAATAGCCGCGCCGTGGTCGGGTGGCATGGAGTAATTCGCTCTAGCCGCCGCCGCAATAAGCGTGGTGGCCGCCTTGGTGGACGCATCGCTGTCACAGATTACCGTCAGTGCGCCGGTGCGTTCCCGGTACAGCCCGAAGTTTTTAGAGCAGGAAGAGACAATAATCAGTTCAGGCAGTGATTCTGCCAACTGGCGTACACCATAGACGTCTTCGTCTATACCATCACCGAGCCCCTGGTAGGCCATGTCGATGAAGACGGTAAATCCCTGCTTGAGTGCTACATCTCGAACTGCCTGCCACTGTTGCTGGTTGAGGTCGGCCCCGCTGGGATTGTGACAACAGCCATGCAGCAAGACTAGATCGCCTTGGGTCACCCGACGCAGACAGTCCAGCATTTCTTCGAAGCGCACACTATGGCTTGTGTAATCGTAGTAGGGGTATTTTTCGATCTTGAGCCCGGCCGAAGTAATCAGTGGAACATGGTTTGCCCAGGTAGGATCACTCACCCATACCGTGGTGTCAGCATTGGCCTTTTTGATGAATTCGGCAGCGAGTCGCAGCCCACCGGTTCCGCCGGGTGATTGCACCGTAACCCGCCGCTTACCCAGGCTGTCATACAGCGTTTCGCCCAGCACCATCCGCGCCACCGTCTCATTGTATTCAGCAGCGCCGACCGGACCTACATAGGTCTTGGTAGTCTGAGAGTTGAGAATGATGTCTTCCGCTTTTTTCACGGCGGACATGACCGGTGTATTGCCCTGTGCGTCCTTATATACACCGATGCCAAGATCGATCTTATTCGGGTTAGTGTCCGCCTTGAAGGCAACCGATAGTCCAAGAATAGGATCTGGGGGAAGGGGAGTTAGTGACTGAAACATAATGATTTCTCTGTGATTACTGTCTTCTCTGGTAGGCTTTGAGGGTGTTTTGCAACAGTGAGGCGCGGGTCATAGGTCCGACACATCCTGTTGTGGTAGTAATAAAGGAACACTTGTCCTTTACGTTTTCGAAATCGACATCACCGACATTGCGGAATCCGGATTTACGGCTGTCATCGGGAACCCGAGTCTGGCCGACGTCGATAACCACAGCACCTTGCTTGACCATGTCGGCGGTGACGAATTTGGTTTTACCGATGGCGACAATCAGAATATCGGCGTTGCTGCAGACTTCTTTCAGATTCCGGGTGCGACTGTGGGCGATGGTGACAGTCGCGTTACCAGGATTGCCTTTGCGCGACATCAACATTGCCATGGGTGTGCCGACGATATTGCTTCTGCCGAGCACCACGCAATTCTTGCCTTCGGTTTCGATATTGTAGCGTCGCAACAATTCCATAATGCCATTTGGCGTGGCAGAGATGAAAGTGGGCAGGCCCAGCATCATATTGCCCACATTTTCTGGACAAAAACCGTCCACATCCTTGCTCGCATCGATTGCCAGGATCACTTTATTCTCATCGATATGCTTGGGTACCGGCAATTGCACAATGAAGCCGTCTATTGAGTCATCGGCATTCAGCTCGGCAATTTTTTCGAGAAGCTTCGCTTCGCTGACATCATCTTCATAGCGCACCGTCGTGGAGTCGAAATCCACCTGCTCACAGTCTTTTACTTTCATGGCCACGTAGTTTTCGCTGGCACCGTCATGTCCCACCAGTACCGCAACCAGGTGTGGGGGCCGGCCGCCAGCGGCTGTGATGTCGGTGACCTGTTGCTTGATTTCCTGGCGAATTTGTTCGGAACAAGACTTGCCGTCAAGTATTTTCATTTTACTACTTCCGGTAGATACAGATTTTCGAGAATTCGGGACCCATAAGAGGAGTCGATTCAGACGTAAAACTGAAGGAGCGTAATCATAAACGAGCGGCAGGAGTAGCTCAAGGGAGGGCTACCATTTACCGATATTTTCCATGCTTGCCCAGGGTTCCTGTTGGGGTAAGGGATCGCCGTTCTGCAGCAATTCGATGGAGATATTGTCCGGTGACCTGACGAATGCCATACGCCCGTCCCGAGGTGGGCGATTAATGATCACTGCGTTGTCCATCAGCTTCTGGCAGGTCTGGTAAATATCGTCAACTGCATAGGCTAGATGCCCAAAATTACGACCCTCGTCGTACTCTTCAGAGTCCCAGTTGTAGGTGAGTTCCACCTGGGCATCCTCATCGTCCTCGACGGCTAGAAAGATCAGGGAGAAGCGGCCCTCTTCGCTTTCATAGCGCCGCAGTTCCGTAAGCCCGAGCTTGTTGCAATAAAAATCCAGTGAGTCTTCGAGGTTGCTGACTCTAATCATGGTGTGAAGATATTTCATGTTGCTTATCCTTGTGTCTAGTAAAGTACCACCGACCGAATACTGACTCCCTCATGCATCAGGTCGAAGGCATTGTTAATGTCTTCCAGCGGCATAGTGTGGGTTATCAGCGGATCGATCTCAATCTTGCCATTCATATACCAGTCGACTATACGTGGCACATCGGTGCGGCCCCTGGCACCGCCGAATGCGGTGCCTCTCCAGGAGCGACCCGTGACCAGTTGGAATGGCCTGGTTGCTATTTCCTGTCCGGCCCCGGCTACGCCGATGATATAGGACTCGCCCCAACCCTTGTGGCAGCATTCCAATGCCTGGCGCATGGTGTTGACGTTGCCGATGCACTCGAATGAATAGTCCACACCGCCGCGCGTCATGTCGATGATTGCCTGGGTGACATCATCGACATCGCCGGGATTGATGAAATCGCTCATGCCAAAGGCTTTTCCCAGTTCGGCTCTGGAGGGATTGATGTCTATCCCGATAATCCGTTCCGCCCCGATCATGCGAGCACCCTGAATGACGTTCAGGCCGATTCCTCCCAAGCCGAATACCGCAACGGTGCTGCCAGGTTCCACTTTGGCATCGAACGCGACGGCGCCGACGCCCGTGGTAACGCCACAGCCGATGTAACACACCTTGTCCAGGGGTGCATCATCGCGAATCTTGGCGACGGCAATTTCCGGGAGCACCGTGTAGTTCGAAAAGGTCGAACAACCCATGTAATGCAGGATAGGTTCTCCATCCAGTGAGAAGCGGCTGCTACCGTCTGGCATAAGGCCCTGGCCCTGGGTAGCTCGGATGGACTGACACAGGTTGGTCTTGGGATGCAGGCAGAAATCGCATTCACGGCATTCCGGTGTATACAAAGGAATAACTGTATCGCCGACTGCCACCGAGCGTACGTCGGGTCCGACTTCCTGAACTATGCCGGCCCCCTCATGCCCCAATATGGCTGGAAACGCGCCTTCGGGGTCATCACCGGAAAGCGTAAACGCATCGGTATGACAGATTCCCGTAGCCTTGATCTCTACCAGAACTTCACCGGATTTTGGGCCTTCCAGGTCGACTTCAACAATTTCCAGGGGTTTGCCGGCAGCGAAGGCGACGGCGGCACATGATTTCATGGATTGATCCTTTTCGTAGTGTTCTGAGGACTATAATTCGCTATTCTAAAAGACCCTCGGTCATGGCGGCAACTACACTGTGCCTCGAGGTAAAATGCCGAAAGCCGCGCTGGAGCTTAATCGCGTAAGCGAGTATTATGCCGCGCTGATTCGATACTAACGAAGCCCCGCATGGGTGGGCTTTCACTCCAACAGAAGCGTTCATACTATAACCGAGCCTGTCACAGTAAAGGCGAGGTTTCGCGCAAACTAATCCAGAGCTTATGGAAATTATAATTGCCGTGTTGGTGATTTTTATCGGGTCCTACGTGCAGAGCTCGATAGGATTCGGTTTAGCTATTATCGCCGCGCCGGTGCTATTTTTCATAGATCCGCTGTTCGTACCGGCGCCCATAACACTGTGTGCGCTTACACTGTCACTGGCCAATGCAGTTAAGCACTGGCACTCCATTTCCTTCGAGGGCCTGAAATTCGCAATCCTGGGTCGTATTCCCGGCACCGTTGCAGGCGGCTTGTTATTACTCTGGATCGATCAGCAACAACTGGCGCTGTGGCTGGGTATCTCGGTAATTTCCGCTGTGCTGCTTTCCCTGGCCAACGTGGTACTGAAGCCGACTCCGGGCGCCTTACTCTCGGCCGGGTTTCTGTCAGGATTCATGGGTACCAGTTCCTCAATCGGTGGGCCGCCCATGGCGCTGGTCCTACAACATCAGGAAAACGACTTCATCCGGGCGAATCTGGCAGCATTCTTCGTCATCAGCTGCCTGTTGTCGCTGGTGATGTTAAGCACGATTGACCGTTTCGGTGCGGAGCAGTTCTTTCTCGCGCTGCCGCTGCTGCCCGCCACGCTGGTTGGTTACTGGGTGGCGATGCGGACTCTGCACCTGATTTCACATCAAAATCTCCGCCGGGGCTCGCTATTTCTCTGTGCAGTATCGGGCTCGGCCGCCATAGTTTCCTATTGGATATAGCCTCTTTTCGACACGACGAAGCGCCTCTTGTGACTATTTTCAAGGAATTTCCTGAGTTACACTGGCTCGGTCAGAGACGAAAGTGTCTGGAAGGAGAGCATCATGAAAATGAGCCCCGCAAGAAAGATAATGGCGATAGTTCTGGTCGGTGTGATTTCCCAGATATCGCTGGCTGACAATGCTTTTGCTACTAAAGCCATCGCTGGCGTGCTGGTGAATCTGAATCATTTTCCATCCGATGACCAAAAAGCTGCGCTGCAGGCTGCTAGCAGCGATGAGTCTGCTGGTAGAGGCTTTCAAATGATAGCCACTGCGGTTGCGTATATTCGGCATACGGCCACCGCCGAAGACAAAGATATCATGACTCGCATCATTGCCAGCGATCGGACCACTGCCCAGGCCAAGGCACTCGCTGAAATCGTACTCGGTATAACTCATGTTCCAAGCGACGAAGCAAAAGCGACGCTGCAAGCCATGCTCTAAATCAGAGTGGTCCTTAGAGGTTCCTGCAATCAGTACGAACAGACCCTGCTTCTGAAGAGCCAGGGTATGGAAGTGCTGCGCAATCGATTTCGGTGCCATTAACCGATGAGCTGGTGGCACTCTGCTTAACAGCCACAGCAATACGTAATACACTAGACCGGATTGAGATTCACATTCACATTCAAATCCACCAGATTAGCTTCACACAAGGATAGCAGTGGAACAATGGCCCTTTGATACCAGTCTAGAAGCATTTCGCAGAAATGGGTGCTCGAAGGAGAGCCCCTGTGGAGGAGTGTATTTGAAATGCATCAGCACAAGATGCAGATCAAAAATCCGAAAGTCGCGATTCCCAACCTGGAAAAAATCTTCACTGCAACGTTTCACCTTGCCAACTCCCGGAGCTTTCAAGCGATGAGCCTGAGAGATCTAAGCAAGGAAACCGGCATCAGCATGGGCGGTCTATACGCCTATATCGGTAGCAAGAATGATCTTGCGTCGGTTGTCGAGGGAGTACAACGTCAGTACATAGACCAGGTGATTGGCGGGCTGCTTGAAGAGAATCTGGAGCCGATCAGTTGTCTTCGAGCCATCATATTCGGTGAAATCTACATGATGGAAATCATGAATCCCTGGTACTACTTCTGTTTTATGGAGCTGAAGGGTTTGCCACGGGAACAGCAACAGTATGCTCTGGATGCCGAGCTTCGCTTCGAGAGCATCGTTATCGGTACGATAAAATCTGGAATGGCAGCGGGTCAGTTCAAGTGCGCGAAACCAGAGTTGTTAGCATCCCAGCTTGTCGCACAGTTGCAGCAGTGGCATCTCAAGCATTAGAAATTCAAATTACGCGAAGTCTCTACGGAGGAATACGCGCAATTCGTTTTGGACAGTTTTCTTACCTGCCTCGAAGCAGAGCAATCAGACGGGCAGAGTTCAGCTCCTGAATTGCGCCAGTTCGGCTGATCGATTCAGGAATTTTCGACATTTAATCCTTTCTTGTCGGCATAGAATCCACGGATCTGCTGCATGTCTTTCTGCAGATCGCCCGTGGGTGAAAAAAAGTCGGCAATTCCAGCTTCTTTGTTGGCGGCATCTACATAGCCTAACAAGATAGGCACCTCAGCTATATTAGCGATGTGATAAAATCCGGATTTCCATTGCTCCACTTTGCTGCGAGTACCCTCGGGAGGGATAAGCACTATCAGCTCTTCGTTTTCACGGTACTGACGTACTATTTCATTCACGACGTTGTGCGAGGAGCTGCGATCGATAGGTATTCCACCCAGCCATTTCATTAGCCACCCGACTGGAAATTGAAACAAGGTGTGTTTGCCCAACCAGAACACCTGTAGTCTGAGTTTCAGTATGACCACTAACATAAGCGGAAAATCCCAATTGCTGGTGTGTGGCGCCCCAATTAATACAAACCGCTGCTGCTCCAATTCCTTACCGCGTGCTTTCCATCCGATGAGCTTGAAAAGCACGATGGAAATCAACCGCAGCAGGGGAGTGAGAATTGGAGTTGAGAATACTGTCATGCGCATATGCGCAGCGATTATAGCAGCGTTACAGGAATTGGGGAGCAGGTCTTTAAGGAGTGGCCGGCAGCAACGCAAGCCTGCTGCCGGTATCGATATCAGCCTAATTCAGAGGCTCCTTAGTCATAGTGAAACGTAACAGTGAAAGATTCACGTCGTTTTGCCTGCACACTGATATAGTCGATGTAGTGACCAGTATTGATATAGCGCTGTGGGTGATGGATGCTTAACGAGTATCCAAGTGGGCTCAGGCGATAACGACCCGGGTACGATATAACATCTTTTATATGTACTGAATCATTATCGATGACCGTAAGCGTGATACCTGTTACGAATCGATCAGCATAGGGATTCTGTATGACGCGCGTCCTGCGTTGACTACTGCTGGCGGGGCCTCAGCCCTCGTCGCCGAATAAACGCTTTAGCTCTGTCAGCGCCTTATCGGCTTCGGATTGTGTAGTGCTGGATTCCGATTGCTCCGCATCATCGATAGCCTGCTCCCCGAACAATTCAGCCAGCCTGGCCCTGGCCTGGCGCGCGACCGTATCGTCCTGTTTCTGGTAAGGGTGCGGATTGGCGCGAAAATAGTCACAGAAATTTGCCTTGTCCTTGTCCAGGACGAAACCGGCTCGATCTTCTCTGCAGGCATCTGATACTGCCGGGTCGTGGCTCTTGCAGGCAATACAGGCATGCAGATCGGCCTTGCAGGAACTGCATTCTTCGTAACGAGAAAAAGGCAGCAATAAATTCTTCAATTCAGTGCCACATTTCCAGCATTGCATGTCGATGCTGCGACTAGCCATCCTCACCACTCGCTAAAGTATTGTTCCAGTTCCGGCTCCACCAGCGTCTTGGTAGGCCCACCGATGCTTCCCAGATAGAGGAAGCCTATAATTTTTTCATGCTCTGTCAATCCCAGCCCTTTCATTACCATGGGGTGATAGGCCATGGAGCCGGTTCGCCACATAGCACCGAGACCCTGGGCATGAGCAGCGACCAGCATATTCTGGGTAGCGGCGGCGGCGCTGAATTCCTGCTCGATAGTAGGCACCTTTGGGTGCTGCTTGATGCTGGAGACTGTCACCAGCAGCATGGGTGCCCTGAGTGGTTTGCGGCTGATCTTGTCCTGCTTCTCCGCAACCAGCGACGCATCATCGGCCAGTGCCGCCTCGAGAAATAAATCTCCGAGACGCTCCCGTGCCGGACCCTTGACAACCAGGAAGCGCCAGGGCCGTAACCTGCCATGGTCAGCGGCACGCAATGCCGATTTATAAATATTTACCAGTGCAGCTTCATCGGGAGCCGGATCGGTGAGGAAAGCAACCGAAATTCGGCTATGCAGGGCATCCAATGCATTCATGTTTGTTAATCTCACAACAGCTGCCAGGTCATATTAGGAAGACTAGGGACCCTCTGTCTCAGTATATGGCCACTTGTGTCACCATCAGGCAGTTGTTTCTATCAGTTGTTGCTCACCGGACAGTGCGCGCCTGAAGGTACGCCAGGAAATCATCGCCATCAGGAAATTACCGCACACGGCACCTGCGAAGAAGCCGTACAAACCGAAGTACAGACTCCCCAGGTAGGCCAACGGCACATAAAACACGAAGAATCGGGCAATGCTCAAATACAATGCATTGAGCGGGCGATGTAGCGCATTGAGTGAGGAATTAGTCAGGATGATAATGCCTTGCAGTCCGTAGCCGAGAGGCATTATCCACACGAATAGTTTAATGGCGGCTACCACTTCCGGGTCGTCTGAGAAGATTGCCGCAATAATTCCCGCCCCAAGCGCCAACAACAGGTAGACGATGAGTTGCCATGCCAGGATAAAGCGGATAGCGATTCGGTAGGCTTCCTCGATGCGATCGAATCGACCCGCTCCGTAGTTTTGACTGATCAGTGGCGGCAGGGAAGAAGACATGGCCAACACGATCAGTATAGCGATGGATTCGAGCCGGGCACCCACACCGAATGCGGCCACCGTGGTATCACCGAAACCGGCCGCGATGGCGGTCATAATACCGGCTGCCAACGGTGTCATCATATTCGCTCCGGCCGCTGGGATGCCGATACGTAACATATCGAGCCCTGAAATGTGTAAAGTCGCCCGGGTTGGCAGGGAGCGGCTGACCAGCTCCAACTTGAAAACCAACAGGTATAACAGGTATCCGAATCCTGCCATCCAGGCACAGACTGTCGCCCAGGCTGCCCCCTGAATGCCTAACTCGGGAAACGGCCCGAGCCCGAAGATGAGAATCGGATCCATTATGGCGTTGATCAAACCGGCGGCAGCCATCAGGATGCTTGGCGTCTTGGTATCCCCATAGCCCCTGAGAATGCTGTTGCTGGACATGATGCACACCACCAGAACGCTGCCGGGAAACCACACTATCATGTATTTTCGAATCGGCACCAACAGCTGTTCGCTAGCTCCCATCAGCGTGAAGAGTTCTTCCATGAAGAACCAGCAAACCGCCACAACCAGACAGGCCAGAGCAAAGGAGATGTAATTGATGACCGTCGCCGCCTGCTTGGCCTTATCGAACTGGGAGCTGCCCAGTGCTTTGGCGACTACTGCGCTGGCTCCGATACCCATGCCGATCGCCAGGCTCATGATGGTAAATGTAACCGGAAAGGTGAAACTGATGGCGGTAAGGGATTCGGTACCGAGAAAACTGATAAACCAGGTATCCACCAGTTGAAAGGTGAATAGCATAAACATGCCGATAATCATCGGCGTGGTCATGCGAATGAGGGATTTCTGTATCGATCCGTCGACCAGATTGTTGGCGCTATCGTGATGTTTCAGGGACATGAAGGGTGAACTACCTGCAGGGCAAAGCCTTTGAGTTTGTGACTTCTTTTACAGCTAGGTCGTTGCAATCGGGTCAACTGGCCAGCCGCGCTTATGTGCTGCTAGTTTTCAATATACCGTATATCCACAAACAAATTTCACCCGTCACACTAAATTGCAACAGCCTGACCGAACCAGGCCGTGTTGCCAGGCTTAGCGGCTCACTGCCAGTCGCAATTTTAGCAGCTGCTTGAAGATCCTGGGGTTGCCGAAGAGCAGCTCACTACCCTTGCCAAGGTCCGGATTACCCATTTCGGTTCCCAGCAGACCACCGGCTTCGACCAGTAACAATCTGGCTGCCGCCATGCTGAGGGAGTTTGGCATGGCGCACCAGCCGCCCTGTAGCCGACCCGCTGCGACCTGGATTATATCCAGGGAACTACAGCCGGATAGTCGCATTTCGGCGCCGGCCTCGATCAGAGTCCGCTGCATCTGGCAGAAGTCATCCAGGGGGAGTTCAGCATGGTTTAAACCGAACATGGATTGCCAGGGCTCTTCGATATCACTGACGCGGATACGGCGCGCGTTGAGCTGTGCGCCGGTACCGCGGCTGGCAGTAAACTCTTCTCTGAGCAGCGGGCACACCACGACGGCATGTTTGACGACACCGTCAAGTTGGCAAGCGATTGAAACACCAAACTGAGTATAGCCACTGGCGAAATTACGATTGCCGATGAGCGGGTCCACCAGCCACTTCGGCTTTGAGTCATCGCCTTCTTTCAGGCCGGACACGCGAGAGTGAATAGTAGCAGTCGGGTAGGCTTTTTCCAGGTGATAGAGAATGGTCTTGTCGGCATCCTGATCCATGGATGTCAGAAAACATTCAGGACTGTCGTCGATGATTCTGATCCGGTCCAATCGGTCACTGGCGTGGGCAATGGCTTCTGCGGCATCACGGGCGGCCCGTAATGCGATGTTGACTAGGGCATGCATCGAGTTAATCCTGGCTGAGAAAAAGAGCGTGGGCTGGCCCGGACCATTACTGTGGGCCCGGATCATCCTCAAAAGTGGCGCAATGATAGCAAACAGCTGTAATACCGCGAAACCATCAATTAGAGTGCCGCACGGCATAGCCAATCCACCCCGGGCGTGAGTGCTACTGCTATAATCCCCCGCAATTCGGAACCTTCCGCGCGGCGATCCACCATGAGTGATTTCAGTAATGTAAAAGTAGTCCTGGTCAATACCTCGCACCCCGGTAATATCGGTGCCAGCGCGCGGGCCATGAAAAACATGGGGCTGCGAAACTTGACGCTGGTACAGCCCTCGGAATTTCCCAGTGGTGTGGCGGTGGGTCGCGCCGTTTCTGCGACCGATATCATCGAAGCAGCCTCGGTAGTCGACACGTTGCAGGCGGCGGTAGCCGATTGTGGTCTGGTGATCGGAGCCAGCGCCCGCTCTCGCCGCATACCCTGGCCGATGCTGAGCCCCGATCAGTGCGCGAGCAAAGTTCTGGCAGAGGCGTCACACAACCGGGTCGCCCTGGTATTCGGCAGGGAAGACGCAGGACTCAATAACGAGGAGCTGCAACTGTGTCATTTCCACGTGCAAATCCCGACCGACGAAGTCTATAGCTCACTAAACCTGGGAGCGGCGGTCATGGTTATCTGCTACGAACTCCACAAAGCCGGTCTGCGTGATATTGGCACGGTGAATCCTGAAGAAGATGAATTATGGGATCAGGAAAAAGCCACAGGGGAGCAGGTAGAACACTTTTACGAGCATCTGCAGCGAGTCCTGGTCGCGATCGATTTTCATGACCCGGATAATCCCAGGCAACTTATGCTGCGCATGCGTCGTTTGTTCAGCCGTATAAGAATCGATGTCATGGAAATGAATATATTACGCGGCATCCTGACTAACATTGAATACCATATAAAGGATACAGGGCAGGATTCCGACAAGCGTAGGGCTGATGAATAATTAGGGACCCTCTCTTCCGGGTCGGTCAGCCTTACGGACTGAATACAACACTCCACATCGAGAAATATCGTGCAGCGAAATGCCTTCTACTTCATTGGTGGCCCTTATCAGCAAATCCTTAGAGGACTGCATAGGGCACTGTCGATGCCGGAAGCGTTCATCAAGCTAACGGGAAATGCACGCACCGGCAAGAGCAGGGTATGCGAAAAACTCACCCAATTCATGCGCCATGACGATTACCGAGTCGTCTACTTCGACTACGCTATCGAGTCTCCTGATATGCTGCGTACGACGTTGGCACAGAAACTGGAACTGCCAGATTCATCGAATTTCGCCCGGCGACTGGAAGATTCCTTGCGCTCAGACGAGCAAAAACCGGTGATCCTGATATTCGATGATGCCCATTTGCTAAGTGATATCACCCTGATCGAGATTTACAGATTGGCGGAGATTCAGGTGGGTGCACATCGTAGTCTCAATATCCTGCTGTGTGGCGAAGCAGCTCTCGAGAATCGCCTGCGGAGCAATGACGAATTCAAGTCTTTGTTGCTAAGCATTTCGAATAGATTTGTGTTGCAAGTAATGGATGAACAAACGCTGCCGCAGTTTTTTATGGCTTATCTTCAGAAGGCAGAGATGCCCGGATTACAACTCGAAACTGCGGCGACGAACTATTTCTACAAATGCTGTAAGGGCTATCCAGGACCGGCTACTGGACTGTGCCAGCTAGTAGTTCAAGCACGACTCGGCTCGATGGAGTTGACACCGATTGGCAAAGACGAGCTGGTGCGGCTGGTCAAGAGTGCTGAGAGCGAACAGAGTTTACCCAGTAGCAACTACCGGGACAGTAACCGCTTGGCGCTACTGGGTCCGCTTGGCCTGGTTGTGATTATTGCAGTGTTGGGATTTCTCTTTCAATTGATCAACGATTAGCACGCTAACGCCTGCTGCACTGTTGATCAGACGCAGGCACTAGCGCCTGCGCTTGCGCCGCTTGCCCGCAGCTGAGAGTTGTTTGGCAGGCGGTATGAGATGCTTGCTGCCATTGCCAATCAGCTCCGCGCGACCCATCTGCTGTAATGCTTCGCGCAGGACAGGCCAATTCTTTTCATCATGGTAACGAAGAAAGGCTTTCTGCAGGCGCCGCTGCTGAACATCCTTGCACACACTGAGTTTTTCACCCTTATAGCGCACTCTCTGAAGTGGGTTGCGTTGTGAATAATACATGGCCGTGGCCAGCGCCATGGGTGAGGGATAAAAAGTCTGCACCTGGTCCAGTCTGAACTTATGCTGTTTCAACCAGAGGCTCAGATTCAACATGTCCGTTTCGTCGCAGCCAGGATGGGCGGCGATGAAATAAGGGATCAGGTATTGCTCCTTACCGGCTTTCCTGGAGAACTTGTCGAATAGACGTTTGAAATTGTCATAGGTATCGATACTGGGTTTCATCATCTTTGAGAGCGTCTTGTCCTCACTATGCTCCGGGGCGATTTTCAAGTATCCACCCACATGGTGTGTTACCAGTTCTTCTATATATTCCGGATCCTTTAAGGCGAGGTCGTAGCGCAATCCCGACGCGATGGCGACCCGTTTGACGCCAGGCACTGCGCGAGCCCTGCGATACAGGCGGGTGGTAGGGCTATGATCGGTATCCAGGTGTTGGCAAATGCCAGGGTAGACACAGGAAAGACGTTTGCAGGTTTTCTGAATTTCCGGTGTTTTGCAATTCAGAGTGTACATATTGGCGGTAGGTCCGCCGAGGTCTGAAATAGTACCGGTGAAACCGGGCACCAGATCACGAATTTTTTCGATCTCCGCGACGATGGAATTTTCCGAGCGACTCTGAATGATGCGACCCTCGTGTTCGGTGATTGAACAGAAAGTACAACCGCCGAAACAGCCGCGCATGATGTTCACCGACGTCTTAATCATGTCATAGGCGGGGATGCGTGCGCTGCCGTAGCTGGGATGGGGCCGCCGTTGGTAGGGCAGGTCGAAAACCCAATCCATCTCGTGCGTTGTCAATGGAATGGGGGGTGGATTAACCCACACATCCTCCTTGCCGTGTTTCTGCACCAGTGCTTTGGTGTTATACGGATTGGATTCCTGATGCAGTATTCTCGATGCATGGGCATACAATGCAGGATCATTGCTTACTTTATTAAACGAAGGCAAGCGTATGCAACTGGTGGCGGTATCGATATGAGCTTTGCGCTGTAGAGGCAGGGGGATAATGCGTATCGCAGCGGTAGCGTCAGATTCAGCATCCTGATGTTTGCTCGCGTTGTCTGTCCCGGCGTCCCCTGTTGCCTCCTGACCAATTTCATAGGGATTGGGTAGCTTGTCTAAATTTGAGGGCCAGTCGATGCGGGTCGAGTCGATTTCGGTCCATCCAGCGGGCGTGGATCTTCGCAGTTGAGCGCTGCCACGCAGGTCCCAGAGTTCCGAGATCGGTCCGCCATGGGCAAGTTGGTCAGCCACTTCACACAATGCCCGTTCCGCATTGCCGAATAGCAGGATGTCGGCGTTGGCATCTATCAGCACGGAACGCCGCACCTTGTCGCTCCAGTAATCGAACTGCGCAATACGTCGCAGGCTGGCTTCGATGCCGCCGATTACGATAGGCGTGTCATAGTAGGCTTCTCGGCAGCGTTGACTGTAGACGATTACCGACCGGTCGGGGCGCATACCGGGTTTGCCGTCCGGCGTATAGGCGTCATCTGAGCGCAGTCGCAGGTCCGCCGTATAACGATTGATAAGCGAATCCATATTGCCACCGGTAACTCCGAAGAACAGATTAGGTTGACCCAAAACCTTGAAGGGTTCGGCACTGTCCCATTGGGGTTGTGCGATTATGCCTACTCTAAATCCTTGTGCCTCCAACAGTCTGCCGATTACCGCCATGCCAAAGCTGGGATGATCGATATAGGCATCGGCAGTGACGATGATGATGTCGCAGCTGTTCCATCCCAGCGTGTCCATTTCTTGCCGAGACATAGGAAGGTAGGGCGCAGTGCCGAAGCACTCCGCCCAGTACTTGGGGTAGGAATAAAGTTCTCGAGCTGCGTCGCTGTGCCTGAATGGCTCAGCCGCATTAGCAGCGGACTTTGTCATTGACTAAAAAAACTGGTCTAACGGGACCGCTTCGCCGTTAAGCACGAGCTCGCCATCGCGTAGCGCGGCACTAAGCAGAATGCGGCCATTGTCTATTACTATGTAACCTTGCTGCACATAGGGATCGATAATATCGGCTGCCGGGCTACGTAGGATTGCCGCCAGATCCAGGGACAATTCGAGATCGATTGTGAGTGCTGCGATGGCCTCATTTATGTCCAGTTGCGCGAAGTCGTCTAGCTGGGGCAATCCTCGCCAGTCGATTCGCAAATCGACGCTGTGCTCCCCATCGTAGGCATTGGCCTGGATGAGGTTATTGAACACCAGGCTGTTCTGAATCGCTATTACGGCCAGTTGCTGACCCAGTTCGGTCACCTGCGTCTTGACTGTTCCCTGACTGGCATTGACCTGTTGCTGCAAATCCGCCAAAAGCTGGTAGTAACTGCGTATCAATTCGGTGCTGATTTCATTGACTTCGCTGGTCCAGTCCAGGGAAGCCAGCGGAAATTCACTTTCGATAGAGTCGATGCGCAGGCGTTGATAAATGTCTAGCAGCTCTGCACCCATCGAGGAGAGTTGCAGGCGTGAGTCTGCCGAGATAGCCGAGATGTTGAATGGGAATGGGCCGAGGCTTTGGATGGCAGGAATTGCCAGGTGTGCCGAGCCGGGGGCCAGCAAGTCGTTGATTTGCTCCGTAGTCGATTCCAGTTGCAGCCCATCCAGCGTGAATCCGAACTGCGAATTACCCTGTTGCGCCTGCAGCCGTCCCATGGATAATTCAATTTCAGCAGATTGGTCGGAGTTTGCTACAAGAAGTCCGGTAAGTCCTTCGAAAACCACTTCGGCGCTGCTATCACTATAGTCCACACCGGAAACGTCCAATCCAACGGTCAAAGATTGATCGAAGCCGGCGGTCAACTCGAAGAGTATGTCGGGCAGTTCGAAAGGGATTTCGGTTAAGGCTTCGCTAATCGCCGGATTGTTAAATGTCGGCCGGATCTCCGCGTAGGCAAGCCCGAGACGAATACCATCCCGGGCGATCAGCAGGGGACCGTGCTGGATATCGAAATCTAACCGCAGTGCAAGTTCTTCGACACCAATGGGTCGGTATTTCACCTCCAGCGAAGTCGAGGTTCTGAACCAACCGCTGGAAAAGCGGATCTCTTCGATGTCCAGCTGGCTACGAGTCTCCGGTGGAATGAGCTCAATCAGCTCAGTAACCGTGGCATCCTTGATGCCGCTTCCCACGACGCGGGGCGTTATGCCGAAGATGGCAATAAGCAGCAGTAAAACGCCTATGGCAAGCTGTAGCGAGCCGGTACGCATGGAGAGATCTCAAACGGATATATAACACAGACCACTATAACAGGTAATAGTTACAGATAGCAGAAAGGCAGAAAGTGGCGCCACAGAAATAGAATAGGAAGTGGCGCCACAGAACTCCAATTTTCTAAGACAAATCAGCTGAAACAGGCAATCAACAGTTCTGCTCCTTTATCAGTTGTGGCGCTCTTCTGTGATCTTATAGGCACAGCGGCGTGCTCCCGCCAACAGATGATCGATCCGCTCAATCTTTGCCTGCTCGCTGAACAGGTCTTGAAACATAGCCAACTCAGACCTGCAGAATTGCTGGCAGTTCTCGGCCGCCGAACAAATAGGGCAGTGGTTTTCGATCAGTAGCCAACCACCGGGTATTAAGCGAACCTCGGCCATATAACCTTCATTACTCCTCAATTCAGCTAGTTTTTCGATACGCTGTTGCAACACATCGCCAACAGCGATTAGCGCATCGCGGTACTGGTGAAGTAATTGTTCGTTGCGTTTGTCGACCAGCTTATTAAGGCTTTCCTCGCCGAGGGTGCTGCGGATCACGTCGATGAGTTCCAGAGTGACCTGGGAATGGCTGTCGGGGAAGTATTGGTGGCCGGCCTGAGTCAGTTTCCACAGGTGCACTGGGCGGCCACGAGTCTGTTTCTCCTCTGAAGTCTGGCCCACTATGCCTTTCCGCTCGAGGTCAATAAGGTGCTGGCGCACTCCCATGGTGGTTATATCCAATTGTTTTGACAGGATTTTCACAGATTGTGGGCCCCGCGTCTTAAGGCGGTGCATGATCTGTTCCTGACTCTTGGAATACTCCATTAGCGATACCCCTGGCTTTGTTCACTTTGTCGGCATCTTAAACAAAGCATTTACTTTATTTAATTGTTTACCGATAGCAAAGCATATAGTAAAGTAATTACTTTATTAAAATCAAATTTATGACATATAAGGACTTTATAATGCAATTACTTGAGCATATACACGTAACCGTAGATTCTATGGGCGCTACAGAGAAATTTCTGTTACTGGCAATGCCCCAGCTACAACGCCGTGGCGCAGGAGACGCAGAGGGATTTGGCAACTGGGTTCATCTGGGCACGGAAGATTGCTATATCGCACTGACCGAAGTAGCGGGTGCAGTAATTCCAGGAGAGCTACGCCATATTGGTCTGGTGGTTGACGATATTGAAGGCCTGATGTCTCGCCTGGCGATCGCAGGTTTCCAGTCTTCCGATGAGAGTGCTCTGGACTCCCATCCGCACCGACGCCGAGTCTACTACTTCGATAAGAATGGTCTGCCCTGGGAATTCGTGCAATACCTGTCGGTCGATTCCGCCCTCAGGAATGACTATTCCCATTAATTCTGGCTTTGTTATAGCATGACCGGCTGATGTAAATAGGGTTAACGGACGCTAACAACTTACCTCCGATTTTCTCCACAGATAATCTGAGTATTTATTAAGTAGTCAGTGTCCCTTCCGGAAAGCTGCTGCAATGAACTTTAATCTGCCACTGTTGGTGACATTCATCGCCTATTTGTTGGGCATACTCTACGTGGGCATCAAGGCCTATCGGCGCACGCATGACCTGGGCGACTATATCCTCGGCGGCAGAAAACTGGGATCCGTTGTAACCGCGCTTAGTGTGGGTGCCTCCGACATGAGCGGCTGGCTCTTATTAGGGTTACCTGGCGCTATTTATCTATCCGGACTAAGCGAAGTCTGGATTGGTGTCGGATTGGTTATCGGCGCCTACTGTAACTGGATATTTGTAGCCAAACCCTTGCGTGTCTACAGTCAGCACGCAAGCAACTCATTGACTCTACCGGACTACTTCGAGAATCGCTTCAATGACCGAAGTAGAGTACTGCGTTTATTATCAGCCGTGGTAATACTCCTGTTCTTTACATTCTACACAGCATCCGGATTGGTCGGTGGTGCTATCCTGTTCGAGAATAGCTTCGGTCTCGACTACTCCGTTGCATTATTATCGGGTGCGTTCATCATAGTGTCCTATACCTTTATCGGTGGCTTCCTGGCGGTTGTCTGGACCGATGCCATACAGGCTCTGCTTATGCTGGTAGCACTGTTGATTGCTCCTCTGACAGTATTTACCAGCGCCGGGGATTCGGCGGGAGTCTGGCAACAAATTCAGGCCGTTAACCCGCAAAGCACGGATCTGTTTGCCAACCTGACGCTGCTCGGCTGGGTGTCATTGATGGCCTGGGGGCTGGGTTATGTTGGACAGCCCCATATCCTGGCCAGATTCATGGCTATCGAAAGTCCGGCAAAGCTTGAATCCGCCAGACGCATCGCCATGTGGTGGATGATAATTGTTTTGCTGGGATCTATCGCTACGGGCATGGCTGGTATCGCCTATTTTTCCGACCAGCCGCTGGATAATCCTGAAACAGTTTTTATTGCCCTTAGTCAGAGTCTGTTTAATCCCTGGATTGCTGGAATCATAATAGCCGCTATATTTTCTGCGATCATGTCCACAATAGATTCACAGCTTCTGGTTTCTTCCAGCGTCATCAGCGAAGATTTCTATCGCGTCTTTATTCGTCCTCAGGCTTCTGAAAAAGAATTGTTGATGGTCAGCCGGGCAGCGGTAATTGCGATTGCCTTACTCGCGCTGTTGATTGCCGGAGACCGGGAGAGCAGGGTGCTGGATCTGGTCAGCTATGCCTGGGCAGGTTTCGGCGCGGCATTCGGGCCGGTAATAGTATTCTCGTTGTTCTGGAGAAAGATGACGGCTTTATCTGCAGTTGTGGGTATGTTGCTGGGTGCCGTCACAGTAGTCGTATGGTCAAACCTGAACGGAAGGATATTCGACCTGTATGAAATTTTGCCTGGATTCGCCTTCGCCTCAGTCGCAATCATTGCCATCAGCTTGCTTAAACCGGAAGAGAACGACGCGACACTCAAACAATACGATAGCGCCCAGACTTTGCTTGCTACTGCCTAAGTCTCGTGAAGCTTGCCTTCGCGTTCATTGCCAAATTTGAACTGTCCCGTTATTTTTGCCATTAACAATTGAGCCTCGGTGTTGCTCATGGCAGAGACCTTGTCGAAGAATTTTCTGGCATCGGTCTTGTCGAGCGTCTTTACCATTACGCCGTTGCTGGAGATCATCACGCTACCCGACTTCAATGCAGAGTAGCTGAAGCGCGCTTGCTTCGGATTAGCCGCGAGTATCGGGTGCTTGCCGCATCTGGATATGCGGGATGCCATCCTCCAGATAGGGTTCTGACTCGGTGACAAATCCCAGCTCACAATAGAATTTCTCAAGGTGCTGTTGTGCCGAGATCGTGATCGTTTCGCCAGGCCAGTATTGTTGGCAATATTCCAGAGACTTGCTCATCAATCGCTTGCCAAAGCCGTCGCGGCGTATGGATTTTTGAGTGATTACGCGTCCGATAGACACGGTCTGATACTTAACGCCAGGTGGTAACAGGCGCGCATAGCAAAGTAATTCGGCATCCTGCATGGCAGTAACATGCAGGGCATCCTGATCGCAATTGTCCATATCCTGGTAAGCACAGTCCTGCTCCATGACGAAGACGTCCATCCTGAGTCGCAGGATGGAGTAGAGCTGGTGGGGAGAGAGCTCGTTAAAGCCGGTGCATTTCCACTGTAATTCTGACATCACGCTCAAGCTTACACAATTCAAGCTGGTGGGTCTGCACTGGATTTTTGTTGATTCGAAAGTTTCGAACTTGTGCGTGATATACTTCTGCCCCTCAAGCCCCAGTGGCACAGCTGGATAGCGAAACCCTCGAGCAATTCTCCTCTGGGTTGGTATCCTACTAACAACTTAGCTGCTCTCTGGTTGAGTCCCCTCCTAAGGGGAGCTCCATTCTAAAAATGCGCTGGCCCAGACTACGACAAGCTCCATGGCTTGCAAGCTGCTGTGCTGACGCAAAGAACCGAATTGAGTCATGCTATACTTTTTGTACCCAAGCCCCGGTGGCACAGCTGGATAGCGCGGCCCCCTCCTAAGGGGCAGGTCAGAGGTTCGAATCCTCTCCGGGGCACCATACACAAGGGCTTATAGCTAGTTTAGTATTTCTATTTCTTCTAAATACTCTTTGTGTGACCAATGTGTCGCCCTCTGCTCGATACCTCAATTGATGCCCGTCAATATTCAACCTAGTTTAGCCTTCTCATGGGGCAGCCACGTCGGCTATAGCCAATGCCTTACCTTTCCTATAAGCGGTAGAAACCTCCGGTTGTCTTTAGTAAAAATCTAATATTGACGGATTAGCAATAGAATCTGATAATACGCAGGTGAATATCACTAAAATAAAGAATTCAGCTGCAAAAGTAGCGAGTAGATTGCGGGGTTTATC
>MDTC01121908.1_pt1 | contig 54844 bp, 57 predicted proteins | sample 811181 | NCBI WGS metagenome assembly MDTC01 (sample SAMN05326644, study PRJNA326480) | marine metagenome | isolation source: seawater | place: Pacific Ocean: North | collected 2011 | reverse complement strand
TCCTAAGGCAAAGTACAAAAGGTATAAGGGCCGAAGGGGATGTGTTGTGGGGCAAGGGGAGTTAAAAGCCGGGGGCTTTGACCCGCTCTTTAGCCTGAATCATACATGTGCCATGATCCGGGCAAATGTGAACCGATTGTTTCGCAGAACCTGGTGCACTTCCAAAGACCTGGAGTGCCTGCAAAAGCACCTCAATCTTTATCGCTACTACCATAATACGCAGTTGATTTGATTCACTTTCCGAGAATGGGACAATTCCAGTGCTTAGAGACCACTTTTCTTAGCAACATCAAAAGGGAGCAGTTTATTTTGCTTGCGAGGAATCCGACGCACTGACACAATAATGGCATGCGCAAGATATCCTTGTTTCTATCAGCCATACTTTTTATTTCTTGCTCTTCGCAGCTTCTTAAATACAAAGAAGATGATTTCAAAACCCATGGTAAATACCAAGAGGAGTTAAAGATTGAGACTCTGCCTGAGCCGAGTCCCAAGCCCGAACCTACGCCAGAGCCGACGCCTGAGCCCAAAGCAAAGCTGGAGCCACGAAGTAAAAAGCAAGTGAATCAAAAGGCTCCAGAGAAGAAAAAGCCTAAGCTTGCGGATAAAAAAGACGAATATGTATCTCCTTTTCGAGTGGGAGAAAAAAGTGTGATTCGAATGTCTTATATGGGGATGACAGCAGGGCTTATGAGCTTTGAGGTGCGAAACTTTGTTAAAGCCAATGGCAAGAAGGCCTATCATTTCTATATGTCAGCCGAAACCTTAAAACTATTTGAGATGGTCTATAAGGTAAAAAATGAGCTGGTTACTTATGTGCAGCAGGATAGCGGCTTGCCCTTGTCGTTTGAACTCAATGTCAATGAATCAAGAAAGGTACGTCAGGCCCGCGCCTTGTTTGATTGGTCTAAAAAAGAAGTGCGCTATTGGGAAAAGCTCTATACCAAAGATGATGGGCTCAAGCAGATTGAAGAGAAGTGGGAGCTGGATAAAAAATTTCAGAACGCCTACTCCATGGTTTTCATGATGCGCCGTTTGCCGCTAGAAGTGGGCAAGAGCTATACCGATTGGGTGATTCATAAAAAAGAAAAAATCAAAGTGGTCTTTGATGTATTAAGAGAAGAAAAAATCCAAAATGAATTGGGCGAATTTGATACCATTGTGGTGCAGCCCAAATTGTATAAGAAGGGTAAGCTGGATGAAAAAACAGATGTGAAGTTCTGGCTGACCAATGATGATAGGAAGATGATTGTGCAGCTAAAAGCCGATGTCAAAATCGGGAGCTTAAACGGTGAGCTAGTACAATATGTCCCTTAGCCCAGTTTTTTGATAATTTCACAAGCTCTGTAGGATTCCACTTTTTCCTGATTTAAAATGTTTACATGTCGAAGTACCAAACAAAATGTCGCCACTTTAATGGTTACAAACCATGTGGGAAACATCAAGTCTGTGATGAATACTGCCCAAGTAAAGACATCATTGAAAATAGAATTTTGATCATTCATTTGGGTGCCATTGGGGCGGTAGTGCGCACCACAGCCCTGCTTCCGGCAATCAAGAAACAATATCCTAAGTCCCATATTACATGGCTGACCTCACCCGTTATCAAGCCTTTATTGCAATCCCATCCCCATCTAGATCGAATCGCCACCGATACTTTTGAGGACATATTGCCCCTTAGCTCCGAAAAATTTGACCGCGTCTATTGTATCGATAAATCAAAAAAGGCCGGCGGCATACTCAATCATTTGCGTTTTGATAGTCTCAAGGGTTTTTACGTCAACGATGATGGCGTAATTGTTCCGGCGGATGCAGATGCTCACTATCTTTGGGAAAATGGTCTGTCCAATGAAATCAAGTTTTACCAAAATAAAAAATCCGAGATTGAAATGATTTTTGAGGCCATGGGGCTTAGCTACGATCAAGATGAATATTGTCTTCCTTTAAGTGATAAGGAGGAGGCTCTAAGACTTAAGCGTGCCAGCATATGGTCGGAGAAGGGCAGAAAAATCATAGTGGGCATCAATACTGGTTGCAGCCCTGTCATTGCTTATAAAAAGTTAAGTGATGCCAACCTTTCCTATTTAATTGAAAATCTAAAAAGAGACAAGAACGTACAAGTGGTGCTACTTGGCGGCCCAGAAGATCGCAAGCGAAATGAGGAGTTGTCTTTAAAATTGGATGTTATCTCCAGTCCTACCAATTTGGGGCTTCGAGATGGTTTGGTTTCGGTTGCTGCCTGCGATTTGGTAATCAGTGGGGACTCACTGGGTATGCATATGGCCATTTCGCAGAAAAAGCATATTGTTGCTTGGTTTGGTCCCACTTGTGCCCATGAAATAGAGCTATACGGGCGCGGCGATAAGGTGGTGTCCAATATGTCCTGCGCTCCCTGTTGGAAGCGCTCCTGCGAAAAGCAAGTGCGCTGCAATGATTTGGCCGATGTGGAAAGCATTTTGCGTTTTACGCAAAATGAAGTGCAGCGAAGATTGCCGCAGGACAAGCAAGTTGCTATAAATTTTCTATGACCTCGCCCCCCTCTATTTTGGTAGTACAAACAGCGTTTCTAGGAGATCTGCTGCTATGTATTCCGCTATTAAAAAATCTGCGGCGCTACTACCCAGAGGCCAAGCTCGGCATTGTATGTCGCCACGGTATGCGCAAGCTCATAGAGAATCTCAACCTTGTTGATGAAATCTACACGGTACAAAAGTCAGCGGCAGATTCTTACCAAGAGGCTCTAATCGACATCAACAAAGCCCCATATCACACGGTTTTTTGTGTACACGAATCCCTTCGAAGTCATTTTTTTGTTTCGAAAATAAAGGCGAATCATAAGTTGTCCTACAAAAAATGGTGGAATTTTTTGTTTTTTCAGCAGCGTATAGAAAGACCAATGTATTTGCCTGAGCCCATGCGTGCACTGTCACTTCTGGCAGCTTACAATCAAGATTTTCAGATTGAATACCAAAAAGAAATGAATGCTATTTTAGAAGAAGAGAATTTTTTATCCTCGGGGAAATATCATCATCATATTTCTGAAAATTTTAATATGAGAGTTCCCGTGCCGCCGCTCAGGCCATTTAAAAAAGAATACATGGTCATAGCCCCTGGTTCGGTTTGGGCCACCAAGCGCTGGACGGTCCAAGGCTTTGCTGATGCTGCCAAGTATTTTCTTGATCAAGGCATGGAGGTAGTTTTGCTCGGGGCGAAAGAGGAAATTGCCATTTGCAATGCGGTTGCCACTTTATGCCCTGAAGTAAAAAATATTTGCGGCAAAACGGATTTGTGGGAGGCATTGAGGTGGATTGCGGGGGCAAAGCTTTTGCTTTCCAATGATAGTGGCCCCATGCATATGGCAGCCATAAGCTCCACACTCAATATTTGTGTTTTCGGACCTACAACTTTGAATTTGGGTTATCGCCCTTGGCAAAACCAGGCTTTCATTGTACAAAAAGATCTTTCGTGTCGACCATGTGGTAAACATGGGCATCAGCGTTGCCCCATTGGCACTCATGAATGCATGGAGTCCATAAGCGCTAAAGAGGTGGTCGCAGTTTGGGAGAATGATTTGTATGCAAACATTTGAAGGCGTTGAAAAATTGACGCAGGATTTTAAATCCAGTGTGCTTACCATCGGTAATTTTGATGGCATACATCTTGGGCACCAAGCTTTGATTGAGGCAGTTCTAGAAAATGCAAAAAAATATGATGCTCCTTCAGTGGTGATGACCTTTGAGCCTCATCCGCATAAGATTCTTTTTCCAGAAAGAAATCTAAAGCGTATTTTTGCCCATAGCGATCAGCAAAATACCATTGCGAAATACCAAGTGGATTATTATATCAAACAAGCCTTCTCTCGTGACCTATCCAGTTTAAGTCCGGAGCGCTTTTTTTTGGATTATATATTCAAGCCCTTCAACCCTAAAGTTTTGGTGGTGGGCTATGATTTCTCCTTTGGTGCCAATCGCGAAGGTAGTATTGAATATTTAAAAAAGTTGTCCGCCTCGTATGGCTTTGAATTGATCGTGATCCCTCCTATTCGTGTGGAGGGGGAGATTGTTTCTAGCTCGCTCATACGAAGATCTTTGGAAAATGGGCAGGTGGAGAAGGTAAAGGCTTTGCTAGGTCGGCCTTTTTATTTAGAAGGTGTCGTTGAGAAAGGAAAGTCGCGCGGCAAAAGCATTGGCTTTCCGACGGCGAACATTTACTCAACCAATGAAATTTACCCAGCCAACGGGGTTTACGCCTGCCACGTTCATTACCAAAATAAAAAGTACACAGGAGTTACCAATATTGGCAAAAACCCAACCTTTGAAGAGGCCACAAAAAGGGACGTGCAGGTGGAATGCCATATTCTTGAATTTGATCAAGATATCTATGGTGAGGATCTGAAAATAGAATTTCTAGAGCATATCCGTGAAGAAAAAAAATTCTCAGGAGTAGAGGAATTGGTCGCACAAATCAGCAAGGATGTAGATTATGTCAAAAGAAAATATTTGTAAGTGGGCCGAAATATCGCGGGTCCGTCATGATACGCAATATGATTTTCTATCTAAAAAATTAAATGATATGGGCTTTCACAATCAGGTGGATTATTTTGATTTTCCCACCTCAGAGTTTGACGAAAGAATTGAGGAAATAAAACAAAATTATGAGCAAATCCGTATAGGCTCTCCTTACGGGGAGATCTTGGGTAATACCTTGGCGCAATCCACGCTGATTCCTTTTAGTCTTCAGTCGTGCGATGCCCTTATGAAAGAAGATGGCAAGTGGTGGCCAAGATCATTCTTGGAAGTTTCTTTTGTGGAGACCATGATCCATCGCTTTGGTAGTTTGAAGATTGATGAGACGGCCATCATCATTGGTTGCGGTACGACGGCGAGGGCGGTTTTTTCGGCGCTTATGAAGCTGGGTTATGTAAAGTTTATGTTTGCGGAGTATTTTGAAGAAAAAGCAACGCAAACCTTAAAGTCCTTGAGAGAAAGGTACTTTAATTTGGACATTCGCTACATCAGCCAGGATGAGCTGGCTTATCTTCCGGGGATTTGTTCCATTATCGTGAATACGACCCCTCATATAGAGGACAACCTTTTGTTAAAGGATTTGTATTATTTTAACTATCTTTCAAAAAACTCTGTGGTGGTGGATACCAATTCCAAACCGTTAAATCCACCCTTAACTCAGCAGGCGTTGGATTTGGATCTACATGTCTGTGATGGGGTTACAGTCAATGCCTACAACGATGTGGTTTGGGTTAAGACTTGCTTTGGTATAGACTTGGACCCCGAGAGCTATATCGAAGAGTGGCGAGAGCACTTAAAAGCGTTACATAAGTCTTCTGAAAGCTAGTTTTCATAGCATTCTATTTTGAAAGCCCGACTTTAGTTCTAGGTAACTAAGCATTTGTGGCTATCAATCCGAAATTATAGGATAATTTTAATAGTTTAGGAGTCTACCCGTGTCGGCAAAAAAGCTTGGAGAATTATTAGTTCAAGAAAATATCATCGACCCATTGCAATTGGAGCAAGCGGTTAAAGAACAGAAAAAAAGTGGTGAGCGTTTAACCGCCGCGCTTTTACGTTTGGGATTTGTGGATGAAGGACAAATCTCTGAAATGCTAGCGGCACAACATAATGTGCCGGCAGTGGACTTGGCCACCTTTCAAATTGATAAAAATGCCATTGAAAAAATTCCGAAAAAAATATGTGAGCGTCATACGGTGATTCCCATATCAATTTCGGGTAACACACTTGTGGTAGCCATGTCTGATCCAGGAAATATTTATGTGCGAGATGATCTTACCTTTTTAAGTAAGTGCAAGATTCAGCCTGTGGTCAGTTCCGAGTCGGCCATACGTGCGGCCATTGAGCGCTACTATGAATCCAGTGTTTCCTATGAATCGGTAATGACCGAAATGGAAAGGGAAACCATCGTTACGGAAACGGATCTGGACGATGAAGAAGATGCCATTGTTGATTTGGACGCTAGTGGGGATGATGCTCCGGTAATTCGCTTTGTGAATATGATGCTCACAGAGGCTATTAAAATGAAAGCATCGGACATTCACATTGAACCCTACGAGAAACGCTACCGTGTACGTTTTCGTATTGATGGAAAGCTATATGAAAAGGTGCAGCCGCCTACTGCGGTGGCACCGGCAATTTCTTCGCGGATTAAAATTTTAAGTAAGCTCGATATTGCCGAAAGAAGAAAGCCGCAAGATGGACGTTTAAAATTAAAAACCAAATCCAATAAAGAAATTGATTTTCGCGTAAGTGTGCTGCCTGGCCTGTTTGGCGAAAAAATTGTTTTGCGTCTACTAGATAAGTCCAACTTGCAGCTCGATATGACGAAGCTAGGCTTTGAGCAGCATGAAATGGAAACCTTTCAAAAAGCAATTCACAAGCCCTACGGTATTTGTTTGATCACGGGCCCTACAGGAAGTGGTAAGACCACCACCATTTACTCTGCACTGGCGGAGCTTAATACAGTGGATGTGAATATCTCCACGGCGGAAGACCCAGTAGAATTTAATTTAGAGGGTATCAATCAAGTGCAGATGAACCGCGAGGTGGACCTTGATTTTGCCGCCGCTTTAAGAGCGTTTTTGCGGCAAGATCCTGATATCATCATGGTCGGTGAGATTCGTGACTACGAAACGGCAAGCATTGCCTTTAAGGCAGCCTTAACAGGCCACTTGGTGGTAAGCACACTTCATACCAACGATGCTACCAGTACCATCAATCGTTTGCTTAATATGGGGATTGAACCCTTTCTTGTTGCATCGGCAGTGAACATTGTGGTGGCGCAAAGACTTGTTCGGAAAATCTGCAATTCTTGTAAAGATGTAGTGGATGTGGACCCTGAAATCCTTTTGGACATGGGCATTCCCGAAGAAGAGATCGGAACCTTTCAGTGCTACAAAGGTGCCGGTTGCGGCAATTGCAATGATTTAGGCTACAAGGGGCGAATTGCCATTTATGAAGTTTTGGATATGAACCAAAAGTTAAAGCAAGCCGTTTATGACAATTTATCTCCAGCAGACTTTAAAAAGTTGGCGATGGAAAATGGACTTCAAACTTTAAGGCAAAGTGGAATCAACAAACTAAAAGCAGGGCTAACAACCGTAGAAGAGGTTCTTACAAGTTCTGCAAAAGACTAATTTGAGTGTAGATTATGATCACGTTAAAGCAGCTACTCAAAGCCATGGTAGATCAAGAGGCCAGCGATTTGCATCTTGCCGAAGGTGTGCCGCCGTGTTTGCGTGTTGCCGGCAGCATACACCGTATTAAATCTGATAAGCTCACTGCTCCCGAAATAAAAAAATTGGTTTATTCGATCATCAGTGAGCAGCAAAAGGCTCGTTTTGAAGAAGAAAAAGAATTGGATTTCGGTATTGGAATTAAGGGAATTGCGCGTTTTCGTGGAAATATTTCCTATCAGCAAGGTACTGTAGCGGCCGTTTTTCGCCGCATTCCCGAAACGATTCCTGCCATTGAAAAATTAAACTTGCCGCCCAAAGTGGTGAGCTTTACGCAGGCCAAATCGGGTTTGGTTTTGGTTACGGGAGCCACCGGCTCGGGTAAGTCCACCACCATTGCCTCAATGTTAGATATTATTAACGAAGAGGAGCGCGGAACCATCATTACCATTGAAGATCCCATTGAATACAAGCATCGCCATAAAAACTGTATCGTAAAGCAAAGAGAGATTGGCACCGATACGCAGAATTATAAAATGGCGTTGAAACATCTTCTGCGGCAAGATCCCGACTATGTTTTAATTGGGGAGATGCGGGATACAGAGTCCATTGAAGCAGCCTTAACCATAGCCGAGACGGGGCATTTGGTTTTTGCCACGCTACATACGAATTCTGCCATCGATACCATCAACCGTATCATTCAAGTCTTTCCCTCCGATCAGCAAGAGCGCATTCGCTTGCAACTAAGCTTTGTTTTACAAGGCATTGTCTGCCAACAGCTCCTAACCTCAACTGACGGTAATTATGCCATGGCAGCCGAAGTTTTGGTGCCAACCCCTGGCGTGCGAAATTTAATACGCGAAGACAAATTGCACCAAATCAAATCCTTGATGCAAATGGGGCAATCGCAAACGGGCATGGTGACGATGAATCAGTCTTTGATGTCGCTTCTAGTAAAGCGCAAGATCGATATGAAGATGGCCTTTGCCTCAAGCCCAGATCCAGAAGAATTTGATCGCATGCTGCGAAAGGCAGGCTTTTAGTGCCAGTCTATGTATTTCAAGCAAAAATTCCTGGCGGCAAAGTGGTAAAGGGCGAGGTCAACGCGGCTAGTGAGACCGAGGCTCGAGTAAAGATTCGCGCGCAAAATTTGGTGCCGGTTCGCCTGGTGGTAAAAGGGCAGAAGGCAGCCAGCAATGCTGCAGGCGGCTTTTCGGGCAGCGTGAGTAGTAAAGATTTGCAAGTTATGACTCGGCAGTTTGCCACTCTAATTAACTCCGGTATTCCGGTGGTGCAAAGTCTCGAGATTTTATCGGATGGTAGTAAAAATCAATTGCTAAAAAAAACTCTTCGAAAAATTCGGGACGACATTTCGCAGGGCCGAAGGCTTGGCGAGGCCATGACTCCGCACCGCAAAGTCTTTGACAAGCTCTATGTAAACCTTGTGAAGGCTGGAGAAGAGGGCGGTATTTTGGATACCATCTTGAACCGCCTGGCCATCTATATTGAAAAAGCAGAAAAGATTAAAAGTAAAATAAAGGGAGCCATGTTTTATCCCATTGGCGTACTCTTTGTTTCTGCCATTGTGATTTCGGTAATTATGGTTTTTGTGATACCGAAGTTTGAAGAGCTTTTTAAAAGCTCGGGTAGGGAGCTGCCTGGCTTAACCCAGTTGGTGATAGAAATGTCGCAGTTTTGCCGGGATTATTGGTATATGATGATCGGCGGGGTAATTGCCGCGGTCTTTGCATTCAAACAATTTTATTCTACACCCTCGGGCAAGGCTTTTATGGATGAGATCTTTATCCGTATGCCTATCGTCGGCAATATCATTCAGAAATCCGAAGTGGCACGTTTTTCCAGAACGCTATCGACATTATTATCCAGCGGGGTGGCCCTTCTAGATGCCTTGGATATTGCCGCAGAATCGGTTGGCAATGCCGTGGTGGAGCGTACGATCAAGCAAGCCAAAGCGGTGATCTCGGAGGGGAAAAGTATTGTGATTCCCTTTTCCAAAAACCCCTATATGCCAGATATGGTGGTGCAAATGATTGGGGTTGGGGAACAAACGGGCTCGCTTGATTCTATGCTAGCCAAAGTTGCCGACTTTTATGAAGAGGAAGTGGATTATGCCGTGGGAGCGGCTACCACCATGATTGAACCTTTGATGATGGTGTTTCTTGGCGGCACCATCGCTTTTCTTGTGATTGCCATGTATCTTCCCATCTTTGATTTGGCGAATACGGTCTAATGAAGGATAATGCGTTAAAGAATTTTTATCGAGTAGAGTGGGCAAAAGTAGGAATTCAACTTTTGCTTCTTCTTTTCTTATTGGCCACGCAATTTGTGCAAAAAGACTTTATCAATTGGTCATTGATGTCCGTGAACCTACTGCTTATGACCTTGGTGATGAGCTTTCATGGTGTCTATATTTACAGTTTAGAGCGCATCAAAGATTATACAATTTTGCACTATGTGATTTTCTTTTTTGATACCATTTGGCTTACTATTTTGCTGTTTTATTTTCCCAATATTCAGGCGCTCTTTATCCTGCTCTATCTCATGCAAATTCTCTTATCAGGAATTTTACTAGAAAAACTTGGTGCCATGGTCGTTGCGGCCTTTACCTCCTTGTGCTTTAGCATATTGCTAGTAGTGAACCCGCTACTCGAAGGGCAGCTTCTGTTTTTGTCTTTGGGCTTAAACAATTTGGGTTTCTTTTTGATTGCACTTTTATCTGGGACCCTTTCCGAGCAGCTACGATCCCTGGGCACCGAGCTAGAAAAGAAGACCCAAGACATCCAGGTATTAAAGGATTTGAATGCTCTAATTTTGGAGAATATGAAGTCGGGATTTATATCCATTGATAAGGACAACCGCATTTTACTATACAATGGCTCGGCAAGTGAGATTTTAGAAAAAAATATCGTCGAGGGAGCAAGGTTGAATTTTATTATGCCGGATTTAAAGCATAAGCTGGCAAAGATAAAAAAGCGCGGCAGTCCCATTGAACACATTTACCGCGCCAAATCAGCAACGAAAAATCTACTTCTGCTAGTTTCGGATATTTTTTCAGATTCCAACGAAAGACTGGGCTCGGTCATCATTTTTTCTGATCAAACGGAGTTCAAGCGTTTGGAAGAGGAAGCCAAGCAAAATGAAAAGCTGGCTGCCATAGGAAAGTTGGCCGCGGGGATTGCCCACGAAATTCGAAACCCCTTGGCAAGCATGAGTGGTAGCATTCAGTTTATGGCAGAATCTTTAAAAAGCGGCGGCGAAGAAGAACAGAAATTGATGAAGATTGTTTTAAAGGAGATTGATCGGCTTAACCTTTTGGTAACCGAATTCTTGGATTTTGCTAAACCTGAAAAAAGCGAAAAGCAGGAAGTGGATCTTACAGATCTTGTACAGGAAACCTTGGATTTATTGGAAAAGGATGAGCGTTTTGCCAATGATATACATCTAGAAAAAGAATTGCAGAAGAGTTTAAAAATCTATGCCGATAAGGCAAAGATAAAACAGGTGCTGTTAAACCTTTTGATCAATGCCTCCCAGGCCATGGAGGAGTCGGCGGTGAAAAAACTGAAGATTTCTTTAAAGACGAAGGGGCTGGATACCGTTTTGAGCATTCGCGATAGTGGTTGCGGCATGAGTGATGAGGTGAAAAAGCGTTTGTTTGAGCCCTTTCATACTACGAAAGCAAAGGGAACGGGCTTGGGTCTGGCGATGGTTCATAAGATTTTGGACAATCACAAGGCGCGCGTGGAAGTCAAATCAAAAAGTGGTGAGGGCACGGAGTTTAAAATCCATTTTCCTCTACTATAGGCTGGCTGCACAGCGAAGGCTTTGAGTGGTTCGCTGCTAGAGCATATAATTTTACTACTGGAGACACATAATGAAACGCAAAATACTAGTGGTCGACGATGAAGAATCCATACGTGAATTTTTAGACATCATGCTAAGAAAAGAGGGCTATGATGTCAGCCTTGCCGAAGATGGAGCCAAAGCACAGGAGCTTTTAAAGAAAAAATCCTTTGATATGATCATCTCGGATTTGCAAATGCCCAATGTCACCGGCATCGAATTATTAAAATATGTAAAAGACAATTACCCTGAAATTGTATTTATGATGATCACCGCATTTGGTACCACCGAATCGGCGGTGGAAGCCATGAAGCTCGGTGCTTATGATTATCTAACCAAGCCTTTTAAAATCGATGAAGTGCGCATCCTAATTAACAATGCCCTTCGCGCGCAGGCTTTAGAAAGTGAAAACCGCACACTAAAAAAAGAGCTCGGCAAAGAGTACAATTTTTCCAACCTTATTGGCAACTCCGATGCCATGCACAGGGTTTTTGATATTGTGAAGCGCGTAGCCGCAACGCCGACGAATGTTTTGATTGTTGGGGAAAGTGGAACGGGTAAAGAGATGGTTGCAAAAGCCATACATTACAATTCGAGTGAAAAAGATAAGCCCTTTGTAACAGTGAATTGCGGCGCCATTCCCGAATCCCTAATGGAATCGGAAATGTTTGGTCATAAGAAAGGCTCGTTTACTGGAGCGGTATCGGATAAGCCGGGTCTATTTGAGGTGGCTGATGGCGGCACCTTGTTTTTGGACGAAGTGGGGGAGCTGCCGCTTAGCATTCAGGTCAAACTCCTTCGTGCTATACAAGAGCGCGTGATTCGAAGGGTCGGCGGCACCGACGACATTAAGGTGGACATTCGCTTGATCGCCGCCACCAACCAAGACTTAGAAGATATGGTTAAAAAAGGTACTTTTCGTGAAGATCTTTATTATCGATTGAATGTGATCCAGCTGCGTATGCCGCCACTAAGAGAAAGAAAAGATGATATCCCCGTGCTGGCAAAACACTTTTTAAAGAAGTACAATGAGCGCTTGGGGAAAAGTGTAAACGGCATTAGCGAAGAGGCCATGAGCCAGCTAAAGACTTATCATTATCCAGGAAATGTTCGTGAATTAGAAAATATCATGGAGCGCACTCTTGCATTAGAAGGAGGCGCTACCATTTTACCAGAATCCTTACCGCCCTTTGTGCATACTAATGAAGGGCGAAAGTTGGCTTCCGCCTATGAAATCGAGATTCAAGATGATGGGGTGGATCTAGAGCGCATCATCGAGCAGATCGAAAAGGAATTGATTATCAAGGCCATACATAAATCCAAGGGCGTAAAAAAGCGGGCGGCCAAACTTTTGGGAATCAGTTTTCGCTCCATGCGCTACCGCGTAGACAAATATGGTCTTGGTAGTGATGATGAGGATGATGGAGAGGATGAGGAGTAGCGTATCATAATGACACTAGTCGCAGAGTAACATAATTTGCCAATCCCTCGTCCTAATATAAAACGAATCCAATTTATAGTTGTACAAAGTATTGAAACGACCTTAGAATTGAAAGGGTCAATTAATCAATGGAGGAAATTCAATGAATAACATCAAGAACCAAAAAGGTTTCTCACTTATCGAATTGATGATTGCTGTTGCCATTATCGGTATTCTTGCAGCGATTGCGATTCCAAACTATCAAAAGTTTCAGCGTAAGTCGCGTCAGTCAGATGCTAAGTCACAGCTTTCTGGTATTTATCAAGCGAACAAAATTTATATTGGGGATTATGGTCAATATACAGCTTCATTCCGAGCAATGAACTATTCTCCAGATGGTAGAATTCAGTATGATTGTGGTTGGCCAGGAGCAATAGGCATCCAAGTTCCTAGAGATGCGGCTCAAAGACCGGCCTTGCCAAACGTGGGTATATCTACCTCGGTGGGATGGTGTAACGGTGGGCCTGGTGCAGGCACAGAATGTACTGATGGTACAACTGATATTACTGGTGCTACACCTCCAATTGTAGGGGCTGCCGCTCCAGCAGTAGGTCCACCAGCTACTTTCACAGCTGCTTGTGCTGGGGAAATTGGTGGAGCTCAACCTGATCAGTGGACAATAGATCAAGCAAAAACAACTCTAAATACTCAGGATGGTGTTAACTAAGCGAATGTTGAAATACATCCTATGCCTAATATTATTCGTAGGCATACAATTCTTACCGAAAAAAAACTGGGAACCCGAGCGTTCCCAGTTTCGTTTCAATCCTAATTACTTAAAAATTTATGATTTTAATTTGAAAGCTGCGCAAGCTAACCTAATGTGGCTTCGTTTCATCGCGGCGGATCTTGAGTACACTAAATATAGAGATGATAAATCCTGGCACTACTACCTTGTCGATGCGAGTTTTAATTTAAATCCCAGCATCCAGCGACGCTACCGAAAAAGTGGTCAACTCTTGAGTGTCTACATTGATGATAAGTGGGGCGCCAAAGACATTTTTGATCGCGGGGTTGCTAGATTTCCTGAGTATTGGGAGCTCGCTTATTCTGCTGGCTATCACTATATGGAAGAAATCAAAGATTATTCTAAAGCGGCAGATTTACTCCAACAAGCGGTAGAAAATGGAGCCAAAGATTGGGTGATGAGCCTTGTGGGAAAGCTTTACTCGCAGGCCGGACGCCTAGAGTTTGCCATTATCACTTTAGAGAATTTTCTTGCCAACAATCCTCAAATCAAAGAGAGAGCCCATATCGAGAAGCGCCTAAAAAATCTAAAAGAGCAAGCCTTGACCATTGCCAAATAGGCCCCAGATTGTTAGAGATGCATACAATCGCGAAAAAAGGGCCTTTTCATGCAGCAAGATTATTATGAAGTGCTAGGTGTACAAAAAAACGCCGATGACGATACGATCAAAAAAGCCTATCGCAAGATGGCCATGCAGTATCATCCGGATAAAAATCCTGGCAATTCCGAAGCAGAAGAAAAGTTTAAATTGGCAGCAGAGGCCTATGAGGTCCTGCGCGACCCGCAAAAGCGCCAAATGTATGATCAATACGGCCATGCGGCCTTTAAGGGCGGCGGCGCTGGCGGCTTTGGCGGCGGCGGCTTCCACGATATCAATGATATTTTTGAAAGCTTTGGCGACATCTTCGGCGATTTTTTTGGCGGCGGCGGTTTTGGTGGAGCGGGAAGAAGACGAAGATCCAATGCCCCCCGGCAAGGTGCAAGTCTGCGTTATATTTTGGAGATTGATCTAAAAGATGCCGTCTCTGGCATTGAAAAAGAAGTTACCTATGATTCCTCTGTGGCTTGCGGCACCTGCCACGGCTCCGGGGCAGAGCCCGGCTCGCAGCCCGAAACTTGCACCACCTGCGGCGGTCAGGGGCAAGTGGTAAAAGCTCAGGGTTTTTTCTCAGTTGCCACCACCTGTCCTGCCTGCGGCGGTGCCGGGAAAATCATAAAAAATAAATGCAAAACCTGTAGCGGCTCCGGTAGAGAGCAGAAATCCAAAACCATCTCGGTCAAAGTGCCTCCGGGCGTGGATACCGGCACCCGTTTGCGGGTCAATGGCGAGGGAGAAGGCGGCTACAATGGTGGCCCCCCGGGTGATCTCTATGTGGAAATTTATGTAAAACCGGATGAAACCTTTCAGCGAGAAGGTAACGACCTGCATGCCGAGGTAAAAGTATCCTATTTGCAGGCGATCTTGGGTACGAATCTCGAGGTGGAAACCTTTCGCGGCAAAGAAAAGGTGGAAGTACCTGCAGGCACCCAGCCTGGCGAGAGAATTGTACTGAAGGGCAAAGGCGTGCCATCGGTTCGCGGCTACGGTCGGGGCGATATGTACTTTCAGGTTGTGGTGGAGATACCCAAAAAATTGACCAGCGAGGAAGAAAAGGCGCTCAAAGAATTGGCAGAAAAAAAGCATGAGAATGTCTCAAAGGGCAGCATTTCGGGCTTTTTTAGCAAAATTAAAGACGATATATCCAAACACTAGACCTTGACGTTTGAGAATATTGCACCAAATTAAACTTGTAATAACGATATAGGAGTGAAGTATGGGAAAAATCATCGGAATCGACTTAGGAACAACCAACTCAGTGGTGGCCGTCATGGAAAATGGCGAGCCCAAGATACTAACCAACGAAGAAGGCGCAAGAACCACTCCCTCAGTGGTAGCCTTCAGTAAAGATGGCTCGCGGCTTGTGGGGCAGGTGGCAAAACGCCAAGCTGTTACCAATCCAGAAAAAACCATTTATTCCGCCAAGCGTTTTATTGGCCGCAACTTTTCAGAGGTAAAAGAAGAAGCCAAACGTATTCCCTATAAATTGGTCGACAAAGGTGGTCAGCCAGCTTTTGATATTGATGGAGAAGTTTATACGCCGGAGCAAATTTCGGCACAAGTGCTGCAAAAACTAAAAAAGACAGCAGAAGATTATTTAGGGCAAGAAGTAAAAGAAGCCGTAATCACGGTGCCCGCATACTTTAACGATGCGCAAAGACAGGCGACCAAAGATGCCGGTAAAATTGCGGGTCTTGAGGTAAAGCGAATCATTAACGAGCCCACGGCAGCCGCGCTTGCCTACGGGCTTGATAAAAAAACCGACCAGAAAATTGCCATCTTTGATTTTGGTGGAGGTACTTTTGATATTTCCATCCTAGAAGTGGGCGATGGTGTGGTGGAGGTAAAATCCACCAACGGTGATACGCATCTGGGCGGCGATGATTTTGACTCGGCCATATTGGATTGGATGATTGAAGAATTTAAAAAAGAGCAAGGCATTGATTTAGAAAATGACAAAATGGCCTTGCAGCGCCTAAAAGAAGCGGCGGAGAAAGCCAAGATTGAGCTTTCTACCACCATGGAAACGGAGATCAACCTGCCGTTTATCACCGCCGATCAATCCGGGCCAAAGCATATGCAAATGAAATTGTCGCGCTCCAAGTTTGACCAAATTACAGAGAGCTTGGTGCAGCGATCTCTTGATCCTTGTGAAAAGGCCATGAAAGATGCCGGTTTAAGTAAAGGCGAAATTGATGAAGTGGTACTTGTTGGTGGCTCCACACGTATCCCCGCCATTCAAAATGCAGTGAAGAACTTTTTTGGTAAAGAGCCCAACCGTTCGGTGAATCCAGATGAAGTGGTAGCCATCGGCGCTGCGGTTCAAGGCGGCGTTTTGGGCGGCGATGTGAAGGATGTATTGCTTCTTGATGTGACCCCGCTTTCTTTGGGTATTGAAACCTTGGGCGGAGTTAGCACGAAATTGATTGAGCGAAACACCACCATTCCTTGCCGAAAATCCCAGGTCTTCTCTACAGCGGCAGACAATCAGCCTTCTGTGGATGTGCATGTCGTACAAGGGGAACGTGAAATGGCTGGGGATAATAAAACCCTTGGCCGCTTTGAGCTAGTTGGCATTCCGGCTGCTCCAAGAGGAGTTCCGCAAATTGAAGTTACCTTTGATATTGATGCCAATGGTATCATGAACGTGAGTGCAAAAGATCTTGGTACTGGCAAAGAGCAAAGCATTAAGATCACCGCAAAATCAGGTCTTTCTGAAGAAGAGATTGATAAGATGGTGAAAGATGCAGAAGTTCACGCAGAAGAGGATAAGAAAAAGCGTGAGCAGATCACTTTGAAAAACAATTTAGACTCCATGGTTTACACTACGGAGAAGTTGATCAAAGACAATGACAAGGATCTGCCAGAGGATGAAAAGAAAAAGGCAGAAGAAGCCATTGCCGAGGCAAAAAAAGCTCTTGAGGGCGATGACCTAGATGCCATGAAGGCGGCCAATGAGCGCCTCACCAATGCTTCCCATGCATTAAGTAATGTGCTCTACCAAAAGCAATCCCAAGCAGGGGGAGCTGCAGACGGCGCTGGTGCAGAAGGTTCGGCCGAAGGAGAAGCAGCTGCCGGTGGTTCGGATAAAAAAGATGATGATGTCATCGATGCCGACTACAAAGATGTAAACTAAGCATGTCATAGACTTTTATGCAAAAAGCCAGCTCGAAGTTAGCTGGCTTTTTTTTTATTTGTTAGTGAGAACTTTTTGTTCTATGGCTTGGATGAAACTTTTAAATACACCAAGATGGTCATAGCAAAGCCCTTCTGCTAGAGCCATCTTTTTATTCGCAAATCCTATCCATGATGCTAGGCTTTTGTTAACGGGAGATAGAAGATGTTTTTCATTGCGTTCATCAGTCTAGTTTTTGCTAAAATGGAAGTGCAGGGTCACCGAGGAGCACGATCCATTCATCCAGAAAATACCTTAAAGGCCATGCGCTATGCTTTAGAAGTTGGCGTGGATACCTTAGAAATGGATTTGGGAGTTACCAAAGACAATGTGCTGGTGCTTAGTCATGACCCAATTCTGAATGCGGAGATCTGCCGAACGAATCAAGGCAAGAAGTTGAGTGAGCCCGTTGTGATTCGATCTCTCACATTTCAAGAATTGCAAAAATACAATTGCGCCTCGGTGAAAAATCCAAACTTTCCAAAGCAAGTCCCTGATGCAGCAGAAAGCATACCAAAACTAGAGGACGTTTTTAAGTTGGTGCAAAAATCCAAATTGCCAGCTGCCAAAAAGGTAGAATTCAATATCGAAACCAAGATGTCGCCCGATCATCCGGAGCTAAGTCCTTCGCCCGAAAAATTTGCCCAACTCATCATCGATATGGCCAAAAAACATAAGTTGCTAGACCGCATTATCATTCAGTCCTTTGATCATCGTAGTTTAAAAGCAGCAAAAAAAATAGAAGCCAAGGTGCGGGTGGCAGCCTTAACTGGCAAGGTTTATCCGCCTAATTTGTTAGAGGTGCTTCGGGATATACCGGCAGACATTTGGTCGCCCAATTACAAAACACTGAATCAGACCACAGTGACAAGGGTGCAAAAAGCTGGGATTCGAGTCATTCCTTGGACGGCGAATACGAAGGAGTCTTGGGACAAACTTGTAAACTTGGGCGTGGATGGCATCATTACCGATGATCCGGCGGCTTTGCAGCAGTTTTTAAAACGAGATTGATCGCCTTTATCAACTTCGCCGGTGGCAGTGATTTTATCGCGGTCCGGATCCTGTCAGCCAGTCGAGTCATTGAGCACAAAATTTCCTTTACTAGGTTTTTGCCCGCACAGCTTTCCGTGCAAGCCAAATTCTAGAATTTTGATACATTTTCTCTGCCTCTTGCGTCCGGCGCCTCACCTTACATGCCTAGCTTCAGCGTATTCGCATTTTTACTCATGCTTTCCAAGCACCTCCGGACATTAAATAAAAAAGCCATGATAGAAAGTATCTAGTAAGGAGAAACAAGATGAAGCTAAGCAATCAAGAACTCAACCAAAAGTTAATTGACCTAAGCCGTAAAGAGCGGGTTTTAGTAAACGAAATTTTAGATCACTTAAAAGAAGTACAAAAGCGCCGCTTGTATGCCAAGCTGGCCTATTCTTCTTTATTTGAATATTGCGTAAAAGAATTAAAAATGAGCGAGGGATCTGCCGGCAGAAAAATCGCGGCTATGCGCATGATCACGGAAGTACCAGAGATGGAAGAAAAACTAAAAAGCGGCTCCATGCATCTTAGCACCCTCAGCATGGCCCAGCGTTTTTTCAAACATGAGCCTTATACCAAGCCAGAAAAAGTAAAGCTTCTTACAAGCCTTGCGGGCAAAAGCAAACGTGAAGTAGAAAAAAGGCTCTGCACCCTATCTCCTAAAATGGCAAAACGCACGGATGTGAGGCAAATATCCGAGGAGCATACAAGAATGAGTATCACCTTGAATAAAGAGCAAAAAGCCATATTGGATCGATTAAAAGAGCTAAAGGGCATGCGCGAGGAAGACCTATTGGATTGGATGCTAGAGCGTTGCCTAAAGCAGGTGGACCCTTTGAAGAAAAAGCCCCGCAAGACCAAGGCAAAGCCAAAAGCGCGCCATATACCCATGGCTTTAAAAAAAGCTCTATATGAGCGCGACGGCGGAAGATGCCAATTTAAAGTAAATGGTAAGCAATGCCATTCAAGGCATGGCTTGCAGGTGGATCATAAAAAGCCCTACGCCTTGGGAGGAAGAACGGAGTTAGAAAACTTGCGGCTCTTGTGCCCCGAGCACAATCGGCTGATGGCGATCCGGGTTTTTGGTGAAAACAAAATGGCAAGACACCTTTCAAATTCTCCGGGGAAGTGTGGGGAAGCGGATTAGCTCGCACTAAGAGGGGCAGGCAGGCGTCAAACCTCTATACATACGCGAAAATACTACAAGTTTTCTTGCTTCCGCAGCAGGATGGGCGGCTTTGTGTTATAAAGGCATTATTACTATATGGAGGAGAGATGAAAACTTTCGTGTTTTTTGTTTTACTTGCACAATCCGCTATGGCGGCAGAATACTCTTTTGAAGCACCCATCAATTGCCAGGTTCCGGATTCCTCGTTTATGTTTTTTGCAAATCCTTTAGAAGATGTACAAAGCATAAAATTGTACCCCAATGGCGACCTGGAAGTAGTGGGAGAAGAGACTCAGAAAAGCTATGAGGATGTTTGTACCTCACAAGGTCAAGTGGTTACTTGTGTATGGGATTTGAAAAAGCATCGTTATGTTTTTGAAGTTTCGTTAAATCAAATTTATGCGGTATCTGATTACAATACTCACCAATTAAAGTATTACGAATTGGAAAAAGCTAGCATCCGAAAGCAACAGCTGAATACTCGTTACGGTTATTTGGATCTTGTTACTAACGATCAAGTAGAATGCATTACTTATCCAAGAGCTACCGATAAACGTTATTAATTTTCTCCAAAAAAAAGAGGCCTACTTTTTCAAGTAGGCCTCGGGAAAAAAGGAGAAAAAAATGAAACACCTTCGAGGCAGCCTATTTGCCTCGCCACCAACGTACCGCCCAGACACCCCCTCAGTCTTTTTCTAGACTAATGGCAAATGCCCAACAAATTTTTTGATACTCAAGCCACAACTCGCGACGGACTTCCTTGTCCTTACAGTTCTGCAAAGCAGCGCGTATTTCCACCAGGCGCGTTAAGAGCTTTGCATAAGCTTCCATGCGAATCGCCCCCCCCATCTTAAATTAAAGCCATCCTTGGCAATTTTCAGCCCGTCATCCTAATGGGCGTTCTATAGATTAGACCCCTGGATCTTAAGTCAGGTTAAAATTAATCCATATAATGTTCTTATGGGATTTATTGCACTAGCTTATTGTTTTTCAGCACGATTTCTACGCGTCGATTGCGAGCTTGGTTCTCGCGTGATGTATTGGGCACTAGTGGTTTGGTATCGGCATGGCCTCTTACTGTGATGCGGGTAGGATTGATGTCACCAGCTTTCATAAGAGCATGCGCCATGGTTACCGCCCGGGAAGAAGATAGCTCCCAGTTGGAGCGATAACGTTTGGAAGAGATGGGCACATTGTCCGTATGTCCTGCAATCTCAATGCTATAATCCATCGGTTTTATTTTTCTTACCAATTTCATTAGAGTGGGAATAAAGGCTTTTTGCAGAGCTGCAGAGCCAGAGGCAAAGCTCGCCTTTTCGCTAACGCGAATTACAATATCATTTCCCTCTTTTACAATCTCGATATCCTCTTTTTGCATCTCTTGCTTCAAAGAGTTTTTCAAAGACTCTTCATTTTCCTTATTTTCCTCTTGGATTTTTTCCATTCCAGGCTTGGCGATTTGCAAGGGTTGATTCACAGTATCGCTTTTGATCGGTGTAGGAGGACCTGAGGACCACTCTTCCTTGATCACGCTTTCTGCCTTGGGCATATCCTGCTGCTCCACCTGGCGCTGCACACCGAAGGCTTCTTTTAAAGAGCCGGATACCATTTTGAATTTTTTGGGTTTGGTCTCTGCCATGGTAAGCAGTAGTACAAAAAAACAAAGAAGAAGTGACATCAAATCAGAGAATGTCACAATCCACATGGGGGCACCAGCGGGTGCGTCTTTCTTTTTTTGCTCTTCTGCTTCCATAAGCCCTATTTCCTATGCAGCTTCATCTTCAAACTTACGTTCACTTTTTGGAAGGTAGTTTTGTAAGCTGTCTTTCATAATATTAGGATGGATGCCCGCACCGATACTTTGAATGACGTCAATAATAAGAGCCTGATTGTTGTCTTCTTCCTCACTACGCAACTCCAGCTTATCGGCAATGGGTGTAGATACCACGTTGGCAATAAAAGCACCATACAAAGTCGTCAATAGGGCGGTTGCCATGGCAGGCCCAATGGCATCGGGGTCCGACATATTGGCAAGCATTTGTACCAGACCTACAAGGGTACCAATCATACCCATGGCGGGAGCCACATCCGAAGTGGCACGGAAAATTTTAATCGCTTGATCATGACGTTGTTGCACCAAACTTCTTTCTTTAGCTAAAATCCCACGAACGATTTCAATATCGATTCCATCTACGAGCATATTTACGCCCTTGGATAAAAACTCATTTTCAACCGGTATGCTCTCTAGGGCTAGCACGCCATTTTTACGAACCGCCGTAGAAAGCTCAAAGGCCTTATCAATCAGTTCTACAGGTTTATCAATTTTAAATAAAAAGGCTTTCATCGCAGCTTTAAAAGCAATGGGAATTTGCTTTACGCTAAATTTGGTCATCACCACAAAGCCAGTTCCACCGAACACGATAAGAATAGAAGGTACGTTGATAAATAATGCTAAGGAGCCGCCCGTTACAATGGCCGCTAAAACAATTCCTATGGCTCCCAATAAACCAATCAGCGTGGCTATATCCATGAATACACCTCGATATTATTACTATCGGCGTAATGCATGCGGAGTTAATGGGAAAATCGGAAAACCAGACCGTGATGAGAAAAATCTAGGTGTAAAATATATCAACGATTTCAGCTAAACTTGGCTAGACGAAAGTTGTTAAAACTCAAAGCCAATACCACTTTCCATCAATGTCTGGCTATGCTCCCAGGTTTCGAATTGGTTTTCCTTTTGTTGGAGCTCGACAAACAGAAAGCGGGAGTAGTTAAATAGCTCAATTCGCAGTCCGTATTTATCGGCTTGCTGGATTTCGGCATTGTCAATTTCGCCGGCAGAAATAAAGTTGGCATAATTTAACTGCAAACGAATGCCAGAATTAGCTCCCATCCAGGCATTTATACCGAGATGAACACCAAGACCCATTTGTTCGTAATCATAATCGCGAATGTTATTATTATTAAATAAAGTCATATGATCTTGTTCCATAACTATAGAGGCTCCGAAAAAGAAGAAGGGGTAGCTTTTTCTATAGGTAAAGTAGTATTGCCGACTAGTGTAAGGATTTAACTCGGCACTTACCCCTGGTTCGACATCTAGATCCATATCGTATTGTTTGTAGGAGAATAAGTATCTGGTGTTGTAAGAATCATAATACAATTCTGCTAAGTAGGAGATGCTGTTTTCTGTGCTTACTGAGGAATTGTTTTGGGCGTTGTCTACGGCCGATTGTTTGGCAAACGTTAATGCAGCAGAAAGCCGAACGCCTGTCTCGGACAGGGCATAGGTTTCAGCATGAAACATTGTTAATAAAATAATAAGCACAGCACGCATGGCATGCGTATCGACATGCTAGGTAACATAAGTGAGTCTAGCTAGACTTTATATCTACGAAAGTATTAAGGACAGCCATCATCTGTGGATGGATTGGCGTTGTAGTAGGGGTGAGCCGCATTTAGACTAGAGCGCAAGTCCCATTTGCATGCCAGATAGCCCTCTAATTCTTCTTTCTCACTTGTACTCAGGGTGCCAGATAAAGTTATGATTTCCTTTAAATCGAAGTTGGCGCGGTAATTTTTTGGGCCGGAGGAATGATTGAAGCAACCTATGTTAACCCAGCCGCTCTGTGCGTTTTGGAATTCCCCAGAAAATATTTGTTCTGCACTACTGAGGTTGCTGCCAATATTGGTTCCGTATCCGCTAAAAGCATCCCCGTTGATGGCAAAGCGACCTTGATCGCCAACAGTGCCATCAAAGCTTACTGCATAGCCTTGTGAAGTGGACAAAAACAAATATTTATTTTGATCCGAATTACCTAGTAGTCCATGCAAGCCGCTGGAGGAGTTTTGTGCGTTTTCTAAAACTAAATATTGCGACTGGGCATCCATGGAGGTAACGTCCAGGCATTCCCCCGTATTATTATTGGTTGCCGTGCCGGTAAACATAACGGCAGCTGCGGAGGAGTATAAAGGTCGATCAGCCCCACTGGCCGTAGCATTGTTGGCGGCAGTGGACTTGTCCTGCCAACAGCCTATTGGGTCATTATTGGTAGTAACGGACGTTGTGCAGCTACTATCCGTATAAAGAGTGGAAGTGTCAGAGGCATCTAGCCAAATCGTAACACCACTTAATTTATTGGGGTTAAAAGTATACCATGCTGCTGAAGAGGTTGCGCTAGAAGTATTGCCGGCTCCATCAATGAGCCTGACGGATACATAGTGTTCTTTATCAAAGACTCCGTCAAAGCTAAAGCCATTTACGCCATCCACTATTTGGTAGGAAGTTGTGGTGCTACCACCACTAAGTGTGGTCCATGCCACCAAGTTGTCCAAATCATCACTGCCAAAGCCATTGTCTTCGTTGTCATAACCTATGGCGATTTGATAGGACCAGCTGCCGGAATCGTCACTGCCAGGGGATGCAGACCAAGTCACTGTGGGACTGCGATCATTGGCCGAGTCATTACTAGCAAAAGTAACGGAGCCCACCGCCGTAGGGGCTGTGGTGTCACTGCCTGAGCCGCCGCCGCCATTACCTGGGATAGGATTGAATTCACTGTCGGCTTCTGAACCAGAACCAAGAGGGTTTTCACAGGCGCAAAATAAGAAAAGAAGTAAAAGACTTAAAAGATACTTCACGGACACCCCGCATTGGAATTGTCGTCAGCATTGTAAAAAGTGTGCGATACGGGAAGCTCGGAGCGAAAATCCCATTTGCATGCCAGATAGCCTTCAATATTTTCTTGAGTGGAGTCATTTACTACTTCATTGACAAAAATTACTTCCAGTATTTCTCCCGCAAAGCGGCGAGCACCATTATTTATATCTCCACCCACTCCAAAATCTGCCGTGGTATAGCTGCCAGGAATGGCATGGTTGGTAACCACTCGTTGACCAAATAAGTAGGCATTCCACTGGCTATTGCCGCCATCATGTCTGGCCCCTACCATATAGGTGTTGCCGGGAGTCGTCGGGGTATAATTCAAGCCCGAGCCACTCCATCCAAAGAACAAATTATTCTGATTGGGTGCAAGGTTGCCGCGAGTTAATCCCAGCCATGGATATAGAGCTCCAGATGCCGTCACCCAAGATACAATGGGCCGGCAACAGGAGCCTCCCGCCGTGGATTGTGTGTCGGCTTTGATAAGAAGAAAAAAAGAAACATTATCGCTTGCAGTAATATTTAGGGCGGCATTGGTCAGTACGCTGCTAGTTCCATTGAATACTACACCATCGTTGCCAATGCTTGCAGGATTGGTCGTGGTGGTTACATCTCTAGAGTCGGGCCCCTTATCCGTGATGCAGCGAACGGCATCACCAAAGTTGCTGGCAGCAGATGTGCAAGAGTTGTCAGTAAAAGTAGTACTACGATCACTGGCATCTACCCAAAAAAGTAAGTTGAGTTCGTTGGGACGAAAAGTGTACCAAGCCGAAGATGAGGTAGCACTGGAGGTATTGCCAGCAGCATCGATGAGTCGTACGGAAAAGTAATGCTCTTGCAAAAAAGCAGGGGAAAAACTAATCCCGTCGTTACCATCAATCACTTGATAAGAGGTGGTAGCCGAGCCGCCAGGGATCGTGGTCCAATCCACAAGATTGTTGATGTCGCCGCTATCAAAGCCGTCACTGTCATCATCATAACCAATGGCGATTTGATAGGACCAGCTGCCCGAATCGTCACTGCCAGGGGAGCCCGACCAGTCTGCCGTGATGCTTCGGTCATAGGCGGCATTGTCGCTACTAATGCTAAGACTTCCCACCGCACTTGGAGCCGTTGTATCGCTGCTATCACCGCCGCCGCCACCGATACCAGGATCAAAACCACCATCGGCGGAGGAGCCCTCGCCCATAGGATTCTTACAGCCCACCATCAAAACGAGCAATGTGAGAAAAAGGCCTTTTTTCATACTATACGAATCGGCAGTTTTTAACTTCTACTTAACCAAATCTCAAAACTAGACTTAATACCGAAAAGCTAAGTGTCGATAAATGAGACTGATGAAGTGTATTGTTTTAATACTGTTTTTTAGTAGTTCACTTTTTGCTTATGAGAATCAATCGTTGGCAAGCTACCAGTACGAGCAAATCGACCACTATATTGTGTTTCAGCCAAAGAAAAATCAGTATTTGTATCGCTTCTTGGAGTCTTTAGGAGTGCCAAAGAAAAAGCGAATGCCAATTGTTAAGGAGATTCAATATTTTAATCGAGAAATAAAAGATGAGGATATCATTGCAAAAGGTGAGGCCATTTATATTCCCAAACTTCTATTCTTAAAGGCAGGGATAAGATTTCCCGAAGAAAAACATCCATTGGCCGAGCGGCAACCGGCGGCAGCACAAGAGCCAGTGGCCAAATTGGCAAGGAAAGTCCAGGTGGGTCTTTTGTGGCAATTCTCCACCATAGATGCCGTGGAAAAGGCCGACAACACAAGGGGATCCTTGGAAAGCAATTTAGGTTATGGTTTTTGGCTGCAAAAGGAGTGGAAGGATTTCTTATATTTGAATTTGCAATATTTGCGCGAGTCCTTTGATCGAGCGGAAGGGAAAAGTCTGAACAATGCAAGCTCGGATCGTTTGCATTTAGGGATTGGCTCCAGCTTTTATCAAGGCTCTTATTTGACAGCAAATTTAGAGGGCTCCGTGAGGCAGGTAAACTATTTAATGGCTTCCTCCTCCACGAGGCTAGATATTCGCAAGGTAAACTTGCCGGTGGTCTCTTTGCTGGTGGATTTTGCGGAATGGAGCTTTTGGGGAATACGCTTTGGTCTTTTTAGTCGCCTGCATTACTATTTTGCCTCCACAGATTCTGGTTACACTTCAAAAGAGGCTTTGAGTGCTGATGCTGGTTTTCATTTGTCTTTGAAATCTCATCCGCAGTGGAAATTGCAAGCTCAGTATGAAGAGTTGAATATGGATACCAGCATTCATCGGCAACGATACAAAGATCTATTTTTAAAAATCATCTACCATTGGGACGATTAAAGTGCTTCGACTTTAAAAGCCATATAACCAAAGGCGGGATGAAAGGACTTTTTAATAAATAGTTCCAAAAGCTGTGGCACATCTCTTAGTGAGGTGGAGACAATCAAATAGGATTGTTTGCTAGATTTTCGGTGAAAACGCCGCAGCGGCTCCTCTTTGGTAAAGTGCTCCAAAACTTCGGGGGGCTGAGAGGTATGGTAGAAAAATTTTAAAAAAAGCTCATTGTACTTCTGCTGAATTTCCTCCGAAGAGGTGGAAAGATCTTTCAAAAAGGAAATGTCCAACACCATTTCTAGTAGGATTTTTTTACCAGGTTGATCCCGGTAATCGTGCATCTTGGCTTGCAGAACGGCTCCCATGATGTCTCGGCGCACATGATGGCTAGGATCAAAGAGATCACCACATAATTTTGCTTGGCATATAGCCGGTAGAAAAATGAGAAGCAGTACTAGGGTTTTGGGCATGGCTAGAACTTATGGCGAAGCGTGTAAAATTGGAAAGAAAAACCCGCAATTCTGAATTCTTTATAGAGGCTAAAGGAGGGCTCTGCTAAGATTTTGTAAATGGTTTTTAGCAGTCAAAAAGCTCTCCAGCTGTTGGAGGAGCATTCAAAGATTCGAGACTACAAAAAGGGCGAATATATCTACCGTGAGGGAGAAATCGCTAAGGGTATGTATTGGGTGCAAGAGGGACTGGTGGGTTTGATTGCCACTTCTTCGAAGGGCAATGATCATTTGTTGCGTTTGTTTAAACCGGGCAAATACTTTGGTCACCGCTCCCTGCTGGCCGAAGAGCCCTATCATGCCAATGCACGCTGTATTGCGGATACGAGCCTTCGTTTTGTGCCAAAGGAGCCCATAAAAGAGCTTTTTGTGAAACATAATGACTTGCTTTTTGAGGTGACCCACACTCTAGCGAAGGAGCTTAGAGAGGCAGAGATGCAAAGGGTTTCCATTGCCGATGATGATGTGCTCTCGCGTGTTGCGGGAGCCATCTTGGTTTTAAAAGACTTGTATCCTGAGCACCGCTGGACTCGCTCAGAGATTGCCACCTTTATCGCCTCCACAACGGCTACAGTCATTCGCTCTTTGGGGGAGCTGGAAAAACGAGGCTATATTGCACAAGAATCACGGGCCTTTGAAATTCTAGATCGGCAAGCCTTGGTGGAACTAGGGGCCTAATTGCCTCAATTTTAGATTCTTTAAGAAAAATCCACACAATGATGATCTAGAGCATAAATAAAATTGAGGTCTGCTTGATATTATTATCTTATCAAGGGGAGGTTCTATGAGAATTCAACACTACTTTCAACCAAGCACATCCACACTTACCTATCTTGTTTATGATGAGAAGACCAAGGACGCCGTTCTAATCGATTCTACCTTGGACTATGACGAGAAGTCTTCAAGTTTGTCCCATGCATCCGCAGAGATCATGCTTACCGACATTAAAAACTTAGGACTCCATGTACACTATTTACTAGAAACCCATGCCCATGCCGATCATTTAACGGGAATTGAGTATATGAAAGAACATTTGCCGAACGCAAAAACGGCCATCCATGAGGACATTCGTGCCGTGCAAAATGTTTTTCGCGATTTGTTTCAACTAGAAAAAAATGATGATGGTTCTGATTTTGATGTTTTGCTTAAGGATGGACAAGAGCTAGAGGTAGGGCCGCTAAAGATCAAGGTTCTTCATACACCGGGCCATACACCAGCTTGCGTTTCCTACTTGATCAATGAGGAAGCGGTGTTCACTGGAGATTTGATTTTTGCGCCTGATTACGGAACTGGCCGTTGTGATTTTCCAAAAGGCAGCGCCAAAAAAATGTATGATTCGATTACGCAAAAGATCTATACACTGGGTGACGATGTTAAAGTTTATCCAGGACATGATTATAGTCCAAATAACCGTGTGCTTTGGGTGCAGTCGACAGTGGGGCAACAGAAGCGGCTCAATCCTTGGTTGAACGCAGAAACAAGTGAGGCGGATTTTGTTAAAAAGCGGGAGGCTCGAGATTCTGGCTTGCCCGCACCAAAACTACTCCTGCAATCCGTACAATTTAACGCCTGGGCTGGGAAAATGCCAGAAAACGGCAAAGACGGGGCTAGTTTTTTAAAACTACCTCTTAGAAAGAAGTAGGTTTTATGTTGGCGTTTGCTGCGATGGTAATAATGGGACTCACCTTGGGCCTGCTAGGCGGAGGTGGTTCCATACTTACCGTGCCCATTTTGGTATATCTATTTGCAATCAATCCCATTGAGGCAACTGCCTATTCCTTGTTTGTTGTGGGTTTGTCGGCAGGCATCGGGGCTATATCCTACTACAAGAAAAAATTGATTGCCTTCAAGGTGGGGATCATCTTTGCCGTACCAGCTTTTTTGGGCGTCTTTTCGGCACGGGCCTGGCTGGTGCCGGCCTTGCCCGAAGAAATTTTAAGGCTTTCAAATTTTGTGCTGACCAAAGAAATTTTGGTCATGTTAGTTTTTGCCGTTTTGATGATACTGGCTTCTTACTCCATGATACGAGGACGAAAAGAGGAAAAAGAGGTGAAAGAGAAAAAAATTGTTTTACCTCTTGTCGCCCTAGAAGGAATTGTTGTGGGCTTGCTTACTGGTTTTGTTGGTGCCGGTGGCGGCTTTTTAATTATACCGGCCTTGGTATTTTTTGCTGGCTTGCCGATGAAGCAAGCTATAGGCACCTCGCTGATGATCATTTCTTTTAAATCGCTTCTCGGTTTTTCAGGCGATATTCTTGCCATGCCAAATATCGATTGGCATTTTTTATTTGGTATTTCTTTGCTTTCGATTGTGGGAATTATGATTGGCACGTATTTGGTTCAGTTTGTACCAGAAAAGAAATTGAAAAAGGTTTTTGGTTTTTTTGTTCTCATTATGGGTTTGGCCATTTTGAGTGAGCAATTATTTAATAGATAATAGGGGGCGGAATGAAAAAGATTGTCATCGTAGGCGGGGGGACGGCAGGGCTTGCTGTTTTAAAGAACCTGCACCGCCGCTATAAAAAAGCCGAATATACCATTATTGAACCTTCTGAGACGCACTACTATCAACCACTGTGGACTCTCGTAGGGGGCGGTGTTTTTCCGTTTCAAAAAAGCCAGAGAAATTTTGCAGATTTTGTACCGGATGATGTGCGCTGGGAAAAGGATTATGTGGCGCAATTTTTTCCAGAGGAGAATGTGCTTGAGCTAAAGTCGGGTAAGAGAATGGAATACGACGTTCTCGTGGTTGCGGCAGGAATACAATTGGATTGGCATAAAATTGAGGGACTCGAAGAGACCTTGGGTAAAAACGGAGTTACCAGTAATTATTCGGCTAAGCATGTTTCCTATACCTGGCAAGCCGTGCAGGAATGTCAATCGGGAAGAGCCTTGTTTACGCAGCCAAATACCCCCATTAAGTGCGCCGGTGCTCCACAAAAAATCATGTATATGGCAGAGGAAGATTTTCGCAAGCGCGGTTTGCGAGATCAGGTAGAGGTGCACTTTGCCTCGGCTGGTGCCGCCATCTTTGGTGTGCAAAAGTACCGCGATGCTTTAGAAAAAATTGTGGAAAAACGAGACATTCAAACCACTTTTCAATCGAATTTGGTCAAAATTGATGGAGAAAAGAAAATTGCCACCTTTGAAAACATAGCAAGTGGGGAAAAGTTGGAGCTAGAATTTGCCATGATTCATGTGGTGCCGCAGATGAGTGCTCCCGATTTTATTAAACAATCGCCTCTGGCAAATGCGGAGGGCTGGGTAGATGTGGACCAATATACCTTGCAGCACAAATGCTATGCCAATGTCTTTTCTCTGGGCGATGCAAGCGGCACTCCTAACTCCAAAACAGGGGCTGCCATTCGTAGGCAGGGCCCGGTTTTGACCAATCATGTGATCGCCTATTTAGAAAATCAGCCATTGCAAGAAAAGTACAATGGCTATGCTTCTTGTCCGCTGATCACTGGCAGAGGCAAGTGCATTTTGGCAGAATTTGATTATGACGGTCAGCCAGATGAAACCTTCTTTTTTGATCAAGCTAAGGAGCGTCTAAGCATGTATTTATTAAAGAAATACTTCATTCCTTTTATGTATTGGAACGCCATGATGAAGGGCTACTTTTAAGTTTTTCTTTAGCTAATTGATGCTAGCATATGGGATATGCGCGTTTTTTTGTTTTTATTAATTGCTTTCTATGCCCTTAGTATACGAGCCGAAATAGACTATTCATGCCAGGCGAATCAAGTGGATGCTGAGGAGACGGTATTTTACCTGCTTTATATTGGCTCCATGGGTAAGCCCTCCCGCATAAGCGATGATAGGGATTTTACCAGTCGTATGCAGAAGCGAATTCAGCCCTATTTAGATGATGAGCAATATTTTCTAGAATGGGCCGAGTATGCACAAAAAACAGAACAAGCTTACGAAAATGAAGAGTACAAACAGCGCTTTCGCGAGATACGCAATCAGGCAAAATCGGGTGATGAAATGTTAGCAGGCTATGTGCAAGTATTTCTCGATCCTTACTACGAGCTTTGCCTGTAAAAATGATAGATATTCTTGTCTAAGAGAATCGGTATTTTTTCATCACGCCATTTAATTCATGAGCCCTAGCATAAAATCGCTTATAAATTGCTCTATAAGGGGGTGCTATGCGCTTATTATCCATGACAATTGTTACTTTTCTAATGACCTTTTCTACGGCTTACGGGATTGATACCCAGATCATGTTTGACGGCAGTGTCAGGTACTGTGCCGGAGAAGCGGATTTGCAATATAGTTCCGAGAATGCCTATCGTGTGAATGCTTTGTCTACTATCGATCGTGGTGATACCCAGTCGGTTTCTTTAGAGATTGAATTTCTTCGCTGCGCAAAGCGAGATGGTGGCTATGGCTTTGTTTCGGTCTCTCCGTTTGAGCCTGTTTATGATGATTATTTTCAAACCAAGACCGTGGTAAAAGAATTGAAGATGATTTCTTTTGATGAGTCCAATCAAAAGATTGCTGAGACCGAGATCTCTGCAGACCAGTCTTTGCATAGACTTGTAATTGAGCTTCCCACTCCGGTTAGTGATTCGGATCACTTTTATGTCTCTCTTAGAGAGCTTGTAGAGGTGCAGCAAGGTGAGAAAGCCATCGATTTAAGAAATAATTACGGTACTTACCGAATTAATCTGCGCTAGGGCTGAATAAGTTCTCAATTAATACAAAATCATTTACTGTGCTCAGGAATTTCGCTAGATTACAGCGAATTTCTGCGCCAGTGTCGGAATTGGTAGACGAGCTAGGTTGAGGTAGTGCTTGCGCAAAATGGATTAAGTATCCATTTTGTGCTTAGCATGTGATGAGAGAGCGATGCTTTAGCATTGCGAGCAAATCACCTTGACCGAAGGTCAAAGGCCCGATGAAGGTGAGGAATATTATAGTGAGTTGATACTGCGCCAGTGTCGGAATTGGTAGACGAGCTAGGTTGAGGGCATTGTGCGAGGTATTTACAGACTTTTCTGGTAACAAGCCAAATCTCCAGTAAAGTCGATGATTTACAGAAGTTCGCAAATCGTGTAACTAACTGTGAAAATGGCTTGGTAACAAAATAGTAACAAAGTGTATTTTCCGTTTTGGTAGACACACTTTTCAATAAGTCTAGTGCGCGCCGGTGGTGGAATTGGTAGACACGTACGCTTGAGGGGCGTATATCGAAAGATGTGAAGGTTCAAGTCCTTTCCGGCGCACCATTTTTAACTTATTTTTCGGTTTCTATAAGAATCAAAATCAAGCACTGAATCTGATAGCTCGTTAACCTTACGAGCTATTTTTTCATGGTCAATTTGTTTCTCTCCACCGTAGTGAATTTGGTTAACAACAGGATTATGGCCTAAAACTGCACATCGTTCTTTCAGCTCCATTCCAGCTTTCTCAGCAACAGCATTAAAGCCTCTTCGCATATCGTGTCTGGTAAAAGGAACGCCACTCACATCATAGCGAACCTTCACACCGCCCTTATACTTTCCATGTCTGGTTCCATCACCAGAGTTAGGAACTTCATATTTGGTTGGTGTTGCCAAACCCGCAGCCGCAAAAAGACCTCCCCAAGCTCCTCGCACATCATTCACTCTTCTATAGACAATTTCATCTTTAGTCGTGAGGCTTCTATCTCTCATCGTAAAAATGAATTTGGCTTCGACTGGAATTTGGCCTTTCCCTTCTTTTGTCGTATCAGGGATATATCCAATAACTTTGTTTTGATTGGCCCTTTCAATGAGCGGAATCAAAACCTCAATCAAGTTGTCGGACAGAGGCACCATTCTGCTTTTTGATGTTTTAGAACTCCAGCCCAATCCATATTTGGTTGGACAGTCTTTCTTTTCCCCAATTTTCCAAATTTTATTTTGTAAATCGAGGTCATCAACTTCTAAATGCAGGGCTTCTCCAAGTCTAGCTCCTGTCGAAAAGAGAAAAAGTACAAGCTCCTTTATTGGAAAATCAAACCGATGTTTATAATCGGCGGCCAATAGCTGCTCAACGACGTTAGGCGGTGTTGCTACTGATCTTGCTCTCTTGTCGTGATCCACCTTAATAGATTCGACTTCTAAACAAGGATTCGTAACAATCATTTTTCGCTTTCTGAGCCATTTAAACAACTGCTTGATCCGCTTCAACTTTCCTTTCGCTGTCACTTGAGAAATTTGTCCACTCTTAACCTGAGAAAGTAAGTGATGACGATATTGGTAGACATGATCTTCTTTAATTTTATGGATCAATTTAACATTCAAAGTTTCTTTGAAATATCTAAAACTTGAATTTAACTCCCATGACATTGCTTCAAAATATCGTTGAGAGTTTTCAACTTTGATAGCATCTAAAAACTTTGAAATTGCATCATCAATCGAACTAATTTTGCTTGAAGTCTTTTGCATTTTTTCAATCTCTTTTGAATTGAAAAGACCCTTTGCTAAATCAGCCAATTTTAAAGAAGCATTACGATCTGCTGTCCTTTTATTTTCAGACGCAAAACAAGTATGCCAAACATCACCAGGAAGATTATATTTCCAATACCACTTAGAATTTCTTTGGTATGTGTAGACCTTTGGATGGTAATTATAAGGTATCTCAATTTGAGTAAGTTCATTCATAGTCTTTCTCCCTTAACCTCGATAGCCCTGCTTCCTAGAAAGTTGCAGAAACGAATCAAGGTCAGATTTTAGAAAGACCAAACCTTCTCTTGTAAAATCACAGAAGGTTAACTTCCTCGATCTTAAAGCGTGATAGCGAATACTATCTACGCTACACCTACAGTAAAAAGCTGCTTCTCTTTCGTTAAACACGCAATGGTTTAACGCAATTATTACTTCTATTCGATTGTCAAAGAACTCGTTATCGGTAGACGCACAAGCCTCTTCGCCGATAACTGATTTATCGTTTTTAAGCATAGCATTTTGTCCTTGGGAAATCACGAAAAAATGGCAGAACGCCGAGTAGATTTTCGCTGTATTATTGATAAGTTAGGGTGGATTTAGTCGTCGCTTTGCGACGTACTTGTAAGTACGGGTAAGCCAGCTTGTAAAAGCATTTCGAGGAAGGTTTCTTTTGAGATATTTCCATGTTTTCTGCAATAATCTTGATACTGCATTTCAAGCCGATCCTTGCTTGAATAAGTGGCTTCTTTGATCTCATCCAAATGCTTGTCCGTTAACAGTGGCAAAGCCTTTGAGATGACATCATCGACAGTTGCTTTTTTACCAAGCTGCTTTTTATTTAATTTATTGAGGATTGCCCGAATAGTCCGAGAAGTTGTTTTCTTTACACGAATTGGAATCGTATTGTTTACAACCTTCTTTTTAGACGTAGCAATCCCTTCATCCTTGTTAGAATGTTCCATAAGCAATTACTCCTGTGTTAGTTTAAATTTTAGGGTGATATGAATTGTTGAGTTCTTCTACTTTATCCCAATCAAGGTTAAGGACTATAGAGTAGTGGCGGTCTTTTATCTGGTGGAATACACCTTTTTTCGACCATTCTCTAAAGTAGTCATTGAGTGCCGTTCCTGATCCGTAAACTTTTGGCACTCCTTTCCAAGGAATTTTATTTTTGAAGACATATAAAATACCCTCGAAAATTTTTCGTTTTTCAAGCCTTGGCCTTCCTCCTTTGGGTGATGATTTATACATTGGCAATAATGGGCACACTTCGGCCCATTGCTCATCCGAAAAGAGCATGATTAATCCTCCGTTTTAGTTTTTAGAAAATAAAAAAGAAACGGAGAGCAGAAAGCCCTCCGTATTAGTCAAAGAATATTTAAATATTTTTATCTGTATTGCATCCGATTAGTTCTTACTTATCTTTCGTATTCCACATTTAGAAGAACATTCTTCAATTCATTGATATAACGATTATTAATTGAAGGTGTCCGTTTTCTAACCCATGCAGCAGAATACCTTGACCACTTTAAACAAAATCCTCGACGTAATTTTAGGCGAAACTCTTTTACTGGTTTATCTGGAAAATGAACTTGAATTTGTCCAGATTCCTCTTTTACAGTGATTTCACCAACTGAAAAATTGATTGAATTTTCACCCATATAGCGAAGCCCTTTTAATCTTTTTTCTAGGCGTCTTATTTCTGCGGTGTCAGTACCAAAGTAATAAGCGCGAATTTGAGTTGGTGGGATTGCATAAAAGCTTTTTCGCTGTATCAAGTGAGTTACGATCCGTTTACTGTCGTCATCATCAAGCTTTATGAAATAATCGTGAGCATCTTGCCATGTTTTTAGTTTCCTCATTTTGGCGTTAGCTGCTATGGCCCACTCGTTGCCATCTTTTATGCTCTGTATTTTTTCATTAATTTTTCTGATTGCTTCGGGATCGTCCGAGTCAATGGCCCTACGACTCTCTGCTGCGTCTGCACGAACCTCTAAATCATGTGCATAGTTTCTTGCCTCCATTCCTCTTTCAATCTTATTAGCAATTTTCTCTCGATGCTTTCTTTGTTGTCTCATCCGTTGTGGGCTTCCAACTAAGGGCTGACCAAATGGAATACCGCTTTTCTCTTCACTGAAAAGATCAAAACCGTTATTATCCGCAAACTCATGTTTTTGTTTTGCTCTTTCTCTAAGTCTTTCAATTCTTGCTTCTTTTTTTGCTTCATACACGTTTTTTTCTGTTGGGTTCCCTTCATTAAAAACTTTTATTTCTGGCTGAGAGGTAGACACGCTTGGATTAGTTTTTGCGTAACTTTCAACCTGTGTTAAAACTTCAGAAGGGAGGTTTTCTATATAGTAAGTAATTTCTCTGTCGGCGTTGATATGCGCCACTTTTTCAAAGTCTCCAGACACTTCCTTGTTTCTATTCCAGACAAGCAAGCCATTCCCCAAGTGACCGCATCCTATATCAAATTTTCTACGGCTGACTTCTGGGGTTTTTACTGGTTTTACTTTTTTAGTTGGTTCAATTTTTGGCTTAAATTCGTTTGAATCGAAAGAGTGACAACAGACAGTCACAACGCCGTCAGTTTGTTGATGTGTCCACCAGCCAGAAGGGTCTTCAACAATTCCCTTTACAAAATTAATTGGGTCTTTGATTTCACCTTTTCCAAAATCCTCGCAAGTGTCATCAAGGTGGCGATACTTACAGCGAAGCCCCTCATATTGTCCGTTTACTATCGCTCTAACAACATGGGGCAATGTCCATTTTTTAGGCTCAGTTTTAAGAGGCTTGATTGTGGAAAGGTCAAGAGCGAGAAGTCTCTTAGACTCAACCTCTCTAAAGTAAAATTTAAAATTTGGTTTTTCTAATTCTGGTGGCAATATTTTATCGGTTGTCGCTTTTAGTAGTTCTGTTGTGTGAGTCGCTAGAAGCTCATTCCAAAAGGCTAAGTCAGGGGCACCATAGTTGCTATTAACAGAAAGCTCGTTGCAAACAGTTCCGCGTTTTCCCGCATTGGTTACATCCGTAATTAGAAACGAGTCGTTATTCCAAATCTTAATCTTATAGACTCTTTCATTGTGTTCTAAATACTGAGGGCCAAAGCTGTTCAACTCTAGTTTTTCTTGAATTTTCACTCTTAAATTTTTCATTTTCATACCTCCATCAAATATATTTATATTTTGCTTTCAAATATATTTATATTTGATTATCGGTAATTTGTCAAATATATTTATATTCGATAAGCAAATATTTTTATATTTGACAAAGAAATTTAAGACTGTAATATAGACTTATGATTTTTAATGCTGACGAAATTTTAGAAACTGTTTTAGGTGAAAACGATCACAAAGCTTGCTCGTTCAGGGCTTCTAAATCAATTTTTGAGACCTTTAAAAAAACTTGTAGAAAAGACGGGGCCAAGAATCACAGCCCTATACTAGAGGAGATTATCAAAAGTTTTTTGGCCTATACTGAGAAAGAAAAACCTATAAACATAAGCGCAGCCCAGGCCAACGACAGAACCGCAGCATCATTTTCTTGCTCTGCGAGTCTCTGGGAATCGTTCACGGAAAAACTACCAGAGTTGAACCTCGACCGCGCTCGCGTCCTTGAGTATTTGATGAATGAGTATAATGAGCAACGAAGAGTGAAATGAATTGGAGAAGATAGAAACGAGATGGGGAAAAATAGCGAAAAGTACAGTCAGTCCGAATTTGGCGAAAAGGCAAAGCCTAAGAATATTGAGTAGATGTACGTTTTCGTGCTGTCCCTTAGAGGACACTACTTGGACACCTTTTGGACATTAGACAAATGTTACAGCTTTATTTGCTGCCCCTTCCAGTTCTTAAATACAAATTCATCATTTTCTAATAAATCATTTTTCAGAATATAAAAAAATTTAGGATGAACGGTATTTGCTTTTTGTTCTTCAACTTTCATTAACTGAGTCATTATTCTCTTTGAGTTGCATACATACAGAGCTATCGTCACTTCACTTGAGCTGTAGTATTTTTCAAAGAACTGTTCATATCTTGAATTTGACTTATGGTAAGCATCAAATTCGATAGGTAGAAATAGTAGATTCTCTGCCCCCTCCGCAACTACTAGGCCATCAGAGTTTAAGTTCATAAATGCTGAGTAAATCCCGTCGTCATGTGATTTCCCCCAAGTTTGAAGTTCATTCTCACAAATATACCTCTTAATCTTAGGTCTTTGTAAAAAACGATGACGTATATCTACCAGAGAGAGGTCGTGTTCTACAGAGTCACTTTTAATTTCAATTCGCTGTTCTTCTCCTTTTGCTACAAATTCAGAAAACCCTTTCTTTGTTAAACTTACGACTTTTTTTCCATGACGAATTGTTCTTGAGCGATAACCTTCAATGAGTTTGTTATTCTCAAGTTTGCGAAGCCTCTTCGCTACGCTATTACTCTTTAAGCCATGATATATGTCTCGACTCGCTTGCTCGTAGCTGGCAACTTTAACCGAATGGAGATATTTTAAAAACTCAATATCCACCTTAGAAATATACATTCCTAGAATAGAAGACTTCATTCATTCTCCTTGCTAGTTTCACCATCTTTAACAAAATCCTTATAAGCACTGGTTTGTGCTTCTTCTTCAGTCTTCTTTTCCACTTCACCAATCATAGGATTGAAACACTTACGTTTTCCGGCTTCAAAGTCAGCGGCAATTTCAAGGCATCTTTGTTTAATAATCTTTTCATCAATAAATGGAGCTTGAATCATCAGTTTTTTGGTTCCAAAGTTCCAAATACCTCTTCCTGGTATTTCAGGTAAGTCCATTGCATCTTTCGATCCAATAACCTGATTACTTCCTTGAAATGAATTGGCCCGAAACACCATTCTTCCAGAAATATTCTCTGTTACAGAAGTCGGAATTACTTGATTTTCAAGTTTCTGTGTTGCTAACAGTAAATGAATTGCAGCGGCTCTCGACAATTTAGCAATCGAATCAGCAAGCTGTCGTGCTTCAAGAGCATTTTTCTTATCAGGGTCATGTGGGCCACGATTCATATACAAAACCGAGGCTTCATCTACAGCTAAGACGATCCGCTCTTTTCTATCTTCTTCTGGAACAATTTGTTTTTTGCCTTTCTTCTCAAGATACTTAAATCGGGCCTTCATTTCACGCTCAACTTGTCTAAAGACCTTCAGGGCCTCTTCCATAGTCTTAACAACACGAACATTAGGGGCCTTCACAAAGTCAATCATTTCCAGTCCTCCTTTTAGGTCAACTAGATACATCTGGATATTAGGAGTAGATTCAAGGAGTCCAAGTAAAGCCTGTTTAAAGAAAACACTTTTTCCTGATCCTGTTGTTCCAGCAATTATCATGTGCGGAAGTTCTGATACATTCTGAGTGAGTATTCCATCCATAGAATGACCGATATAAAAGCTACTGGTGGGAAGTGTAATCTTCTTAGATAACTCTGTGTAAGTGAGCTTTTCAGGGAAGTCTTGTCTATTAAGTGTGACTTCAATTCGGCCTTTATTCTTTCCATATTTGACCGACTCGATGTTTTCACGAAAATGTGCTTCTAATCTTTCTTTTTTCACTTCAAATTCAGAAAGACCGACACCATTCGCATCAAATATGTATCTTGTTTGGAATGAATCTATTTTCTTTTTCTTTATAAATTTTGGTGTTTCACCAACACCATTTCGCAAACCGACCTTATGAAAAATAGCTTTATATTTAGTCACTAAACTTCGAGCATAGATTCCGATTGTTACAACAACTGGAAAGTATAAAAGAGTAGAGATGCCCACCCAATGCCAATTCCTATGGATCTTATAGAGCGAAGACAATCTCTTATAAGTAAATAGTGAAGGTTCTAAACTGTGAATGAATTGAATATGTAATGCTTCAGTTGATATATAGTAACCGAGCCAAATGGCAGTCCCAATAGATACCAAGGTAAATGGACAGTAGACTGAAAAAAGAGATTTTAATACCTTCCATAATCCTATGGCCGAGACAACTGTTGCCTCATGTAGAAACTCATTAACAGCTTGCCCGGCCAGGTCAGGTTTATTTGAGATACCATTTTTGAATTGATCTTTGTTTTGAGGATAAGAACTTTTTGAAGTATTCATAAATACTCTCCGCTAATTAGTAGAAATTTGCTTATTGATTTTCTGAAAAATGAAGTAGTGAAGCGTTAAATACGCTTCACTACCGATGAGGCAGGATTCCCGCCCGTGGCAGCAGAAATTCCGGCATCCTTTGCCATTGTTACTGGCTCCGGTGTGCTTTCGCCTTCATTGTCTTTTATAAATGAATTGAATAACCCAAAGGCCAATATAACTGTGGGTAGAGGCCCAACGATCACTTGGAGCCAAGAGTAGATTGCATAGAATTGATAGAGCTTTGTCGTAATAAAACTCGAACTATAAAGTGAAATTCCATCAGAGAGCTTTCCAAAGGCCATCATTGTGTCTGTAGAAAGGGCAATGCTAGTCATCAAGTGATAAAGCAATGTCCATATAGGAGTCCAAAGCAAGACGGACACATATATGGCGTACCATGAAATCAAAACTTTCCATCGTCCAGCGACAACAAAAAACACCAACCAGGGAAATAGAGCGATTAAAAACATTTTAACCATTCCCTTTAAATGTGGCGCACGCTGAAGGTACTCAGAGAATTTCTCAGCTCGTTTAGCTGTTAGTGCTGCACCTACTTGATCTCTCATGCCAAACATTGTGAGGAAGCCGTCAAATGAAAAAAGTCGACTCCAGCCAATAAGGAAGTTTGCAAATTTCCCCTTAACTTCAGCTCCCTTTTGTGTACCCAGTGAATCTTCTGATTTTGAAAGATAGTAATTTACAAGTGCATCTGAGGCGATAATATTTCTCTGATCCTCTTCTGTTATCTCCCTAATACCATCGCCATATTTTCCTCCGTAGTGACGATAAAAGGATGCACCCTTACTTTGGGCGTAGTGCCAAAGGTGACTTCGGACTTCTTCCTTTAAATCCAAGCAAGATACCCTTTTTCCATCATCTAACTGAATAGGAATAGCATCTAATTCCTGATCGACAGCTCCTTGAGGTTTAAAAAACTCATCCAATTTGTCTTGCTTTTTCGCCGCTCCCAACAAAGGTAAGACCTTTTCAAAGCAACTATTTGTATAAACCTCTATTTTGTCTCTTAATTCAAGATCGTCGATTGTAGTCGATCCTGCATACATTACAGCTTTGTAAAATGCCGCCGGAGCATCTAATTCAGAATTAGTTTTCTTAAAAAGTTCATCCACTAAAACACTGGCTAGCTTAGAAATTTCTTCTGCGGATCGTGTAAGTAAATCAAAAACAAAACTTACGCTGTAGGACTCTTCAATAGTTGGAAATCGAGATTGAATGTATGGATTGGTATGCCATGAAATCCGTTTGTAATTCTTAATTCTGGCCGGAGAATCGACCTTGAGCAATGAAACGCCAATTATAAAGCAGGCCAAAATCTTAAAAAATACAGAAAAACTGGCACCACCTTTTTTTACGAAAGGCATATACCGAGAAAAATATTTCCAAGATGAAGATAGAAAGGTGATTCCTAATATCAAGATCAAGAGACCAACTAAAACCTCTTGAGAAGTGATTATTTTGATTGAGGCTTCATGAAGATAAATACCTATATAGGTATAGAACGCCTCATACGCAGTTGATGAAAACATTGAATCTCCTATTATTTTATTTAGAAAAGAAATTTAGAGAGATAATCTGTGGGAAATTAGAAATAAAAATGACCAAAAATTGAGGCTGCTAGATAATAAATTCTTCCAATTAAGCCCCTGAGCTTCCTTAGAATTGGGTTTTGCGTTTGATCCGTTAAGGCTTTTAAATTTTTGGCAAATGTATTATCTGCAACGACTTTATCTTGCGATGTCTTACCTTTAAGATACATAAAATCGTGAATATCACACGCAACAGAGACATCTTTTCCCAAAATGTTGTTAGGAACTAAGGCAGCCGTTACAACATCGCCCCCACATTCGTTAAGAATTTTCTTCTTTTCGGTTTCAGATGTTGTCCAAAAGTCTTTAGGGGCAAGTAGCCCCTTTTTTTTAGTTAAGTCCATATTTTTTCCTTGTTATTTACAGCTCACACCGTCTGCACAGTCGAAAAAGATGTTATCGACTCGATTTGAAATCTGTGTTTCACCATCAACTTGAAGCTCACGCTTTGACGCTATTCCCATATATTTTGCTCCCTCCAAATTAATCTGATGGAGCACCTTATTTACGGGATCAGAGTTTTGTTTCTCTAAGGCTAAGGTCAACTCGACTTGATCTTTAAAAGCGCGTCGTTTTCGATCCGCCTCCAACTGCCTCTTGGCTGGTAGATGGGGATTCGTACCCATCTTAGATGAGATAAAATCAAGCGTTTTGCCCATATCATCAGTATAGGTGTTCATCGCAAGAGCATCTGAAAGCTTGCGACAAGCAATTTGTCTTTTATTGTAAGGGAGATAAACTAAGGAAAGAATTGTTTGACGATCAAGGATGGTCTCACTTGGCCCACTTACATTTTTGAGGTCATCATCAGAAACAACTCGATAAATGTTTGTTTTATAGCCCCCTGAGCGGATAACTTTATCAAGAAGTCCTTTGCACAATTTTGAATAAGTATTGTTTTTCACTTCCATGAGATAGGTTCGAGGAGTTAACTGAACTCTCCTTGGCCCATAGTCGATACTAATACTACCACTTTTTATGACTGTATCGCCGATAAATGCCTTCGTTAATCCAACAACACGATCAGCACTTTCTCCCTTGAATCCTGCCCATTTTGCAGTCGATTCAATAAGCTTATTTTCAACTGACTTACCATCACCAGACCAACTCGAAATATTGTAATCCTGATAGTTTTTACAACTCTCCATCGCTTTTTCAAAATCACCACCATATTTTTTAATAGAATCTTGAACACACTTAGACCGTTCTTCGTAGTAGTCAGATACACGATTATCAACAAAGCGATTAATACTTTTACATTGATTTAAACGAAGCTGAGATAGAAAATTGGCCCGAATCTGAGAGTGCTTGAGAATACTACACCAAGTCGGACTAAAGTAGCATGTTAGAAGCATTGGAGAAGCAGCAAGAATATCTTGGCCCATACCCTGAAGATATTTAGTATCCAGGACATTTTGAAGTGCCGCTCTCATCGTGTTTTTAATGTCGATTCTTCCACAGTCAGAACCGATCCCAATGTCAACATTTAAGTCTATAGTTCTGTATTTATCAAATACAGGGTCTTTAAGTTTTCCATAGGAACCTAAAAGGTAATCGTTTGGTGAAAGTTCGTTACTTGAGCGAAAATCGACGCCTCCGGCACTGGCTTTGTTTACAAAATTAAAGCAAAAAAAGGCCAGCACCAATAAAAATTTATTGAAACTCATAGACTCTCCTGAATTTAAGATTTAGAAGGCACCCCCTTGGGATAAGTTTCAGCGAGATACCTTAGTGCCTCCCATTTGTTGGGATGGGTTTGCAGTGCCTTAATCGCTTCCCTTGCATCTAAAGCATTGGTAGGACTCATCCAACGATCCAACGCCGTCTGACGATAGCGAAATGAACCTTGGGTGGTTTTTTCTTTGTTCATATAGAACACATCTGCGTACTCTCCATTTCTAGTCCGAAGAGATTTAATAATTTCGCTATTGGCCTCATCAAGAAGCGAAGAATTTTTAGCAATGAAGTCACACGAATCTGGATTCATTTGCAAAAATACGAAATTGCTGGCGACACCCCAAAAAGCCTTTCCCACCTCAAGATCAAAATAGTTTTGTGGTCTAGGAGTTAGTGTGATTAACCAGCAACCTCGTTTTCTCATCGTTTCTGCGAAATCAATCGCAAAGTCTCGAAAAGCTGGATTATTACGTCCAAGCATGGCGAACTCTTCCATAACAAGGAAACCAGTTCTTCCTTGATTTTCAGGTAATGCCAGGATTCTCCTGATTTCTTCAATCACACTCATAGTCATAAGCGTTTGAAGAACGGGGTCGCCATCCAAGGCATCAAGGTCATAAATATAAAAGAGCTTGTTACTTTTAGACTCTCCATTTTGAGTGGCCGAAAAAAACTTAGAGTAAATCCCATCTCCATAAAATGGTCGTAATTTGGAGATTAAAGGTTCTACAACCTCTTTTGATCTGTTTTTCCCGTCATCAACTAGAGAACCTAGCTCAACAATAAAATCCTCCATAGAAAGCTCTACGCTTTCAGAGGCTTCATGCTTTAGAAGCTCTCCATCGACATAAGATAGTCCCCGACGCTCACACTTTTTAAGGTATGCTAGTTTGAGGGCCTTACTTATTGCTGTCTGATGTTCACTTTCGATCTCAAAGGAAGGAGATGTCAGTTTAACTGAAAGAGAAATTAACTTTGTAAGGAAGGCAATTTTCTCTTCATCATAAATTCCACGAAAAGGAGAAAATGGGACTTCCTTGCTACGATCAAAGATGGTCAACTCTCCATCGTAATATTCTGACAGCATCGAGTAACTAGATTTTTTATCAATGATAAAAACCAACGGCTCTGGCGACATTCTTTTAGCCGCTTGAATACATTCGATTACGAAAGCCGATTTACCTGATCCTGTATCTGCTAAGACACAAGTATGATTAGAGGTCTCGTTCTCAGTTAGAGAAAAAGGGATAATATTATTTTCTCTTGAAAGAAAAACAGACAATGGCCTTTTTAACCCTTCAAAGGAATTAAAAATAGGAACAAATTTAACAGCGTCTGATCGAAGTACACGAATTGCTCTCTGTGTAGAATAATCAGCATCAGGAGTATAATTCAAAGGCAATGAATTAAGGCAAAGGCCAAGCCCAATATCATCTTCTTCGATAACTTCACATTCAAGTTTGTTATGGAACACATGACAAATTTTTCGAGTTCTTTCATCTAGTTCATCATCTGTTTCGCCTTCGATAATGATATTAAACGTAAGATGTAAGCAACGATCATCTCTAGCGAGTTTATCTTGAACTTCCTTAATTTCTTCTTTTTGAATTTTTCCTTTTGCCGATAACGTATTTTCGAGAAAAAACTCTTTAATCCCAAAAAACTTTTTAACTTTAGACTTTGTTGGAAATGAAAAATTTAAGGACAACTTAAATGGAAAATCGAGGCCCACAAAATAGGCCATGCCTCCATCATAAGCATACAGAGGAGATGTCTTGAGTGATAGAGTTCTAGTTTTCACTCCCTCACGCTCGATAGTTGAATAATCAAGTCGAGGAGAATTGAATAAAAATTGGTCGGACAAGGAACGAGACTTATTAGAAGGAGCAAACTCACGTTTATAATAAGTCTTTGGATTAAAGAATTTTCTTAGATAGTCTAGTAAATCACTATCTGTAAGAGGAGCAAGTTTGAGTTCTGAATTGGATTCAATATTTTTCAGTAGATGTTTGAAGGCTTGAAGATCAAAAATGAAGTTTCTCATCTCACGATGAATTAACCCTTCACCTCTTTGATAGTAGTCGCTCACTTTGATGGTTGACTTTGACTCTGGGAAATAACGTACAGAGAGAAGGGTCTGACGTTTTAAAGGTGAACTTTCCTGCACAGTTTGGCAAGATTCTTTGAGTTTTTTTATCTTCTCTGAAAAAAGAATTTTTGAAACAGGGTGAGCTTTTTCATAACTATTCTCAAGCGACTTTAGTCTTTTATCAAAGTAAGAATAATTGGATTGCTCGTATTGGATTTGTAAGACACAGTTTTCAGGTAGTGAAAACCAATTTTTGGTGGAAGATACGGCCCTTAGAATCTGTTCCTCTGTCATAGCTTCATGTTCTAAAAGCTCAACTTTAAATACGGCTCCAAGAGAGCCATCCTTTAACTGAAAAACATTTTCTTCCTTAATAAAACCATCATAAGGCATTAGCTTTGAAAGTGATTCTGGGCGAGTAAAAAGAGACTTTGTGAAGAGTTCCCTTTTGCTAAGAGCTTCTTCAAAAATTTTGGGCATAGGTAGGCGTTGAGATTGCAAATGAAACCTCCAGTAAAGGTATGAATTTGTTAATGAGCTACTTTTTTAGGTGTTTGGATTTCTTCTTAATAACCAGAGGCGATTTTTTCTTTTCAACTTCCCATCTGGCATTGGAAATGACTGTACGAATCCAACCTCCACGAAAGTAATCCCCCGTAGGCATTTCATGTGGGTGAATCCAAATATCAGTTACAGTTGGATTTGTTCTTTGAGGTACTAAAAGGGGGGCATCTACAGATGAAAGTTCATTTTCGATCTGGCCCATATTGTCGTAGTCACTTCTTTTTTCCAGTAAATTAAGGCTCGGTGCTCTTGTAGTAGCACAAGAAGACAATAAAAGAGCGACGGAAAGTAAGAATATACTTTTCATAATTAAATTCTCCTGAGTTTTTTAAACTGATTAGTTGTCGAGGAATCCACTTAAATATGTGAACGAACTATTTTGAACTTTTGACTTTTCTTTACGGAAATACCAGTTAGGTAGCTCCACACTTTCTTGGGTAACAATCCATACATCTTGACCCGAACCGACATTGATCGTTGGAAGTAAACTCTGAGCGTGCTTAAGATACCACTGAGTTACTTGTGAAGCAGCGTTTCCAACTCCACCGGCTGCAATATACTTACCTTGATCTCCAGATATAATAGAGCTTGAACCACCCAAGGCGTTAGTTTGTGTCGTTGTCTGTGCCTGTTGTATGGCTTTTCCAACTCCTTCAACCACAGAAGACAAGAAGGCCATAGATGCAACACGATCTTGTTTTGAGTTTACATTTCCCATGACGGCAAAAGAATTATCCTTTGAATCTGCTATAAATCCATTCATATCTTTTTCAAACATACGGCCTGATTTTGAAACACAAGAGATTTTTGTCGCTTGCATTTCGACTCGCTCTATAGACAAGTTTCCTGTCGATTTAGCGATTAAAAAGCATCCAGTAAGATCAATTCTAGTTTTATTTGGCCCAACAAAAGCATAGTCAGTTTGAAGTAGTACAGGCAAAGTCTTTCCTTCTGGTGCTTCAACCCCTGTTAGTAGCTTGGCCTTAACAAAGGAGCCCGCCGGAAGTTTGACGGTCATTTGGTCACTTTTTCTCTTTTGCTGCACAGGAAATGAAATAAGTGAGGGGCCATTATTTTGCCTATGAAATTCTCTCTTCCGAACTGCCGAACCTACAACCTTCATTCCATTCACTCTTGAAATAGTGCCAGTTGAAAGACTTGAAGGTGCTTCATCAAAAGTTACATTATGTGAAGTTTGCTCTAATGATTTCTGTTCACTACTTTCATTGGTTGAATTTTCTTCTGGTTTTTGAGTTGATTTTCCAACGGCATCTTTAATCACCTCGATTGACTCAGCCATTTTTTCCATTTTTTGATTAATTACCTTAATGTCATTGTCAACTTTCTGAAACTTTCTATGAAAAACTTTTTCTTTTCGTTGATAGAGAGTTTTTCCATTGTCACCAAGAATTTTTCCACCATTAAAGCTCGTTACAGATGACTTGTAGTAAACCTTAGTTTCACCATCTCTATATAATCCATAAAGGTAAAAGAAACCTAAAATCATAATTGGAAGGATAGAATACACTAGGTACTTTTCCTTACTTGCTTTAGTGGCAAGTTCTTTTATACGCGTTAACTCTTTTTGAATATTCAAAGTAAAACTCCTTAGAACTTATTGGTTTTGAATGGGGGCAATGGGAAGCGCAATGTTGTAATAGACGGAGGTAGGTTTTGCTATTATTCTTAGGAAAGTGGTATTCTCTTTTGATTTTCTTGACTCAAGAATTTTTCTGTCAACTTGAGAAAGTAAAGCGACATTGGGTACACCTAAAGTCAGACTTTTAACGTCAATAGCATATTCTTTTCGGGACTCATTCCTAATTTTGAAAACATACCCATTATATTTCGGCCCTGTATAAACTCTTACAAGTTTCGCAGAAAGGCCATCGACACCAGTATTCACAGTCCGAATAAGATTTCGTACTTTGTAGCCAACCACATTATCCCAACGGATCATTGACTTCATAAGCTCCAGATCGGAAACGTCGGAGCCTTCTGAGTTTACAGATGAATCAATTAAGCGTTCTTTTGGTTGAAAGTCATAAAATGAGTCCGTTTTTTCAGGCAAGGCTTTCGGTACGATAACGATTTTTGTATTTACAACTGCTCCATCAGCAAGGATAAACGAAACTTCCGCTTTTCCCTGCGTAAATCGTGGTGTTACGGCCAAAACGGAGTAGTTTGGGTCTTGTCCATCTGCTGGCTTGATACTAAATTTTGCCGCTTGAGAAATTGTTTTAACATCTTCATTGAATCTAAAAATTGTAGGGCCACCATAAGATATAGTGACCGTTTCGACCTCTGATCCGTAATAGACTGTTCTTGCGTAACAAGTATTAGTGCCAAAGAAATATCCGATCAGAAAATAGATCAATACTGCAAAGCCAACCGTAATGAGCTTGCACAGTAAAACAGCAAAGGGTTTAAGAAATGAACCGACCTCTTTCAAAAGAGTATAGAACTTATCTTTCATTTAATTCTCCAAAATTTAATAGATTTAGCTGATGAGTCTATTTGGACTCTTTATTAGATAGATTTGATTTTGTTTTGAACGTATCTGCTTTTTCCCAAGAGAGAGAGCTGATTTGCAAATACCATCTTTTTCCACTTTCAGGAGGTACAAGCCTAAGAATCATCTCAATAACTTGATCCTCATGTCCTAAATATTGTTGATCTGCATAAAAGTCAGCTTTACCCAAGGCAACAACTCGATAGGCTCCATCTTGATTTGATGTGATTTCCATATCTGTCACTTTTAAAATTTGGGAAATATTGTCTGACTTTACTTGCTCAATCCAATCAGCAGTATCGACGTCGAACTGTACTTTTAATTCTTTGCTCATAAAGCGTTTTAAAGACTGATACTGTTCATCAATATTCGCCGCACTGACATTTCCAAGACTAGATAAAAAATCCGTCGCGGCATCATGGACATAAGAACTAGGGATCATTTGTGGAGATGCTTTGGTAAAATCCAAAACACCAGGGGCCAAGATGTACTCTTTTTCCCTTAGTTTCCCATTAAGATTAGAGATTTCTAAACGAGAAAGGAGATAATGAGAAAAGAAAAGAGCAGTGACAATGCCCAAGATGTAGTACAAAGTTAACTTCTCTCGAAGAAGGGCAGATTTGTAAGCGATGTACTTCGGCAAAACACTTAGATCAACACCTTCAAAACTTGCCTCTGGTGGTGTTGCCAGTTCTGCCTTCTTAAAACCTTTTTCAATGGGGCCAATCATTTTTACTCCTATTTCATTTGCTTTGATTTTTATTTTTTGAAACACAGATTTAAGGTAGAATCCGAAATGAAATAGAAGCTCATTTAACTTCTCTTTAAATTGTTCTAATTGTGGCTTCATCAATTCTCCTTAGTCAGAATATTTTTTGTTTTCTTTGGGGTTAATAATTCCAGGGAGGGACATCTTTAGGTGACGATAAGGCCAATGGAAAAAGATACCTTTTTTATTTCTTCTTCTTACGACTGGCCCCAACCCTAAAGTTAGGAGTAAAAGGAGAATCATTATTCCCCACGAATAAAAAACGACTCCAAAAATCAGCAAAATTAGAAGTGCTGCAAACAATTCCACAATTTCAAAATAGTCAAAAACCATGATGGGAGAATCAATCGTCTGACTTACCTTTGTTCCGTATTTTTTCCGCATGGATTCGTAGCTATACATAATGAACTCCACGAGAAATGATATAAGAAAAGAGCGTTCCACCTCCAATATCGAAGATGTTTTTTACCCACATAGGTGCCGTACCAATCACGATAGCTGCGATAATACAAACAATCGCAATTCCAAATCGTTGCTCTTTTAAATTCCAACCAGCTCCAAGAACAGCGAGTCCGGCCATCAACCTAGCTCCGAATTTAAACAGAAAGCTATCAATTAATCTCAACAGACTCCCTGCTGCTGTCAGTTTGTCCATTTGATCCGAACCTGGAAGTCTTGGAATGTTCGCAAATGCAGATGAGGACATCATCATCAAACAAGCAATGATTGCAATGAGGGATAGAAATATGGGTAACTCATTCTCACAAAATGACAATAGTTTACGTTTCAACTCCTTATTCATAGGGAGCCTCCTTTAAAATTTATTTTTTGTTTAAAAAGTTATTTAGATTGGATAGTGGAAATGATGGAATCGGCTGATTGGTAGCCATTTATCCTATAAATGACTTTCTTTTGAGTATCGCCTACAAAAAGAACTGGCCAAGCATTGATATTCTTTTCCTTTAACTCCGCTTGAGATGCTTGAGTTACGGGGAACGGAAGTCCTTGAGCAAATTTTTGGTTATGATCTATTTGTCGAAGTTCAACGAAAAACCCCATATTCTGGAGCTTAATAAGTTCCGGCATCATTCTTTTGCAATGTGGACAACTAGACTCAAAATACATTCGGAAACGAAACCTTTTAAAATCTACTGTTGAAGGCTGTGTGTTTTGCAGCTTTTGTTCAACCAACTGCTTTTCTTCAGGTTTTATATCCTTGTGTTTTTTTAAATATTCGCCCATCCTGATATTAATTTTTGCTAGGAATTCGTTTTTTTTCTTTACGACTGCGAACCAATTTTTAATGTTCTCATCAGAAGGATTTTTTGCCACTTCAAGCAGTGGAGTCGGCGGAGTATAATCTCCCTCTCTAAATACCTCTTTGAAATCTTCTGTGGTCTTGGGATTTAGATACCGATTCCAACTAAATTTATCTTTCTTAACTTGGTCTTTCTCTTTTTTTGTCGTTGTCACTTCTTCTGGACTAGAAGAATCTTTTGATTCGACTCTCTTGCTGTTCCAGTAATCAATAGATTGATTAAAATAATCAATGGCAAATGCTTGACTTGATACCACAACAAAAAGGAAAGCTGTAATTAGCACTCTTTCCATTTCATCCTCTCCATTTAAGAAATTTGTATTACTTCATTAAGGTCAATAAGCCCTTGTTCCGCTAACTTCAAACTTGCCTGTTTTAAAGTTCTATCTAGGGAAAAATTGCTTTGGTTTTGAAGGAATTTTTTAACATCTTCTTTTTCTAAATATTCAATAACGGCGACTCTTCCAACAACTCCATGCTGACACCTTTCACACCCCTTTGGATTTGTTACGGAAAGCAGAGAGTAGTCAAAATCAATTCCTTCAAATTCATTACTCAGTTTGTGAAGAAGAGTGTCATCGGCCCTTTTTCTGCATGAGGGGCACAACTTTCTTAGAAGTCTTTGAGCAATTGATAACCTTAGATTTGATTTAATCGAAAACTCGTCAATGCCTAAGTTTTTAAGACGTTCTACAACTTCAACTGCACCGTTAGCGTGAATTGTTGAAAGAACTAAGTGACCCGTAGCTGAGAGCTTTAGACAAAGCTCTGCACTCTCTTTATCTCGAACCTCCCCAACAAGAATGATGTCAGGGTCTTGTCTCATCAAGGCTCTTTGAAAGTCAGAAAATGAGTTATAATCAGTTATATTTGCTTGATTGATGCGATCTAGCTTTTTTTCAACAGGATTTTCGAGAGTAGATATGTTTTTACCATACTTATCCATTTTGCATAGCAAGGAATAGAGGGTTGTCGTTTTTCCACTTCCTGTCGGGCCTGAGATTAAAATAAGGCCATCTCTTTTGTAGGCAGTATCTAAAATTTTTGAATATGAATCTTCTGATAGCCCTAATTCTTCCAAAACAAATTGTTGATCTTGTTTTTGAAGACGTAAAACGATCTTTTCACCACCGCCGACAACAGGAAATGAACTTGCCCTTATATCTATTTTTCGTTTTTTAAACGTGGCTCTTGAGTCTTGAGGTCTTCCAACTACAGCTAAATCCATATTGATAATTGATTTTAATTTTGTCGTAATTGCATCTGAATGTTTTTTGTCGATTGTTTTCCAATCATTTAAAACACCATTGCATCTGAAGCGAACCACATATCCATTTTCAAACGACTCATAATGTATATCACTTGCTCCGACTTCTATTGCATGGTCGATGCTTTCACATACCAACCTAGAATAAGGATTATTGTCTTCAAGTAGCTCTTCATCACTTAAATTCTTCGCTATGACAATAGAACCTTGTTGGTAGCTTGTTCTCTTTTTTTCCGTATCTATTAAAGAAAATATCTCTGAATCTACGACCCATAGAGAAACCTTTTTTTGGAAATAGACTTCCGCTTCTTGAATGATTAAATCTGAAAACCTTTGGCCAACAAGAACAACATCAGAAGAGGTGTATTCGACAATATAAAGGTCTTTATAAGATCCCTGACCTGAATACTCACTAGGCATAATCAGATTTTTTTTCTTTTGAATAAGCTCGGAGACTTTCAATGGACAATGAGGCTTTAAATACTCAAAAAGCAGAGAGTCTAGTTGACTTTGATTGAGAGTTTCTAGTTCAACCAGTATCCGCCCAATTTTAGATTTTTTGAATTTTTGTATCGAAAGAGCCTCATAAAGCTGCTCCGAGGTAATTTGACCCCTTGAAACTAAATAGTCTCCGAACATAGACCCTCCATTTTATAGCTTGTGATTTTAAAGGCTAATCTAAGCCGCTACAGGCACCCTGTAGGGCCGCAAGCCAAGCATGAGTGGCTGCAATATAGGGAATGTCTCTGGTGCAACTTACAGGTTTCCAGACAACGTAAAGATAGTTTTTAAATTTACCAGACCAAAGTCGGCCAATATCATTAACCCTGTTAACACGAAGAATCCCAATATTTTGTCCTTCTCTAAAGCAAGATGATCCCTGTGGATAGATCATTTGCCATTTCTCACCAGCGTTACTCGGCACAGATTGAAACACCTCTGATCCCAAACTTTTAATACGAGAGGCAATGACTAAAGAGGCCGTTGTTTGATCCGATGATATGACAGTTCCATATCGAGGAAAATTTATGCCCCAGCCTGTGCAAACTGGCGCACTTGAAGGAGGAAAGCGTTTCATCCAACTTCGATCAAAGGAACACGAACCCATATTGGGATAACCACTTGGTCTTGATTCTCCCGTAGCACTACTTAAAGCTCCTTTTATCAAACAAGCCTTTGGCGAAGCACTCCAAGCAAGATAAGCAGGCTGCCACATATCTGCCTCTCCAGTTTTCCATAACCTTCCTAAGTGTTCACTCATAGACGAAAAGCAAAATCTATCCCACATAGCACCTCCACAAGGGAGCTGATTAAATGCCCAAGCAGCAAATGGCACATTTATGGTATGGCCATGATAAGAAAAAGCACTCTCATCTTCTTCGGCATCAAAAGGGAGAATTTCTTGGTTTGTTTGAAGTTGCGCTTGAACCCCTGGCAGTTCCTTAAAAAAAGTTTCTCTTGAGCCAGTAACCTCAATATAAAACTGAGGGACGGAATAACTAAAATGAGCGCATGGTCTTGGCGGAAATCCACACATAGAAGGAGTAATATTCATCCCAAGACAACCTCTAAAACTTGATGTTTTAACAACACTACATACTGTCGGAAGTGCATGAGCTTTGGAAATGGCAAATATCGTGATAATAGCGCAAAAAACCACCCACCAATGGCCCACGCCATTGGGTATATATTTTCTTAAAAACATAACTGATCCCAAATAGAAATAAATGTTAAATTTGAAAAGAAATTAAAAAGACTTTTAAGTGCTTTTAATAAATGCAACGACAAGTTGAACAAAGAAGGAAACAACAGTAAATCCACCAACCAATTGCCATTTTAGTTTAATCCCTTGATCTGCTTTTTCCTCAACAGTATCAATACGCCTAACTTGGCTTTCGATTTCGGCGATTTTTTCAAGCTTCTTTTCCATCGCGGGGATTTTTTTAGTTTCCAAAACCATAGGTAAATACCTATCTAGTTTTCCTTCCATTCTATTCATTTGGCGTGCAAGCATTTGTACTGAATCCATAAATACTCCTTATGCAATCTCGTCTACAGTTTCATACATTTCAGACAAAATGCGCTCGCGTAGATATGAAAAGCTCTTTTCCAAAAGTGAACGAACTTTCTTTCTACTAAAATTGAGTTCATATCCGATTTCATCATCATTAAAATTCTTCCAAAACTTCAGGGTAATGACATTTTTTTGATCTTCAGGTAGCTCTTGAACGACTGATTTTAGAAGCATCTTTACTTCTTCAGAGTCTTTTAAATCGTTGTAAATATCATCGAATCCAGTGCCACTCTCATCATAAGTAATTTTGTTATCCATATATTTCGTGGCCTCCAATGAATCAGAAATTTCCTCTAAGTGTTTGTTTTCTACATAAATAATTGAAACGTCCTTCATGTTTTGTTCTCCTACTAACTTACTTTCCTTAGCTCTGTGTTGTCCTCGATGTTCTTTTTTAGAAGATAACTAAAGCGGACATAATGACTGAAAAATCGACCACCGTTTTGGTGAAATACTTGTTTATTAAAACTCCATAGAATTTCCTCCACCTGATTTGAGAGGTGCAAGTAATCAATAAAGTCCTTGGCCGTAATTAAAACGAGATATTTTTTCTCTTTAGTAAAGTCACTTTCAGTTAATTGAATCGCAAATTTGATAGAAGTTTCGTAATACTCGTTAGACAACTCCATCAATTTACTTTCTATAAAGAGAGTCAGTTCACCTAAAGACAATTCCTTTGTATCTTCATACTGAGTTCCCACACAGGTAATTTCAGACGGTATATTTGATTTATATTTAAAATTCACAGTTTTCAAAATTCACTCCTTTTAAAGAAATGGTCTAATTCCTTGCATTGCACTTAGCTCAAAAACTCTTTGTCTATTCTGATCAATTAGCTCTTCATTAATTTTCGCCTCAAACAAAACCCATCCCGCTTTTCTAATCTGTTCTTTAAACAGGTGTCTCCAGTAGCGATGTCGTTTACGTTTTCTCCATTTTTTCCATTTCATGTTTATCTCCCTATCTATAGTAATTTTCGTTGCATCCGTTGCATGGATTATCCAGCAAGCTCATTAGGCTGAGAGGTTGAATCCTGTTTAATTTTAAGAACAGACAGAATTAAAGCTTTTGAAAGAGACTGAAGTGCGCGGTCTCGATTTCTCATTACTGTTGATTTATTTAATTTGAGTTCTTTTGCAGCTTGCCCAAGAGAGAGATTTTCCCAAAAGATTGATCTTAAAACTCTTTGTTGTTCAACAGATAGCTTTTTAAGCTCGTCCTCTAGTTTTGATTCAAGATGACTATAAGTTTCAGTATCAAAAAGGTTGTCCAACCAATTCGTATGTTCATCCTGAGAATAGGTTTCGCAATCTTGTGGTTTATCCATAAGAATTTCTTTTTGTTGATGCTCAAGTTGAGCCAAATACTCATCCCACGTTGAAGAACTCCATGATTTACATTCCATTTGTAATTCATTTTCAGACTTCGGTGTTCCGTCACTTTTTAACCAAGGTTTTGTGTTCATTTTTTTCCTCCTTACCTATAGTAAAAATCGTTGCATCCGTTGCACATGCAACAAATGCAACCCCCACGTAACCCGGTCTTCTAGACGGTCTATGATTTAAAATTGCGCTTGTTATAAACCGGTGCATGGAATTAGTGGAAATCAAGCAAGAAGTAGAAGAATTT
>MDTC01074190.1_pt1 | contig 54845 bp, 50 predicted proteins | sample 811181 | NCBI WGS metagenome assembly MDTC01 (sample SAMN05326644, study PRJNA326480) | marine metagenome | isolation source: seawater | place: Pacific Ocean: North | collected 2011 | reverse complement strand
GCTCCCACCTCCGTCAGACCTCCGGTCCTCAGCTCCTCCGTGGCGAGCTCACGGGGTCAGGACGTGAGGGGTTGGACTTCCACGCGGCAGGCTTGACCTTGCCCCCATTTGACGGACCACTTGGTCAGGCGGCTGCTGACTGCGCAGCCTGGTACTGGGTTTCGAACGCGGTGGGCGTCTTCTGCCCGAGGGTCGAGTGGCGCCTCTCGGCGTTGAAGTAGTGGTGGATGTAGAAGCTGACGGCCTTTCGGGCCTGAGGGAGGTCAGGCCAGATCTCGTCGCGGACCAGCTCCTGCTCGAGCGTGCCGAAGAAGCTCTCGGCAACGGCGTTGTCCCAGCAGTTGCCCTTGCGGCTCATGCTCTGCTCCATTCCGGCCTCCGCGAGGGCCTGGCGATAGGCGAGACTGGCGTACTGCGAGCCGCGATCGCTGTGGTGGACGGCACCCTTCACGTCTCCGCGGGTGGCTAGGAGCCTCTCCAGGGCACGCAGGCACAAGCCCACGTGCATGGTCTCGTCCATGGCCCAGCCGACGACCTTGCGGCTGAAGAGGTCGATCAGGACCGCCAGGTACACCCACCCCTGCTGCGTCCGCAGGTACGTGATGTCTCCGACAAACGCCCTGTTTGGCGCATCGGTCGTGAAGTTCCGGTCCAGCAGGTTCGGCGCGATCGGCTGGTCGTGGTCAGAGTCCGTGGTCGTGCCTCGGAACTTTCGCTTCGGCAGGCCCACGATGCCGTGTTCGCGCATGATGTTGGCCACCCGCTTGCGGTTCACGAGCAGGCCCTGGTCGCGGAGCTCCGCTGTGATGCGGGGCGAGCCGTACCGGCCCTTGTGGCGCCGGTGGATGGCCTTGATGTGGACGAGCAACGCGGCATCACTGGCATCGTCCACATGGGTCTGTCCGTTGACCCAGGCGTAGTACGCGGACCGAGAGACCTTGAGGACGCGACACATGGTGCGGACGGCGTGGTTGGCCTCCTCCGACTGGATGAACCGGTAGGCGGTCACCGGCTCTCCTTGGCGAAGAAGGCCGCTGCTTTTTTTAGGATCTCCCGCTCTTCCCGGAGGATGCGGACCTCACGCCGTAGCTGCGCCAGCTCCTCTTCGGTCGACACGGACCGGGGCTGCGCCTTGACCTTGGAGCCGTCCAGCGTCCCAGCCGCTGCCTTCTCGCACCAGTCCCGGATCGTGGACTTGCAAACCCCGAGGTCGCTGCCGACCTGGGAGTAGGTCATGTCCTCTTCGTTCACGAGGCGCACGGCCTCCTGCTTGAACTCGAGCGTGTACTGCCTTCTCTTCCTGGCCATGTTTGGCCTCCTGGTTCTACCTACCAGGTGGTCCGTGCTCAGGGGGCAAGGTCACAGGCCCGTCCCGGCGAGCTGTGTCTCATGGGCCCGTAGACCGGCTTCGGCCGAGCAGACGTCCTGTGACTCGAACCCGGCCGGACCGCCGACCGAGCCCTCCATGAACGGCCCGGAACAGACCTGCAAGGCCCTCTTCCACAGTCAAGCCCGCGTTGCCATCCGGCCCTCCAAGCCTCCCTCCGTGGCCCTCCGAGTCTCCGTGTCTCCGTGGTGGGGGTGAAACGAGACCGATCGGCCCGCCGCACCCCGTCGTCCGCTCAGTCCGCCGCCTGCTCGTCCTTCTTCTCGCCGTCCTCGCCGTCCGCACCGTCCTCGCCGTCGATCTCGGAGAGCTTCTCCCCGGTGGCGTTGAGGATGCCGTCCCGCTCCGGGCCCGGCCTTGGCGGGCCTGCGGGGCGGCCGGTGATGGTGATCTCGCCGTCGACGTAGTCCACCACGGCGATGCCGCCGTTGCGGAGCTCGCCGAAGAGGATGAGATCGGCCAGGGGCTTCTTGACGTGCTTCTGGATGACGCGACCCATCTCGCGGGCGCCGAACTCGGGCTTGTAGCCTTCCTTCGCGAAGAACGCGCGCGCGGCCTCGGTGGCCTCGATGGTGACGTTGCGCTCGGTGAGCTGACCCTCGACCTCCAGCAGGAACTTGTCGACGATCCGCTGGATGACGACCTCGGGCAGCTTGTTGAACCAGGCGATCGCGTCCAGGCGGTTGCGGAACTCGGGCGGGAAGATCCGCTTGAGCTCGGCCTCGGCGCGTCCGGCGCCAGCCACCTCGACGAAGCCCAGTCCGCCCTTGGCTGCCTCACGGGCGCCGGCGTTGCTGGTCATGATGAGGATGACGTTGCGGAAATCGGTCTTTCGACCGGTGTTGTCCGTCAGCGTGCCGTGGTCCATGATCTGGAGCAGGATGTTGAAGATGCTGGGGTGCGCCTTCTCGATCTCGTCCATGACCAGGACGCAGTGCGGGGTCTTGTGGACCGCGTCGGTGAGCTGGCCGCCCTGGTCGTGCCCGACGTAGCCGGGGGGCGCGCCGATGAGCCGGCTGACCGAGTGCCGCTCCATGTACTCCGACATGTCGAAGCGGATGAAGTCGACGCCCAGGGCCTGGGAGAGCTGACGGGCCAGCTCGGTCTTGCCGACGCCGGTGGGACCGGCGAAGAGGAAGCTTCCGACTGGCTTGTCGGGGTGACCCAGGCCGGCGCGGGACATCTTGATCGCGGTGGTGACCGCGTCGATCGCCTCGCTCTGGCCGTAGATGACCCGCTTGAGGTCCTCCTCGAGGTTCTTGAGCCGGTCGCGATCCTCGGTGCTGACGGCCTTCGGCGGGATCCGGGCGATCTTGGCGACCGTCTCCTCGACGTCCTCCACCTCGACCCGCTCCTTGCCCTTGAGCCGCGCCGCGGCGCCCACCTCGTCCAGGATGTCGATCGCCTTGTCCGGCAGGTGACGGCCCGTGATGTGCTTGGCAGAGAGCTTCGCGCACGCCTCGATGGCCTCGGGCGCGTAGGTCAGCTCGTGGTGGCGGGCGTAGCGGTCGGCGAGCCCCTGGAGGATCTGCACGGTCTCGTCCACGGTCGGCTCCAGCACGTCGATGGTCTGGAAGCGCCGGGCCAACGCCTTGTCCTTGCCGAACGACTGGCGGTAGTCCTCGTGGGTCGTGCTGCCGATGACCCGCATGTCCCCGGTCGACAGTGCCGGCTTGAGCAGGTTCGAGGCGTCCATCGTGCCGCCGCTGGTGGCGCCGGCGCCGACGAGCATGTGGATCTCGTCGATGAACAGGATGGCCTTGTCGTCGTCCACGAGCTCGTTGATGACGCCCTTGAGCCGGTCCTCGAAGTCGCCGCGGTAGCGGGTGCCCGCCATGAGCGAACCCAGGTCCAGGCTGTAGATCTTCACGCCCTCGAGGAACTCGGGCACGCCGCCCTCGAAGATCCGCTTGGCCAGGCCCTCGACGATGGCGGTCTTGCCGACGCCGGGGTCGCCGATGACCATCGGGTTGTTCTTGCGACGGCGGGCGAGGATGTGGATCATCCGCTCGATCTCGAGCTCACGGCCGATGAGGGGGTCGATCTTGCCCTTCTCGGCGCGCTCGTAGAGGTTGGTGCAGAAGTCGGCGAGGGCGTCACCGGACAGGCCCTCGTCCGGATCCTCGGCGTCGGGACCGGTTCCGCGGGGGGTGCTGACCTCGCGGGCCTTGCCGTCCTTGCGGGTGCCGTGGCTGATGTAGCTGACCACGTCCAGCCGTCCGACCCCCTGCTGCTCGAGCAGGTAGACCGCGTCGGACTCGGGCTCGCCGTACATGGCGACCAGGATGTTGCCGCCGGTCACGGGCGTCTTGCCCGAGTTCTGCACGTGCATGATCGCGCGCTGCAGGACCCGGCGGAAGCCCATGGTCTGGGTCGGCTCGTACTCCATGCCCGGGGGCACGCTGTCGAATCCGTCCAGGACGGCGTCGACCTCGGCCTCGAGCTTCTTGAGGTTGGCCCCGCAGGCAGCGAGGATCTCGCTGGCCTCGGGATCGTGAAGCAGGCCCAGGAGCAGGTGCTCCAGGGTGATGAACTCGTGTCGCTCCTGGCGGGCTCGCTCGAGCGCCATGCCCAGCGCGACGCGGACTTCGTCTCCAAGCATTATTCGGGCTCCATGGTGCACTGCAGCGGATGACCGTGCTCGCGGGCCAGCTCGGTGACCTGGGCGACGCGGGTCTCGGCGATCTCTCGCGTGAAGACGCCCGCCACGCCGATCCCCGTCTTGTGGCACTGCAGCATGATGCGGGTGGCTGCAGCCGGGCTGTGCTTGAACACCTGGGTCAGGATGTAGACGACGAACTCCATGGTGGTGTAATCGTCATTGTGTAGGAGTACCCGGTATTTTCGCGGCTTCTTGGTCCGCTCCAGGGTCTGGGTCTCGCCTTTCTTCTCTCGCCGGCGCTGGGCCATGCAACCTGCTCCTTTCTCGTGGCCGAAGATACCCCGCCCGGTCGTCGCACTGCGAAGGGACATCCCTTGTGTGTGCACGTTCCCACCGAACGGCCAGGGGGGACGACGAGCCGTGACGTGCGCTACCCTTCGCCCGCCAGGTCAGGGAGTGAAGATGCATCGTGTGCTGGTCGTGCTCGCCGTGCTTGGGGGCTGCAGCAAGGTGGTCAAGCAGGAGGGCTTTCGCGCCACCATCGCGGAGGCCGACGACCCCAAGGTCGAGGGCACGTTCGAGGCCCTGGGCGATCCCAGCTGCGGGCGCTTCCAGCCCGATCGGCGCGAGGTGCATCTGAAGGCGGACCGCTTCGTGCTCGACGTCCTCGAGGAGCCCTTCTCGGGCAAGGACCGCGCGGTGAGCCTGGTCATCGACGGCGAGCGCTACGTCAGCGACCGCCCCGGCGCCGAGACCGCGCTGGTCATCGACAACCCCCGCGGCCGCATCATCGGCAGCCTGCGCGCGACCCTCATCCACGAGAGCGCCGGCACCACCATCGACGGCCGCCCGGCGCCGGTTCGGGAGCTGGGGGTGGATCTGACGTTCAACCTGCAGCCTTGTCTGTAGGCGGGGGGATCGGGGAGGGACGGCCTCGATGGCGTGGGTCAGGGGCGGGTTCGGCTGGCGTGATTCTCCGGCGGGTCGACGTCACGGTCCGGTCCGCCGGATCGGTGTGCCGGCTTGGGAAGTCAGGGGGGAAGTGCACTTTCACCACGGAGGTTCGGAGGGGGCACGGAGGACCACGGAGAGAGGCGTGGCGGGCTGGCGGTTCGGGGGTTGAGGGGCTTGGGGAGGCTCGGCTGGACGAGGGGCTCGTCCTCTGGCTGGACCAGCCGCGAGGGTGATCCTCGGCCAGGAACCGTTCATTCAGGGCCTTGAACACCGACCCGCCAGCACGACTCGGCACGCCCCTCCGCTTCCCTCTCCGTGAGCTCTGTGTTCTCCGAAAACTCCGTGTTGAAGCCCGTTCTTCCCCGTAGCATCCGCAACCCACGCCTCCCGCTTCGAGTGCCTCCTCCACGGCCCTCCACCGCTTCGAGTGCCTCCTCCACGGCCCTCCACCGCTCCGAGTGCCTCCTCCACGGCCCTCCACTACCCTTCGACCTCACCCCCCCGGCTTCATGCTGCTCGGGTGCTGCAGCGCGTCCAGCAGCTCCTGCGACGCCTTCTTGTCGACGACCTGTACGCTCATCCAGCCGCGGCCCTGGTCGACCTCGGCCTGGCCGCCCTCCACCCGCCGCTCCTCCGCCGTCGTCTCTCCCTCCATCTGGTCGGTCCAGTCGAGGTAGCCGATCTCCTTGCCGCCCTTGACCAGCGCACAGCCCCAGCTGATCCAGCCGTCCTCGTCGACGTCCTTGTCGCACTCCTTCAGGCTGACCTGCTGCGCGGCGAGCCGCTTGCCGAGGACCTCCTGGGTGGTGCCGACAATGGGCGTGCCGGGGGGGCAGGCGGCATCGAGGATCGCCTTGGCCTGGACGCCGTCGAGGACCTCGGCCGACAGCACCGATGAGCCGTCCCGCACAGTCAGCGGGTCTCCGGCCCATTCCTTGGCCTCCTTCCTGCGCTTCAGCGCATACACCCAGATCTCCCCGTGCAGCCCTTCCTTGTCGCCGTCGCAGGAGTACGTGGCCTCGCCGTCTTCCACGCTCGCGTAGGGCTCCGCGGTCGTCCAGCCCAGGTTGCGCATGCGCACACACAGGTCCTCGGGCAGGGACCACTTGGCGAAGTGCTTGGAGTACGACCGCCGGTTGCTCTCGAGGCTGCCGTCCAGATCGGCGCGGGCCTTCGTGATGGCGCCGGGCTCCTGAGCGGGCCAGCTGACGATGCTCTGCAGATCCGAGAGCTCGGTCGGGCTCACGATCCGGTCGTCGATCACCTCGTTCATCGCCGAGGTGAAGTCCATCGCGACCATGCCCTCCACCTTCTCCGACCCGAGCGCGGCCTTCAGCTGGACCAGCAGGTCCTTCGCGGCGTCCTTCTCGGGGCCGTCCTGCACCAGGTCGAGCTCGGCGTAGAGATCGTCGACTTCACCGCCGGCGGCCAGGTTGACGGCCCCGGCGCAGGCGAGGCTGGCCAGGCCGAATGCGCCGAGGCCACCGAGGGCGAGGATGAGACGGGCGGGTCGCTGCACGGGGCCTCCAGGAAGGGGCGACCGTAGCACTTGCGTAGCCCGAAGCCTCACTCTCGCAGGACGAGGTCCGTGACTACCGGGCGGTGGTCGGAGCAGTCGCGGGGCACGATGCGGCTCTCCTGCACGGCAAACGTGTCGGTGACGTAGATGTAGTCGATGCGGATGGGGAGCCAGCCGAACAGGTGGAAGCTGGCGCCGAGGCCGCTGCCGCCCCGCTCGAAGGCGTCGGTGAGCGGGCTGCGCAGGGCTACGTGCAGGGCGGCGTCGCGGGTCGAGTTGAAGTCACCCGCGAGCACGGTCGGGTCCTTGAAGCGGCCCACCCGGCGGAGCAGCTCGGCGGACTGATCGCCCTGGCGCTCGGGCACGTCCGCGGCCTGGGCGAGCCCCCCGCGGCGAGACGGTAGGGCTGCAGGTGCACGGCCAGCAGGTTGAAGATCCGCCCCTCGCGCTCGAACTCGGCGAAGACGTAGTGCCAGCGGTGGCCGGGGACGAAGCGGGCGGCCTGGCCGGAGTGTAGCTTCCACGCTCCTCTTCGGACGCAGGCGGCGAGGCCGCCGTCGGTGGGATCGCCGCGGCCCAGGTAGTCGGTGTGCACGCACTCGAGGTCGAGGGCCTGGGACAGGGTGGCGACGTCGCGCGCCGAGACCTCCTGGAGCGAGATGACGTCCGCGTCGATGTCGGCGAGCACCTCCTGCACGCAGGTCAGCGGCTCGTCGCCCTCGGGGCCGCCCCACAGTCGGCGCACGTTCCAGGACGCCACCTTCACCGGCAGACCGGCGGACGTCTCGCCCCGCGACGCGATGGCCGGCCCCCACAGCACCGCGCCGAGCACCAGCACGGTGGCCAGCAGACCCGGCAGCACCTTGCGGTCCGGAGCGAGGGCCCACAGGCCGAAGAGCACGGCCAGCAGGGCGGCGTAGAGGTAGGGCAGCACCGTGACGAGGGCGGTCAGGGGGATGGGCGCCGCGGTGACGGCGCGACCGAGTCCGGTCACGGCGATCAGTGTACCGACCAGCACCAGCGCGAGGACGACCAGCACCGGGCCCAGGGCGCCGCCCTTGCGAGGGGGCACCTGGACGGTCGTGGGATCCGCGGGCGCGGACGGGCTGGGGTCGGACTGCTCTTCGCTCACGGCGGAATCCTAGCCGCCTGGGGCGCGCAGGCGGGCTAGCGACGGAACGGAGGTTCGATGTCCGAGGACGCCGCGGTCTTCTCCAGCGTGGACAGTGCGCTCGACGCGATGCTCGCCGGGCGGCGCTGGCTGGTCACGGAGACGGTGCTCGTCGGAGCGGCACGCATGGCCGATCGCCTGCGGGCTCGCGGCGCCGAGCGCAGCTTCCTGATCGCCGGAACGCCGGGCACCGGGGATCCGCCCGCCGAGGATGCGGTGGCGGACTTCGAGTGCCTGGACCTGCCAACCGCCGACAGCATGATGGGCTCGGTGCGGCTGGCGATGGCTGCCCTGCGCGACCTGCCGGAGGACGTGATCGCCCGGGTGGACGCCTGGGATCCGGACCACACCGCCCGGGTCGTCGAGCCGATCTTCGGCGATGGCGGCCCGGTGGCCGGTCGTGAGGTCTTCGGCGCGCGCTGGCCCGCCTGGCAGGCGCTGGAGGACAAGACCACCATTGACGCCGTGTGGGACGCGCTCGGCGTGGAGCGGGCGCCCAGTCGGATCGTGCCCGTGACCCGGGAGGCGCTCACCGAGGCTGCCGGGGCGCTCGACCAGGGAGCCGGCACGGTCTGGGCGGCGGACATGCGCGAGGGCTTTCACGGGGGCGCGGCAGGCACCCACCTGGTCCGGGGTGCGGCCTCCGCAGAGCGCGCCTTGAACGCCCTGTCCCGCGAGTCGGACACCGCGCGGGTCATGCCCTTCCTGGAGGGGCTGCCCTGCTCGATCCACGGGCTGGTGTTCCCCGATCACGTCGTCACCACCCGCCCCGCCGAGCTGCTCACCCTGCGCTACGCCGACGGCAGCGGCTTCCTCTACTGCCGCAGCGCCTCGTCGTGGTGGCCGGGGGACGCCGCGGTCGAGAGCCTCCGCGCGCTCGCGGTCCGCACGGGCGATCACCTCCGCCAGACGCTCGGCTACCGCGGCGCCTTCACCATCGACGGCGTCTGGACCCACGAGGGCTTCCGCCCGACCGAGCTGAACCCCCGGGTCGGGGCGGCGCTGGGTCAGGTGATGCCGGGCATCGACGGCTTCTTCGTGCAGCTCGCGCTGGTGGAGGGGGTCGATCTGGGCGTCGACCCGCGCGAGCTGGAGCGAGCCCTGCGCGCGCGCTCCCGAGAGCGCTGGGTGGCCAGCTCGATGGTCATGACGAAGACGGTCTTCACCGAGACTCGGGAGCGGCGGCTGCGCTGGCTGGCCGACGACTGGGTGGAGGTCGCCCCGGCCGATCCGTTCGACGCGACGCTACGGTACGGCCCCGCCGGCACCGGCGGCATCCTCTTCCTCACCCACGAGCGCGAGTCCCTGTCGTTCGGGCCGTCGCTGGGCCGCAAGACCGCGGCCTTCGTGCGCTGGGTGGACCGGAACCTGGGTGCGGGCATCGGAGACGTCGAGCCCGCACCCTGGCCGGTCTAGGCCGCTAATCGCAGATGGTCTCGAGCAGCAGGCGCGCGACGACGTACGGGTCGACGTTGGCGTTGGGACGGCGATCCTCGAGGTAGCCCCGGCCTGCCTGGGCGACCTGCAGCGGAATCCTTATCGAAGCGCCGCGGTGGCCGACGCCGTAGCGGAACTCCTTGTAGGAGCAGGTCTCGTGCAGGCCGGTCAGGCGCTGCTCGATGGCGTTGCCGTAGTTCTCGATGTGCAGGGTCGCGCGGGCCTCGAGCTTGGGCATCGCGGCCAGGATGACGTCCATGCCGCCTTCCTCACGCATCGCCTTGGTCGAGAAGTTGGTGTGGCAGCCCGCACCGTTCCAGTCGCCCTTCACCGGCTTGGGGTGCAGGGTCATGGAGACGTCGTACTCCTCGCCGATGCGGTACAGCAGCCAGCGGGCGATGAGCAGGTGGTCGCCGACCTCGAGAGGGCCGGCGGGTCCGATCTGGAACTCCCACTGGCCGGGCATGACCTCGGCGTTCACCCCGGAGAGCTTCAGGCCGGCGGCGAGGCAGGCGCGCATGTGCTCCTCGACGATCGGGCGACCGAAGACCTCGTCGGAGCCGACGCCGCAGTAGAACGGACCCTGGGGTGCGGGGTAGCCGCGCTCCGGCCAGCCGAGGGGACGGCCGTCCTGGAACATCGTGTACTCCTGCTCCATGCCGTACCAGGCCTCCTGGTCGGCGTGGCGCTCGGCCACCTCGCGCAGGGGGGCGCGGGTGTTGGTGGAGTGCGGCTGGTCGTTGGCGTCGTAGACCTCGCACAGGACGAGCTTCGCGTCGCCGCCGCGGATGGGGTCGTCGCAGACGAAGACGGGCTTGAGGATGCAGTCCGACTCGTGGCCGACGGCCTGGTTGGTCGAGGAGCCGTCGAAGCCCCAGTCGGGGAGCTCGGTGGTGCCGTCTTCGACGATCTTGGTCTTGGAACGCAGGGTCTTGGTCGGGCGACTGCCGTCGACCCAGATGTACTCGGCCTGGAAGGACATGGGAACTCCAATGGAGTGGGGGGCGGATGGAAGGACAAAGGGGACTGCCGCGGCAGCCATGATGCTGATGGCCCAAACACGAAAAGGACCGTCCTCGACGGACGATCCACGTGGTTGAGGGCCGACTTCCTGGACCTAGAAGTCGTCCCTTCGGACGTATTGCTCCTCCAGCGTGTCCGCGACGGCGGCCACACGGCTCACGACGAGGTCGAAGTCGTCGAGGTGGAGGTGCTCGAGCAGCATGTTGTAGACCGCGAGGTAGACGTCGCCGGAGAGCGCCACGGTGGCGAGGGGAAGCTCGCTGTTCTTCTTGAGCAGGGTCTCGGCGTCGATGTCGTCCTTGCGCGCGAAGGGCGACTTGAACTCGACCATGTCCTTGCCGAACGCCTCGAACCGCCGGATCACGATCTTCTGCTTGCGCCCGTCTCCGTACACCCAGACCATCGACATCATCGAGGGCTGGTCGTCCTCGAGGGTGTACTTGCCGCGGGTGTACTCCTGAAGCTGGGTCCAGCTGGGCATCTGTGGGGCTCCAAGCAGGTGTTTGGCCTAGAAGCGGTCGCTCCCGCTGCGGCCTTCGAGTACGTCGGCGAGGAGGCTAACCCGCGTCAGCATCCGCACCACTGCCTCTTCCGACAGGTCCTCGAGGGCGTCCTTCTGGGCGACGACCAGGTAGCGCCCGTGCAGGGCGACCGCACCCACCGGCAGGCGGAGCGACTCGACCAGCAGGGACTCGGCGTCGTAGTCGCCGATCTCACCGAACGCGCTGCGGAACTCGACCATGGTCGTACCGAAGGCGCGGTAGCGGGAGAGCATGACCCGCTGGGCCCGGCGCTGGCCCTCGGCGCTGTCTCGCGAGATGGTGACGGCGAGCTCGTCCTCCTGGTCGACGTCCAGGCCGAACTCCTCCTGGAGGCGGGTGCGCAGGGCTTCCCAGTCGGCCATCGGTCTCCTCGGGGGCGAGCGGCTCGGGAGCATCTCGAACCGCAGTCGGTCTAATCGGCGATCCGGGCCTGCGACAGGTACGCCATCAGGCGGAGGAGGGCGCGGAGCTCTTCGAGCCGGGCGGCGACGGCGGCCGGGGAGAGGTGCAGCTCGCCGACGAGGTCCATGGTCGGAGCCTACCTCGGCGTCAGCGCCGCCGCCGCGCCCACAGCAGCACCACCAGAGGCAGGAACGCGATCCCCAGCGGGGCGCTGCTGGACTGGCAGCCGCAGCCCCGACCGTCGCCGATGCGGGTGCGCGGGTCGGCGACGAGGCCGTCCGTGTCGATGTCCCCGGTGTCCCCGGTGTCGCCCGGGTCGGTGATGTCGGGCGGGGTGTAGTCGGGGGCGAGGGCGCCGAGCACGCGGACGGCGACCTCCCCGCGCAGGTCGTCGCCCCGTCCGGCGCCGCCGTGGATCGCCTCGAAGGGCACGCCGAACATGGCGACCCGATCGCCGAGTGCTGCCGCGGTGCCGCCGGTCCCGTAGGTGGCGATCACCTCGCGGTCGGTCTGCAGGACGTCGGGCCACTCGACCGGGTAGGGCGCATCCTGGGCGGTGAACGCCAGGTCCAGGCCGGCGAGCAGCCCGACACCCGCGGCCGCTTCCGTGCCGGCGTCGTCGTCGGCGAGCCCAGCGCCGAGCACGTCCGCGGCGAACGCCTTGTCCGACGCGCTGCCCTTCTCGTCCAGGTCCCACAGGACCTCGGCGCCGCTCACCCACAGGGCGCCGCCGCCCTCCCAGTAGCTGCGCAGGGCCTGCTGCTGGGCCGTGCTCACGGTCTCGTCGACCGTGCTCTCCTCGCCGGTCGCCCAGATGACGACCCGGTAGCGCGACAGGTCGAGATCCTCGATGGCCTCGTCACTGACGCTGTCGAACGGCCAGCCCGCCGCGGAGACCGCCCGTCCGTGGGGCACGGCGATGTCGCCCGGGTTGATGCGCCAGGTGCGCATGCGCCGCACCGAGCCGATCTGCCACTCGGCGTCCTCCCACTCCAGCTGGCCGGTCTCGAACCGGTCGAACGCGTCGACGATGAGGACGGCGGGCTCGCCATCGGGGCTGCGCAGGGCGCCGACCGCCTCCGACGCGAAGGACAGCCCGCCCTCGTTGGTCGCGACCACTCGGGCGAAGATCCTCTTTCCAGGCTCGGTATCGAGCGTCGTGCGCGTGCCGGTGACGGCGAAGCCCTCGTCCCAGGCGAGGCCGTCGGGGGACGTCTGCACGAGGTAGCCGGTGGGCGCGTCGCCGTAGGGGGCGCCGGTGGGGCCGGGTGCCCAGGAGAGCTCGAGCTGGCCGCCGTCTCCGTGCACGAGCGACAGCGAGACGGGCGGCTCGGGCAGGTAGTGCGGGGTCTCACCGTCGCGCTCGGCGAAGTAGCGGACGATGCCGCGGTACATCGCCCGCGAGGCGTCCAGCCGGAAGCCCGGGTGCTTCAGGTAGGTGATGTCGGTGGCGTTGTCGTGGAAGGCGAGCTCCACGAGCACCGCGGGCATCTCGTTGTTGTGGCCCGGATTCACCTCGGCAAACGCCGCCTTCTTCACACCGCGGTCCAGCCATCCGGGCTCCCAGTTGCGCTGGAAGCTGTCGACCATCTCCTCCTGCACCGCCCAGGCGAGGTCCTCGGACCCGGCGTACGCGGCCCCCTGGCTGCCCTCGTAGACGTAGGTGACAGTGCCCCGCGCCGAGCCGTTGGCGGTCGCGTTGCTGTGCCACGACAGGTAGACCGCGTCTTCGCCGCTCGGGTGCTCCCAGTCCGCCCAGCGCGACCGGGAGGGCGGGTCGGAGCCGTCGTTGTCGTCGTTGTACGGGTCGTACACCGAGGCGGGGGCGCCGTTGTACTGGGTGCCGTGGATCGCCGCCTCCTCCCAGCGCGGGCGGTCGGTGACCCGGCCGTTGCGCTCGACCACGCCGAGTCCGCCGCCGATGCGCACGGCGTCGACCGACAGGGTGGCTCCTCGGTCGGACGAGTCGGCGATGAGCTCGACCTTCAGGGGGGAGTCCCCGGACAGCCACAGCTGCTCGACGTACTGCCAGGTGGAGCCGTGCACGCGCTGGTCGTAGGTGCGGTCGATGACCCCGCCCGGATGGGTGATCCGGTAGTGGGCGTCCGACGCGTTGCCAGGGTCGGAGTCCCAGGAGACGTAGACGGCGTAGACGCCATCCTCGGGGGCCTGCAGGCTCCAGGTGGCGGTCGCGCCCGAGCTGGCGTCGACCACCCGGGTGCCGCCGCTGCGGAAGGGGTTGACGCCGTAGGGGTAGGTGGACCGGCGGCCCCACCCGGCGGCCCCGTCGCTGAAGCTGCCGGACTCGGTGTACCCGGCCTCCCCGTCGTCCACGATCACCGCGTTGGGCTGGTGGTCGCGCTCCTTGGCGGTGAACACGGCAGCGCCCGAGTTCTCCAGGTAGATGGCCAGGAACTGGTTGAGTGCCTCCGGGTTGTGGAAGTCCTCGACCGTGTCGAAGAGGTTGCCGCGCTGGGTGGTGTAGCGACCGAGCGTCTCCGCCCAGTGCAGGCCGTGGCACTGGGACAGGTAGATGGCCTTGCCCGACAGCGCGCCATCGGCGGCGCCGGGGTGGTCGACCGGGCGTCCGCGGAGCGCCTGCTCCTTCTCCGGCACCGGCGGAGGCGGGGGCAGGAGGTCCTCCAGGCGGGTCAGGCCATGGGGGCCGTCCACCAGCGGATCGACGACCAGGGTGTCCGCCGGCGCGCGGGCAGCGAGGGCCTCCAGCGTCAGCGCGATCTCGTCTGCGGTCGGAGGCACGTCGGGACGGGGCAGCACCGGGCGCCAGGCGCCGTCGGCCGCGACCGGAGCCAGCACCACCTGGGGCGCGTCGACGTCCCACAGCGGCTCGGGGGCGGCGATGCCCACCGGGACGACGTCGTCGGGGGGGACGTCCTCCTTGTCCGGCTCGGCACCGTGGGCGGGCAGGGCGATCAGCGCGAGCAGGGAGAGGAGGCGCATGGTGTCCCCGAAAAACGACAGGTGCGTCAGAAAGGGGCGGCGATGTACCTCGGACTTCGAGGGTTGTCGAGGGTGACCGCCCGCTGCGGCGGCCACCCGCGTCTGTTCACCAGCGGTCCGTCTTGTGGGAGCGGACCATCTTGGTGAACGCCTTGGACTCGGCGCGCATCCGAGCCTGGCGCTGGCGCTTCTCCTGCCAGGCCACCTCCCGACCGAGCTTGCGCCAGGCGGCGAGGCGCACCTCGGACAGGCTGCCGTCCTCGATGGCCTCGACGACCGCACAGCCGGGCTCGCTGTCGTGTCCGCAGTCGCGGAACTGGCAGCGCTCGGCGAGGGCGACGATGTCGCTGAACGCCTCGTCGAGTCCGTCGCCGTCCCACAGCGCGAGCTGTCGCAGGCCCGGGCTGTCGAGGATCACGCCGCCACCGGGGAGCACGATCAGCTCCCGCCGGGTGGTGGTGTGCTTGCCCCGGTCGTCAGACTCGCGCTGGGCCCGTACTTCCTGGCGTTCTTCGCCGAGGAGGGCGTTGACGAGCGACGACTTGCCGACGCCCGAGGTGCCCAGGAGCACGCCGGTGCGACCCGGTCCGAGGAAGCGCTGCAGGTCCTCGATGCCGAGGTCGAGGGTGGCGCTGGTCACGACGACGGGTACGCCGGGCAGGCTGGCGTCGAGCTGGCGCAGGTAGCGGCCCTGGCCGGCCAGATCGAGGTCGGCCTTGGTGAGCACGGTCACCACCTCGACGCCGCTGCTGGCGACGGCGGCGTGCAGGCGGATGAGGCGCTTGTCGTTGAAGTCGCGGTTCATGGACGTCACCAGGAACGCCACGTCGACGTTGGCGGCCAGCAGCTGCTCGTCGACGGATGCGGACGCGGACTGGCGGCGCAGCACGCTCCGGCGCTCGAGCACGCGCAGCACGGCCTCGCCATCGTGGGTGACGAAGTCGCCGGTGGTGACGGACATCTCGCCGGGCACGCGCAGGCGGACGTCGCCGGGCAGCACGTCGACGGCGCCGCGGTGGGTGGTCATGACCCGGGCGAGCTGCTCGCCGGGAGAGATGGAGTGAAGGCGCTCGGGGCTTCCGCCGAGCTGGAGCAGGGTGTCGGAGTCCAAGGGACCCTCCCGCCGCGGACACGCCGCGGCACGTGAACGATCGTCAGCACGGCTGCGCGAACACAGCCGGAGGCGCCCAGGCGGGAGCCTGGACGGGACGTCCGGTCACTCGAGGGAGGGCGGGCAAGCGCGGATCGGACAGGCCGATCCGCGGCGTTCTACCGGCGACTCCGGGAACGACCGGAGGTGAGCGCAGTGGTCTTCGTAGCCATGGGAACCTCCAGTCGTTGGTTGGATGAGAGGGTCTACCCTGCCTTCTACGGCCGGTCCAGCCCGAAGGCGTAGCTGCCCGATCCCGAGTAGCTGCTGACCCGCCAGTAGTAGTAGCCGGTGCTGCCGCTGTAGCTGATGGTCTCCTCCGAGCTGCCCGAGGTCGAGCTGGCCCGGACGCGCCAGCGACCGCCGCTCCACTGGTACAGCTCGAGGTCGAAGTCGGCGCTGGTCGGCCCGGACAGGCAGCCGTCGTGGGTGCCGGACGAGCTGTAGTAGTAGGTGCCACCGGGCTCGGCGGCGGACGCCCCGGAGCCGGAGAGCGAGCCGCTGGTCATCGTGGCGTAGCCGGTGCAGCCGGTCCCGCCGCCGCCGCCGCCGCCGCCGCCGCCGCCGCCGCCCGAGGATGGGCTGCCGACGCCGACTTCTGCCCAGGCGTCCTGCACGGTTGCGTACTGAGCGCTGCTGGTGCCGAAGAGCGCTCCGGCCGCGTTCAGGTGGGCGGTGCGGGCGCCGCTCATGTTGGTCGACGACGTCATGTACGAGGTCAGCGCCAGGTACCAGATGTCCGCCGCGTCGCTCGCCGACATGGACGTCACCGTGGTCACCGACTTGCTGCTGTCGGGGTGGGTGCCGCCGTTGACCATCAGGTAGAAGGCCAGGTTCGGGATGCCCGAGTTCCAGTGCACGCCGCCGCTGTCGGCGCTGCCGGTGTAGCGCGTCGAGTAGTGGTCCCGGGACGAGCCGTCGTTGGTGGGGTCGCCCATGTAGCGGAGCGCGTCGCCGGACACGCCGGGGGTCCAGCACGCCTCGCCGATGTTCCAGCGGTCCGCGCCCGAGCCCAGGGTGTCGAGCTCGACCATGGCGCCGAAGACGTCGGCGTAGCTCTCGTTCAGGGCGCCCGACTCGTTGCTGTAGGTCAGGTTCGCCTCGCTGCTGATGACGCCGTGGGTGAGCTCGTGGCCGACGATGTCGAGGGTGGTGAGTGGGCCCGACGTGCTCCCGTCGCCATCCCCGATGACGATCTTGGTGCCGTCCCAGTAGGCGTTGACGTAGCCGCTGCTGTAGTTGACCAGCACGGACTGCACGCCGCCGCTGCCGGTCAGCGACGAGATGTAGCCGGGGCCGTTGCTGCCGTTGATGCCGCTGCGGCTGTGGTTGCTGGCGTAGTAGTCCAGGGTGCGCGTGGCGGCCCAGTGGGCGCTCACGGCCTCGCGGTCGGCGGCGTCGGTCCAGACGTCGTCGCTGTCGGTGACGTAGTAGAGCGAGCTGGTCGTGTTCCCGTAGGTGTAGGTGCCCAGGTTCGCGCTGGTGTCCTCCAGATAGTAGGTTCCACCGTTGTTGTAGGAGCTGAACGACACCGTGCCGTTGTAGTTGGAGGTGCCGCTGGCGGTGTGGAGGTTCTCGTAGGTCCACACCAGCTCGCCCGTGTGGGCATCGACGAACACGACCGGGCGGGTCGGGGGCAGGTCGGCGGAGAGCTGCTCGAGCTGCACGCGCCACGCCAGGTGGTCGTCCTTGTCGTGGCGGAGGACGAAGAGGTCGGCGACGGGCTCGGAGGTGAGCTGCAGGTCCATCTGGTCGAGCGCCAGCGCGATGGCCTCGGCGGCGTCGATGTCGGCGCTGACGTCGAGGTCGATGCCGGTGAGGCGATCGTCGGTGAGCGGGCCGGGCCGGCCGTCGGGCTCGAAGTGGGCGATCAGCTCGCCGCCGAAGACGGGCACGTCCTCGAAGGTCTGCTGGTAGCGCACGTGGGCCCAGCCCAGGGAGTCGACCTGGGAGCGCATCAGGGTCAGGCCGGTGCCTTCGAGTCCGGGCTGGGAGAGGGTCGGCGCGACCAGCTCATCGGCGAGCTCGCCGGCGAGTCCGATGGCGTCGGCCCCGTCGAAGACCGGGGGGGGCGCGTCCAGGGCGGCGGGGGACTCGTCCGGGGCGGCGCAGGCCGTGGGGAGGAGGGCCAGGAGGAGGAACCAGGAGCGGTGCATGGAGGACCTCGGGGTGGGGTTGGCTTGCGCCGAAGACCCTCCCACGACAATTCCTTACAACTCAATGACGGGCATACCTGACGTGCGAGCGAAATTTTTCGGATACCTGGACAGTACGTTGACAACGCATCACGGCGTTCTGCGAGCGAGAACGTCGAGAACCGCGGCCCGGGTCTTCGGTGGGAGCTCGTCGGCGCGAAGCTCGCCTCGGTGGACCATTCCGGCGAAGGAGCTCACCAGATCGGGGTCGTCGTGGATGTGTTCGTCGAGCTCGGCAGCGGTCCCGGGGTGGGAGAAGTACGTGCGCCACTCCTCGGAAGAGGGACGGTCCGGGTCGTCTTCGGGCGGTTCGTCCGCTGGTTCGCGCTCTTCGGCAGCCGCGCGGAAGTCGTCGACGAAGCTCGCCGAGGGGTCCCACTCGCCGGCAGCCAGATCGGAGATCACGCCGTCCAGGAAGTCGGTCAGCTGCTCGGAGCCCTCGAAGGCGGCGGCGTCCGCGATGACGCCCAGCTCCACGAAGTCGGGCGGCTGATAGAGCGGCGGCTCCTCCGGTGCGCGCAGGGTCAGGTCGACAGTCTGGCCGGGAGCCGCGCTCACCCGGACCGGCCTGGCGCGGGCAACGATGAGGGGGAACAGGGCGCTACGCCGCTCGAGCTGGACGGCGCAGGTGGACGCCGCGATGGTGAACGCGCTCGGTGCATCGCGCACGTGGTGCATGACGCCGCAGCCGCGCAAGATGACGACCGCCTCGGAGAGCTCCAGATCCTCGGGCAAGGGGCTTCCGTCGTGGTCGACCACCGTGATCCGCAGCGTGGCGGTCTCGCTCTCCCACACCCCGTCGCAGCTGGTCGTGGAGCCAGGCTCGGCGCCGGACCAGCGGACCTGCAGCCAGCGCCCGTCGATGTGTCCCGGTGGGATGTCGTTGCCGGTCTGCTGCAGGAACACGCGGCTCGATCCTGACGGTTCGGACACGACCACGGTGAGCCGTCCCTTCAGCACGCCGCTGCTCCGGGAGATCAGGTCGACCGTGCCCTCGTCGAGGCCGGCGTCCCGGTCGACGGTGGCCGACGACGCGATGAGCTCGCCGTCTGGGCCCTCCCAGTACGGGCTGGCATTATCCGGCGTGAACGCGGAGATGTCGCAGGTGACCACCGCGCCTCCCGTCCAGTCCGCACGATCGGCGAGGCGGTCGTAGTGGGGACGGATCCCATCGGGGACCGCGGTCAGGTCGGGGACGGGCTGGGGGGAGCGGGCTGGGGCTCTGGCGCCGGTGGAGAGCTTCTGCACGTCGGTGGCGCCGTAGTCGTGCATCGGTCCGACCTGCAGCGGGGTGGTCGCGGGCAGGGAGAGGGGCAGGGCGACGAAGCCGAGCAGGATGGCGAGCAACGAGCCGACCACGGCGAAGAGGATCCAGCGGCGGTCCCTGCGCGCGTTCATGGGTCCATCTCGTCGAGGTGCGCGGTGACCGCGGCGCGGGTCTGGGGCGGCAGGTCGTCCAGGCGACGGTTCGTCCTTCGGTCCATGAGTCCCCCCGAGTTGCCACGTTGAAGCTGGCTAACTGGAGCCCGTGCTCAGCGCCCGCGCTCCTGCAGCTTCGCCTCCACCGCGGCCCGGGTCTCGGGCGGCAGGTCCTCGAGCTGCGTCTCCCCGGCCTCCACGGACGTCGCGAAGAAGTCGATCACCTGCTCGTTCTCGACGATCTGCGAGTCCACCTGGGCGGCGCCCTCCGGATCGGAGAGATCCCCGCCGCTGAAGGTCTCCTCCGGGGGCAGCGGTTCCTGCTGGGCCTTCGCCAGCTCCTCGAACATCGCGGGGTCCCAGTCGCCGTTCAGGATGCTCTGCAGCAGCTCCTCGAAGGCGTCGGCCATGGCGTCGGAGCCGAAGTACGCGGCGACGTCGGCGGCCGTGGAGAGCTCGATGAGGTCGGGGGGCTGGTAGAGCGGGGGCTCGGGCGGGGCGCGCAGGGTGACGTCGACGTTGCCGCCCGCCGGGACGTCGATGATGACGGCTTCCCCGCGGTTGGCGATGAGGGGGAAGGTGGAGTTGCGGCGCTCGACCTGCAGGGCGCAGCGTCCGGCGGGAACGGGGAGCTCCGCCTCGTGGGCGGCCGGGCTCATGAGCCCGCACCCGCGGACCACGATCAGGGGGGGCTGCGTGCCGTCCTCGGAGTCGGGTGGAGAAAACTCCTGCCCCCGCTCGTCGAGCACGGTCAAGGTCAGGGTGCCGGTGTCGCGCTTCCACACGCCGTCGCAGCCCACCGTGGTGCCGGGCTCTGCGCCGGACCAGCGCACCTGCAGCCAGTCGCCTTCCAACGACCCGGAGGGCGAGGTCGCCATGTCCGGAGCCAACACCCGGGAGGAGCCTGACGTCTCGCGCACGGTGAACGTGATCCGCCCGTCGACGACCGGGGTGTAGAACCGCGACACCACGTCGACCGAGCCCTCGAGGTGCACGCCCTCGTCCATGTCGAGGAAGGCCATCTGGGGCATCACGAAGTCGTCGAAGTCGGGGTCCCCTGGGGCGGGATCCGGCTCCCTCGGGGACATCAGCGCGCCGATGTCGCAGGTGACGACCGCCCCGTCGATCCAGTCCGCCCGGTCGTGGGCGCGATCCCAGTGCTCGCCGTATTCCACGGGGAGATCCTCGCGCGTCGGCACGGGCTGCACCGCCGGCGCCGGGATCTCCGGCCGGTCGGGGTTGAAGGTGTGCACGTCGGTGGCGCTGTAGTCGTCCATGACGACCGCGCGGACCGGCACCGGCGCGGGCAGGGCCATGGGCAGGGCCACGAAGCCGAGCAGGATCGCCAGGACGGCACCGACCACGGCGAAGAGCACCCAGCGAAGCCGACTCCGGCGATCCATCCTTCCTCCCTCGTCCATCCGTACGTTCGATCGACGCGCGGTTCCCCCCGTCTGACAAGACGTTACGCGGCGGCCTGGAGATTTCATGCCTGCGATCACCACCTGGAACGTCAATGGCCTGCGTGCGGCCCTGCGAAAGGGGCTGCCCGACTGGCTCGAAGAGAACGCCCCCGACGTGCTCATGCTGCAGGAGATCCGCTCGCTTCCGGAGCAGCTGCCCGCCGAGTGGCGCGAGCCCGCGGGGTGGCACGTCACCTGGCACCCCGCCGAGAAGAAGGGCTACAGCGGCGTCGCCACCCTCACCCGGGAGCCCCAGGAGGTCCTGGCCACCGGCCTGCCCGGCGAGGACGACCCCGAAGGCCGCGTGCTGCAGGTCCGCTCCCGCGGCATCCGGCTGGTCAACGTCTACCTGCCCTCGGGCAGCTCCGGGGACGAGCGCCAGGCGGTGAAGGAGGCGTGGATGGAGCGCTTCCTGCCGTTCGCGGCGGAGCTGGCCGCCCTGGACGAGCCCGTGATCCTGGTGGGCGACCTGAACATCGCCCACACCGAGAACGACATCTGGAACCCGACCGGCAACAAGAAGAACTCGGGCTTCCTGCCCCACGAGCGCGAGTGGTTCACGAGCCTGCTGCAGACGGGCTGGAGCGATGTCTACCGCGACCACTTCGGCGACGTGAAGGGCCCGTACAGCTGGTGGTCGAACCGCGGCCAGGCTCGGGCGAAGGACCGGGGATGGCGGATCGACTATGCCCTGTGCAACGCGGCCATGGCAGCGCGGGTGCAGGAGGTGGCGGTGGATCGCCAGGCCGGGATCACGGTCAGCGACCACGCGCCGGTCACGGTGAGGGCGACATGAGCGGCCAGCGGTCGGACGACGCCGACGACATCGTTCGCGACGCGGTCGAACGCTTCGCCGGCGACCACCGGGTGCTGCTCGAGGCCTTCGCCGAGGCGGAGCACGTGGCCCTCAACCGGGCCAGCTGGAACCAGGCGACCCTGAACCACAACAGCCACAAGGGCGACCAGGCCGAGGCCCTGCGCCGGGGCGAGGATCCGCTCTTCCCCGAGGAGCTGGAGCTGCTCGGCGATCTCGACGGCGTCTCGGTCGCCCACCTGCAGTGCAACGCCGGCCAGGACAGCCTGGGACTGGCCCTGCGCGGAGCGGCGGTCACGGGCATCGACCTGTCGGACACCGCCATCGAGTTCGCCCGGGAGCTGTCCGGAAAGACGGGGATCCCCGCCACCTTCGTGCGGGATGAGATCCTGTCCTGGACCCACGCCACGGACGAGCGCTTCGACGTCGCCTTCGCCAGCTACGGGGTGCTGGGCTGGAACCGGGACCTCGGAGCGTGGATGCGCGGGGCCCACCGGGTGCTCAAGCCAGGCGGGCGCCTCGTAATCATGGAGTTCCATCCCGTGGTCTGGTCGCTCGGACAGACGCTCGCGCTCACCGGCGACGACTACTTCGCGCCCGGGCCGTTCGCGGAGCCGGTCAGCGACTACGTGGCTGAGACGCTCGACCGGGACCCCCTGCCCAACGAGCACGTGGCCCACGGATTCCAGCACTCGCTGGCCGAGATCGTGCAGGCGGTGGTGGACGCGGGGCTGCAGCTGCGAACCCTGCGCGAGTACCCGCACAGCAACTACGCGCGCCTGTCTCCGGGCCTGGTCGCCGGTCCGGACCGGACCTGGGTCTTTCCGCAGGGGAAGGCGAGAATCCCCTTGATGTTCGGCCTCGTGGCGGATCGTCCGACGAACGAGGCGTGAGGCGGCGGGGTATGGTCCGTCGCGAGAGGAACGCATGACCAGACGCCGAAGCGAGACCTGCCGGGTGGCGGTGCTGGACGCCACCGTCGAGATCATGGAAGAGCGCGGCTACCTCGCGCTGACGGTCGAGGAGGTCGCCCGCCGCGCCCACGCCGGCAAGCAGACGATCTACCGGCACTGGGGCGGCAAGCAGCGTCTGGCCCTGGACGCCTTCGCCCACAAGATGGCCAGCCACCTGACTGCCCCCGACCATGGCAACGTGCACGATGACCTGCGGGCCTTCGTCGACGAGCTGGTGGTGGCGGTGCGCGCACCCAACAAGTCCATGCTGATCGCCGGCCTGCTGGCCGAGGCACACGCCGATCCGGAGTTTGGACGCGCCTTCCGGGACGCGTACATCGCGACCAAGCGCCGCCCGCTGCTCACGGTCTTTCAGCGGGCGATCGCCCGGGGCGAGCTGACCGCGGAGGCCGACCTCGACGTCATGGTCGACCTCACCTACGGGCCAGTCTGGTACCGGCTGCTCTTCACCGGTGCGGGCCTGGACGATGCCTTCGTGGACGGGCTCATCGCTGCGGTGATCCGATCGGCGCGACCGCTTCCGTCCCGGCCAGCCGCGGAGGGTGCTCGCCCGGATCTGGCGCACTGATGCGCCTGCTGCCACTGCTGATCGTCGCGGTCCTGCCCTCCGCCGCCCTCGCCGCGGACGAGCCGGTGCTCAGCCCCGATCGCCCGGGCGTCGGCGAGAGCCCCGGGACCCCCGGGGTCGGTGCCTTCAACGTCGAGAGCGCCGCGACCCTGACCTTCGTCGAGGGCGACGTGCACCCGGGCCTCCAGGGAACCCGGATCCGGGTCGGAATCGCCGAGAACGTCGAGCTGCGCGCCGTCGTGCCCGACGTGGTGTTCCAGCGTAGCGAGGTCGTGCTCGGTCCCATCGGTGCGGGAGCCAAGATCGCCGCCCGAGCCAGCGACCGCTTCTCCCTGTCCGTCGTGCCGGAGCTGCTGATCACCTTCGATGGCGAGGCTGGCTGGCGGGTCTCCGCGAACGGTGGGTTCGAGGAGGGCAAGGTCACCCTGTGGCTGAACGCGACCACGACCGTGTTCGACAGTGACCTGCACGTCTTTGGCGGCGGTGGCGCCTCGGTGGCCATCGACAGCGGCGGCATCTACATCAACGCCGGTCGGGAGGTGGTCTACCGAGACACCCTGGTCGGTGGCGGCGGCTGGTGGAGGCTGCGGTCGAACCTGCAGGTCGACGCGGGGATCGACCTGTGGCTGGACGGCCCGGACATCATCGCGGTGCCCCAGATCGGCTGCTCGATCGCGTTCTGACCGGCGGGACCTGAACTTCGGCCGTTCACCCGCGTTCCACGAAGTCACGGCGAGTTGACGAGCGGGCGCGCAGAGCCGTCTACGCTTGCGACTCGGGCGGCAGAGTCCCCCCAAAGGCCGCCCCTGGGGAGGTCCTCGTGCGCTTGCTGTCCCTCATCGCGCTCTCCATGGCCGTGCAGGCCTGTGGAGGCGGCGAGTGTCTGGACGTGCCCACCGCGCCCGCCCACGTGGTGTTCGAAGACGCCACGATCGGGGAGCGCGCGCTGCAGGTGCTGCGCCTCGAGAACACCTGCGAGGCCGAGCTGGCGGTGTCCTCGTCCGAGCTCATCGGCGACGCCCGCTTCGAGCTCAACGACGACGCCGCCGCCATCCCCGGCCTGGGTGACGCGCCCTTCGCGGTGGCGTTCACGGCCGATGGCTACGGTACTCACGTCGCCGAGCTCGCCGTCACGACTGCGAACGGCACCACCACCGTCGTGGTGTCCGGCACCGCCGATCCCGACCAGGACGGGGACGGCGTCGATGCCTACCTGGCCGGCGGCACCGACTGCGACGACACCGATCCGGACGTGGTCGAGGCCCGCGAGGAGGAGGTCAACGGCCGGGACGACGACTGCGACGGACTCGTGGACGAGGACTTCATCCGCGCCGGCGACATCGTCATCACCGAGGTCATGATCTCGCCGGTCGCAGCCACCGGTCAGGCCGGCCAGTGGGTCGAGGTGCGCAATGCCGGCAGCCGCCGGGTGGATCTGTCGGGCTGGACCCTCTCCGGACCCAGCGGCCGCTACACGGTCGAGCCGGGGCTGCAGCTGTCGGGCGGCGAGTACGCCGTGCTCGGCTTCGAGGCCGACACCAGCCTCAACGGCGGCGTCGAGCTGGACGGGCTGCTCACCGGTGGCGAGACCGCGCTGCCCACCCAGGGCTGGTTCTTGAGCCTCGCGGTCGAGGGGCGCGCGATCAACGTGCTGTCCGACAAGAAGTGGCCCCAGGAGAACGGCCACTCGGTGAACCTCGACGCCGAGGTGCTGGACCCCGCCGTCGCGACCCGCGCCGAGAGCTGGTGCGTGGCCAGCACCGTGATGCCCAACGGCGACTTCGGCACGCCGGGGGCCCGGAACGACCTGTGCCCGCAGTTCGACCACGACGGCGACGGGCTGTCGGTGCTCGACGGCGACTGTGACGACACCGACGCGGACGTGAACCCCATCGCCTTCGACGTGTGGGACGGGGTCGACAACAACTGCGACGAGGTCGTGGACCTGGTGGTCGGCGCGGGCGCGGCCCAGGGGATCATCCAGGGCAGCGGCATCCGGCTGGGCAGTCACGTCCGGGGCACGTCGGACAGCCTGCTCATCGTCGGCACCGCGAACAACTCGACGGCGCTGTACGTCGTGCCCTTCGGCAACGCGATCGGCGACGGCATCCAGCCGATCGGTGACGTGCTCTCCGGCTGGTACGAGGAGTCGGGCACCGCGAGGGTGGGGGCCATCACCTCCTCCGCACCGCTGCACGACGTCGATGGGGACGGCGACGACGACGTGGTCGTGCTCGGTCGGCCGGCGAACTTCTACCAGGAGACCACCTCCTACGACTACCTGTGGGTCTACGACGGGCTCCCCGCGGACACGATGACCGCCAGCGGCAACGACGACGCCTTCCTGGTCGTGCGCGACCCGCTGGACGGCAACGGCTCCGACGGGGTCGAGGCCCTGCTGGACCTGGATCTGGACGGCGATGGCACCGCGGACAGCGTGTTCGGCCACGGCTCGTACAAGGGCACCGTGGAGGGCTTCGATCGCGTGAACAAGGGCCGGGTGTGGGTGCTGGACCTGGCGGGTGCGAGCGGGCGCGTCGACCCCGGCGACCTGATGGTGGCGTCGTGGACCGGGGAGAACGACTTCACCGGCCTCGGCGACTCGCTGTCCGGCGGTGACGTCGATGATGATGGCTACGACGACATCATCGTCATGGACGTCGACCCGTTTGCCGCGATGGAGACCGACCGTCGGGTGCAGATCCTGTCCGGCAGCGCGGACTACGCGGCGGACACCACGGTGGAGGCGGCGAGCTCGCTGATGATCACCGGGCTCGCCCAGCGCAACAGCCAGAACGACCAGGACGTGCAGGCCCCCCTGCTCGCCGATCTCGACGCCGACGGCGACATGGATCTCGCGATCCCTGATCCCTACGCCTCCAGCGTGCGGATCTTCCACGACGCGAAGAACCTCTCGGGCGAGGTCGCCGCGGCGGACGCGGATCTCGTGCTCACCGGCACCGGCGGGTTCGGCACCCACCTCGTGCTCGGCGATCCGGCGGGGGACGGCACCCTGCACCTGCTGGTCGGCGCACCCACCAACGACTTCCGCGACTCGAGCGGGCGGGCCTGGCTCTTCCCCCAGAGCGCGCTGGGCGGCACCGGAACGGTCGACACGACTGCGGCCACTGCGGCCTTCGGCGACGACAGCAGCGCCTCCTTCGGCGCCTACATGGCGCTGATCGACGTGACCGGCGACGGGCGTGACGACGTGGTCGCGCCGGACATCGGCCTGTTCGGCTTCAGCGGCGGCGTCTACCTCTTCGTCGCGCCGGAGTAGTCGCCGCGCGGATCCTCGGAGCCCGGGGGCTGTTCGGCCTCCGGGCTCTCTTGCGCCGGCCGGGCGGCAGATATATAAGTAAATAATGATAAATAATCCGTCAGGTTCGAGCGAGGTCTTTCGCGCGTTGGGCGATCCGGTGCGCCAGGAGATGCTGTCCCGGCTGCGCTCGGGGGAGCACACGGCCGGCGCGCTCGGGGAGGGCCTCCCGATCAGCCAGCCCGCGGCGAGCCAGCACCTCAAGGTGCTGCGCGAGGCCGGCCTCGTGCGGGTGCGCAAGCAGGGGCGGCGGCGGCTCTACCGGCTGGCTCCGGAGCGGCTGCGCGAGGCCCACGACTGGCTGGCCCACTACCGCGCCTTCTGGGAGGCTCGACTGGACGAGCTCGAGGAGGCCCTGGATCACGACGAGAGTCTCGAAGGGGAGGATGGCGATGCGAGGTGAACTGGTCATCGAGCGCGAGCTCGCGCACCCGCCGGAGCGGGTCTGGTCTCAGGTGACGTCGCCGCGGGGTGGGGCGGCGTTCTTCCACGCGCAGGGCTTCCGGGCGGAGGTCGGCCATCGCTTCCGGGCCACGGTCCCGCGCGGGCCTGGGTTCGACGGCGCCGTGCAGGTCGAGGTCCTGGAGGTCGAGGCGCCCGAGCGTCTGCGCATGTCCTGGCGCGGTGGCCCGGTCGCGGGGGAGGTCCGGCTCACGGTCGAGCCCCTGGGCGAGGGTGGCAGCCGCCTCGTGCTGGTGCAGACCGGCTTCGATCGGGCGGAGCAGCAGCTGCTCGCGCCCGCGCTGCTCGCGGCGTGGCAGGGGCGGGTCGATGGCTTGCCCGCGGTGCTCGCCGGGGTGGGGGGAGGCGTCGGGGGCGCGTCTGCCGGGGTGCTTGGAGCGACCGTGCTGTCGGCGGTCGTGGGGGTCGCGGCGCTGCTCGCCGCGCTGGTCGGCGTGTGGCTGTGGCTCGGAGGGGCCGCGGTCGCGGGGGAGGGGGCTGGGCCGGAACGGACGGCCGGCGCCGGTGGCGAGGTCCATGGACTGGAGTCGGGCGGCGAGGTCGACCCGGCCGACGATGTGGGGGACTCGGTGCCGGGGGGGACCGGGGTACGCGGGGGCGTGCTCACCGTGTTCGAGGAGGAGATGCCCAGGTTCAACCCGCTCTACCCGCGGGGCATGGTCGATGTTCGCAGCCAGGAGCTGGTGTTCGACCGGCTCTTCTACCAGGACGCCGGGACCGGCGAGATGCGCAGCCGCCTGGTACGGAAGTTCCAGGTCCAGGACGGTGGACTGGCGCTCCTGGTGACCCTGCGCGGTGATGTCCGCTGGCACGACGGCACCCCCCTCACCGCCGCCGACGTGTGCTTCACCGTGGCCGCGCAGGTCCACGTCGACAACCCGATCGTGGGGCGGATCGACGGTGAGGGGGCCGTCGCGTGCGAAGTCCAGGCGAGCGACGCCGCGCTGCTCCACTTCGCCCGGCCCAGCGCCTACCCGCTCGATGCGGCCAGCTTCCCTATCCTGCCGGCCCACGTCTTCGGCGGGGACCCGGTGATCCCCAGGGGGCACGACTTCGCCATGCAGCCGGTGGGCACGGGACCGTTCTCGGTCAGCGTGGGTCGCCGCCGGTCGCACCTGACCCGGTACGTGAACCCACACCACGATGCACTGCTCGACGGCATCGAGATCGTGGAGGCGGGCGATCCCTTTGTCGCGGTGCGCACCCTGGCGGCCGGCGGCGTGCACGGCATGGTCGCGGTGGAGCCGGTCATGGAGGAGGCGGTCACGGGGCTCGACGTGCACGCGACGCCGTACGCGACGCAGCGTTGGGTGACCATGACGTTGAATGCGGACAAGCTGGACCTCGACCTGCGCACGGCGGTCGATGCGGCGCTCGATCGCGAAGCGCTGGTCCAGGTCGGCACCCGAGTGCCGAAGTCGCTGGCCGATCAGCACCAGCTGGCGCAGGGGCCGTTCCTGCCTGGGGATCGCCGCTATCCGGCGTCAGCCACGGTCCGCCCCGGCGCCGATCCGGCCGCGGTGGAGCAGGCGATGGAGCGCGCCGGCGCGGTGAGGGAGGCCGGACGCTGGCTGCGTGATGACGAGCCCGTCATGCTGCGGGTCGGCGTGCAGTCCGACCTGTCGACGCGGGCGCCGGGGCTGCTGGACGAGGTCCGCAACCAGCTGACCCTGCAGGGCTTCACCGTGCAGATCTACAAGGTCTCCCAGTCGGACTGGGCGACGATGACCCCCGCCAAGGCACGGCCGTACCACGTGCTCATCGGCGACCAGCGGGCGCTGACGTCCTCGGACGTGCGCGCCTTCCTCCACCGCGACGGGCCCCAGAACCTGTTCGGCCAGTCCGACCCCGAGCTCGACGCTGCCCTCGAGGGCCTGGATGGTCCGGATCGGGCCGATGCCGCCGCCGCTGCGGTCGAGGTCGTCGACCTGGTCGAGCGTCAGCGCCGGGTGCTCTTCCTCTGGAGCGAGGGTGGGCTCTCCGCCTGGAGCCCCGCCGTCCGGGGCGCCGTGATCACGCCCTACTACTTCTGGACCGAGGTCGACCGGTGGTGGCTCGAGCCGTGATCAGCGCAGGAGCACGGCTGCGCCGTAGATCCCGAGGCTGACGATGAGGATGGCCAGCTGGATGATGCCACGCAGGGCGGGGCCGGTCGCCCGTGCGGTCAGGGTGTGCACGAAGGCGAGCACGACGGCGAGGGCCACGAGGCCGATCTTGAGGTGCAGGCGACCGTAGGCCCAGGGCAGGGGAATGAGCACCACCTGCAGGATGCCGGTGACGATCGCGACGCCCATGGCGGTCCAGGAGGCCCAGCCGAACGCCCGGGCGGCGGCGCGCAGGTACTCGCGATCGGCGCCGGCGCGACGCAGGGCGACGACCAGCACGGCGAGCACGATGAGTCCACCGGTCCACACGGACGCGGCCAGGAGGTGGACCCAGCGGACGAGGTCCAGCAGCATGGGTCACTCCAGTCAGCGCTTCTTGAGGTCGCGCAGGGCGCGGAGCACGGCGGACGGACCACTCTCTTCGGTCTCGTCCTCGGCGGGCTCGCCCTTGACCCGCCGCACCATGGACGTGCTGTGGGCGGGGGGCGGGGCGCCGCGACCGCGGGCGCTGGACGGCGGGGGAGCGCCGTCGGCGAGCGGATCGTAGCCGCTGGTCGTGCGCCACGCATCGCCGCTGTTGCCGTAGCCAGCGACCAGATCGTCGATTCCGGCCGACGGGGCGTCCGCGTCCTCGAACTGGGCGGCGACGCCGAAGAGGCTCTTGATGTCGAGCTGGGACTTGCAGGCGGGGCAGGCCGCGACTCCGCCCGAGGAGTCGATGGCCTCGGGATCGAACTGGGCCCCGCAGGACGGGCAGCGGACGTGGTCGAAGTACATGGGTTCTCCGCGTGAGCCCAGAGCGTATCAAGGGGCGCGCGCGGGCACGCTCACGGTGGCGACGGTCCCGCCGCCAGGGGCGCTGCGGACCTGCAGCTCGCCGCCCAGCGCCCGGGCGAGCACCCGACTCGCGGCGAGCCCGAGCCCGAGCCCCTCCGCGGAGCGCGCGGCCCCCTCCGAGACCTGCCGCAATGGCGTCAGGGCCAGCTCGAGCTCGTCCGGCGACATGCCCGGGCCGGTGTCGCGGACCTCCACCCAGGCGTGCTCGTGGTCCCTGCCGGTGCAGACGTCGACGCGGCCTTCTTCGGTGAAGCGAGTCGCGTTGCTCACGAGGTGCCGGACAATCTGGGTGATGCGGCGGCGATCGGTGACCGTCACCGCGGGGGTCGGCGCCAGGTGCACGGCGACGCCGCGTTCGGTGGCGGCCGGGCCGAGCTCGTCGACCAGCTGGCGCGCGACCTCGGCGAGGTCGAGAGGGTCCGCGTGCAGGCGGAGAGCTCCCTGCTGGTCATCGACGAACACCAGCAGATCCTCGACCAGGGCCTGCAGGCGCCTGCCGCTGATCCGGGCGGCCTCGACCAGGGCGCGGGTGTAGTCGGGCAGCTCCTCGTCGAGCATCAGCTCGGTGGCGCCCAGGATGCCGTTGAGGGGAGTCCGCAGCTCGTGGTGGGCGGTGAGGAGCGGGCGGTGGCGGATCTCCTCCGCGCGGGCGGCCTGTTCCTTGGCGGCGGCCTCTGCGACGAGCGAGCGGATCACCTCCTGGCGATCGGCCTCGGCGATCCACTGCAGGCCACCGAGCGCGATGGTCGAGAGCAGCATCATGACCGCGAGGGGCGAGGCGGCGGTGGGGGTCAGGTCCGGGACCTGGTACACGCACCAGGCGATGCCGGCCAGGGTCGTCACCATGACCGTTGGCAGGGCCCAGCGGCTGGGGATCAGCGCACCGATCACGAGCGGGAGGAAGGCGAGGGGGATGCCCGCTGCCAGGTCGACCCCGTCCTCGGAGGTGCCCAGCATCACCCAGGTCAGCGCGGTGCCCGTGGTCGCGAAGACCCACAGGGCGGCCAGTCCCCACCGCGACCGGATGCCGACGTAGAGCAGGACCAGTGCAGAGATGAACGCACCGGTCACCCACGGATCCCCACGGAACTGCTCCGGGTAGACGAGCAGGACCACGACGACCGTCGGAATGCCCGTGCCGAGGAGCACGGCCAGGGTGGCGGCGATGACCCGGAGGCGCCGGGCGAGCGAGGCCTCGGCGATGTGCTTCGATGGGCTCGCGATGATCTGGCCGAACCAGCGGATCACCTCGGTCGTCCTCCCTCCCCGTCAGCTCCTGCCGAGATCGGCGCACCAGGGTGGCGGGTCTACTGGATCGGTCCGTACACCAGGCCCCTGAAGTCCGACATGGTGCAGGTGGAAGGCGATCTCTTCCGACAGGGCCGGGCCGCCGCCGTAGAGCTGATCCCCGCGCAGTGCCAGCCCGACGAAGGCGGCGTGGACTCGGATCTGGTGGGTCACCCCGGTCGTGATCACCGCCTGCCACAGGCGGTCGCCCTGGTGGGTCAGCTCGGTGTGGGCCTCGTACCACTGGCCCCGGTGGGGCGTGTTGCGGCCACGCTGAACGATCATCCTGGACTTTCGGCGCTTGTCATGCGCGATCGGTCGGTCGACCGCGTGCTCGGACCACGGCACGGTCCGATCGGTCTCGAAGACGTAGGTCTTGCGCAGGGCGCCGGTCGCGAACAGCTCGCGCATGTGGGCCAGCTCTTCCGGGTCGTCCGCCACCCACAGCGCGCCCGAGGTCGGCACGTCCAGGCGATGGGCGATGCCCCCGGCGAACCCGTCGGGCCACGAGATGCTCCGCCGCCAGGGCTCCGCCGCGAGCAGGTCGCGCAGCGCACAAGGACCGGATGGGTCTCGATGCGGTGCAAACGTGGGCTTGCCCGCTGCCTTGCACCACGTCGTCGCCACGTGGACCCCTCCCGGAACGGGTACCGGACGTGCCCGGACACTCCGTTCACACGCCTTGCTGTACCATGTAGTCTCAATCGCGCGCCGTACGGCGTGATCAGGGAGGTCGCTGTGAGGTTCGGATTCCTCGTCGTCGCATCGTTGCTCGTCGCCTGCGGGCCGAGCGCTGCCGAGCAGAAGGCCGCACAGGAGGCCGCAGAGGCCCGCAAGGACTGTGGCCGCACGTACTCCAGCTCCGAGAAGGTGCTCCAGGACCTGCTCTACAGCCGCGGCGTCGCCGAGGTGAAGTTCGCAGACCGCGGGGCCTACATCGACAAGTGCGTGGAGCTCTCGCTGTCCGCGGCCGAGCTCAAGTGCACCGACCCCAACCTCGCGCAAGGCCCCGAGTGCCAGGGGATTCCCGAGGAGTCGCGCAAGAAGATCACCGAGCTGCAGAAGTTCATGACCTCGCCGATGCGCGAAGAGGCCGACGAGAAGAAGGCCGAGGGCGAGAAGGCCGCGGGCGAGGCCGGCGGTGAGGCTGCTGGCGGAGGTGAGACCCCGCCGGCGGAGGGTGCCGAGGGCGGCGGCGAGTAGTTGTCGTCCGCAGAGCGCAGCGCCCCGCGCGTGCTGGTCACCGGCGCGTCCCGGGGCATCGGACGGGCGATCGCCCGGCGCTTCGGCCGTGACGGCGCGCACGTCCTGGTCGACTACCTGCGCAGCGACCAGGCCGCCGAGGCGGTCTGTGACGAGATCCGCGAGCTGGGGGGCCAGGCGTCTGCCGTCCAGGCGGACGTGCGCAACCCGGACGCGCTGAAGGAGCTGGTGGGAGCTGTCGAGGAGCGCCTCGGCGGCCTCGACGTGCTGGTGCACAACGCGGCGATCGGTGCCTTGAAGCCGGCGGATCGGTTGAGGGTCAGCCACTGGGACCTGACGCTCGAGAGCTCCCTGCGCCCGTTCTGGCTGCTGTCCAAGCTGGCCCTGCCGCTCCTCTCGCCGGGCGGCAGCATCGTCGGGCTGTCCAGCCTGGGCTCGGTGCGCCACACCCCCGGCTACGCGGCCATGGGGGCAGCGAAGGCCGGGGTGGAGGCGCTGACCCGGCAGCTGGCGGTGGAGCTGGCGCCGGACGTGCGGGTGAACACCGTGCGCGGCGGGCTCGTGCGCACGGATGCCTTGCACGCCTTCCCGGAGCACGACACGTTCGCCACAGAGGTCGAGGCGGCGACGCCCCTCGGCTCGCTCGCTCGTCCGGAGGACCTCGCAGAGGCGGTGGCCTTCCTGGCGAGCCCCGCCGCGGCGGCCATCACCGGGCAGGTGCTGGTGGTGGACGGCGGCTTCTCCGCGAGGTGACGACATGAGCGAAGGGGACGGTCCGAAGCGCGGTTTCCGCCTGGAGGTGGACCCGGAGCAGGTCGAGGAGACCGTGCGCGAGCTGCGCCGGAGGGTCCAGGAGACCTTCCGGGCGGGCGCCACCACTCGGGTGCGGCTGTCGTTCAAGGGGCAGCGGATCGGCCCGGACATCCCGCTCGCGGTGTTCCTCGCTGGCGAGGGTGTCGCGTTCTGGCTGCTGTCCCCGCTGCCGGCGCTGCTCATCAACCTCGGCGCTCGAGCGGTGCTCGACGTCGAGCTCGTCGACGAGGCCGAGGAGCTGGTCTCGGAAGGTGTGCAGCACTACCTCGACGGGGATCTGGAGCGCGCCGAGCGCTGCTACCGGCGTGCCCTGCGCAAGCGCCCCGAGGATCCGTCGGCGCTCTACAACCTGGGCGTGCTGCTCGCGGTCTCGGGCCGAACGGAGGAAGCGCGGGCCATGTACCGGGCGGCCGCCATGGGTCCCGAGGGGCACCCGGACGTGGCCCGGGCCAGCGAGGCGCTCGGCCGGCTGTAGTCCGCGGGTGGGCGGTGGCGTTCGAAACGGCATGTAGACTCGGAGGCCAGCGGGGCGCCGTGGCGCGCCTGCCTGGGTCCCGATACGGCCCGTCGGTGTGAGGTGGACGTGCAGACAGCCTGGCTCGGACGTGCAGCCGTCGTGATGCTCGCGGCGTGCTCCTTCGGCGAGTCGCGGGTGCTGGTGCTCGATGGGCCGGCGAAGGTCAGTACGGACCACCTGGGTCCGGTCGAGGGACCGTCCGCCCTGCTCTCCGACGGCAGCGTGCCCGAGGGTGTCACCTGGCGGGTGGAGCCCGACCGTATCGCGACCGTGCAGGACGGCGTGGTCAACGCGCTCGCTCCGGGGGAGGCCACGGTCACCGCGGGCTGGCAGGGCCAGGAGATCCAGTGGACCCTGGTGGTGGACCCGCGGATCAGCCTGCGCCTCGTGCGTCCGCCGGGCCAGCTCGAGGTCGGCAAGCGGCAGCCCCTGCACCTCGAGGCCCGCATGGGCGAGCAGATCGTCGACCCGGGCAAGGTGGTGTGGACCTCCAGCGCTCCCGAGGTACTCACCGTCACCGAGGCCGGGGAGGTGAAGGCCGTTGCGCCGGGCACCTCCTACGTCATCGCCACCCGGGGATCGTCGGAAGCCATGGCCGAGATCCAGGTCATCGAGGCGCCGTAGAGCACGATGGAGTTGCACACCGCATCGCTGTTGTTCAGGCGGGACCAGGCGTCTGCCTGGCCGGACCAGGTCGTCGTCGATCGCAAGCTCGGGCTGCTGGGCGTGGCCGATCCTGACGTGCACGACTCCCGCGGTCGGGCGGCGGCGCGCATGGCCCTCGACTCGGTCCGCAACCACGTCAAGCGCCACGATGACGTCATCCGCCGCTTCAACGCCCGACCCGTGCCCGAGCTGCGCACCGAGGTCCTGGGCGTGCTCCAGGAGGCGGTCCAGCGCGCGGCCCAGGAGACCTTCGCCTTCGTGAGGCGCGGGGACCCGCTGCACATCACCCTGGACGCGGTGCTCGCCCTCGATCACGAGGCCTTCGTCGCCCACGTCGGCGATGGGCGGGTCTACCTGTGCCGGCGGGGGCTGGTCCACCAGCTGACCACCGACCATCGGGAAGAGGACACCGGACTGCTCGCTGATCCGGAGGCACCCCCCAAGCGGCGGACCCGGGCGCTCGGACCGGTGCCCCGGGTGCGGACCGAGACCCTGTGCATGGAGCTCGCCCCGGCCGACCGCCTGGTGATCCTGGCGGGCCCCGTGCCGCGGGTCGTGCCCGAGACCACCCTGCACCGGGCGCTGGTCGAGTCTCCCACCGAGGAGCTCGGCGATGCGATCGCCGGCCTGGCGGGCAGCACCAGCGTCGCCGCGGTCCTGGCCCAGCTCCCCGGACAGGCGGCCCCGACCCGCCGCGAGGGAGCGGAGCGCCTGGCCCTGCTGGCCCCCATGCCGCTCTTCGCCCACTGCACCGAGCTGGAGCTGCGTGCGGTCGCCGCGGCCACCGTGCCCCGCCGCTACAAGGCCGGCACGCCGCTCTTCCTGCAGGGCGACCCGGGCACCGAGCTCTTCCTGCTGGTCGCGGGGGAGGTCGACATCGAGAGCGAGCGCGGCGTGCTCGCAACCCTCGAGCCGGGCACGGCGTTCGGCGAGATGGCGCTGCTCGACGAGCCCGCCCGCTCCGCCACCGCCCGCGCGAGCACCCACGTCGAGGCCCTGGTCATCCCGCGCGAGGCCTTCTTCAGACTGCTCCGGGGCAACCCGCCGCTCGCCGTGAAGATCCTCTGGAACATGCTGCTGGTGCTGTCCGGCCGCCTGCGCCGCACCAGTGGCGAGCTCGCAAAGCTCCGGGAGAAGCTGGGACTTCAGAGCGCATAGACGCTGACCGGCGACGGGCTGGGCTGCCCTACTCCGGCTTCGCGTTGGGCTCGATGGTGCCGTACAGCCCCATGCCCATGCGCTCCCAGCGCAGGTCCGTGGTCAGCGCACCGTTGCAGGAGTCGAAGCTGATCCAGATGAAGTGGGCCTTGCCCATGATCAGCTCCTCATCGACGAAGGTCCAGTCGCCGCTGCGGGAGTCGCCGGAGTTGTCCCGGTTGTCGCCCATCACGAAGACCTTGCCCTCGGGCACGGTGACCGGCCCCGACCAGGCCAGGCCCGAGGGACTGGCGTCGGTCAGCTTGGCGTGGGTCATGCGCCCGAGGTCTTCTTCCCACAGGGTGGCGCGCTTGGTGCGGCAGTCGTCCTCGTAGACGTACTCGCCCAGCATGCGGCGCTCCTGGACCTCGCCGTTGAGCACGATCTGGTTGTTCTGCACCTCGATCGTGTCCCCCGGCACGGCCACCACGCGCTTGATGTAGTGGGTGGCCTTGTCCTTGGGGTAGCGGAAGACGATGATGTCGCCCCGCTGGGGATCGGCCCAGTCGAGCAGCTCCCAGCGCTGGTAGTTCAGCGGGTTCGGGAACCACAGGCCGTAGCTGTACTTGGTGACGATGACGTGGTCGCCGATGAGCAGCGTGGGAACCATCGACGTCGACGGAATCGAGAACGGCTGGAAGACGAACGTGCGGATGATGATGATCGCGAGGATCGCCGGTCCCCACGTCCGCAGCACCTCGAACAGCCAGCCCCCGAACGTACGGGGAGGCTCGTCACCCTCGCCGTCGCCGTCGGACTCGTGCTCTTCGACGGCCTCGGAGTCGAGCTCCTCGTCTTCCGTCTCGTCCTCTCGCACCACCACCTCGCCCGGTGCTTGCCGGGGTGCTGCACACCGGCCAGGGTCGCGCGTCGTATCGGATCGCCCTCACGAGGGCCACCCGCCCAGACCGACGTGGACGATCGGGGTCGCGGTACCTACCCGTTTGCTGGAGGCGTCGATGATCGACCTGCAGGACATCCGGGCGGCCGTGGCCCGCGCACCGAGTCGCGTGGAGCTGCCCGAGGACGGACGCCGGGCGGCGGTCGCAGCGGTCGTGACGCCAGACCTGGAGCTGCTGTTCATGTCCCGCGCGGTGTTCGAGGGGGATCCCTGGAGCGGCCAGGTGAGCTTCCCCGGTGGGCGGGTGGAGCCGGACGAGGGCGTGCTGGACGCCGCCATCCGCGAGACCCTGGAGGAGCTGGGCCTGCCGCTCGATCGCGACTGCCTGCTGGGGGAGCTGGACGAGCTGCAGACGCGGGGCAACCAGCCCACGCTCGTCATCCGGCCCTACGTCTTCGCGCCCGCCCGGATCCCGCCCCTGCGCCCGAACGAGGAGGTGGCGCGGGTGCATCGGCTGGGCCTGGACGCGCTGCTGGCCGGCGCCGGGCGCGGAACGATGCGTCATCCCTGGCGCGAGCACGAGCTGGTGCTGCCGAAGGTGGACTTCGACGGGGTGCGCCTGTGGGGCCTGACCCTGCACATGGTCGACGACCTGCTCCACCGCCTGGACGGGCGGGGGCGGGGGCTCGCGCGGAGCGGGACGATGGATGCGCGGACACCCTGGGAAGGGGCGTAGGGAGCCGTCTCTCGGCTAGACGGACTCGTGGGGCGGCTCGGTCCGCTCTTCCCGCAGCATCTCCAGCAGGGCCTGCAGGCGGAACGGCTTCCACAGCACGGTGGCGCCGAGTCGCTCGGCCTCGCGCTCGACCGCGCCGGTGGCCCGACCGGTCACGAGGACCAGGCGCGCGCCGGTGGCCTGAGCCTCGGCCAGGACGTGCAGCCCCTGGCGATCCCCGAGGCTCTGGTCCGCCAGCACGAGGGTCAGGCGCTCCCCGTTGGCCTCGATCTCCTGCAGCTCTTCTCGGGCCTGGAAGCCCGACGACGCCGTCCGCACGTGATGGTCGGGCATGGCCATGCGGATGGCCTCCTCCATGATCTGGAGCAGGTCCGGGACGTCATCAACAATCAGCACCACGGGGCGCATGGAACCTCCGTGCGGATCTGTAGCAGGTCGCAGTCTGCTATCCAATGCCGCGGCACGAAAGCGAAATGATGAGGGCAGGTTTCAGGAGTTCTTACGAAACCGGACCTCGCGCACACGGCCCGCAACCATGTCGACCAGCAGCACCCCATCGACGTCGAAGGCGTGGGTGTACTCCAGCAGCTGCCGTCGGGTCGCGGGTGCGGTCGGCCGCGCTCCGAGCTCTCCCGACTTGACCTCGGCGACGTAGCGGCGGCGCTTGCGGCGCACGATGAGGTCCGCGCGGCAGGTCACGTCCACCGGGGCGTCATCGACGAAGAGCCGCCAGGAACCGGTCACCTGCCGCTCGAGGATGCGGTAGCCGTGGCGCTCCAGCAGCCGCTCGGCCTGCGCCTCCGCGTGCTGACCCTGCCGCACCCGACCGCGCGCCACCCACGACCGCCCGATCCGCGTGAGCGTCACGGTGACGAGCACGGCGAGCAGTGCTGCGGCGGTGGCGGCGAGCGTGAGGAGGAGGGCGTCGGACATCGGAGAGGAGTAGCGCTGGTGGCGGTCAGGATGTGTCCGGCGGGGCGAGTTGCGAGTTTCGAGTTGCGAGCCCGGGGGATGGTCCCAGCCTCCGCGGCCGTGGAGCGCGGCGGGTCCAGGCGGTCTGACGGGAGTGGAGGGGCGGTCTCTGGTCGCTGGTCTCTGGGGCCCTCTGCGATCAGGGGCCCAAGACGTGGTGTCAGGGGTGTCCACAGCCCCCGTTCCGCGGCTCCGTGCACGGATGCTGGGTGCTTGCGCGGATCACACGACTCTCCGCCCGACACGCCCCCGCTTGGATCAGGCCCCAGAGACCAGAGACCAGGGACCGCCCCGCCACTCCCCTGCCCGCAGCAACGCCATTCCCCGCCGGACCAACTCGACCCGCCGAAGTCCACGGCCGCGGAGACTCGAAACTCGAAACTCGAAACTCGAAACTCGAAACTCGAAACTCGAAACTCGAAACTCGAGACTCGACCTTCTCCGCCGCTACTTCTCTTCCTCCCCCTCTCCCGGCGCCCGCCGGCCTGCTCGCCCGCTGCCAGAGATCGCCTCCGCCCAGCGGCTCGCCTTCTCCGCGAGGTCCGGGTTGTCCATGACCACCTTGCCCACCACGCGGGCCGAGCGGACTGCGGACGAGGCGACACGGCCGGCGCGCTGGAGGGTGGCGCGGGCCTGACGGGCGCGCTCCTCGACCTGCTCGCGGCCCGTGCGCCAGCGGTCCTGCAGGGCGTCCGCGTCGATCCACGTGTGCATCGGGCCCAGCCGATCTTCGAGGTCGTCCCAGGACAAGTCGGCGATCTGTCCGCTGGCCTGCAGCCAGGCTTCCTGCACCGCCGTGCCCAGCGCCATGCCCGCGAAGCCGGCTGCGCTGCGCAGCTCCTCGCGGACCGCGCGCCGGGCCTGGTCCTTCTCCAGGATGAAGGCGTCCATCTGGGTGGTGTCGGCGCTGACGTGGCCGCCGGTCAGCGAGCGCAGCGGCACGTCCCCGGGGGGGATGGTGACGTCGTCGGGCACCTGCCAGAAGTGTTCCCGGTCGCCGTCGAACCAGACCCGGCTCACGACGAGCCGCCCTGGCGGAGCAGCGCCTCGATCCGGTCGAGCGCCGCCTCGATGTCCGCGTCGGTGACGGCGCCGATCGAGAAGCGCATCCAGCCGGTGCCCTCAGGGTAGCCGAAGCTGGTGAACGGCACGACCGCGGTGTGCGCCTGGTGGAGCAGGACGCTGCGGATGTCCTCGTCGGTCTCGACGGTGCGGTCGCCGAAGGTGCGGCCGTGCAGCGGGAAGCGGGCGGTGACGTACAGCGCGCCCTCGGGCTGCACCGGCTCGACCGGCAGGCCGGCGGCGGACAGGGCAGACAGACGCTCGTAGATGCGGGTCTGGCGACCGGACACCTTGGTCCGGTAGGCCTCCATCCACGGCCGCATGATGTCGGGCTCGTCCAGGGTGGCGGCGGTCGCGAGCTGGGGGGCACGGCCGGCCCAGGCGCCCATGTGGCCGACCAGCGCCTTCATCGGAGCCATCAGCCAGGGCGGCGCCACCGCCCAGCCGACCCGCACGCCCGTCGCCGCCCAGCTCTTGCTGATCGCGTCGACCATGATGGTGTAGCGGGCCATCTCGGGCACACAGCCCACCGGCGTGACGTGCTCGACGTCGTCGAGGGTGAGCTGCCAGTAGACCATGTCGTACAGCAGGAAGAGCGGGCGCTGACCGGTCTCGTCCCGGCGGCGGTTCTCCGCGACGATCGCCTCGCAGATCTCGGTCATGGCCTCGCGGGAGATCGCCGTGCCCGACGGGTTCTGCGGGCTGTTGATGATCAGCAGCCGGGCTTCCTGCATGTGCGGCGCGAGGTCGTCTGCGGTGAGCATGAAGCCGTGCTCGGGCTTCGCGACCAGCTCGATGCCGTGCGCGAAGTTGAGCGCGATGTAGTACGAGGTGTTCCAGCTGGGCACCTGGTACAGCACCTTGTCACCGGGGCTGACCAGGCAGGCGAAGGCCGCGTAGATCAAGGGACGAGCGCCACTTCCGACCTGCACCGTGCCCTCGGGGTAGGACAGGCCGAGGTCGCGGACGTAGTGGCGGCGGATGGCGGCGCGCAGCTGGGGCATGCCCACGGCAGGGGGGTAGTTGTTCTCGCCCGCGTCCTGCAGGCGCTGCTCGTGCTCGAGGAAGCGGCGCGGGACCGGGAACTCGGACGGGGCGAAGTCGCCGATGGTGAAGTTCGCGATGGGCTCGCCGGCCGCCTGGAGCCCGCGGACCTCATCAGCGATGGCGAGGATGTGCGACGGCTCCATCTGCATCGCCAGCTGGCTCCGCGTGCGCTCGGGCAGCGTGCCCGGGTCTGCGAACCAGGGATCCAGCGTCGTCGTCATCTGCCCTCCAGAAGGCGGCCGGTGTTGTAATCCGCTGGCCTCGCCCCGGCGGGGCCACCTTGTGACATCCCGAAACGAACCGGGTGAACGCGCGAGGTACGAGGAACACCACCGAGCCTCCGACTTTCGACACCACGTGCCGTAAGGTCGCGCCGCCTCCTCCGTTGGACCTCCCGGAGTTCTCCTGCTGCTGCTCCTCGCCATGCTGATCCCGTCCGTTGCCCAGCCGATCCCCGATGGCTGGGTGACCGTGGACGGGAGCGTCTACCGCGCCCTCATCGCCGAGGACGAGCCCGAGGTGGACCCTCGTCAGACCCTGGTCGTCTCCGATCGCGACGTGCGCCTGCGCTGGGACGGCAAGGCGCTTCAGATCCGCTCCGTGTGGCGGCTCGTGCCCAAGGAACGCACCTGGCTCGACCTGCCGATCGCTGGTCCCCAGGTGCGGGTCGATCGGGTCCTGCTGGGTGGCGTGCTGGCCAAGCTCCGCGTGGAAGGCGGCTATACGCGCATCACGGCCCAGATCGACCGGCCGGTGGAGCTGGTGCTCGAGGGGGCCGTCGAGGGCGATCCGACCCGCGGCCCCCTGTCGATCCCGCTCGCCGGAGCGGTGCGGGGACAGGTCGAGATCGCCGTGCCCCAGGGCCTCGAAGGCCGCTTGATCGGCTCCACGGCGGGCGTGCCCGTGCGCGGCACCTGGCTCACCACCTCCGACCAGCTGTCCCTGCAGGTCGGACCTCCCCAGCGCAAGGCCCGGGACCGGAGCACCCTGGCGGTCGCGAGCGTCGGCATGGGCCTGACCGTGGGCGACGGCGCCGTGGACGGACGGGCCCAGGTGCGCTGGGCCCTGCGCCAGGGCCGGATGGAGCAGGTCGTGCTCCGCGTCGACGGCGTCGGAAACGACCTCGAGGTGACCGGCGGCAACGTCGGCCGCGTGGAGCGGCAGGGCAGCCGCGTGGTCGTCACCCTGCGCGAGCCGTCGGAGACCGTGGTCGATCTGGAGGTGCGCTGGAGCGTGCCCGTGCCCACCGGCGAGAGCGGCCAGGTCGCGGTGCCGCGCATCACCCCTGAAGGCGCCTTCCGCACCGAGGCCTCGCTCCAGCTCGCCCGCGACGGCACCCTGGAAGTGCTGCCCGAGGTCCCCGGCTGGCAGGCGATCTCCGCGTCGGAGCTCCCCGACTGGGGTGACGATCTGGTCGCTGGAACGCCGACTGCGGCCTACCGCTCCGCCACCGCGGGCAAGGGCGGCACCCTGGGACTGCTCCGCTTCGTCCCGGCGAGCGGACCGGCGGTCGTGGTCGACGTCGCCAGCCTCACCATCGCCACCAGCTACGAGGGCCGGACCCTGACCCGGGCCCTCTACACCGTGCGCAACGAGCGCGGTGCCCACCTCGCCGTGACCCCGCCCGCGGGCTCCACCATCGTCGGTGTGCGCGTCAACGACGGCCCAGTCACCCCGGTCGCCGACGGAGGGCGCTGGCTGGTGCCGCTCCCGCGGTCGCTCGAGACCGTCGACGGGCTGGTCTCCTTCCCGGTCGAGGTGGTGCTCCTGGGCGACGGCACCCCCTGGATCCGCAAGGAAGGGCGGGAGATCCCGATGCCGGTGGTGGACGCGCCGATCGCGGTGAACCGGGTCACCCTGCACCTGCCGCCCACCTACGAGAACGACCTGGACGAGGGCGCCGCCGGCCAGGTCGACGAGTTCACCGAGGGCGAGGGCATCGCGTATGGCTTCGGCCTGGGCGACGAGGACGAGGCCCAGGCGGACCAGCTCTGGCAGGACGCCCAGGCGGCGTGGATGCGCAACGACTTCGACGAGGCGGACGAGCTGCTCGACGAGCTCGAGGTCATGGGCGCGAGCAACGAGAACCTCGGAAAGCTCCGCTCGAACCTGGATGTCGTACAGGGGCGTGACGCGACCAAGGCGAAGACCATCCAGGCCCGCCGGGTCCGCGAGCAGGCGAAGAGCCGGGGGCTCGAGGACTACCGCAAGCAGGAGGAGCTGCTGCGCCAGGCCGAGGAGGAGCTGTCGTCGGGTCAGTACGGCAGCGCCCAGGCCACCTATGAAGAGGTGGCGGAGCTGGCGCAGAAGCTCGACAAGCTCGAGCAGGAGGAGTCCTTCGAGCAGAAGGCCACGGTCGACCTCGCCATGCGCAACTCCTCCGCGGCGTCCCAGGGGCAGGTCCGCATGGCCGAGCTGTCCGGCAAGGACGAGAAGAAGAAGGCGGTCGAGAAGAAGGAGCGCGACCGGGTGCTGGACCGGCTGGCCGAGCAGGCGGATCGGTCCGGCTGGGTCACGACGGCGGCGGACTCGGGCAACGTGGCCGACGGCAACGGGATCGTGACCGAGGCGGCCAACGGTCGGCTCGATGGTGACCCGTCCTTCATCCCAGTCGAGGGTCAGAAGGGCGAGATCACCGAGATCGCCGACGAGATCGAGGCGGAGATCGAGGCCGAGCGCAGGCTCACCAAGGAGTTCCTGGAGCGAGTCCCGTCGGGTCGGTCCTACCAGGGGGCCCTGGGCGGCGTGGCCGGGGGCGTGGTCGGCGGGGAGGTCGGCGGTGCGGACGGGCTCGCCGGACTCGGCACCACGGGAGTCGGTCGGGGCGGCGGCGGGAGTGCGGAGACCGTCACCATCTCCAAGGACGAGATCCAGCACATGCCGGAGCCCAGCCCGGACGTCGTCGAGGAGGCGTCGGTCGACTTCGCCACGAGTCGGCGGACGATCAAGACCCTGCAGCGCCGCAGCGGGCCCCGCGGGGTCGACCTCGGCGGAATCGGCGCCGGACGCCGCAAGAAGCCCAAGGCCCCCAAGGGGTCCGGCGCTCGGGACATGGACCAGGGCAGCTACGACGTCGACATCGCCGACGAGGAAGAGCCCGTGATCCAGTTCGGACGGGACATGCCGCTCGACGATGACGGCGAGCTCTCCGAGATCGTCGTCGACGCGCCCCCCGCGGCTCCCACGACCGGCTCCTTCTCCTCGGCCGACATGGACTTCGAGGACGCCCCCATCGAGGGCAACCTCGCCACCCCCGACGCGTACAAGCTGGAGGCACTGGAAGTGACCTCCACCCGCATGTCGGTCGTCATTCCCGTCCAGGGAGAGACCCTTCGCTACGAGCACCTCCTCCTGCCCGCTGGCGCCGAGCACGCGGTGCGGATCGAGGCCCGCTCCACCCATCGAGACATCCCAAGGAGGCTTCCGTGAAGCTGCATGTGCCCATGATCCTCACGGTGGCACTCGCCGCCGGCGCGCTCGCTCCGATGGCCCACGCGGCCGAGGCCGAGCAGGTGACCCTGTCCCTGCGCGAGTTCCTGCAGCTCTACGAGAAGAGCCGCGACCGCAAGAAGGACCCCGAGCAGGCGCCCCGCGACTTCTCCCTGTCGTCGGCGAACTACGTCGGTGAGGTCATCGTCGACGAGGGCGAGCCCACGTCCGCGGTGTTCACCGCCCGCATGCAGGTCCAGGTCCACAAGTCCGAGGGCTGGATCAAGGTCCCGCTGCTCTCCCGCACGGTCGCCCTGCAGAACGCGACCGTGAACGGGCGTCCGGCGCCGGTGGTGCTCGAGGGCGGCACCTACACCCTGGTCACCGACCAGAAGGGCAGCCTGGACGTCCGCCTGGAGTTCGCGACCAACGTCAACAACTCGCTGGGTACCTCCAGCTTCGCCTTCGACCTGGTGCCGTCCGGCGCGACCGAGGTGGAGCTGACCGTTCCGGTCGACGACGACCTCGACTTCGCCATCGCCAACGCTCGCCGGGTCTCGGAGAAGAAGGAGCGCGGCCGCCGCATCGTCACCGCCACCCTGCCGCCCCAGGGCTCGCTGAACGTGCGCTGGCAGCGCGAGGTGCCCACCGTCGCCGACGACGGCACCGAGGTGAAGAAGGACGAGGCGAAGATCTACAGCGAGGTCTACACGCTCGCGTCGGTCGGCGACGGCCTGCTCCGCGCCCAGGCGACCGTGGACAACACGATCCTGTTCGCCGGCGTCGACAGCTTCGAGCTGAAGATCCCCGACGGCATGACCCTGCTCGACGTGAAGGGCGCCGGTCTGCGCGACTGGGCGCTGGGCGAGGACAACACGCTCAAGGTCGAGCTCAACTACGCCGCCGAGAACCGCTACAGCCTGACGCTGGACATGGAGAAGGTCATCGGCGAGGGCAGCACCAGCGTGGACGCCCCGCTGGTCACCCCGCTGGGCGTCGAGCGGAGCAAGGGCTGGGTCGGCGTCGAGGCGCGTGGCAACCTGGAGATCGGCGCCGGCGACGTGGTCGGCGCGACCGCGGTCGACGTGCGCACCCTGCCCGGCCAGATCCTCGGGCGGACCAGCCAGCCGGTGCTGCTCGGCTACAAGTACCTCGTGACCAACGCCAAGGTCCCGCTGGTCATCAGCGCCCACGATGACGTGGACGTCCTGGTCACCCTGCTCGACCAGGCCGAGGCCACGACGATGTTCACCCCGGACGGTCGGCGCCTCACGAGCGTCAAGTACGAGGTGCGGAACAACCGTCGGCAGTTCCTCCGGTTGAAGCTCCCGGATGGTGCAGAGCTGTGGTCGGCGGCGGTCGCCGGTCGCGCGGTGCAGCCGGCCACGTCGAGCGGGGCCATCCTGGTGCCGCTGATCCGGTCGCAGAGCCAGGGCGGCGGTCTGGCGAGCTTCGCGGTCGAGGTCGTCTACGTCGAGTCTGGCGAGCCCACCGCCGACAATGGCAAGGGCCGCTTCCAGGCGGTGCTGCCCAAGCCCGACGTGCCCACCACCTACGTCGGCTGGACGGTCTACGCGCCGGACGAGGCCAAGGTGAAGGCGGACAAGGCCGAGGGCACCCTGCGCTACGTGCCGCGGCTCTCCCGCCCGCTCGGCGCGGTGGCGGCCCTCGAGGTGCAGGCCCAGGCGCCCCAGCAGCAGCGCTCGGCGAACATCCAGGCCGACGCCGGCGCGCTCGGCGATGGGGCGGCCCCGGTCCGGGTCCGGCTCCCGCTGGAGGGCACGCCGTACTTCTTCGAGAAGCTGCTCGCGCTGGACGAGGACCTCGAGGTGGCCTTCGACTACAAGGGCCTCAAGGACTGATCGGCTCCGGGTAGAGGAGCGCGGTCACTTCGGCGAGTGCGTCGTCGGCAGCGCGGTGGTCGCTGCCGGCTTGAGCGCAGGGGCCGAGGCCGGGTTCGATCGGGTAGGGCAGGGGATCGCCGTAGCGATTGGCGCGGTAGAGCGCGCCGCCACGGCCGGAGAAGTGCACGTCGTCGGCGGGGTCCAGGTAGGGGTCCAGCAGGCGGCGGGCATCGTCGAGTTCATCGGTTTGGAGGCTGAACACGATGTCCTGCGCCTGAGGCCAGAGCCGCGACTCCCAGCGGACGCCAAGCTGCTGGTCTCCTGGCCAGGGCTTGCCTTGCTGCTCCCGCGCGTGGCGGAGCCCGATCGCCACGGTAGCGAGCGCCTCGAGCGGCTTGTTCGAGGCGCGCATCCTGCCGGTCAGCGCCGCGTAGCTGAGGACGGCGGGCTCGCCGCGTGGCCCGTGTTGGCGGGGGTCGCACGCGCGGGCGTCCGGGGACCTGAACGGCGAGGATGGCCGGGCGTCGTCGAGGGAGGACAGGATCCGCTGGCGCGCCACTTCCGCGCGGTACTGGTTGTAGCCGGCCTGGGCGGCGTCCAGCAGGCCGACGGGCGTGTCGACGTGGGGGGCATAGCCGGAGTCGCGGTGTCGTCGGTAGAGCTCGCCGCGCGCGCCGGTCGGGTACAGCTCGACCCCGGGGTGGCGGAGGTCCCCCAGCGCCCCACGCACGTCGTCGACCTCGTCCAGGCCCATGTCTTCCAGGGTGTCGGCGGCGAGCTCGAGGTAGGCCTGCTCGTAGATGGAGCCGAGCACGCGGAGCTTGCCGGCAGGGTCCCGCTCCAGGGCGCGAGCGGCGTGCGCTCCGTCGAACGCGGCGAGCACGGCACCGGCGCGGGCCCCGTGGTCGACGAGCTGCTCGACGACCCGCTGGTGTGCCACCATCGCCCGGGGTGCGGCGGGATCGCCACCGAGGGTCGTGCAGCGGAGCGCCCCCCGAACGCCGTCGATGACGGCCTGGTTGTAGCCTTCGCCGAGGAGCGCGCGGTCGTGTTCGGCGACCTTGCCCAGCTCCGGTGCGAAGGCACAGTCCCGGGCCTCCAGGCCGTGCGGGGGCACCAGGCGGACGCGATCGTGGATCTCGGGGTCAGGGCCGCCGCAGGCGGAGAGCGCGGCGACGAGGGCGATGGAGGACACGCGCATGATCAGTTCCCGTTGGCAGCGGTGGGTTCATCGCGGGCGAGCTCCGCCAGGATCTGCAGCCGCGCCTGATCGGCGCGGAACTGGTGCTCGCCGGCGAAGGCGTAGATCTTCAGCGCCTCGGGGATCCGGGGGCTGGGGAGGAAGCCGGAGTCGCGGTGGCGCCGATACAGGCCGGTCTCATCGCCGCTGAAGTCGAGGTCGTAGCCGCGCGTTCGAAGGGACTGGGCGACGGTCCGAATGGCCTCACGGCGGGGCTCCGGCACCTTCGGGAGGAGCCTTGCCGCCCGCTCCAGGTTCAAGCGCTCCCATGCCACCGCGATGACGCGGACCACTTCCGGGTCGGCCGCCGCGTGAGGACGGGCGACGAGCGCACCGTCGATGGCCGTGAGCACGGCGTCCTCGTACCTGCCGTCGTTCTCGTAGCGCGCGGCCAGGTCGAACATCTGCCCGGCGACGTCCCACCCGGTCCCGTCGCCGAGCGAGGAGCAACGCAGCGCCTCGTTCACGACCGCGCGGGCCGCGTCGCACTGCGCCTCCGTCGCGCTGTCGGGATCGAAGCCGTCGAGGGCGTCCAGCTCCGCACTCATGCGGCAGGAGCGCCCGGCCAGATGCTCGGGCACACGCAGGCTCGCGTCGTCGGGATCGGGGCTGCAGCCGGCCAGGGCGAGCAGGAACACGGGAACAAGGCGTACAAGTCGGACCACGAGCACCTCCGCCAGAGCGGAAGTGCAACGGGCGTGCCGGACCCTCCTACGGGATCATCGCGGTCGCCCGGGACACTTCGTCACTGCAGCCCGGGCCGGTGCGTCGATCCGTCGACAGGCGGTCAGCGACCTACAGGCTCTCGATCAGCGACGGCGCGAGGCTGCAGGACAGGCCGAAGCCGTCGGGCTCCACCTGGAGCGCGGTGACGACGCCGTCCTCGACGATCATCGCGTAGCGCTTGGAGCGGGTGCCGCCGAGGGCCTTGGCGTTGACGTCGAGTCCGACGGCCTTGGTGAACTCGGCGTTGGGGTCGGCGAGCATGCGGACCTTGCCGGCGGCGTCGTGGGCCTTGCCCCAGGCGTCCATCACGAAGACGTCGTTGACCGCGACGCAGGCGATGCTGTCGACGCCCTTGTCCTTGATCTGCTGGAAGTCGGCGATGTAGCCGGGAAGGTGCGTCTTGTCACAGCCGGGGGTGAAGGCGCCGGGCACGGCGAAGACGACGTGCTTGCCGGACCCGAAGGCCTGGGCGGGATCGACCTGGTTGCCGGGGTTGCCCTCCTGCAGGGAGGCGGAGGGCAGCTTCTGACCGACTTCGATGGACATGGTGAGCTCCGGGAGTGGTGGCGGAGAGCCTATGCGCTCGGGACCCGCCGTGAAGGGTGGTCCGTCGATGTTGCCGCGACGACGTGAGGTGGGGCACCGGGGGCGGGATGGGTGCGTGCCACCCGGTGGCGCGTGGGGCGATCAGGGAGGATCTTCGCCCAGCAAGGCGGCGACCGCGATGTGGGAGGCGCAGTCGGGCAGGGGCACGCGCGCGTCGACCTCCAAGGTGCGCTGCTCCCGCCAGGAGCCCACAGGGCGGACATTCGAGCCTTCCGGGCACTCCGGTACACAGCATGACCCGGCGCGGAAGAGGGTGCATTCGGTTGGATCTCGAATCAACGCCGATTTTCGACCGGTGGTGCGATTCTGCACCACCCCGTCCCGGATCGCTCGTCTTGTCCGGCGGGGTGTGGGTGACCACACTGGCTCCTGACCGACCTGCCCTGGAGAACCCCGATGTCCGACGTGCGCGCCGATCGCCACGCCCAGGATGCGCTCGCCGAGAGTGACGCGCACCCGGTCACCCTGTGGCGGATCCTGCGCCTGGCGGTGCCGCAGCTCCCGACGCTCGCCGTCGCGACCCTCGCGCTGCTGATCGCGTCGGGGGTCCAGCTGGTCTACCCACAGGCCATCGCGCTGATGACCGACATGGTCGTGGGCTCCGACGCGGCCGCCACCGCGGGCGCCCTGTCCGCGCTCCCGCCGGCTGCGACCGAGTGGATCCAGGGCTTCTTCGGCGGGCTCGACGCGGGGGCGCGGATCGACCGCCTGGCGCTGGTCCTGGTCGGGCTGTTCCTGGTGCAGGGCGTGTTCGCGATGCTCCGCGCGTGGCTCTACACCGTCGCCGGCGAGCGCGTCGTGACCGACCTGCGCGCCCAGCTCTACCAGGCCATCCTCCGCCAGGACATCGGCTTCTTCGACACGAGCCGCACCGGGGAGCTCACCAACCGCCTGGCCGCCGACACGACCGTGCTGCAGAACACGGTGACGGTGAACATCAGCATGGCCCTGCGCATGGGCCTGGTCGCGATCGGCAGCCTGGTGATGATGCTGCTGACCTCGCCCGCACTCACCGGGGTGGCGATGGCGGTCGTGCCGGTCGTCGCCATCGGCGCGGCGGTGTACGGGCGCATCGTGCGTCGCCTGTCCAAGCGGGTGCAGGACGCCCTGGCCGAGTCGACCCAGGTGGCGGAGGAGACCATCGCCGGCGTGCGTACGGTTCGCGCGTTTGCCCGGGAAGATCAGGAGGTCGGGCGCTACCGCTCCGCCGTCGAGCGCTCCTACCGGCTCGCCGCCTGGCGCGCCCTGGCGTCGGGCGCCTTCCAGGCCATCGCCGGCTTCGGTGGCTTCGGCGCCATCGCGCTCGTGGTGTGGTTCGGCGGCCACCTGGTGCTCGACGGAGATCTCACCGCCGGCGCCCTCACCGCCTTCCTGCTCTACACCCTGACCGTGGCCTTCAGCCTGGGTGGCCTGTCCTCCCTGTACGGCGACTTCATGAAGGCGATCGGCGCGTCCAAGCGGGTCTTCCACCTGCTCGACCTGCCTGCGCCCCTGGAGGATCGGCAGGGCGCCCGGGTCGAGCACGTCGAGGGGGACGTGCGCTTCGAGGGCGTGGGCTTCCGCTACCCGGCCCGCCCCGACGAGCCCGTGCTCATCGACTTCGATCTGCACCTCTCCCCCGGCCAGGTGGTCGCCCTGGTCGGCGCGTCCGGCTCGGGCAAGTCGACGGTCGCCCGGCTGATGACCCGCTTCTACGATCCGACCGAGGGGCGCATCCTCATCGACGGGCGCGACGTCGCGGGTCTCGATCCCCGCTCCCTCCGGGAGTTCATCGGGCTGGTGTCCCAGGAGCCCATCCTGTTTGCCAGCTCGATCGCCGATAACATCCGCTATGGCCGCCCCGACGCGACCATGGAGGAGGTGCTCGCCGCTGCCGAGGCCGCCAACGCCCGCACCTTCGTCGAGCGCTTCGAGGAGGGCTTTGCCACAGAGGTGGGCGAGCGGGGCGTGCGCCTGTCCGGCGGCCAGAAGCAGCGCATCGCGATCGCCCGGGCGATCCTCAAGGATCCGAAGATCCTGGTGCTCGACGAGGCGACCAGCGCGCTCGACACCGAGTCCGAGAAGCTCGTGCAGGAGGCGCTCGATCGGCTCATGGAGGGCCGCACCACCCTCGTCATCGCCCACCGCCTGTCCACGATCCGCGACGCCGATCGCGTCGTGGTCATGGAGCACGGCGAGGTCATCGAGCAGGGCACCCACGAGCAGCTGATGGCCCGCCTCGACGGCCGCTACCGCGCCCTGGTGGAGCGGCAATTCGAGGGCGCGGCCTGACGGGCCCGATCAGCCGGATGGGCGCCGCCTGACCTACCTGCAGGTCCCGGCGTCCACGTACTCGACCTCGACCTTGGCGCCGTCCGGGAAGTCCGGCTGGAGCGACAGCGTCCGCCCCAGCTCGCCGCCGAGGATCCACGACTCGGTCGCGATGCCGCTCACCGACACCCGCACCGACTCCGGCACCGGCTTGGCCAGCAGCTGGTGACTCCAGGTCTCCCGCCGCATGTCGGCCGTGTTCAGGGCCAGGCTGGCCCAGTGGCCGTCCCAGCTGGAGGCGCACAGGTCCAGGGTCTGGCCCTCGGTGCTGGTCGCCGCCTCGTCCAGGCGTGACGTGGTCGGTCCGCAGCCCGACCGCGGCGTGATGGTCGAGATGTGCACCTCGACGCCCTCGCTGCGCATCTGGCTGACCCAGGTGCCCGGCGTCCGCCCGGACACGTCGTCCCGGGCGGAGATGACCACGACGTGCACCGGGTCCGAGCCCGAGAGCCAGCCTCCAAAGCACGAGTTGCGCCCGCGGCTCACGGAGTCGGCGGTCAGGGCCAGGGGCTTGCGCGCCCACTCGGTCCCCGGGTCGAACAGCGTGTCGACGAGCTGGTCGGCCTCGGCCATGTCGGCCGGCGGCGCGGCAAACGTGTAGGGGCAGACCGACTCGGTGGACGCGGCCGCCACCCGGTAGTCGACGCCCTCGGTGGCGAGGCTCTCGAGCAGGTTGCCGACCCCGGCGCGGATCTTCGCCCGGTGGCCGGCCACGTCGGACGCTTCGTCGTCGTGTACCAGCAGCATGTGTGCGCCGCTGCCGTCCGAGGTCTGCCAGGTCTCCACCGCGTGGTCGTTCACCCGGCCCTCGCCCAGGAGCAGCACGCTGACCGGCTCCGGCAAGCCGGTGCTGATCGACAGGGTGCAGCTGTGCCGCCCCGCCCAACGCGGCTGGAAGTCTACGGGCAACCGGGCGAAGTCGCTCGCGGCGATCGGTGCGGACTTCAGGGCCTGCACCGCGTCGTCCTGGAGGCGGAACCCCTCGCACCCGGGCTCCGCGCCCAGGGTGACATCGTAGACGGGCATCTCGTCGGGGCCGGCGTTCTCGATGAGCACGCTGGCTTCGTTCGTGCAGTACGCCCTGGTCGCCTCGACGATCTCGGTCGACAGCGTGGGGGTCGGGCCCGATGCGTCGGCGACCACCCGCACCGTCAGGTCGCGCTCGGCGGAGTCGGTCAGGGGGATGCTGGCCTCGAAGTGTCCGCCGTGGGGGGGATCGAAGGTCACGGGCAGGGTCCGGGTCTCGCCGGCGGGTACGACCATGAAGAGCAGGTCGGGAGGCAGGCGGAACGCGTCTCGCCGGTCGCCGGACTGCGCGTTCTCCAGGCGCAGGTCCCGAACGATCATGTCCTCATCGGTGTTGTTGATGAGCTGGATGACCTTGTCGACCGGGGTCTCGCTGGCCGCGATGTCGAACACCAGGGTCGTGGGCGTGACCTGCACCCCGCCCTCGACCGAGTCCGTGTCCAGCGGTCCGACCACGAACGGGTTGTCCGTGTCGGCGATGAACGGGCGCAGCTCGTCGCAGCCGGCGGCGAGCCACGGCAGCAGCAACAGGGTGACGGCAAGGGGTCGATTCACGCCAGCAATCTATCGGCTGGCACGACGATCCGCGCGTATGCGATCCACCCGCCTGGGTCCGGTACTCTCGCGAGTCCGCCGCGACCTAGAACGCGACGCCGACCGACAGGCCCTGCGCCACGCCCAGCTGGGTCGGCGTGCCGGGGCCCATGAGGGGCACCGCCCGCACGTCGTAGCGGAGCTGGGCGGAGACGTCGCCCTTGCCGACCGGGAGCATCCACTCGGCGCGCAGGCCGGGCATCACCGTGTACCAGAGCTCCTTGCGCTCCTGGCACTGGAAGGCGTCGTCGACGCAGGTGCCCTGGCGGAACATCACGCCCGCCTCGAGCTCCGGGCCGATCAGCAGGTCATCGCGCAGCTGGTAGGCGACCGAGACACCGGCGCTGGGCATGACGCCAACGAGGTCGTACTGGTCGATGTCGCTCCAGCGAGCCGCGAGGTCCCGCGTGGTGGCGCCGTAGCTGGAACGCAGGTGGAAACCGGGCTTCCACTCGCCTGCCCACTTGGGGCGCACGCCGAGCTCCAGCTCGCCGGCCCCGATGGGCAGCGACTCGGCGTTGAGCGTCGCGACCGCGCCGACGTGCAGCGAGACCGTGGTCTCGAGTGGCTGCAGATCCTCGATCTGCAGGTGGTCGCCGGCCTTGAGGCGGACGTTCTCCGCATAGACCGTGCGCCCGTCGGTGGTCAGGATCTCGAGCCGGTGCTTGCCGGGCTCGATGGCCACGACGCTGGGCAGGCTGCCCCGCGCCTGACCGTCAACCAGCAGCCGGGCGGTGACGAGGATGTCGTCGTACCCGGAGATGAGCGCGCGCTCGGCACGCGTCCGCTGGCCAGGGTCCCCCGCCAGGTAGATCGCTTCCCGCCCGCTGACCCGGTACTCCGCCCGGGGCACCTGCAGGCCGCCAGTGTGGCGGACGGTGCGGTCCTGGGCGTAGTCGTGGGCCTCGGTCACATCGACCAGGCCGTTGCCGTCGAGGTCGGCGGTGCGGCGGTCGGAGCCGAGGGCCTCGAGCAGGTAGTGGGTGTACACGCCGTTCTGGAGGCTCTTGTCCTCCATCGCGGGCTGGTAGTACTGGGCGGCGTAGAGCCGGGCCTCGGACTCGGTCACTTCGGAGACCGGGTTGGGGGCGGGCGGCTCGCCGCGCAGGCTGGACAGGCGATCCCGGGTGGTGCTGTTCACCACCGCGCGGCTGCCGTCGGCCCGGCCGTTGTGGCAGGTGTCCATGATCAGCACCCGGCGGCGGGGCACCAGCTCGGTGAGGGTCTCCTCGAGCCAGGCGACCTCGAGACCGCGGTCCTCCGGCGTCGCCAGCTTGGCGTCGCTGGGCAGGAACCACAGGCGGGTGCCGTCGATCGGGTCGAGCGTCAGGGTGCCGTGGCCGGACAGGTAGAGCAGGAAGGTGTCGTCCCGCTGCAGGCCCGCGGTGATCTCCTTCAGCTTCTTCACGATGGCGTCGCGGCTGGTTGCGTCCTTGCCGGTCAGCACGTGCACTTCGTCGTAGTCGCCGGTGACCGGATCGCGCAGGGCGGCGGCCACGTCGCGGGCGTCCTTGCCAGCGAAGCGCAGGGTCTCGAGCTCGGGATCGGCGTAGGTGTCCACGCCGATGAGCAGGGCGACGCGCTTGGCGCCGTACACCTGATCGGCGCTGCCGGTGTCCTTGACGGTCACCGTGCCGGCGAGGGCGGGCACCGCGCACAGGGCGAGGCCCGCGACCAGTCCGGCAGCGAGGGTCTTGTGGGTTGCAAGCAGGGTCAACAGCGGCTTCATCGCACGGCCTCCACCTGCTCTGCAGCGCAACGTCCGCCCAGCTCCCAGGCCGCCGCGCACACTGCCTCGGCCGTGGGCTCGACGGCGAGACCGTCGGCCACGTCGGTGGCGGTCAGCGGGGCATCGGTGCGGATGACGGCGAACACGGCGGACTCCTCTCCAGCTTCCAAGGCATACCCGACCAGATCGGCACCTGTCTTGAGATCCGCGGTGCCGGCCGTCACTTCCTGTGTGTGCAGGAGCTGGGCGCGGTCGCCGTCCACCCGGACGAGGGAGACGTGACCGTCGGCGTAGGCGTCGATCCGGAAGAGCAGGGTGTCCCCCGGCTCGTAGGTGCGACCGCGCTGGAAGCGGTCGGTGCCGGCGGTGGTCTGCACCGCCATGGACAGGTCTACCCCGGGGCCGACTCCGACGTCCCCGCGGGGGGTGAAGTCCTCGGGGTTGCCGATGCCGTCGTCCGCGGGCACGACCATGAATGCGACCAGCACGGCGGCGGCGATGGCGACCAGCGGGCCAGCGACGATCCACCAGCGACCGGGCTTGTTGGCGGGCGCGGGCACGGGCTCCGGGGCAGCCTCGACACTCGGAAGTGCCGGGACATCCTCGATGGACGGCGGATCCTGGGGCGTGCTCGCGATGAGCGCCAGGATGGAGGCGTCCAGGTCGGGCGGGTCCAGGGGTGGCAGCTCACCGAGCAGGCGGTCGAGCTCGTCCTCGGAGATCATCGGGCCGGTGCCGACAGTGTCGTCGCTCATGACGCCACCCCCCGCTCGGCCAGGATCTCGCGGAGGCGGGCGCGGGCCCGGGACACCCGGCGGCGCGCATTGGCCGGGGTGATGTCCAGCGCTTCGGCGAGCTCGTTGTGGTCCAGGCCCTCGACCGCACCCAGCAGGAAGGCCTCCCGCAGGGTCTCGGGGAGCTCCTGGATGGCGCGCTCGAGGTCGACGCCGGAGAGCGGGTCGCCGCTGGCGCGGGTCGCGGTGCCCTCGGGCCGCCAGAAGGTCTCGCCGCCCAGCTGCTCGTCCAGCTCGATGGTGTCGATGCGGCGGCGCTCCTTGCGGAAGCGGTCCCGGGCGACATTGGCGGCGATGCGGAAGAGCCACGGCTTGACCGGCTGGCCTTCCTTGTAGGTGTGGGCGCTGCGCCACACGCGGAGGAACGCTTCCTGGTACAGCTCGGCAGACAGCTCCCGGTCGCCCGTCCGTCGCGCCAGCCACGACCACACCGGGCCGCGGTAGCGAGCGAACAGGGCGCCGAATGCGTCCTGGTTGCCGGCTTGCACCATGATCATCAGGTCCTCGTCGGACGGCGAGTCGATTGTGCGCCCTCCAGCCACCCCATACGCTCCCTGGGTCCGCCGTGTGACACACGGACCCGTGTCAATGACCTGTCAAGGCCGGAAAAGCAGGCTCACTTTCAGAAACACGCTTCGATCCTGCGTCTTCGGCGCACCCTCCAGGCCGGTGCGCTCGATCCAGCCCAGGTGGACCGCGGTGCCCGGGTTCTCGAGCCAGGTCAGCAGCACGGTCGTCACCAGGCGATCATCGCGCTCGTTGCCCGCGGACCACTCGATCATGCTCCGCAGGCCCAGCTCCTTGGTGAATTGCCAGGCGGTCCAGTGCCGGATCAGGCCCGCCCGGGCCACCGAGCCGTCCGGACGCGCGAGGCGATCGGTGCGGCCGGTGGTGTCGAGGCG
>MDTC01077253.1_pt1 | contig 55044 bp, 49 predicted proteins | sample 811181 | NCBI WGS metagenome assembly MDTC01 (sample SAMN05326644, study PRJNA326480) | marine metagenome | isolation source: seawater | place: Pacific Ocean: North | collected 2011 | reverse complement strand
CCGGAGAAATTACCATCATTTGAGGTAGCTATGGGGTTTTCAGAGCAACTATCTTCAAATAATTCCCATTGAGCTAGAGTACCCAGTTGACCTTCAAATACATTGAATTCAACATTAGATGGGCTACAGAGTGTATCTTCAGAAATTAATAAGGATGTAGGATCTTGAGAGTGAGTTAATAAATAGACAGTTAATGTTACACAACTACTTACATCACATGAGTCGGCTTTACAGTAAAATGTTGTTGTAGAATCAATAGATATATCTGTAAATTGTTGATCATTAGTTGTTGCTATTAAAGAGTCCCCACAACCATTTAGGTATAGCTCCCATTTAGAGTCAAATCCTAAAATTCCGCCTATAATTTCAATATCAATATTTCCAATTTCACAAAGTGAATCATTTTCCGTAGTTATTTCAGTACACATAGTAGTAGAATTCGTACACTGAGCATGTAAAATTTTCAAAGGAGCAATAAAGAAGAAAATAATAATTAAATAATTTTTTTTCATGTTTTTACATCATTAGTTTTTATTCAGCCTCTGAATTACCATAACAGTAACAGAAGAATTAAATACGTTGTAGGAATAATCCATTTACAAAATCAATTTATCTAATATAGTGAACTTATCTAAATAAAGAGCTATAATTATTATCTAAGATTAGTAAATCTATCAATGTTAAAATTTAGAGTTTAATTATTTAGGTAATAATAAATGTAATACCTTAGCAACGGTGAATAAATTAACACATAAAAGAAACTCATTAGCAGAAATTTCTACAATTTTTGGAATGACTCTATTGCTAACACTTTTTGGAGTGTTTATTTATTTCATGTGGTCAGCTAATAAAAAATCTGAAGAAATTAAAGAACAATTAAGTTTAGATATCCTTTTTCATGAAAATATAGATGAGTCAATTGTTAAAATGATGGAGAAAAAACTTAAAGCAATGGGGACCTTTGTTAAGAATGCTGATTATGTCTCAAAGGAAGACGCAAGGTTATTAATGATGAAACATGTTGGAGAAGATGCATTTGAAATATTAGATGGTGTTAATCCTCTGCCATCATCAATACATGTTAATTTAAGCGCTGATTATGTTAACCCAGATAGTGCATCTGTCTTTGCCTCAACAATTATGAAAGGCAATGAACATATTATATCTGAAGTCTCCTATAACGAAGCCCAATTTTTAGAAATTGGAAATGTTTTTAAAAATTTTGAATTAATTATGTTATTTGTAGCTACAATACTTCTAATAATATCTATTTTATTAATTTACAACACAATTAGATTAGCCGTATTTTCTAAAAGATTTATAATAAGAACAATGCAATTAGTCGGTGCTAAGTCTTCATTTATAAGAAGACCATTTATTTTAAAGGCTGTTTTTCAAGGTTTTTTTTCTGGTCTTCTAGCAATTTTATTTTTAGTATCTCTTTGGTATATATTTACAAATATTAATCCTAATATAATTACTAAATTAAGTACAAATGAATTGTTGCTAAAAAGAGAGTTACTAGATTTTAGTATAATTGCTGCTGGTATTGTAATTACTGGAATTTTAGTAAGTGTTTTGTCCACTTATTTTGCTTTAAATAAATTTATTTGGATTAAATCAGAAAAGCTTTATTGATATGGAAGAAAAAAAGATGGTTTTAAAAAATAAAAATTACATTATTATAGTTACAGGGTGTATTATCGTTCTATTAGGTTTTTTGTTAATGTCAGGAGGTGGCTCAGAAGACCCTGAAGTTTTTAATGAATCAGAATTATTTTCCTTTAGAAGGATCACGCTAGCTCCTTTTATGGTTTTATTAGGTTATGGTGTTGTTCTTTATGGAATAATGAAGAAAGCTTAATCAAAATCTATTGGAAATATTAATCGCTTTATTATTGGGAATTGTCCAAGGACTAACAGAATTTCTTCCTGTCAGTAGCAGTGGTCATTTAGAGTTGGTAAAAGTTATTTTTTCTTCAGATATTTCAGCAAAGGAAAGCATGTTAATGACTGTTGTATTACATTTCGCAACTGCTTTAAGTACTATTGTAATATTTAGAAAAGACATTCAGAAAATTTTAACTGGTATATTTTCATCCGTTGATGTTTCACAAAGAAAATTTTCACTTAAAATTATTATTTCAATGATGCCTGCTGTTATTGTAGGTGTTTTTTTTGATGAGCTAATCGAGAATTTTTTTAACGGTCAAGTATTATTAGTTGGTGTTATGCTATTAATTACAGCGTTGTTACTTTTTCTTGCCGATCGAGCAAAAACAACTAATCTTGAAGTTAGTTTTATGAACAGCTTCTTAATCGGAATTGCTCAAGCAGTTGCTATTTTACCAGGTGTGTCTAGATCTGGAGCTACTATTGCAATTTCAGTATTATTGGGTATTGATAAAGAATCAGCAGCTAAGTTTTCGTTTTTAATGGTAATCCCTTTAATTTTTGGTAAAATGATAAAAGACATCTTTGATGGTGCTTTGTTTATTGATAATATCAATTTCGTAAGTTTAATTATTGGCTTTATTGCAGCTTTTCTAACTGGATTATTTGCCTGCACTTGGATGATTAAATTAGTAAAAGAAAGTCAACTTAAATATTTTTCAATTTACTGTTTAATTATTGCCACAGCAACTATTTTATTTGTGATGCTATGATTAACAATCCCTATTCAGAAGGTCAGGTACTAGTAATTGATAAGCCACTTGAATGGACATCTTTTGACTTAGTCAATAAGATTAGATACGCCATTAAAGATAAATACAAGATTAAAAAAATCAAAGTTGGTCACGCAGGTACGCTAGATCCTCTTGCTACAGGTGTTGTTGTTGTTTGCACTGGAAAGAAAACTAAGATAATAGATGGGTTTTTAGTTGAAGACAAAGAATACGTTGGAAAAATTCAATTAGGATCTACAACTCCCTCATTTGATCTAGAAACTGATGTTGATAATTATTATAAAGTTCCATACATAGATCAGAGCAAGATTGATTTTTTAATCAAAAAATTTTCTGGCGAACTTGATCAAGTTCCACCAATTTACTCTGCCAAACGCATAAATGGAAAAAGAGCCTATCAATTTGCTAGGGCGAATGAAAAAATTTCATTGACTGCAAAAAAAGTAGAAATTAAAGAACTAGATCTCTCTTTAGAATCAGAAAATATACTCTCATTTCGCTGCAAATGTTCTAAGGGAACATATATAAGGGCTTTGGCTAGAGACATTGGGTTCGCTCTTAATTCTGGAGCTTTTTTAATTGAATTAAGAAGAATTAGATCAGGAAGTTTCTCAATTGATGATGCTAAATTGATTGATGATTGGGTAGATATCATAAAGTCATCATAATTTTTATTAATTTCGTCGCTCATTTATAAACCATATCATGAAATTATCAGAATTTGAATTTAATTTACCAGAAAAACTAATTGCTGAGTTTCCAGCTGACCAAAGAGACGAATCTAGACTTATGGTTGTACACCGCGATACTGGAAAAATAGAGCATAAGACATTTAAAGATGTAATAAATTACTTTAATGATGGCGATGTTATGGTAATGAATGACACAAAAGTATTTCCTGCTAGAATGTATGGTAATAAGGAAAAAACTGGAGCTAAAATCGAGGTTTTTTTACTTAGAGAACTTAACAGAGAAAGCTTACTTTGGGATGTTCTTGTTGATCCTGCTAGGAAAATAAGAATAGGAAATAAATTATATTTTGGTGAGGAAGATGAATTAGTTGCTGAAGTTATTGATAACACAACATCAAGAGGTAGAACATTAAGATTTTTATTTGATGGTTCTTACCATGAGTTTAAATCTACAATCACAAAATTAGGTCAAACACCACTTCCTAAATATATTAACAGAGAACCTGTACCTGAAGATGAGGAAAGGTATCAAACCATTTTTGCAGCTAATGAGGGAGCCGTAGCAGCTCCAACAGCAGGGTTGCATTTTAGCAAACAGCTTAGGAAGAGATTAGAAATAAAAGGAGTAGAATTTGTTCCTCTTACCCTTCATGTTGGTTTAGGTACATTTAGACCTGTTGATGTTGAGGACTTGACAAAGCATAAAATGGATTCTGAAGAATTATACATTGGTGAACATACATCTAAAGTGGTGAATGCAGCAAAACTAAATAAAAAGAAAGTATGTTCTATTGGTACTACTGTTACAAGAGGATTAGAATCTTCAGTTTCTGTAAATGGGAACTTAAAACCTTTTGGTGGTTGGACCAATAAATTTATTTTCCCCCCCTACGAGTTTAATATTCCTGATGCTATGATTACCAACTTTCATACCCCAAAATCAACCCTTTTAATGATGATTTCAGCTTATTGTGGTCATGATTTGCTGATGAAAGCTTATAAGGAGGCAGTTAAAGAAAAGTATCGTTTTTATTCTTATGGCGATGCCATGTTAATACTATAAAAAATTAAGCCTCGTAAATCGAGGTTTTTTTTTGATGACAAAAAAGATAGACATAAGACAATTAAATTTAGAAGAATTAACTTCAAAATTGGAAGATTTAGGGGAGAAGTCCTTTAGAGCAAAACAGGTTTATGAGTGGCTTTGGAAGAAAAGAGCTACTTCTTTTGATCAAATGACTAATCTATCTCTTTCTTTACGAAATACTATCAAAGATAATTTTGTTATTAATGCCATACAATTAACTGAGGCTCAAAAAAGCAAAGATAGAACTATAAAAAATGCCTTTTTACTTTCGGATGACTCAGTTATAGAAGGTGTTCTGATTCCAACTAAAAAAAGAATGACAGCTTGTGTATCAGTTCAAGTTGGATGTAGTTTGAATTGTGCATTTTGTGCAACAGGAAAGTTAAAAAGAGTAAGAAACCTTAATCCTGACGAAATATATGATCAAGTTGTGATGATTAGTCAACAGTCAAATTATGAATATAATATACCACTTTCTAACATTGTTTTTATGGGGATGGGAGAACCTTTACTAAACTACAAGAATGTTTTAGCATCGATTGATAAAATAACATCAAAAAATGGTTTGGGAATGTCACCAAAACGTATCACTGTCAGCACTGCAGGTATTGCAAATAGGATTATTCGATTGGCTGATGAAGAGGTTAAATTTAACTTGGCATTATCATTACATGCCGCAAATGATGAGAAGAGGAATAAAATTATGCCTATAAATGAAAGCAACTCGTTGGAAGTGTTAAAAAAAGCCATGACTTATTTTGTTAATAAGACACAATCTAGACCTACACTTGAATATATTATTTTTAAAGATTTTAACGATAAGCTTAAAGATGCTAGAGAGTTAGTAGATTTTTGTCAAAACTTCCCTTGTAAGGTAAATATAATTGAATACAACCCTATTGATCAAGGAAAGTATCAACAAGCAATTCCGGAAAAAGTTGATGCCTTTGCCAACTATCTAGAACAAAAAAATATTATTGTTAATGTTCGAAGAAGTAGGGGGAAAGATATTGATGCTGCATGTGGACAGCTAGCGAATAAAAATGGCTTATCTATTTAATTTTTTACTGCTTTTTTGTAAAAAATAATAGCAAATACCAGCTGAAATAATATCAGAAATTGGAAATGAATACCAAATACCTTCAATCCCATAGTAAACAGGCAAAATAAGAACTAAAGGGATTAAAAATAAACCTTGTTTAGTAAGTGTAAGTAATAAAGCTGGAATTGCCTTTCCTATTGCTTGATAATAGGAAGGAGCAATTAAATGAAATACTATTACAGGAGTTGCAAAAAATATCCAAAATATGGCATTGGGTGCATATAATATTAATTTTTCATCTTTTGTAAAGATATATGGGATAAAATCAGCGCCAATCATTAAAATAGCACCTATGAAACTAGCAATTATAAACCCATAAATCAATGCTACTTTAATTACAGAACTTACTCTATTGAACATTTTGGCTCCATAATTATACCCAGCTATAGGCATAAACCCTTGTGCGATTCCAATTAGAGGGAAGAGTGCAAACATGGTCATTCTAGTGGCTAATCCATACACAGATATTGCAATTTCACCACCCATACCTCCAGCAAGATTTCCGTAGTAAAAAAGTGTATTATTTAGGACTATTGCCAACAGACTAATAGTTCCTTGACGTAATAAATTAACTGAACCTATTTTAAAAATTTCGCTAACTACAACTTTATTAAGTTTAAATAAAATTAGGGTTACTTTTAATTCAGCTTTTTTAGATAAATAAAAATAGATTATAAAACTTGCACAACCTAAATAGGAAATAGTAGTTGCCCAACCTGCGCCTGCCATCCCAAGATCAAATAGATCAATAAAAATATAGTCTAAAGCAATGTTTAGTACTGACGGAATTAGTAAAGCAATCATAGCAATTTTAGCCTTACCTTCTGCTCTTAGATTATTATTAGCCATCATTGATAAAGCTAGAAAGGGAATACCGATTAAAACAATTGAAAAGTAAGTTTCAGCTAGGGGCATTATATCTCCTTTGGCACCAAAAACGTCTAAAATTGGGGTTTTAAAAAAAACACCAATAATCAGGGCCAAAAAAGCAAGAAAAATTGTAAGTGAAATTTGATTATTAAATGCCAATTGCGCTTTTTTACTGTCTGCCTTTCCTAAGGCTCTTGAAACAATGCTTCCTCCTCCAATTCCTATTGACATACCAATTGATGAAAACAAAAATGAGATTGGGAAAATTACTGAAATAGCACCAATAGCTAATTCTCCTATGTATTGACCAACAAAGAAGGTGTCTACCACCATATTTAATGACATTACCATAAAACCTATAGCGGCTGGTAATGCTTGCTTTAAAAGTAGTTTGGATATTTTTTCAGTGCCTAAATAAGAAGATTTTTCAGAAGATAAATTCATCTAATTACACTAAATTATTTTCAATCATATATTCAACAATTTGCACTGCATTTGTGGCTGCTCCTTTTCTCAAATTATCTGCTACAATCCATAAGTTTAATCCATTTTCTATTGTATAATCTTCTCTTATTCTTCCAACAAAGACTTCATTTTTTTCATGTGCATTGATGGGCATAGGATAATCAAAATTTAGATTATCGTCTTTTATTACAACACCATTTGTGTCTGATAATGCATCATAAATTTCTTCAATTTTAAAATTATTTTTTGTTTTAACATTAACTGCCATAGAGTGCCCACCAACCACAGGAATTCTTACTACTGTTGCAGTAACTTTTATTTCATCAGAGTCGAATATTTTTTTTGTTTCATCTACAAGTTTAATCTCTTCTGTGGTATAGCCATTTGGAAGAAAATCGCCACCATGTGGAAAACAGTTTTTATCAATTGGGTGTGGATATATTTTATCACCATTAATTTGACTTCTTTCGTCCATCATTTGTTTTACCGCAGCAGCACCAGTTCCTGTCACTGATTGGTAAGTGGAAACAACAATTCTATCGATATTAAATCGATGATGAATTTCCTTTAGTGCAAGTACCATTTGAATGGTAGAACAATTAGGATTGGCGATTAAATTATTATATGGATTTATTGTATGGCCATTTATTTCAGGAACAACTAACGGAACATTTTTATTCATTCTCCATGCTGAAGAATTGTCAATTACTTTAGTTCCGTTTTTCGAAAAAGTTGGAGCCCATTTTCTTGAAATTTCACTTCCTGCACAAAAAATGGCAATTTCAGGTTTTTTAGATAATGCATTTTCTATACTTTCTATTTCAAAAGTATCTGATTCAAATTCAATTTGCTTACCTATGCTTTTTGGAGAGGCGACTAATATTAGCTTTTCGATAGGTAATCTAAATTCGCTTATTACCTTTAAAACAACATTTCCTACAAGTCCTGTACAACCTACAATAGCTAATTTCATAAATTAAATTTTGATCAAAAATAGTATATTTATTACCTGCAACAATCCTTTATGAAACTGTTTAATGTTTTATGCATCTTATTATTAATCTCTAGCTCTGTAATAGGGCAGTTTAATGATGATTTTTCTGATGGGGATTTCACAAATGACCCTACTTGGGTTGGACAAGATTCACTTTTTAAAGTGAATTCTATTGGTGAGCTTCAGCTTAATGATACTAACAGCATTACTGACGAAGCTTTTTTAATTCATAATTCTTGGAGTTTTGATTTTTCGGACTCTATTATTTGGGATTTTAGAATCAAATTACTTTTTGACAATCCATCATCAAGTAATCAAACTAGATTTTACCTTACATCTAGTAATTTTGAATTGAGTAATTCTTTAAATGGATATTATATTTCCATTGGAGAAACAGGCTCAGAAGATAAAATTAAACTTTACAGACAAGATGGAACTACATCTTCCTTAATATGTTCCGGGCAAAATACTTTTTCTAATGATGTTAATCTTAACGTTCGAGTTACAAGAGATTCTATTGGTAATTGGGGAATATTTTCTGATACTACTTTAACTTCAAACTTTGTTTTGGAAGCAACAGGGATCGATGATACTTATACTTCGTCTAATTGTTTTGGTGTGTATTGTAAATATACTTCAACTAGGAGTACAAAGTTTATTTTTGACGATATCTCTATAGAAGGACAAATATTTTTTGACTCTATTGCTCCTTCAATTGTGGATTATAACTTTGAATGTTCTAATATTTTAGAAATTATTTTCGATGAAATATTAGATTCTTCTTATAGTTTTCAAAACTTTCTTTTAATTGAGTCTAACCAAAACCCTATTGGAATAGAAAATAATGATAATGGTTATCAACTTAACTTTGAAACTAACTTTATTGGCGGCGACACATTAGCATTGTTAGTTTCTTCTATTGAGGATTTATATTCAAATGTTCTTAATGATACTTTCTATTTCTTAGTTCCAGATACATCTACAAATGTTCTATTAAGTGATAATTTTTGTGATGGTGATTTTATAAATTCACCATCATGGTATGGAGATGATAGCTTATTTTATGTTAATGTTAGCGGGAATCTTCAATTAAATGATAGTCAAGTTATTGCAGACAACGCTTGTTTGACAGTAAAAACTGGTTTATTAGATTTTTCCGATTCTTTGATTTGGGATATTAGAATGAAATTACTTTTTAATAATCCATCAAGTGCAAACCAACCAAGGTTTTACTTAGTTTCAGATAATGAAAATTTGAAAGAAAATTTAAATGGATATTACATTTCTATAGGGGAAGTAGGTGAAAATGATAAGATTAATCTTTATCGCCAAGATGGTTTATCAACTACAAAAATTTGTTCTGGATATTTTACTCACAGCAGTAATATTAATATTAAAATAAGAGTAACTCGAGATATTGCTGGCAATTGGTTAATAGAATCTGATAGCACTGTAACAGGTGGTAATTTTGTTTATGAGGGAGGCTGCACGGACACCAATCATACTTATTCAATGTTTACTGGGGTATATTGCAGATATACCTCGTCTTACAGTACAGACTATATTTTTGATGATTTTTTGGTCTCTGGCCATTCAATTTTTGATACTGTTCCACCAATTATTTCAAAACTAAAAGTTGCAGGAAAGAATAAATTATTAATTGAATTTAGTGAGCCAATTAATTCAAGTGCTGAGGACACTTCAAATTACATTATACTTGGTACCAACCAATTTCCTAATAATATTTTTCAGTCTGAACTCGGATATCAGTTAAATTTTGACAATTCTTTTAAGGGCGGGGATACGATAACTCTTTCCGTTTCAGCAATTGAAGATTTTTCTTTCAACATTTTAAACGATACAGTACATACTATTGTTTTAGACACCGCTAAATTTGGAGAATTATTATTTAATGAGCTATTGTTTGATCCTATTGAAAACGGTAGCGAATATGTAGAAATATTTAATAATTCAGCTAAAAGATTTAACTTAAATCAATACTTTTTTGCAAAGCTAAATGAGGATAAAGATAGTTTGGTGAGTTATGAACCTATTAATAATTCAAGTATAATAGACCCAGGCGAATTATTATTATTTACTAAATATCCTTCGATTACTGTTCGCGATTATTTTAACTCTGATCCTAGTAGATTTGTTGCTCTTGACGAAATTTCTAATTCATACTTTACAAACAGCGAAGAAACAATTTATTTATTGAGTCCAGATTCAATTATTATTGACGTGTTTAATTATTCTGTTGATATGCATTTCGAACTTATTGATGATCCATCTGGTGTTTCTTTAGAGAAAATAAGTCCTTCTTCGTCTTCAAACAATAAAACGCTTTGGCATAGTGCTTCGGAAAATTCTGGATGGGGAACACCAGGGCTTCAAAATTCACAACTATACAAAATATCTAATAGTAATTTTGAATTTACTATTGAGACAAAAGTTTTCTCTCCCGATAATGATGGATTTGATGACATTGCTATTTTCTCTTATAATTTATCTGAAGTTGGACTAACAGGAAGTATTACTGTCTTTGATCAATTTGGTAGATTAATTAAAAAAGTTAAGACTAACGAATTATTAGGAAATCAGGGCGTGATTACTTGGGACGGGACTAATGAACAAGGTCAGAAAGCTAACGTAGGAATTTATTTAGTTCTATTTGAATATTTCAATTCACTTGGTGAGTTTTATTCAATAAAAAAAACAATAACTCTTAAAACTAGGTTTTAAATAAGTTTATTCAATTTCTAAAAGGTACATATATTTTAAGATATTTGTTTTATTGGAAATGACAGTCGAAGATATTAAAAGTCCCGTTAAAGAGGAAATGGTTTTATTTGAAGAAAAATTCAAATCTGCCATGAAAAGTGAAGTTGCCTTATTAGATAAAATAACTCACTATATTATTAAAAGAAAGGGAAAACAGCTTAGACCTTTGTTTGTTTTTCTTTCAGCTAAAATGCTTGGACAAGTCAAAGAAGGTACTTACTTAGCTGCTTCATTAATTGAACTTTTGCATACAGCAACACTTGTACATGACGATGTTGTTGATGATGCTTCAGAAAGGAGAGGGTTTCTATCTATTAATGCACTCTGGAAAAATAAAATTGCAGTTTTGGTAGGTGATTATTTGTTATCACAAGGGCTACTTCTTACCACTTCAAATAAAAGATTAGATTTATTGGAACTCGTAAGTAAAGCTGTTAAGGAAATGAGTGAGGGAGAGCTATTGCAAATGGAAAAGGCAAGAAAAATGGATATTACTGAAGATGTTTACTTTCAGATTATTCGTCAAAAAACAGCTTCTTTAGTTGCTGCATGCTGTGCAACGGGAGCTTGCTCAGTAGTTACAGAAAGAGAAATAATTGATAAAATGGAAAATATTGGAGTAAGTGTCGGAATGGCTTTTCAAATAAAAGATGATATTTTTGATTATGGATTTTCAGATAATATAGGCAAGCCAACGGGGATAGATATTAAAGAAAGAAAGCTAACATTGCCGTTAATTTACACGCTAAATAAGGTCGACAAACCTACTAAAAGAAAAATCATTAATGTTATCAAAAAAGAAAAACAAGACCCGAAACTTGTTCAAGAGATTGTCCAATTAGTAATTAGTGAAGGAGGAATAAAATATGCTGAAAAGATAATGCATCAATACAAAGATAAAGCCCTTGACGATTTAAAATATTTTCCTGAATCAGATGCAAAAAAATCTTTTATAGGATTAATTAATTACTCAATTAATAGAACCAAATAGTGATTGAATCTTTAAAGTAAATGTCATCTAATGCAAAGTCATATTTAAATGCTCAAATCAAAGTACTAGAGAATGTGCCAGGGATCTATCAATTTTATGATGATAAAAAAAAATTATTATACGTTGGCAAAGCAAAAAAATTAAAAAACCGAGTTAGTTCTTATTTTTCAAAAATCAAATTTGAAAATAGAAAGACTCAAATTATGGTGCAAAAGGTACGCTCTATAAAAACCATTCATTTAGATTCTGAAATGGATGCTTTACTTTTAGAAAATTCTCTTATTAAAAAACACCAACCTAGATATAATATTCAATTAAAAGATGATAAAACATATCCTTGGATATGTATTAAAAATGAACTTTTTCCTAGAATATTTTACACTAGAAAAAAGATAAAAGACGGATCTCAATATTTTGGTCCTTATCCATCAGTTAAAGTGGTGAAGACTGTAATTGATATGGTTAAAGAAAGCTTGGAAATAAGATCTTGCGACCATAAACTTACTGAAGATAAAATTCAAAGCGGATTTTTTAAGACAGCAGTAGATTTTTATATTGGGAACTGTAAAGGCTGTTGTCAAGGAAAAGTAAGCAAAGAAATTTATCAAAAAAGATTGGAAATGGTCAAACAAGTTTTAAATGGTCAAACCAATAAAGTTTTAAAAGAATTGAGGCTATCAATGAAAGAAATGGCAAGCGTTTACAGATACGAAGAGGCGGATAAGCTTAAAAGAAAAATTCAAAATGTAGAAAGGTTCCAGGCAAAATCCGCTGTGGTAGATAACAATATAAATAATGTTGGGGTGATGAATGTTGAAAGTTATGATAAAAATGCATTTGTAAATGCCTTAATAATTATGAACGGTTCCATCACTAAAACTAAATCTATCACTATTCAAAAACAATTAGATGAGTCAGATGAAGTGATTTTAGCTTATGCTTTAGCTGATAATTTTAAAGATTTTTTTGGTTCCATTGATGAAATTATTTTACCATTTGACATTTATTTAGAATCCTCAATAAATACTCATATTCCAAAAAGAGGGGATAAACGTACTTTATTATTGTTATCCAAAAAAAATGCAATGGCCAAAAAAATGGAATTTCAAAAGGCAGAAGCAATTAAAAATCCTAAATCAACTACTTCAAAATTATTAGAAATAATTAAAAATGATTTGAGATTAACAAGTGTTCCTAATCACATAGAATGTTTTGACAACTCAAATATTCAGGGTAATTTTCCTGTTGCCGCATGTGTTGTTTTTAAAGATGCCAAACCAAGTAAAAAAGACTACCGGCATTTCAATATAAAAACTGTTGAGGGACCAAATGATTTTGCATCAATGGAAGAAGTTATTTTCAGAAGATATTCTAGATTAATCAATGAAAAAAAGGGATTGCCACAGTTAATAATTGTTGATGGAGGTAAGGGGCAATTATCAAGTGCAATTAAAAGTCTACATCGTTTAAAAATTTATAATCAGGTTGCAGTTATTGGAATTGCAAAAAGATTAGAAGAAATTTATTTTCCTGGTGATCAATATCCTATTTATTTAGATAAAAAGAGCCCAACACTTAAAGTTGTACAACAAATGAGAAATGAAGCGCACCGTTTTGGAATTACACACCATAGACTAAAACGTTCAAAGGCAATGATCAATTCTTCTTTAACTTCTATTGACGGAATTGGAGAAAAAACGGCTACTTTTTTGCTTCAAAAATTTAAGTCAGTGAAGCAAATTAAAGCAACTTCTGTAGACGAAATTAGTTCTTTGATAGGAAAGTCAAAAGCTAAAAAAGTAATTGACGGGTTGAATACATAACATATTATATTACGTACAATATTTCTCATATCTCGTAAATTGCTAATAAATATTTAATTTATATCTATAATTTCAATATATTTAATTAATGTTTAATGTAGGACCAATTATTATTAATCTTTTGTTGGATAATGACTGTGTGGTTGTTCCTGGTTTCGGAGGTTTTGTTGCTCAATACTCATCCGCAAAATTAGACGAATCAACAGGATTTTTCTCTCCACCTTCAAAGCAAGTTTTATTTAATAAAAATTTAATTAACAATGACGGATTACTAGCTAACAAGGTAGCGCAAGTAAATAACTTGAGTTACAAGGAAGCAAATGATTTAATTATTAAAAAAGTCAAATTATTAAATCTTGAGTTACAATCTAAAAAACAAGTCAACATTAAGGAGCTTGGTTTAGTTTATTTAAAAAATGATATTGTAAAGTTCAAACAAAATTCTGAAAATATTTTATCTGAATCATATGGCCTAACAGCTGTAAATATTAAAGAGTTTCAGCGTCATAACTCTGAAGAATCGTCCAAAACTATTTCAATAAATACTTCTCAAACTACAAACTTTGGTAAATGGTGGATAGCTGCTGCTATTGTTCCTATTGTTTTTTATTCAGCATGGTTACCACTGAAAACAAATTTATTTACAAAGAACGAAACATTTAGTTACTCAGATTTGAATCCTTTTACTTTCAAAAAGGTAAAACAAACTTTCCCTGAAAATTTAATAGATAGTGACATTGAAATAATTAATGATGATATTAATTCCTCCTCTACAAAAACAATTACACCGTCTGCGCAGCTTAATAATTTAGAAAATCCTAACAAAGCTGTAAATAGCTCTGTAGAAGAATCCGCTGTTACCACTAAAGTATCGAAAAGATTTCATCTAATTGTCGGATGTTTTAGTAGTAAGAAAAATGCCAATAATCTTGTACTAAAACTAAGGAAAAGTGGTGAAAATGCACTTGAATTAGATATTCACAAGAACTTACACAGAGTTTCTATAGCTAGCTTTAGCAGTAAAAAAGAAGCTATTAAATATAAAACGCAACTCAAAAAAAATCATCGTATCTCCTCTTGGGTACTCAGAAAATAATGCCTAGCGAAGAATTTAAAAAAGCTTACCAAGTTTTATCGGCAAAGTGTTCCAGAAAAGAAATCACAACAAATGAAGCCCTTAAATTTGCGATTAAATTTAAACTGAAACTTATTGAGAAAAATAGGTTGATCAATGAGCTTAAAAAAAGTAAATTTATTGATCACAAAAGGTACGCTAAAGCATTCGTAAACGATAGATTTCAGTTTTATAAATGGGGTAAACTCAAAATTAAATACCAACTAATACAAAAAGGAATTGAAGAGCACCTTATTGAACTCGCTTTGAACGATATTGATAATAAAGAGTATTATAATTTAATTACTCAAGAAGCAAAAAAAAAGTATGCTACTCTAGAAAAGGAAGACGATTATAATACCAAACAAAAGCTTTGTAAATACCTAAATCAAAAAGGTTTTGAAGGAGAATTAGTTTTTGAAGTAGTAGATAGTTTAGAAATTTAAAGAGTATTGCCATAGTAGTGTTCTAGGTGGCATAACATTACCAGGTCTATTGGTATATTCTCTGTTGAGTACATTGTTCATTAAGATAGAAATTTTAGATTTCTCGTCTATTTGATAAGCTAATCTAGCATCAAAAACCACATCCCCTGTCATTCTTGCATTTCGATAGATTCCATATTCCGGAAGAATATTAATTTCTGAATCAACAAATACATCGTCTACATTTTCCATTAAACTGGTATATCTAGTGCTTAATCCTAAAGCAATTTTTTTATAATCTATTTGAAAGTCAATTTTTAATAGGTGCTTGTTTCTATATTTAAGTTGGGTTTTAGCTGGATTTGTAGTATTTGGATTGCTAAATGTAGCTAAGTAAATAGAGTCTGGGTTTACAGCAATAGGGTTGATAAAAGTATAGCCAGCTAAAACTGAAAGTTTCAAGTTATCTAACAAGTTTCCTTGTCCTATTAAATTAACCTCAAAACCTGGAATATTAGCATTTTGAATATTAGTACTTCTAGCTCCAATAATTTGACTAAGAGTTTCAATCGGTCCAATACCTTGAGATAAATTTTGAATAATTAAATTATCTCTTTCATCTTTAGAAAGTTCATTTCCATTCATATCATAAAAGCCAAACATAAATTCCATCATATTTGAGTACTGTGTGATAAAGCCAGAAACATCTAAATAACCTTTAAAATTTCCAATTTTAAATCCTTGTTTAAATCCTATTTCACTACTCCAACCATGCTCTGGTTGAATATTTTGGTTAGGGAATATATTTAATCCTCCCACAAAAGTAGAAATGTATTTTTCAGCAATTGATGGAAATCGATAGCCTTGACCGTAAGAAGCTCTTATAAAAGTATATTCCATTGGTTGATATGTTCCTCCAAATCTAAAAACAGGTTGAAATGGGATGTTTAAATTTTTATTAAATAACTTTCCTCTAGATTCAATACTGTCAATTTTAAAATATTCCATTCGCATTCCTGCTGTAATATTGAACTTATTCCATTTTTTATCTGTTTGGAAATATCCAGCAATATTAGTAGTACTATGATTTCCGTAGAGTTGGGATTCCACATCTGTATATGAGCTCATTGCACCACTTGTAATGGTTAGCTTATGATCAAATCTTTTTTGAAATTGGTACTCGCCAAAATAATAGTCAGCAATAGAACTTTGGTTTGTATTATTTTGATTATTGGTTTTGAAAAATCTTGTTTTTAATTGATGTTTCACCCCATTTTCCTTAACAATATTTAAATAGGGGTCAATCATAATTCTGTATGTAGTTGAATTACTCATCGTTGTTGTTGAATCATCAGTTCCACCTAGTGCATGTAGAACACTATCTGCATTAGCCCACAAAAAAAATAAGTTACTTTGGTTAAAATTAGTGTTTAGGTTTAGTCCATATGAAATTCCTTTGTGGTTTTTGGCACTATGATTCCATCCAGTATTTAGTCTTATTCTTTGGTCTTTAGCTCCATATTTGTAACCCTGATCTTTCATAAAAAATCCTCCTAACACTAAGTCATTGTAATCATCAATCTTTCTTAAATGGGTAAAATTTGCTTGCACATATCCTTGGGGTTTATTCCACCAAGTTTGATTGTTTCTTTGATTTAATAAAGAATCTTCTCCAGTTAATGATGTCCCAATTCTCGAGCCATAACCTTTCATGTAAAAGCCGTTAGAAAGGTTAATCTTAGTAAGAGGTTTACTTTTTGGATATTTAGTTCTAATATTAATTACTCCGTTAAGAGCAGAAGATCCATAAAGCACAGAAGAAGCCCCCTTCAAAACTTCTATTTGTGCAATGTTTTCTAATGGGATTGCAGTCCACTTAATATCATTTGCATCACCACCAAGCATCGGCATTCCATCTACCATTACCAATACCCTACTTCCAGCTCCATAACTCCATCCACTACCACCTCTAATACTTACCTGATTTTCATTAACCTGAACGCCAGGAACTTGTTCAATAATTGCTTCAGCGTCTCTTGTGGCTTTATTTTCAATTAACGTAGGTTTTATCACTGACATTGATACAGAAACATCACCTAATTTTTGTTCGTATTTACCAGCTGATATAACTACATCGTCAAGTTGGTTAGATTCTTCAATAAGTGAAATATTTACTGTTATTTTTTCAAACTGGTTTAAAGTGAGTTTTTTAAATTGTGTTGAATATCCAATGTATTTAAAGTATATTTCATATTCACCAGGTATAAGATTTAATTGATAATTACCATTTACATCACTAGAGGTTCCTTTACTTTTTTCAAATATAACATTCACACCAATTAAAGGTTCTTGAGTGATGGCATCAACAATTTTCCCTTTAATTACAGAATTTTGAGCATAAAAACTATAAATTGAAATTATTAGAATAGAAATAGCTAACAGAGTTTTTTGAAGATATGTAGTATTAGTGTTCATTGAATATCAATCATTAATTTACTTAGTCTTTTTCTTTTTTGGTCCAGAATATTTATATGTTATCTTTTTTAAGATGTCTTTAGTTTTTACTCCTTCTTTGTAAATTACATGAAGAACAAGTTTACTCCTGCGATTATAAACTTTCATATCTCCATGCTTTTTGTTGTCTTTATAATTAGTTTCACTTAATAGATTTCCTTTTCTATTAAAAGACTTATAACAACCATTTAACAATCCTTCTTTATATGAAACAATGCTACTTTGGATTACACCACCTGGATAGAAGTAAGTTGATAAGCCACTTAATTTTCCATTGTCATAATTCTCAACACTTTTAACAGTACCGTCATACTCACTGTACTTTGTCCACTTTCCGTGATTTACAGATTTTTTAACAATTCTATTTTCATCAGGTATTAAAATACTTCTCACATCAACTATTTTATAGTTTCTTTCTTCAATTATTTTACCCTCTGAGGACCAGTATGTCCATTTATTATTTTTATAATTATTTTGATAATCTCCCTCATATTTAAGTTGACCGTTCATGTAATACCCTTTCCAGTGAGCATCCATATTTCCTTTCTCAAAAAATCCTTTGTCCTTTATTTGCCCATTTTCATACCATGAAGTCCATAGACCATCTTCAAGATTATTGATAAAGTGACCTTCCATGGATTTTATATTATTTTCATAAAAAGTCGTCCATAAGCCATTTTTTTGATCGAGACTGTAAATTCCATTTCTCCATAAATTACCATTATTATAATAGAATTTCCAAGTACTATCTTTTTGTCCGTTTATAAATTCGCCTTCATAATATATTTGACCTTTGGGATAATAGAATTTCCAATAACCATGTTGTTGATTGTCCTTAAATCCACCTTGCATGTCTATATTTTTATTGCTATAATAATAGATCCAATATCCATTTTTCTTTCCAGCAATATAGTTACCATCTATTAGTAGGTCTCCACTTGATGTAAATTCCTTGAAAACACCATTCTTAACTCCTTTGGTGTATGAGTTTATTTGATACAGTTGGTCAGAAGTTATGAACCTCTCCTTCCAAGTACTATCTCTTTTACCGAGGTGGTAAAATCCACTTTTTCTTATTTCACCGTTTGGTTTGTAATAATAATAGTTACCATCTTTTACTCCTTCATTGATGTGTTCTAAAACTTTTAATTTTCCAGATGGGTAATAACTTTTAATAGATCCTTTACCGTTACTAACAATCTTTATTCCACTAGTGTCAAAATAGTTTAATATATACTCATTGGTGTCTAAGGGTTTAAAGTAAGTTTCCTCCATAATTTCCCCATTGTTGTAATAGTAAAACCACTTTCCTTTTTTAATGCTAACAATTTCATCCGATTTTTTAATATTTTCAATTAATTGAGTAGAGTCATAGGGGCTAATTCTAGGGCTTATAATATAGCTGCCTTTTTCGGCAAGATTCCCATTATAGTAATAGGCTTCAAAAGTCGAATCAGCAGCACCTAAAGTAAAATTTCCTTTTACTTTAATTTTTCCATTAGCATAGTAAGAACTAAATTTACCGTTTAGTTGGCCATCGTAATACTCACTTATTTCTTGAATATTTCCATTGGGATAATAGTATTTCCATGTTCCAATTTTTGATCCTATTCTAGCAGCTCCAAAAGTTTTATATCTTCCAATACTTCTTATTTGCTTTTTATCCCTATTCCAATAAGTTATTATTTCATCATTTTTAAGTAATCCTGAATTATCTTGACTGTATAAAAATTGGTGTTCAAATATTATATTTATTAATATGAATATGTAAAGCAATGATTTTTTCAAAATAAATTAAATTATTGTGGTAAATAAACAAATTCTACCCAACCAGGCACTTTATAGTTTTGATTGAAATTTGAATTAAATCTCCATTTTTTTGTGTAATCTAATGCGTTTTTTAATAGACAATTATTTTTTGTATTTGTATTTATTGAATTTATTTTGCAATCAGTTACTTCCCCTTTTTGGTTAACTTTTATATCAATTCTTACAGTTCCAGCAGCATTACATAAATAAGAAGGTATTTTTTGATATATCATATGCCTATCTTCAACAAAATACTTAGCTGTTGCCGTAGCCATTTTTTCAGCAGATTTATTGATGAGTTCATTATCATCTTTTTGATCTTCTCTATGAACTTCATTTTGCATCAAAATTGGATTGTCTTTGTTTAGTTCATTAAATTGCTGTTGTTCAAAAGCTTTAAGCTCTTGCATTACATCTTTTTCTAATTGGTTTTTTTGAGATTGATCAAGTGGCTTATTTTGATCGAAGTTGGAAGACACATTGGTTATTTCTTTTTTGTCTCCATTGCTTAGATTTTCATCTTCTTCAATATTCTCTTTTATTTTTTCAATTGAATAATCAATAGTTGTAATTATCTTTTCTTTAGGCTTGATAACGTAGAAAGAAACACTTTGAATATTTAGCCACACAAATATTAAAACATGAATAATTAGCGTGCCAATAATTGCATTCTGATATTTTTCTACATAGAATAATAACTTCATTTTCTGTTTTGAAATTTACAGAATATATATGAAAAAAAAATTAAAGTAGTTGTTTAATTATTAGATTGATATTTGCTATTGAGTAATTCAATTATTTTTGAGGTGATATCTAAATCGGGATTGGCATAAAGCATTGGACCACCTATTCTATAACTTAATACATAGTCATAGCCTAGTTTTTTACCAATAGTTTGCATGTATTTTTCAGTTTTAATAACGTAGGATTGAGTGATATTAATTTCTTCGTTTGCTAATTGCTTAGAAAGATCTTGTTCGACCTTCATTATCTCTTGTTCAAGCAGTCTGATTTTTTGGGCCTTTTCCATTTTTTCTCTTTCTCCCATTATTGGTGCCGCTTTTTCAAATTCTCTCACTAACCCTTCATAGGACTGATATTTATTTTTTATTTGTTTCTCTGCTGCATCTTTCTTCCTAAGTAAAGTTGCTTTAACCTTTTGGGCATATTTATAATATTTTGAAACAGTATCACTATTTACGTAGGCGATTCTAAAAAAATTGGAGTCATTGGTGTATTTATTATTATTACTTAAAGTGGCTTCTTGTTTGTCTTTAACAATATTGATATCACTTGTTTTAGATATATTAGTTTGATAACTTTTAAGTTCATTATTATGATTAATTTGAAGTAAAAAAAGAACAAAAAGACTTATGAAAATTACAGTATAAATAATAAGGTGTGATATTTTACTCATAGTATTTTTTTAGACTTTGATTTTAAATTGTTGTCATGAAATTTTTTACGGTTTCAATAAATTCAAATGGAACAGAAACCATTTCTGCATAATCATTACCAAGTTCATAGTTTCCATCTTCATCGTTTCTAAAGACCCATCTTATTTTAGCATCGAAGTTAGCTTTATAAATTGAGTCAATTTGATAAATAATATTTAATATAAATTTTGAATTAGAAATATTAATAGAATTTATATTAATAGTAAGAGAAGTTTTTTCTGCGGGAGTGGAAATATATTTATTTAACCACTCTGACAAATCATTAAAAAATAAGGTAGGATCTTCAAGGTTGCAATTCCCATCTATAACCAACACTCCCTTTTCAGCGTTAAAGGAAACTAATGGGGTTTGTTCAGATGCTTTTTTATAGAGTTGTTCCATCTAAAATGAATAATTTGTAAATATGTATAATAATTCAATTAAATCTTAAGTTGGTGTGAGATTTTTTTTGTGAGGTATAAAATCCTTAAGATAATACGGATTAAAATATGCAATATCTTCAAATTGATTTTTAATAAATTTATTGTAACTAAGTTTAACCATTGCTTTTGCCGAGTTGAGATGAAATGCCTCGATAGAAAGATTAGCTTGATTGATTTTTCCGTAAAGTTTTTCAGCTCCTTCTCCTACAAAATATATTTCTTCGTATTTTTTTAAACTAGTCAAAAATTCATCATTAATAATTTGTGCATTTACAGGCAAGATCATTTTTTTTTTAAAGTTATATCCGGCTGTGTAAACTTCATTTCTCCTTGCATCAATCATAGGAAATATTATAATATTTTCAATCTTTCTCTTTACATCATAATATTCTATCATTAAGTTAATTGTCATTATGCTTATCAAAGGAACTTTTAATCCATAGGCCAATCCCTTAGCTGCTGAAACTCCAATTCTTAAGCCAGTAAATGAGCCAGGTCCAGAAGCTACTGCAACTGCTGATATTTCAGTTATATTTTTTTTATTTTTATCAAATAAATCTTTTATCATTTGGTGCAACTTTTCTCCGTGCACAAATTGGTCACTTTTAATTTCTTCATAAGCAAATAAATTTCCGTTTTCCGCTATAGAAATAGAACATGTTTTTGTAGAAGTTTCAATATTTAGAATGAGGCTCAAAATTAAAGATCAATAGTTTTTTTCTTCAACTCAAAATGTTGTCCTAGATAAACTTTTCTTACCTGCTGATCTTCAGAAAGAATTTCAGCTGACCCCGATTTAAGAATGGCACCTTCAAAAAGTAGATATGCCCTATCAACTATTGATAAAGTTTCTTGTACATTATGATCTGTAATTAAAATACCTATATTTTTTTCTCTAAGTTTTAAAACAATTCTTTGAATATCTTCAACCGCAATTGGATCAACACCAGCAAAAGGTTCGTCTAATAAAATAAAATCAGGTTCATTAGCCAAGCATCTTGCAATTTCTGTTCTTCTTTTTTCGCCACCTGATAATTTTATGCCTAATGTTTTTCTAACATGACCTAATCCAAATTCTTCAATAAGTTCTTCAAGTTTTATTCTCTGTTCTACCTTAGAAAGGCTAGTCATTTCTAAAATCGCTGCTATATTGTCTTCCACAGAAAGCTTTCTAAACACAGAAACTTCCTGAGGAAGATAACCAATCCCCATTTTAGCTCTTTTATACATTGGAGTCTTCGTAATATTTTCATTATTTAAAAAAACATTTCCAATATCAGGCTTAATTAAGCCTACAATCATATAAAATGAAGTAGTTTTCCCTGCTCCATTTGGTCCAAGTAAACCTACGATTTCTCCTTTTTTTACTTCCAATGACACTCCTTTAACTACTTGTCTTCCTTTGTATGTTTTGTTTATATTTTCAGCTTTAAGTTCCATTTCGAGCTTAATTAAGTTCCTTTAATTTTTTATTTTCTACAGATTTAACAACAATAATTCCTAGTTCATAAAGTGTGTATATGGGGAAAGTTACTAATAATTGACTAATAACGTCAGGAGGTGTAATAAGTGCAGAAAGGATCAAAACACCAATTAGGGCATGTCTTCTATATTTTTTTAAAATATCGGTTCCTAATATTCCTATTTTAGCCATTAGATACATTACTACTGGAAGTTCAAAAAATAGTCCAGATAAAAAAGTTGAGGTTGTAATCATTGACATATAAGAGCTAATAGTAAAATTATTTTGTATTTCAGAGGTAATTTTATATCCCCCAAAAAATTGAACACATAACGGACTTATTAAGAAATATCCGAATAGAATTCCTGCAAAGAACAAAATGCTAGCATTTAAAACAATCCATTTTGTAGCTTTTATTTCTCTTTCTTTGAGCCCAGGTTTGATAAATGACCATATTTGAAAGAAGGTGAAGGGAAAAGAAATAATAAAACCACCAATCAATGCAAAGTACATATTTGTTGAAAATTGTTTAGTCATTTCAATTGATTGTATTTGAATTGGTATGTCATTGGCACAAAGAACATCACTTATACCAATTTTTTCAGAGAGCAAACAAAAAAACTGATAGGTAGGAAAAGATGTTTTAGACATATTTATGTAAACACTATTCACTATGGGATCTGTAAAATAAAAAAGAACAATTGCTGTAGTTATTATAAAGATACTAGCCCTTATAAGTCTCCACCTTAATTCTTCAAGGTGCCCCAAAAAAGAGAGTTCTTTTTCATCATTATCTTTAATCATATTACAAATTTAATAGATAATGTCTTTATTTAAATTAAAAATTTAATCATCTAAACAATTAAATTTGGATATGTTGATAAAAGTATTTAGTTATTTAAGGTTTATTAGTAAGGGTACTACTAAGTATAATATTCATTCTCCCTTTGTTCATTCAATTATTCAAAATATAATTGATGATAAACAAGATTATTATAATTATCTTCCTATTGAACAATTAAGGGGGATTTTACTAAATCAAAAACAAAAACTGAAATTGAACGATTATGGTGCAGGTTCTAATTTTCATAAATCAAATGAAATATCTTTAGGTAAGCTAACTAAACTCATTCAGTCAAGTAAGAATAAAGGGCAATTATTATTTAGAATTTCGAACTATTTTCAGCCCAGAAAAATTTTAGAACTTGGAACATCTTTAGGATTATCTACCTCCTATCTAGCAGCTGCAAATAAAAAGACAAAAGTGGTAACCGTTGAGGCAGATTCTGTAGTAGCAAACATTGCAAAAAACAACTTCAAGAGACTGAAATTACCTAACATCAAAGTTGTAGTTAATCAGTTTGAAAATGTTTTAGAAAAATTATCAAATAATGATTTTGAATTAGTTTTCTTTGATGGAAATCATACCAAAGAAGCAACATTAAATTATTTCAATTGGGCTAAAAAAAATGTAAATGAGAACTCTATTTTTATTTTTGATGACATTTACTGGTCTAAACAAATGAATAATGCATGGAATATTATATGTGCTGATAATAAAGTTACTTTAAGTATTGATCTTTTTTCTATTGGCATAGTTTTTTTTATTTCTAAAAATCAAAAGGAGCATTTTAAACTGATTCATCGAGTAAATTTCTTCTGAAATTAAGCAACATTACACTGTTTATAATTTATTTTTCTTTATGGAAACAAATCTATTTTGAGTTTTATTATTGTAATCGTGAAAAGTACTTTTTTAAAATTATTTGTTTATTTTTTGATAATTAGCCCTGCTATTTTTTTCGTCAAATGCGGTTCTACAAAACAAAAGTCAACTGTTGAAGATACTTCTAAAATAGATGATCAGCCAAAAGCAATTGAAAAAAAAATACAGGGATTCAGTTTAAATAAATTTTCTATAGATAGTAGTGTTGTGAAATCAGGAGAAAGTTTCGGTGAATTGTTACAATCGCTTGGAGTTTCTTTTAAGTCAATAAATACTTTAAGTGAAAAATATAAATCTATCTATGATATAAGAAGAATTTATCCAGGGCATAAATATTACAAATTGAGAAAAATAGACTCGTCTCAACTTTCAAAATTTATATATCAACATTCTCCAACAGAACTTATTATTATGGATTTTGAGGATTCAGTTAACATGAAGTTATTTCAAAAGCCTGTTACCATCAAGTTGAAAAATTCTGGAGGAAAAATTAAATTTAGTTTATGGCAAAGTTTTATAAATAATAAATTAACACCGGCATTAGTTTCTAATGTTGCAAATCTTTATGCTTGGACAATAGATTTTTTTGATATACAACCTGATGATTATTATAAAATCATTTATGAATCTAAATATGTTGATGGACAATTTATTGGAGTAGGGGATATAAAGGCAATATTATTTAATCACTTAGGAAAAGATTTCTATGCATTTCACTATGCTTCTCCTACTGAAAAAATAAAGCACTATTATGATGAAAAAGGGGAGAGTATGCAAAGAGCTCTTTTATCTGCTCCTCTCGAATATGTAAGGATTTCATCAAAATTTTCTCACAGTAGATTACATCCTATAAAGAAAATTTATCGTCCTCATTATGGCGTCGATTATGCTGCTCCTTTAGGAACAGATGTTGTAGCAACCGGAGATGGCAAAATTACTTTTGCTTCAAGATCAGCAGGTGCTGGAAAGATGATTAAAATCAAGCATACTTTTGGTAACGTAGTGACTAAATACTTACATCTTTTAAAATTTGCAAAAGGAATTAAAGTAGGTAGTTTTGTTGAGCAAGGCCAAAAAATTGCTGAGGTAGGAAGCACTGGGCTTAGCACTGGCCCTCATTTAGATTACAGAGTTTACATCAACGGCAAACCTCAAAATCCCTTAAAAATGGATATACCGAGTAAAGATCCTATACCTGACTCGCTAAGGGCACAATATTTAAAAGAAATTCAGGTCTTAAAAAATTCACTTGACAATATTTCAATTAACTAGGTTGTGTTTTTTTGAATTTTGGTATTCATTTTGAAAAGTTAATTTTTTGATGAGTAGACTAATAATGGTAAATTAAATAATGCAAAAAAAACAATCATTTAAAATATTATTAAGGCTTCTTAAAATTACGTCAGTAATAACATTAATAGGAATTTTGATAGTATTCAGTTTAATGATAACTGTTAAGTTTTTTTACCAAAAAGAAATCAAGGTAATTGCATTAAATCATATTAATCAGCAATTAAATTCCCCGATAGATTTTAAAGATGTAAGTGTTGGTTTTATTTCTAATTTCCCATTAGTTTCTATTTCGCTTAGTGAAATCAACATTAAAGACCCCATAAATTCCAAAGACACTTTATTTTACTGTAAAAAATTAGATTTGAATTTCAATGCAGTTGATTTAATTAATAAGAACTACAAGGTTAGAAAGTTAAAAGTTAATAGTGGTATTCTAAGTATTAAAGTTAATAAATCAGGGGTAAAAAATTATCTAGTCATTAAAGATTCAATGAAGGATAAAAATTCAAATTTCAGATTTATTCTTGATCAGGTTTCATTAAGCAATTTTAGAATAAAATACAAAAATGATATTTTGTCACAAAACTATTCCTTTTCATGCAACAATGCTATACTTAATGGAGACTTCACCGATGATTTTTATGATCTTGAAATGCAATCAGACTTAAAGGTAAATTACTTTACAATTGATAAGTTAAACTACATAAAAAACAAAAAAGCTAAACTTTCCTTCGTTATTAATGTAATTAATGAACCTTTCGCTTTAAAGATTAAAAAAGGTTTTTTTCAAATTGCAGAAATGAATTTTAATGTTTCCGGGGATTATTTATCATCATCTAATGATGAAATAAATCTATCGATTAATGGAGAAAATATTCAACTTTCTGAGGTTTTTAGTGTTTTCCCTGTAGATTACTTTTCAATTCTCGATAGGTATAGTTCAGAAGGTAAATTAAATTTTAATTCTTCTCTTGAAGGATCTGTTTCACAAACTAATCGGTTATTATTTAAGGCTAATTTCAATGCTGAAAATGCGTCGTTTTTAGATTTAGAAAACCAAATTAAAATGTCTAAAATAAATCTTGTTGGAAATTTTAACAATTCAGATCAGGTACTTAAAATTAGTGATTTTTCTGCCTTTTTTGAAGATAAAGAATTTAAGGGATCTTTTTTAATAAAAGATTTCAATAATCCACTTTTAAATTTCATGATAAAAGGTGCCTTAGACGTAAATAAAGCCTCATTTTTTTTTAAGGAAAATCTAGTAGATATTAATGGTACAGCTTATTTTGATTTAGTATCTGAGCTAAAATGGCTTAATTCCTCACCCTATTTTAAATTCATCAAAGGAAATGTAAATGCTAGTGAGATAACTTTCAATTACTTACCAACTAAATTCACCTCAAAAATTAAAGAACTTAACATAAATTTTCCAAATCAAGATTTAATATTTGACGCTAGTAATGTGAGAGTTAACAATGATCAATTTGAGGCCCGATTAAAAGTGAAAAATTGGTTAGAAATATTAGTTGGAAAAAATCAAAAAATTGAAACTGATTTTAGACTCGATTTTCAAAAGCTAAATTTAAATCAATGGCTAACCTATTTACCAATTGTAAACGATACATCAAATAGACCAATTGTTAAAGAATTTAATGGTGACATCTTTATTGAAAATTTGACATTTAATAAAATTAAGATGGAGAATGTTAAACTTCAACAAATATCAATTAATGAAAATATTGAAATTGAGTCGGTTAGCATGAATGGACAGGGCGGAGATTACAACTTGAATCTTTCTTTTTCAGAACTAAGTAATAAAGAATTTAAGTTAGGTTTAAATGGAAAAGCTAAACTCATCAATACTAATAAATTTTTTGAAGAGTTTGAAAATTTTGATCAAAATTGGATAACCAATGATCAATTGTTTGGATTTATGTCTAGTACTTTTAATGCAAAATTATTTTTTAATCAAAAAGGTCAAATAAACCATAATAAAAGTAAAGTAAGTTCTAATAATGAATTTAAGAATTTAGAGTTGATTGAATTTTCATTTTTTGATGATTTATTAAATTATTTCAAGGGAAATACCATTACTAAAAAAATTATTGATATTAATTATTATGAAAATCATTTAAAAAGGGTAGTTTTTGAAGATTTTGAATCAAAAGTTACAATTTATAACTCTCTTGTAGAAATTCAGAAAACACAGGTTAACAATAATATACTAGATATGAATTTTTTTGGGGTTTACAGTATGAACGACAGCGTAGATTATCACCTAAATTTTAATTGGAGAGACTTAAAAAAGAAAAATAAATCTAAAAAAGAATTTGATGTTGATGATGATTTTGGTAAAAAATTATATTTAAGAATTTACGGATTTTTAGATGATTTAAATTATGGATTAGACAAGAAAGAAATTAAAAACAAAAGAAAAGAAAAGTTAATTGAGGAAAAGCAGGTATTAAAGAAAATTATTAGTGGTGAAATAACTGATTCGTTATCGGATTCACAGCCACCAATTTTTGAAGTTGAATTTGAAGAGGATTTTGAAAAAAATAAGAAAAAAGATTCAACTAATAGTTCTTTATTTTTGAAGAATAATCCTAAAAAGAAAAAGGACTCTTCACGGCTAAGTAAGTTTTTGAAAAAGATTGGAGTGGAAGAAGAAGATAAGAAAAAAACACAATTCGAAATTGATCAGTAATTAATTTCTCCCTTATTTAGTATTTCAATCTTGGGCATATTTTTAGACTTGGAAGGTCTTTTGTTTTGATTAAACTCTGATTTACATTTTATAATGCCTTTCCAACTACTTCCACCAAATAGTATTTTTCCTCCGTCTACAATCAATTTTGATTTTTTTTCTAAAATGATGGATGTATTGTCTGACATAATGAGTTTGTTTTTAATTTTTAGGGTTGTATTTTTTTTAACAATAATATTATTTTTTGAATGTATACTTTTATTCCAAATAGTATTTTCCGTAATATAGGTATTCTCGTTGTCGTTATTAATTGATACTGAACTATAAAGTTTTGAGTTATTTGCATATCTATAATGAATATATCCAATTTGAAGAGGTGATAAATATCGTCTACATTTATTGTATCCCATAATATTATTACTTGTATTAATTTTATTGCATTCAACCCACCCAAATCGATCTGTTTTTGGCAAATCATTAAATTGAGGTGAATCAGTATGACGTAGCCCCATACAATGACCAATTTCATGGCTTATAAGTTGAGCTGTTGCAAATTCTCCGTTGTGAATAGCATTTGAAATATTAAGATAAAATGGAGACGGTCCACATCCAAAAGCTGGAGATTTATTTGAGGATCCAGTGTAGAAAACATGTATATAATCTTCGTTTTTGTTAGTGTATTTTACCCAATTATCATCACTACAGTTTTTGTCATTTTTAATGAAATATGTGAGATAACCAATCGTATCTTCAGAAACAAAAATTTCTTCTTCTAAATAAATTAATGTGTTAGTTCCTACCTTATTTAATTTTTTGACATGAAAAAATCCATTATTAAATCTTGTATTCCTAATTATAATGCTGTCTTTTATTGGATTGTAGCGATTTTTTATTCCCTTAATCAAAACGGTATTTGAATCCGGATTTATATTTATTATTTGAAGATGTTTTTTTTTATTTTCCTCGGGGCTAAACCTTAGCCTATCCCAATCATTTTCATTAACATGAAAAGTTATAGTATCAAGATTAAATCTAATTCTACTATCTTTAATAAATGGTTTTCTTCCTTGAGAATTAGTGAGTGTAGGACGTGAAAGAGAACTATATATTTCGTTTATCCATGTAAAATGTTGTTGTATTTTATCGACTGATTTTTTAGTGTAATTTTCTGGATTATTATTATTTTTTTGAATAACATGTACCCAAATTTTTATTTCTACTAGAGGATGTGTAGTGTAACTTAAAGAATCATATGGAATGTATTTATTTAAGTATCCAAATTGTGAAAAGTTTGATGATGAGAAAAATATGCCCAATAATAATATCAAATGTTTCATTGAGATAAAGATATTTAAAATTTTTACCTTAAAATTTGTAATGTCTTTTTTATAGTTAGCTCTAAATTTACAGCCGATAAGTGAAAGAATAAATTATGACATGTATTCTTGAATACAATATTTTTTAAATCAATTTAAAAAAATATTTAAGAATCTAACAAAGAAAATTACTGTAAAAATATCCAATTAATCACGCTCTTTTTTTTGATCAAACTTATAAATAAGACGTAATTTTCACATCGATATTTGTTAAGTGTTAAATAAAAATATAATTTCGCACTCCTAAAAAATTTATTAATTAATAACACAATGGAATCAATCGCAATTTATTTACCAATTATATTATCGTTATTTGGACTTTTGTACATGTTTATAAAAAAGGCTCAAGTGATGAAGCAAGATCCTGGTGACGGAAAAATGAAAGAAATTTCTGACCATATTTATCAAGGGGCTTTAGCATTTTTAAATGCAGAATATCGATTACTTACAATTTTTGTAATAGGTGCAAGTATACTTTTAGCATTAATTGCTACAGTGGTTCCAACTACTCACTATCTCATTATAGTTGCGTTCATTATTGGTGCTATTTTTTCTGCTTTAGCAGGAAATATGGGTATGAAAATTGCAACAAAATCTAATGTAAGAACTACACAAGCTGCAAAAACAAGTTTGCCAAATGCATTGAATATTGCTTTCGGTGGTGGGACTGTAATGGGTTTAGGAGTCGCCGGATTAGCGGTTCTTGGGCTGACAGGTTTTTTTATAATATTCTTTTGGTTTTTTATGGGTAACGAGTGGACTAATACAGATGACATGACAGTTGTATTAGAGACACTTGCAGGTTTTTCTCTAGGTGCTGAATCAATTGCATTATTTGCAAGAGTTGGGGGAGGTATTTACACAAAAGCAGCAGATGTTGGTGCTGATTTAGTAGGAAAAGTTGAAGCAGGAATTCCAGAAGACGATCCTCGTAACCCAGCTACAATCGCAGATAATGTAGGTGATAACGTAGGTGATGTTGCTGGAATGGGAGCTGATTTATTTGGCTCATACGTAGCGACAGTACTTGCAGCTATGGTTCTAGGTAATTATGTTATTGAGGATATGGGAGGTGTAATTACAGATGCTTTTGGCGGTATTGGAACAATTCTTCTTCCTATGGCAATAGCAGGTGTCGGAGTTATTATATCAATAATAGGAACATTATTCGTTAAAATTAAATCTAATGATGCTAAGGAAGCTGAGGTTCAAAAAGCATTGAATATAGGTAACTGGACATCAATTGTTTTAGTGGCTATAGCTTGTTTTGGATTGGTTCAATGGATGCTCCCTGAAACTATGAAAATGACTTTCTTTGGTGAAGGAGTTAAAGAAATTTCTTCAATGCGTGTTTTTTACGCAACTCTAGTTGGGTTGGTTGTTGGAGCTGCAATTTCTTCATTTACAGAATACTACACAGGTCTTGGTAAGAAACCAATTTTAAAAATTGTTCAACAATCATCCACCGGAGCTGGAACTAATATTATTGCTGGTTTGGCAACTGGAATGATTTCAACATTTTCGTCAGTTTTATTGTTTGCCGTTGCTATTTGGGCATCCTATGCATTTGCAGGCTTTTACGGTGTTGCTTTAGCTGCATCGGCTATGATGGCAACAACCGCTATGCAACTAGCTATTGATGCTTTCGGACCAATTTCTGATAATGCTGGCGGTATAGCTGAAATGAGTGAGCAAGAACCAATTGTGAGGGAGAGAACGGATATATTAGATTCAGTTGGAAATACAACTGCTGCAACTGGGAAAGGGTTTGCAATTGCCTCTGCTGCATTAACATCATTAGCACTTTTTGCAGCTTATGTAACCTTCACTGGAATTGATGGAATTAATATTTTCAAAGCTCCTGTTTTAGCAATGTTATTTGTAGGGGGTATGATTCCTGTAGTTTTTTCCGCATTAGCCATGAACTCTGTTGGTAAAGCAGCAATGGAAATGGTTTATGAAGTTAGAAGACAATTTAAAGAGATTCCAGGAATTATGGAAGGAACAGGAAAGCCAGAGTACGATAAATGCGTTGACATATCAACGAAGGCATCTTTAAAGCAAATGTTATTACCTGGAATTCTGACTATTGGATTTCCGATAGCAATTGTTTTAATAGGGATGTTAATTTATCCTGAAAACAATATGATTGTGGCAGAGATGCTTGGAGGTTATATGGCTGGTGTTACTGTAAGTGGTGTTCTATGGGCAATTTTCCAAAACAATGCAGGTGGTGCCTGGGATAATGCAAAAAAATCTTTTGAGGCAGGCGTGGAAATTAATGGGGAAATGACCTACAAGGGATCTGACGCTCATAAAGCTGCAGTAACAGGAGATACTGTAGGGGATCCTTTTAAAGATACATCAGGACCTTCAATGAATATACTTATTAAGTTAACTTGTTTAATTGGTTTGGTTATTGCTCCAATCTTAGGTGGAACTCATGGTGATAATTTGGAAAATAATTCATCGGTTACAATGGTAGAAGAAAAATTAAATACACAATCAGAATGTTGTTCTAAAAAAAAGGAGTGTTGTTCAAAAAAATCAGTTGATACCAACCAAGCTAAAGCCGATACTTTAACAGCAAATATTACAGACGCCAATACTAGTCTTGGTGATTCATCTGTCCAAAAAAGTAAAGATTCAGATTTATAAAATAAGTTTACCTTTTTTTAATTAAACCTACAAGATTTCAATATCTTTAATTCCGGTCTCGTGCCGGATTTTTTGTAAATAGAGAAAGTTGAACTTAGTTATTGACATAGGAAATACAAATGTTAAGGTAGCCATTTTTAATGGAGATTTATTAGTTAACAACAAAGTATTATCTTCTTCTAAGCTTATTCATTATTTAAAGAATTTAAAATTTGATAGTGGAATTATTTCTAACGTAGGTAATCAAAATTTGGAGAAAGAATTATTAAATATTTATCCTAATTTGATTACACTATCAACCAACTTAAAATTCCCAATTCAATTTTTGTATCAATCTATGGATTCAATTGGTAAAGACAGGATTGCCAATGCTATGGGAGCATTTTTTAAAAACCCTAACTCCAATTCACTAATTATAGATGCTGGGACTTGCTTGACATTTGATTTTATTGATTCTGATAATTTTTATCACGGTGGCGCAATAAGTCCAGGACTGTCTATGCGATTTAAATCACTGAGTACTTTTACAGAAAAATTACCACTGTTAAGTTTCAATTCTGCATCGTACAATTTAATTGGATTCGATACAGAATCCTCAATCGTTTCAGGCGTTGTTAATGGAATTGTTGGAGAAATAAAGACCATCATTAAGAGATATCGTGAAAAAAATCAATTATTAACAGTCTTTTTTACAGGAGGTGACACTGAGTTCATTAATACAATTGTAAAATTTGAAAAAAATGGCATCTTTGCAGTTGAAAATTTAACCATGATTGGATTAAATTCCATTCTTAATTATAATGACAAGTAGAAAATTACTTTTTATCCTATTGGTTTTAGTAAATATTTGTGTCACTTCACAAGATTTGAATACTTCTCCATTCTCAAGGTATGGAATAGGTGAGATTAATAGTGTTCAATCTTCTCATTATTTAGGCTGGTCAAATTGTGCAGTTTCATTCTCGGATCCTCAATACATCAATATTTCAAATCCAGCTTCTTATTCATCACTAATTAAACATAATCCTGTTTTTGACGTAGCAATTTCAGGGAAATCGGCAATTTATAATTCAAGTTATAATGATTTAGACAAATCTTCTTTTGGTAATAACTTGGGCTTAAATAATATGTTTTTGGGACTTCCCATTTCAGACAGTTGGGGGATGGTTTTGGGTGTACTCCCTTTTTCATCTATTGGTTACCAAGTTTCAAATACAACTAATATAGATACCATTTCGGTAACAAATTCATTTAGTGGAGATGGCTCTGTTAATCAAATATTTTTTGGTAATGGATTTAATCTTTTTAACAGAGGTGATACTACTAAGTTTTCTCTTGGTATCAATACATCGTATTTGTTTGGAAACATTAATCATTTAAGCTCAATTATTTATAATATTTCAAATACATATAATTCTAGAATTCATAATCGTTCATCTCTAAGTGGTTGGAAAATTGATGGTGGAATACAGTTTTATAAAAGATTTAAATCTTCTAAAAAACACAAATATTATTTAAGGTTTGGCACCACTTATGGTTTGAGTTCAAGTATAAATACTGACAATGATTTTTATGCTTATACTTTCTTATATAATTTTGGAATCCAAGAAATACCAGTAGATACACTTGAAAATATAGAAAATGCTTCGGGGACTGTTACTATCCCAGAAAAATTTTCTATTGGTTTAGGTTTTGGAAAGAATAAAAATGACCAAAGAAGGTGGGATTTAGCAATTCAGTATAGCTTAAGTGATTGGTCTAAATTTAGTGAAATAAGGACTGGAATTAATTATCAAACTTTACCTCTTGGAGAGTCTTCAACTATTTCTTGTGGTTATAGAATAACTCCAAATTTAGATTGGGGTAATTCTTCAAAATCTATATTAAGTAAATCAAGTTATTCTTTTGGTTTCCATCATACTAAGTCTGCCATTTTGCTAGAAAACACGGGGCTCATAAATAATGGCATAAATATTGGTATATCTATACCAATGTTAAGTTCAAGATCTCTTTCTAGAATTAATATCTCTGGAGAAATAGGAAAATTAGGAGATAACAGTAAAAATAAAATTGAAGAAAATTACATCAAATTTACTGTAGGTTTCTCAATGGCTCCTGATACTAGATATGACAGATGGTTTAGAAAAAGAAAATATGATTAAAAACAACAAAATGAAAAATATTTTTACAATACCATTAATATTAATTTGCGGTATTATTATTAACGCTCAAGATTGTGTAATTACATCCAACGACGATTATGGAAGCGACAGTATAAATTGCAGAAAAAATCTTTCTCTTTATTCAGGATATATGTCTCAAAAAAATTATTTAGATGCTGCTCTTTTTTGGACTAAAACACAATCTAAGTGCCCAAAGTTAAAACCAAATCTTTATGCTAATGGCGCTTATATATACAAGCAAATTATAAAGCAAAAAGGTAAAGAAAAATCACCCGATTTACAATATTACAAAGATACGTTATATCAAATTTATGATTATTGGTTGGCGAATTTTGGAAATTGCAATTCTACTAAAGTTTCTTTAGCAAAAGACATTATTATCATCAAGGATCAAAAAAACTTTCCTAAATCCTATTCTTTATATAAAGAGGTTATGGAAAAAGAACCATCAATACTTAAATCAAGCGACATTAAATACTTTTTTGTATACACAGGAATATATATGTTAAAAACAGAAAAGATTGATTGTGAGGAGTTTTTGTCAAATTATGAATCATTGTCATCAATTTGTGAAAATAATATTGCTCAAGGGAATAGGAAAGATAAGTTTACTAACGTACAAAACATTTTGGACAAAAAGCTAGGTGAAACAGAATGTGCAAGTTGTGATAAGTTAGAGGAAATTTACACCAATAAATATAATGATGATCCTGATAACATGGATAAAATAAGAAAGATATTTAGTAGTTTAAGTAATAACAAATGTACAGAATCAGGTCTATACTTAACGCTGTTAGACAAGGTTTTAAACGATCCTGAGAATCCTCCAACTGCTAAGGATTTATTTAGTGCTGCAGTTGCTGATTACCGAAGAAAAGATTTTTCAAAATCTGAAAGCAGATTTAATAGAGCTCTCACAATTTCAGAAGATGACGCTTTGAATCAAAAAATATATGAGATTTTGTTTGATATATTTTTTAATAAAAAGCAATTCAAAAAGGGTTTTGATATTGCAGGAAAACTTTCTGACAACTGTTCAGCTAATGATAAAAGAGCTAGAATTATTGCATCTAGTTCATCAACTTATGGAAACTCTACCTTAGATAAAAGTTTAATTTATTGTTTAGCTCTGAAATACTCCTCTAATTCTTGTTCAAAAACACCACTAAAAGCAGTTAATGGATGGAAAGCCCAATTGTTACCTAAAAGTGAACTCATTATGCTTGATGTTGCCAGTGGATCAAGCCTAAGTGTTCCATTTTGGGGCCAAAAAGTCGAATTAAAAACTAGAGATTGAGACATTTTTACATTTTTAAAAATGTTTTTAGAGGAATATTAACCTCTTTATTTTTATCTTGTAGTTCACTGCCTGAAAATTCAGAAAAAATTGACGAACCTAGCCAGCTTTTGGAGATTGCCACCGGAGTATCCTTAAATTTCTCTGATTATGGCAAATCTAAATTATTATTAAATGCCCCAAAACTTATTAAGTCTAATAATGAAGATAATGAAATGATAATGGAATGCCCAATAGGTATGGAGTTGATCTTTTATGATTCATTAAAAAATATTGAATCAGTTTTAACTGCGGAATATGGAAAATTATTTGCTAAAAAACAATTACTAAAAGTTAGAGAAAACGTACAGTTTTACAATTATAATAATGATACTTTATTTGCTGAGGAACTACTAATTGATTTTGCAAAAGATAGTATTTATTCTGAAAAAGAAGTAACTTTTTCAAATATTGAAGGTAGGATTAAAGGTAAAAAATTGAAAGCAAATAGTAATTTTACTTATTTTCAAATGACTGATATTTCTGAAAGTCACGTAAATTATGATCTTTAATGGACGCAATTAAAAAATGGAACAACAGATTACAAAAATTTTGGTTTGTTATTGCAATCATTGCAAGTTTACTAGCTGTTATTATTTCAATACTTGATAACTTTGAAAACGTAAAAGTATACTACCTATTGGCACTTCTAGCTTGGGGTGTTTATTTTGTTCGCAGAGGATTAAGTAAAAAACTAAGTAAAAATGATTAGCTAAATGACAGTGACTTTCATTTTTTTCATTTTTGCCTCTTTAGTATTTTCTGCTTTTTTTTCAGGGATGGAAATCGCCTTTATATCAGCTAACAAATTGAAAATTGAACTGGACAACAAAAAAGGTGAATGGAGTGCTAGAATCTTATCTTTTTTCTCTAGAAAACCAGCTTGGTTTATTGCCTCAATGTTAATAGGTAATAATATCGCATTAGTTATTTATTCCATTTACATGGCAGATTTATTGTATCCAATTTTAAATAACTTCGGACTTAGCAATACTTGGATTCTTCTTTCTCAAACTATATTTTCAACTTTTTTTATTTTAATTTTCGCTGAATTTCTTCCAAAGGCTATTTTCCGTTTAAACCCTAACGCCATCTTAAAAGTATTCAGCATTGCCCTTATAATACTTTATTTTTTATTGTGGCCAATTACTTTTTTGGTGGTTCGCTTATCAAATATCATTTTAATGTTGTTTGGGAAAAATGCTAATCAAAGTGATAAAATAAGTTTTAGAAAAACAGATTTAGATCAATACCTTGAGGAACTAAAAAAAGATTTAAGTGAAGGAGAAGAAATGGAACACGACGTTAAAATTTTTCACAACGCACTTGGTTTCTCTGATGTCATTGCAAGGGATTGTATGGTGCCTAGAAATGAAATTGTAGCTTTAGAGATTAATGATGAAATAAAGACATTAAAGCAATTATTCCTTGAAACTGGATATTCAAGAATCTTAATTTATAAAGATAGTATTGATAACATAATTGGATATGTTCATAGCATTGAACTTTTTAAACTTCCAAAAAACATTAAATCAGTTCTTCTGCCAGTTGGTATTATACCAGAGTCAATGTCGGCTAATAAAATACTAGAAGATTTTATTGGTAAGAAAAGAGGAGTTACTGTTGTAGTTGATGAATATGGCGGAACAGCAGGTATTTTAACAATGGAAGATATCATTGAGGAAATTTTTGGAGAAATCGATGATGAGCATGATAATAGTGTAGTGGACCACATACAAGTAAATGAAAATCAATATATTTTTTCTGCAAGAGTTGAAATAGATTTTATTAACGAAAAATATAGACTACAACTTCCAGAAAAGGAGGATTATGAAACTTTGGGAGGATTAATTATTAATTATGCAGAAACAATTCCTAACAAGGACGATTCCTTTTTTATCAGTAATTATAAAATCATTGTTTTAGAGGTTGAGGAGAACAAAATAATTAAAGTAGGAATAGAAGTTGTTGATCAATAGTTTAAACTTTTATTAGCCTTTTCATTAGAATTTTACTTGGCAAATACGCTGATATTAACCCACAAGTAAATAAAATACATAAAAGCATAAAAATATCGGTTACTTTTATAACAACTGGCCAATATTCAATTGCAGAATTATCTAATTTGATAAGTTGAAGATTTATTTGAATCAAACAAATTAATAATCCTACTAAAAGTCCGCTTACGCTTCCAATTAAGCTAATAAATAATCCTTCTTTAAAAAAAATATTTTTTATAATATTATACTTGCTTCCTAATGCAATTAAAGTGTTAATATCCTTTTTTTTGTCTATAATTAACATTGTGATTGAGGCAATTATTGTGAAAGAAGATAATATCAAAATAAATGTTAGTACAGCTAATACCATCCATTTTTCAGCATCATTAGCTGCATATATTAACTTATTCTTTTCTTTATGTGAATTAATTTTAAATTCTTCTGAAAATTCGACCAAATAATTTTTAGTTCTAGAAATATCAGAACTATTATTTAGATAAAGCTCTAAAGAATTTGCACAATTATTCATTTCAAAAATATCATTAGCTGTTTTGAAATCTACAATAGCGTATGTTTGATCTAAGTCAGGGTTTATTGAAAAAACTCCGCCAAAAATTAAATTTTCACTATTGAAGGTGTTTTTATTTTGTAAGGAAAGTGTTTTATTTCTAGGAAGGCTATAAACTTTGATTTCATTTAAAAAATTAAGGTCAATAGGGGCTTGAAGTTGATTTTGAATTCCGTATCCTAATAAAATTGTTGGCATTCCTCTAAAGAAAAGAGATCCTTGACCTTCAATAATGCTTTCCTCCCATTTTTCTGCTTTGTAAACACTTGCCGACAAACCTTTAATAACCACTGAAGTCCACTTGTCTTCAAATTTTAGAAGTGCAGTTTCTTCTATAACCTTTGAAAAATATTTAATATCATTATTCTTTTCAATTTTATCTATTATTGGATGGTTATCGTTTATCACTTTCCCTTTCAAAGGCTGTATATATATATCTGGTGAATGCCTTCCATACATTTTTTCAACATATTGTTGAATACCATTAAAACCGCTTAAAATTATAATTAATGCAGCAGAGCTAACAAATAATCCGAGAAAAGAAATAAAGGAAATCAGATTAATTATATTTCTAGATTTCTTTGCAAATAGATATCTTCTAGCAATAAATGTTGAAATGTTCATCTATGCTAAACTAATCAATAACACGATTTCAATTTAAAATAATTTATAAATTTTGCCTGGAAGTTGTAAAATTAATTGATCGATTTCCATTTTGGTTAGTGTATAATTTAATTTTTGAGTAGGGATATTTAAATTGCTCTGTATTTTATTAAAAGATGAATTTCTGTTTTTATTAATAAAGTTGTATATCAATTTCTCATCACCACTTATCTTAGAATTTAATTTTTTTTTGCAGCTCTCGTGATTTTTCGCCATCTGTAGATCTATAAAATCCAGTATGTTTTCTGGATTATAAAGTAACTGAGCTTGGTGATTATAAATAAGAAGATTATTACCACTATAGTGTGAGTTATTAATATCTCCTGGAATTGCGAAGACGTCTCTGTTATAATCATTAGCCAACTTTGCTGTAATCATAGCTCCACCATTTTCTCTAGATTCAATTATGATAGTAGATTTTGTCATACCCGCAATTATTCTATTTCTTTTAGGGAAATTAAACTTAAAAGGAGGTGAATTTGGTGGTAATTCGGAAATCAGCATTCCGTTTTTTATGATATCATTAGCTATTTTTTGATGTAACCTTGGGTAGATATTATTTATACCACTTCCTAACACAGCATAATTAGGGATTTTTAATTTATTTGCTGTTATATGAGCTTGGATGTCAATTCCATGAGCTAATCCGCTTACGATTCCTATTTTATATTGATTTAGTTGTTTTAAAAAAAAATCACAATTTTTAAGTCCATAATCAGAACAATTTCTAGTTCCTACTACAGCTATTAAATCTTGGCTATTAGCACTAATATCTCCTTTTGCGTAAATCACATATGGTTTGTCTGGACATTCTCTTAATAAATTTGGGTACAGCTCTGAGCTTTCGTCAATAATTTTAATAGATAATAATTGACAATCAGAAATTATTTTTTCAGCTCTTAAGATGGGTTCTCTGTTTTTTATTTGTGTATTTATTTTTATTGCTATTTTAGAATTTGAATTTTTAACTAAATGTGAAATTTCTTTGTATGTTTCTTTATGGCAACCATTTTTGCTGTATATACTTGTATATATCCTTTTGGGAAGAAATTTAATTTGAGATATTGCTACTGAGTACAACATTTTTAACGCAATTAGATAAATTAGGACTTATTTTTTTTACGTTTTGTTTGTCATTGTTGAATTTTAAACTAAATTTGGGACCGATTATAGATGATTTATAAAAATGAGGGGACGAAAGTCCCCTCTTTTTTTATCCATGATAAGTAAAGAAAAAATAATAGAACTAGCCCAGGAAAGAATTCAAGAGTTAGATAATGGAAATTATTTAGTTGATGTAAATATTTCTTCTAAAAATGTAATCACCGTAAAAATGGATAATTTAAATGGCGGTGTTAGTATAGAAGACTGTGTTAGTGTTAGCAGAAATATTGAACATAACTTAGATAGAGATGTTGAAGACTTTGAACTTCAAGTAACTTCTCCTGGCTTAGATCAACCATTTAAGGTTGATCAACAGTATCAAAAAAATATTGGAAAAAAAATTAGTGTATTAACTTTGGATAATCAGTTTGTTAGTGGTGAACTGTTAGAGTTTAGTAAAAATTTCATCAAAGTAAAAGAGGTTAATACCATTAAAAATAAATTTACCAAGAAAAAAGAAACAGTAGAAGAAATACATCTCTTAAAAATTGGAGAAATCAAAGAAACTAAATTAATTATATCCCTTTAAATAAAAAAAATGAATGCAATAGAGTTAATAGATTCCTTTTCAGAATTCAAAGAAATAAAAAACATTGATAGAGTTACAATGATGAGAATTGTAGAAGATGTTTTTCGTTCTACCCTAAAAAGAAAGTATGGTTCTGATGAAAATGTGGATGTCATAATCAACCCAGACAAAGGGGATTTAGAGATATGGTTAAGTAGAGAAATTGTCAAAGACGAAGACTTTGAGGATGAAGGAACTCAAATCAAATTTTCTGAGGCTTTAAAAATCGAACCAGATTTTGAAATAGGGGAGGAAGTTTCTCAGGAAATTAAAGTAGAGGACTTTGGCAGAAGAAATATTTTATCATTGAGGCAAAATTTAGCTGCTAAAGTAATGGAATTAGAAAAGGATTCTATCTATCAAAAGTATAAAGAGAGAGTTGGAGAAATCATTAACGGGGAGGTGTATCAAATATGGAAAAGAGAGATTCTTATATTAGATGATGATGGTAACGAACTCATATTACCAAAATCCGAACAAATACCCTCTGATTACTTCAGAAAAGGAGATACTACTAGAGCAGTAGTCGCAAAAGTAGATTTAAGAAATAATAATCCGGTTATAATTCTTTCTAGAACAGCTCCTGAATTTTTAGCAAGATTATTTGAACAAGAAGTTCCTGAAGTTTTTGATGGGTTGATTACAATAAAGAAAATTGTTAGAAATCCTGGTGAAAGAGCCAAAGTAGCAGTAGAATCTTATGACGACAGGATTGACCCCGTAGGTGCTTGTGTTGGGATGAATGGTTCTAGAATTCATGGCATTGTCAGAGAGCTAAGAAATGAAAATATTGATGTTATACCGTGGACAACTAATACACAATTATTGATTCAAAGATCTTTAAACCCAGCCAAAATCACCAATATGTCAATAAATGAAGAGGAATCTCGTGTTGAGGTTTTCCTTAAACCTGATGAAGTTTCTAAAGCAATTGGGAAAGGTGGACATAACATTAAATTAGCTTCAAAATTAACTGGTTTTGAGATTGACGTTTATAGAGAAGGTGCAGAAGATATTGATGATGTAGATTTAGACGAGTTTGCTGATGAAATTGAAAGTTGGATTATAGATGAGTTGAAGGCAATTGGTTGTGACTCTGCAAAAAGTGTTTTAGAAATAGGCAAAGAAGATTTGGTAAAAAGAACCGATTTAGAGGAAGAAACTATTGATGAGATTGTTAAAATATTAACATCAGAATTTGATCAGTAGAATTTAGAAGTAAAACAAAAAACTATGGCTGTAATTAAAAGATTAAGTAAAGTAGCTAGAGAATTAAACGTGGGTATATCAACTATCGTTGAATTTCTAAATGAGCAAGGAGAAGAAGTAAGCTCAAATCCCAATACCAAGATTGATGAGAATTTATATATGCTATTATTACAGGAATTCCAAAGTGAAAAGTTTAAAAAAGAGAAAGCAGACCAAGTACGTATTGAGCAAACAGAAAGAAAGGTAATCTCTATTAAAAAAGAAGACTCTCCAAAAAAAGAAGAAGTAGAAAAAATAGTTGCAAAAGCAGATAAGTTATCTGGACTTTCAGTGCTTGGTAAAATTGATATTTCTCCAAAGCCTAAATCACTATCAAATAAAGAAGAATCTAAGGTCGAAAGTGAGAAAAAGAAAGAAGAAGTAGCACAACCCGAACCAGAACATGTTTCCAAAAAGTCTGAAGAAAAAGAGGATGAGATTAATGAAGAAGTTGATACGATTAAAGCAGAAGCAAAAAAGCTTTCAGGACCAAAAGTGCTGGGGAAAATTGATTTACCAGTAGCTAAACCTAAAAGTTCTGAAAGTGATGCTGATAGTTCAAGAAGAAAACGAAAAAGAATAAAAAAGGTTAACGTAGAAAAAGCAGGCAAGAAAGCTACTAAGGAATTCAAAAAATCCAAAAAAGCCCCTCAAAAGACAGAAGTTTCTCAAGAAGAAATTCAGAAAGAAATAAGAGAAACTTTAGCTAGATTAAGTAGTAAAGGGAAATCAAAATCCTCTAAGCTAAGAAGGGAAAAACGACAGGCTGTTTCTGACAAGATAGAAGAAGAGGAAATAAGAGCAGAACAGGAAAAGAATATTCTAAAATTAACAGAATTTGTCACAGTTTCTGAATTAGCGAGCATGATGTCAAAAACTGCAAATGAAGTTATAGGTACTCTAATGTCTATAGGTATTTTTGCTTCAATCAATCAAAGATTAGATGCTGAAACTTTAACAATGGTTGCTGAAGAATATGGTTTTGAAGTGGAATTTGTAAGTGCAGATGTTTCTGCATCTGTAATTGAGGATACACAAAATCCAGAAAATATGGAGGATAGACCTCCAATTGTGACTGTTATGGGTCATGTTGATCATGGAAAAACTTCTTTGTTAGATTTTATTAGAAAAGCAGATGTCACATCTGGTGAAGCAGGAGGAATAACACAACATATTGGCGCTTATTCAGTTAAGCATAACAACAAACTAGTCACTTTTTTAGATACACCAGGACACGAAGCCTTTACAGCTATGAGAGCTCGAGGCGCACAAGTTACAGATGTTGCTATCATCATAATTGCAGCAGACGATAGAGTTATGCCTCAAACTAAAGAAGCAATCAATCATGCTCAAGCGGCAGGGGTGCCAATGGTTTTTGCACTAAACAAATGTGACCGCGATAGTTCAAATCCGGATAAGATCAAAGAAGAGTTATCTTCTATGAATATACTAGTAGAAGATTGGGGGGGGAAGTATCAGTGTCAAGAAGTTTCTGCAAAAACAGGAGCTGGTATTGAGGACTTATTAGAAAAAGTTTTATTGGAATCAGAACTTTTAGAGCTTAAAGCAGATCCTAAGACAAGTGCAAAAGGTACAGTTATCGAAGCATCTTTAGACAAAGGTAGAGGTTATGTTACTACATTATTAGTTCAGTATGGAACAATGAAAGTTGGTGATACAATTATTGCAGGCACCGAATTTGGTAGGATTAAAGCTATGCATGATGAAAATGGAAGACCAGTTAAATCTGCAGGACCTTCAATTCCTGTATCAGTATTAGGAATGAATGGAGCATCAAGCGCTGGAGATGTGTTTAATGTAATGGAAGATGAAAAAGAAATTAAGCAAATAGCTTTAAAACGTCAGCAATTACAAAGAGAGCAAGGCCTTAGAACCACTAAGCATATCACTTTAGATGAGATTGGAAGACGTATTGCATTAGGAGATTTCCAAGAACTCAATGTAATTGTTAAAGGAGATGTTGATGGATCAATAGAGGCGCTTTCAGATTCTCTATTAAAACTGTCCCAAGAATCAATTCAAATCAATGTAATACATAAAGCTGTTGGACAAATTACTGAATCAGATATTTTATTAGCATCCGCTTCAGATGCTATTGTGATTGGATTCCAAGTTAGGCCCTCGGCTGGCGCAAGAAAATTGGCTGAAAAGGAAGAAATTGACATTAGATTATACTCAATTATTTATAAAGCTATTGAGGAAATTAAAGAAGCTATGGAAGGAATGCTATCTCCTGAGTTTAAGGAGGAAATTGTAGCCACAGCAGAAATAAGAGAAACGTTTAAAATCACTAAAGTTGGTACTATTGCTGGATGTTATGTTACAGAAGGTAAAATTAACAGAAATCATAAAGTTAGAATTATTAGAGACGGTATTGTAGTTTACTCTGGTGAACTTGGTTCTTTAAAGAGATTTAAAGACGATGTTAAAGAAGTTCAAAAGGGGTATGAATGCGGTTTAAATATTGCTAAGTTTAACGATATCAAAGAAGGAGATGTTGTTGAAGCTTATGAAGAAGTTGCAGTAAGTAGAAAAATTTAACTCTTTTTTTCTTCTAAATACTTAGGTAGGTAGTACCTAAGATTAATATTAAAGAAGTTCCCCTTTAAAAATTCATTTTCATACCTATCGTAATCATTGATGTTATAAAAATATTTTAACTTGGTAACTGCTATTGTTGAAATAGGAATATTTACACCAATTCCAACATGAAATGTTCCATTTACTTCACTTCTTAATTCAACTCCAATTTCTGCTGAAATAGAACCATTTATCCATCTTGCTCTATCAGAAATATGATCTATATTGTAATTAATTCCTTTACTACCTACCGCTGATGCGTAGAAATCTAAGCTTGCACCAACACTTGTACTCATAAATATTTCTTTATCTAATTGTATAAAAACAGACCCTCTAATAGGTATACCGTAGCTTATATATCCAAATTTTGATGTGTCACTGGTGTAAGATCCATTAAATTTTGAAGATCCGTGTATTATAAAGTTTCTTCTTAAAAAATTAATACCGTTTTCTATACAAAATCTTTTTCCATAATTTGTTTTGATTACCATTCCAAAATGATATCCAACTTTAGAAGAGAGCGTTAATTCTGAATTATTTTCTGATAATTTTAATGGACCGGCTCCAAAATAATTTATAGGTATTATCGCACCAGATTCAAATCCGAAGTTTTTCTCTTTGTTAGTCGTTTGAGCATATTTAGAAAGAAAAGTCATCAAAAAAGCTATAGTTAATATATAATTAGATAACTTCAATTATTATTATAATTGATTTTTAAAATAAGATAAAATTGCAAAAGCAACGATTGCTATTCCAATAAAAATGATTAAATATTGACCCCATTTTTTGGATATAAATGGGGTTCTAAATTTCCCAAGAGTCAGGTAATTGAGTTGATAAACTTCTTTATTATCTGTCTTTCTAGTACCAAACAAATAAACTTTACCGTTTTTAGTCGAATCGATTCCCTTCTCAAAGAATATATTCCTTTTTTTAAGTTCATTTTCAAAATAGTCCGATTGGACTTTTTCGTAGAAAAAAAAAACCTTGTATGCTGTGTTTGTAGGGTGCTCCTTATGGTTTGTTAATTTGAGAAATCCTTCTTCATCCATTTTTTCTTAAATTCATTTAATCATACCATTCCGTAAGTAGTTTGACGGGTTTTCTTATCCCTTTTGGCCATTTTCCATCTAAATATCCAATGTAAAATAAACCTAAGCACTTATCTTCTTCCCCAAGATTTAAAAAATCATTCATTTCGGGAGTATAAATTATTTTAGGAGTTGACCAAAATGATCCAATTCCATATGCTGTGGCAGTAAGACTCATATTTTGAACAGCACACGCAACAGCTTCTACCTCTTCAATTACAGGGATTTTTTCGTTGGTTCCTCTCTCCATACATATGGCAATTACTACAGATGAAAGAAATGGTCTTGCTTTTATTTTTGATAATTTTTCCTCCAAGAATTTTTCTTTAGGGGTAAGTTTTTGGTAAAGTTCACCCAACTTCTCACTCAAAATATTTCTGCTATCACCACTATAAACCTTAAATCTCCATGGTTGTGTTTTCCCGTGAGTTGGAGCCCAAACAGCATTTCTTAGTAGGTGCTCAATGATTTCCTTGTGAACTTTCCTTGAGCTGTAAAGTTCTGGATAAATGGTTCTTCTGTTTTTAATAACCTCCGAGATTTCACTTAAATTATACTTCATAATTTTTTCTGTAATAGAATGTGACTAACATTTTTGCAACAAATCTAAATAAACTTTGTTAGTTGACTCAGCCATGTTTAAATAAAGATTTTTTAATGCTAAGTTGTAAGCATTTTCAGTTATTATATTGTCTTCATTTTCTAGGGCATCTATGATACATTTGCTAAGTGAACGATAATCACCTACTTTGGCAACAAAACCTGTTTTTTTATGCTTGACAAGTTCAGGAATTCCACCAGCATTTGTGGATACAACTGGGATTTTACACCCAAATGCAGTATATAGAATTGATCCGAGTCCTTCCATTTTTGAAGACATAAAAAATACATTTAGTGTTTTCATAATTTCAACTACATCTTTACGAAAACCTAGCATGTGTATTTTTTCACTCAATCCAAGCATGTGTATTTTTCTTTGAAGCTTTTCCCTAAGTTCTCCATCACCTGCAATAATAAAGTGAATATTATCATTATTTTCTATGATGGTAGAAGCTGTTTTAATGAAAGTAATATAATCTTTATGATCTGTTAATGCCGCAATATTACCAACGAGTTTTGCAGATTGATTGATGCCTAGTTCTTCTCTCAAGTTTATTTTATTAACCCCTTCTACGCTAGATTTTCTCCAACTAGAGTAAATTACTTCAATTTCAGAATTTATTATCGGACTAATAATTTCCTTTACTGCCTTTGATACAGTTATAACCTTTTTAATGTAAGAATAATTGTATTTATATCTTGAAAAAAAAGAATTTCCAATTGAAAAATCAACTCTTCTATGTAAAATAATAGGGACTTTACAATTAGAAAGAAGATGAGCTACAACACAAGCTGTATGAGCGTGACTGTCATGGATATGTATCAAGCTAGGATGATAACTTTTAATAAGTTGACATAGGGATTTAATAAAAGAAAAACTAATTCCAGAATTTTTATTTTCTGAACTAAAAGGAATATTATTTACTTTTAAATAGTCCTCGATAGCACTATTTTTTGCACAAAATACCTTCTGATCAATTTCTTGATTAACTAATTCCAATCCTTCTATTAGATTAACAATTTGTTGTTCTCCTCCTCTCCATGAAATTGCAGATGAAATATGAAGTATCTTAACTTTTTTCACTGTAAAGCTTTGATAATTTTTGATACTTTAGATGGGTAGACAGTGCTGAATTATAACAAACTCTAAGCCCATTTATTCCGTCTAAAAAACCTAATCTAATTATAAATTGCTTTAGAAATTTTGCAATTGGGTGAACCCAAGATCTAAATTTTGGAAATTTAACTCCTTTGTTGAACATTTCATATGCTGCAATAGTGGAAAATTTTTCAATTACCTTTAGATGGTCTTCAATACTAGAAATACTGTAATGCAAAAGATCTCCTTTAACAAAACCCTTGGAGGATCCATCTTTAAGTTTAAATTCGTCGTGAGGATTCTGTCCTTTCCAAGATCCTTTTGAGCTATCCCACAGCCTTAATTTTTTATCTGGGTACCAACCGCAATATTTAATCCATTGACCACAATAATTCGTTAAACGATTAAAAGCATAACCGTCAAACTCCCAATTGTTTTTAATATTTAAAATATTTATTTTTAATTCATTTGATAGACATTCATCAGCGTCTAGTGATAGAACATGCCTATGTGAGGCCTTTGTAATAGCAAAGTTTTTTTGTTGAATATGCCCTTTAAATTCGTTTTCAATAAATTTGACTTTAAATTTATTTGCAATTTTTTTTGTTTCATCTGTGCTGTATGAATCTACAACAACAATTTCATCTACAACATCTAAAATGGACAGAATACATCTTTCAAGATTTTTTTCTTCATTGTAAGTTATTATAACTGCAGATAGTTTAATTTTCATAGCTAAACCTTACCATTTTGCTTCAGGGTAAAGCAATGGTAAATGTTGCATTTCTGCTAATAGATACCCTAAATATTCTGTATGATAGCCGTCCTTACCATATTGAAGTGTGAAGTGAATATCTTCAGGTAAATTTATGTTAGATTCTGCTAACACCCTTTTAACTAAATCCATCCAAGGTGTTTTCAAATCTTTATTAAGAGGTCCAATATCTTCTTTTGCGACTAAAATATCCGTATTATTATCAATAAATAATTCTTCAGTGTACATCCATAATTCATCTACTGCACTTTGTAGCCTTTCATTGCTTTCTTCAGTTCCATTACCTAGTCTTAGCATCCAATCTTTACTTCTTATCAAATGATATTTAACTTCTTTGATCGATTTTTTACTAATTCCTGCAATTGTTTCATCTTTGCTTTGGCATAGTTTTTCAAAAAGAAGATTATTGTAAACATCCATAAAAAATTGCCTTACCAAAATATATGCAAAATCTGTATTTGGAGTTTCCACTAAATGAACACACCTAAAATCTTTTTCTTTTCTTTTAAAGGCAAGTTCATCTGAGTTTGTGTCACCAATTAAACTCGCTGCATAATTTAGTAGATTTTCTGCGTTCCCCAATAAATCTAAGCCTACGTTAGTAATAGCTAAGTCTTCCTCCAAATGAGGTGCTCTGCTACAATATTCACCTATTCTTTGACTTAATATTAATGATGTGTCAGCTAACCTTAAAGTATAATCTATAGTCACATTTTTCATCACATATGTTTTATACCATCGGGGAGTTTATAAAATGTCGGATGTCTGTAAACCTTGTCATTTGACGGATCAAAAAATGCCTCGTCGTTTGATGGTTGAGATGACACTATGTCTTCTGACTTTACCAACCAAATTCCGATTCCTTCACTTCTTCGAGTGTAAAGATCTCTAGCAGATTGCATTGCCATTTCTTTATCGTAGGCATGAAGGCTACCAATATGTTTATGTGGTTTCCCTGGCTTGGGCTGTACAAATACTTCCCATAAAATCCCTTGATCATCTTTTTCCATATTATGCTGATTTTTTTGAGAGCAATTTCTTTTGTGCATAAGCTTTTGCAGCTTCTCTAACCCATCTTCCGTCTTCATGGGCCTTAATGTGATGTCTTAATCTTTGTCTGTTACCGGCTCCATTACCTTTTACTACATTCCAAAACTCGTCCCAGTCAATAGGAGAATAATCATAATGTCCAGTTTCTTCATTAAGTTTTAATAATGGATCGGGGAAAGAAAGACCAATTATTTTGCCTTGCTCAATGGTTTTATCAATAAATTTTTGTCTTAGAAAGTCGTTGGACTCTCTTTTGATCTTCCATTTTAATGATTGTGAAGAGTGTGCACTTTCTGCGTCATGAGGTCCAAACATCATTATCGAAGGCCACCACCATCTGTTTAAAGCATCTTGTGCCATTTCTTTTTGTTCATCAGTCCCATTAGCTAAGCTAACCATAACTTCGTAACCTTGTCTTTGGTGGAAACTTTCTTCCATACATATTTTAACCATAGCTCTTGAATAAGGTCCATAAGATGTGCCTTGTAATGATACTTGATTTACTATTGCAGCTCCATCAACTAACCATCCGATTGCACCCATGTCAGCCCAAGTTAATGTTGGGTAGTTGAATACACTTGAATATTTAGCTTTACCTTCGTGTAGCCATTGTAAAAATTGTTCTCTCTTAACACCTAAAGTTTCTGCAGCACAATAAAGATATAAACCATGTCCTGCTTCATCTTGAATTTTAGCCATTAATATTTTTTTACTTCTTAGACTTGGCGCTCTAGTTAGCCAATTTCCCTCAGGCTGCATTCCGATTACTTCAGAGTGAGCGTGTTGAGAAATTTGGCGAATTAAATTTTGACGATATTTTTCTGGCATCCAATCCTTGGGCTCAATTTTAATATTGGCATCAATTTTTTGCTGAAATTCTTCAAGTTTTTTATTTTCATCCATAGTCTTAAGATTCTATTGTCTCAAAATTACTAAGTATTTCGTGACTTTCTAAATTTTGTTCACCCCAATCTTCAATTTCCTTAGAAGTCCAAAGCTTTGGGAAAAAAATTCTTTTTTGATAACGCGGATGCATATATTTTTGCCATTCGCTTCCTCCGGTAGCTTCTGCTGATTTTTTACCGCTTTCTAAATATTTAGTTGCAGCATTGTAGTGTTCCATCACCCAAAGAACGTTAACTGTATGGTCATAATGTCTCATTGAATTGATCAAAGTTAAATTATTTTTTTCAGCTGTTGGGAGGTTTTTATAAGTTGTCCATAAGTTTCTGGTATTATAATCCTTCATGAACCTAATGAAAGTATCCATATATTTATCTTCAAATAATTTAATTAAAGTAGATTTTTCACCTGTTTTATGGTCTTTACCCGCAGCTTGCCAATATAAATGTTCAAAAGCATGTCTAAAAGGAGTATTTCTATTTATTGAATTACGAAATCTAAAATCAATAAGATTGATTAGTTCAGTACTAGAAAATTCAATCATTCGGTATTGTGCACTTTGAAATCCACTAGCCGGAGCCAATGTATTTCTAAATTTCATATACTGGTCAACTTCCATGCCTTCCCCCATAATTTTGAATGATCCAGAAAGCAGATCGAAATATCTACTTATTCTGTCTAACCTAGAGCTAAAGAAATCAGCCTTCAAATTTTCATGAAATGCAACTTGTTCAATTTCCCAAAGAATCATTTTAAACAATAACTCATTTATTTGGTGATATACTATGAAAATTAATTCGTCAGGTAAATTAGTTCTTTGAGTTTGAAGATTAATAAGTGCATCAGTTTGAATATAGTCCCAATAATTCATTGGTTTACTATGGAGCATTCCTTCAAAATGAGTCTGAGGATTTTGTCCTTCAGACTCAAGTTTATCCACTATTTTTTTTATTAATTCTTGCATTACAAAGTTCCTCTTTTTTGTTGTTCTCTTTCAATAGACTCGAAGAGTGCTTTAAAGTTGCCAGCGCCAAAACCTAGTGCCCCCATCCTCTGAATAATTTCAAAAAATAGTGTTGGTCGATCTTCGATTGGTTTAGTGAAAATTTGGAGTAGATAGCCTTCTTCATCTGCATCAATCATAATACCTAATTCTTTTAAAGTTTCTATGTCCTCTCTTAATTCATGGTTATGTTCTTCTAATCTTATTGGAACTGCTTTATAATATTCGTCAGGTGGAGTGCTTAAAAATTCAATTCCTCTTTTTCTCATTTCTTTTACTGTACTTATTATGTCATTAGTTGCAACTGCAATATGTTGTACACCTGGGCCCTCATAAAAATCTAAGTATTCCTCAATTTGAGATTTCTTCTTACCTTCTGCAGGCTCATTTATAGGAAATTTTATTCTTCCATTCCCATTACTCATTACCTTACTCATTAGCGCCGAATATTCGGTATGGATTTGAGTGTCATCAAAAGAAAGGAAATTTTCAAATCCCATTACTTTTTCGTACCATTCTACCCACGTATTCATTTCTCCCCAGCCAACATTACCAACCATATGATCAATATATTTTAAACCAACTGGCTCTGGATTGTAATCAGACGCCCATTTTTTAAATCCAGGCATGAAAACACCAGAATAATTAGTTCTCTCTATAAACATATGAACTGTTTCACCGTAGGTGTAAATTCCAGATTTTACAATTTCTCCGTTTTTGTCTGATTCCACAGTGGGTTTCATGTATGGCTTTGCTCCTCTTGACGTAGTTTCTTGGTAAGCTTTTCTAGCATCTTTCACCCACAAAGCAACTATTTTTATCCCATCTCCATGCTTTACTATGTGGTCATTAATTGGAGACTTTGAATTAAGAGGTGTAGTGAGTACAAGTTTGATTTTGTCTTGTTTCAGCACATAGGAGACGGAATCCTTACTTCCAGTTTCTAAGCCTCTATATGCATAAGACTGAAAGCCAAATGCAGTTTTGTAAAAATGTGCTGCCTGTTTGGCATTACCAACATAAAACTCTACATAATCAGTTCCTAATAAAGGAAGAAAATCTTGTGCGCCTTTGAAAATTTTTTCTAATCCATAGTCTACATTTTTTACTTCTTTCATGGTTAAAATTTTTAGTGTATCCAAGTTTTATAATAGTTCTTTGATTCAATTTCAAGAGCTTGTTTAGTTAATTTCAACGGCTTGAATGTATCAACCATAACAGCAAGCTCTTTAGTTTCTTTTTTACCAATACTTCTCTCATAAGCTCCAGGGTGAGGACCGTGGGGAATTCCAGCAGGATGCAACGTAATTTGGCCCATTTCAATGTCATTTCTACTCATAAAATCGCCATCTACATAATATAGTACTTCATCGGAGTCGATATTACTATGATTGTAGGGAGCAGGGATTGCTTGAGGATGGTAATCATATAATCTAGGACAAAATGAGCAAATCACAAAAGCTGAGGTTTCAAAAGTTTGGTGAATTGGAGGTGGTTGATGAACCCTTCCAGTTATAGGTTCAAAATCATGTATGGAAAAAGCATATGGATAGTTGAATCCATCCCAACCTACAACATCAAAAGGGTGAGAAGAATATATGTAGTCATGTAATAACCCTTCTTTTTTTATTTTAATTAAAAAATCTCCTTTTTCATCAAAGGTATCAAGTTTAGAAGGTACTCTTATGTCACGTTCACAAAAAGGAGAGTGCTCTAGCAATTGACCAAACCAATTTCTGTATCTTTTTGGAGTGTAAATTGGATGACGAGATTCAGTAACAAAATGCCTGTTGTTTTTGTTTTTAAATTCCATTTGGTGAATCATTCCTCTAGGAATAACTAAATAATCTCCTGAAAAAAAATCAATATTACCTAATTGTGTTTTTAAAACTCCACTACCTTTATGAATAAAAACTACTTCATCAGCGTCAACGTTTTTATAAAAATAGTCAGTGTTAGATTCTTTAGGCGAGGCCAGATGTAACGTGACATCAATATTTGTTAGCATTGGCACTCTAGCATCTAAGTAATCTGCTTTAGATTCAATATCAAAACCTTTTAGCGCTCTCATTTGAATGTTATGGTTGATTGCAATTTCAGGTGAAACATCAATATGTCCTAAAAGTTCTTTTACTTGTGTAGGAGGGTGTAAATGATAGAGTAGTGATGACATTCCATCAAATCCAATGGTGCCAAAGAGCTGTTCGTAATGAATTCCTCCGTTCTTTTTTTTAAAAACAGTATGGCGTTTATGCGGCATGTCGCCTAACCTATGATATCTAGGCATAGTTAATAAATTTAGTTTGTTAAAAGATAATAAAAAAGATGGGTAAATACACTATAATGTATTTAAGAATGAAAATGATATTTCATTCTGGATTACGCTTAATGTAATCTTTTTGTGCAATTACGCTCTTGGTGTAGGTGATATTTAACAAGTCAGTCATTTAAAAAGATGCTTTTATTTTTCTTTTTTGATGCATATTAATGGTTCTGTATGACTTTGCTGCATTATTGAGTTTTTTGTAAGCTGAAAGAGTGACAAACATGTAACTATCATCATTTTCAGGATTACCTCTTTGCATTCCTGGATTCGTAAGTGGGTAAAACATTTTATATGGGTTTGTTCCACCTAGTGCATCATCAGGAACTGCACCGTCGGGGTAGATGGGGTTACCATTAGCGTCAAATTCATATGCAGCATAACCTACATATGGTATAGTGTAGCCGGTTGACGTTCCTGACATAATTCCCGCAGATTCTCCATAAGTTTCAACAAGCGCATCTCTATCATAATAATTTGTACTAACATCGTCAAGGTAATCTGTGTTTGTAAATCTAAACCCTGCTTCTAGTTTGATTCCAGCGTTGCCATTAAAAGCTTTTTTAAAACCAAACCCCATTGGTACGCAAACTGCAACGGGTAAGTAAGTTTGACCTGGCGCATAACCCTCAGGACCGCCTTCCATACCTTGACCTTCCGTGTGAAGTGGTCTTAATTTATATTTTGCACCTGATCCTGTTACAATCCCATTGTCGTCAATAAATCTATCATATCCGGATGGGTCGAAATAAAAACCACCTACACCTCCAAAAATGTAAATTCCTATTCCAAGGGGAGTTTTAGCTCCAATAAATTTTCCAGCTGGACTTTTTAGGTTGTATCTGTTACCAGTTCTGACGTGCTTAAGTATTATTTCAACTAAAAAAGAAGATTCTAATACTGTTGTATTAAAATTTAGTCTTCTATTGTTTCTGTAAAAATCACCAGCAAGTTGGTCATCTCCAGAAATATTAGCATAAGAAAGATTGACTCTTGCGGTAACTTTACTAGCTAAATTATATATGTAAGAAAAAGATCCAACGTAACTAGTTTTTGTAATTTCCATATCATATAAAAAACCACTTCCAATCGCATCTCTTCCTCCTAAATCTGTTAGACAACTAGAAGCACCAGCCCCGAAAGTTATTTCATGTCTTTTTCTTCGATATGAATACTTATTGTAATAACTTTGCGCATCTATAAGTTCTGGAAACATTATAAAAATGCCCAAGAGTGCTATTACGGTATTTTTAATGAAAGGTTTCATTTTTAACAAATATATAAAAGTTTGTTAAAAAATTTATGCCATTTGCATTTTAATGCTCCATAAAATGATGCCAGTTGATACAGAAATGTTCAGAGAATGCTTCGTTCCCCATTGTGGAATTTCAATACTTAAATCGCTAATGTT